>PPYE01739996.1_pt1 | contig 35132 bp, 43 predicted proteins | sample 1559881 | NCBI WGS metagenome assembly PPYE01 (sample SAMN08240022, study PRJNA423297) | Human gut metagenome, whole genome shotgun sequencing project.
TTTTTTTTGTAGTTTGTAAGAACTTAGGTCTTTTGGTAATGTTACAGAAACAGATTTTCCAGGATTCTTATAGGTTACATTGATTTTTACTGTTGTCTTTCCATTCGTCAGCCCGCTGAACATGTTATTATCCGTTTTGCTTTTTTTCTTATTTTCAACTACAAGTGTTATAGATTCTTTCAATGGAAGATCTTTATCATTTAATGTTCTGGAACCTTTCATTGATTTAATGTTTACATCATCCAGAGAAAGCGTTGAATTTGATGTTCCTTTAGAATTTTTATTAGATTTCTGTTTTAGATATTTTCCAAGTTCTTTTCCATCAATGCTGTAAGCTACAACATTATTCCCATCTTTTTTTGTTAATTTGACATCCTTGTAGCAATTTTTAGGAAGTGAAGACTGTCCAGTCATGGAATTCAATTGTTTCTGCAATTCTTTTGCATCTACTTTTTCCTTTTGTTTTGTTCCCATAGAATCAGTGTAAGAATATCCATCTGCATAATATGTATTAGCATCAAAACTCATACCGAACATATTAATATTCATTTTTAAGGACATTTTAGGGTCTTTTTTTAGATTCTGTCCTTTGAGATTAAGATCAAGAGCAAGATTCATGCTGGATCCAGAAGAAGATGAACTCTTTTTACCACTTTCAATCTTACAATCGACCTTTCCTGTGGCATCTATATTCTCCTGTTTCGCGCTTGCTTTTAAACTATCTTGCAAGACTTCTTCTGCAGAACGTTTTTTTGTGCATGCACTCATTGTCAAAAGAAGCGAACATGATAAAACGCCAATGGTTACTTTTTTTACATTCTTTTTCATAATGTTTCCTCCTGTTTTTTTTGATACATTGTATGTTATTATTCAAAAGTTATATTAGTCTTCGACTAAAATCCCATAAGATTTGCAAAGTGCAGCTAATCCGCCATTATATCCCTGTCCAACAGCACGGAATTTCCATCCGCCATTATGGCGATATAATTCTCCAAATACAACAGCAGATTCTCTGTCATAATCTTCTGTCAGATCATAGCGAATCTCTTCTTTTCCTGTATCATTATCCACAATACGAATGAAAGCATTGTCTACCATTCCAAATGTCTGATTGCGCTCTTCATACTGATCAATCGTTACAGTAAAAGCAATTTTTTCAACGTCCTCAGGAACTTTTGTCAGATCAACAATGATCTGTTCATCATCTCCATCTCCACCACCAGTTCTGTTGTCGCCAGTATAATGTACTGATTTTGCAAGATCATCAGAATTGTTGTAGAAAATAAAACAGTTTTCGTCCTTTACTTTTCCATTGGATGTTAATAGGAATGCAGATGCGTCAAGATCAAAATCTGCTCCATCAAATCTGTTTGTATCCCATCCTAATCCTAAAGTGATATTTTTTAAAGAAGCTCCATCTTCTTTTTTTAAGCTAACTCGGTTTCCTTTTTTTAAACTAACACTCATCTTATGTGCTCCTTTCAAATTTTCTGAAATTAATCTTTCTACTTCAAATATGAGATTTTTAAGAAAAAAAATTAGTAACTTCTTTCTTTCATTGCTGAAATGCTGCCATCCATAGTTCCTTCTCCGATCGCAACAAATTTCCATTCATCGTTGTGACGATAGAGCTCTCCCATGATCATTGCTGTTTTTCCATCGTAGTTTTCTGTCAGATCATAACGACATAATTCCCTGCCAGTTTCTTCATTGACTAAGCGGATATAAGCATTTTTGATCATTCCAAAATCTTGTTTTCTGGAAAACGCCTGATAGATGTTTACAACACAGATTAATTTTTCAGCTTTTTTCGTAACTTTCTTAAGATCGATAGAGATCTGTTCGTCATCTCCATCGCCATCTCCGGTCAAATTATCCCCATGATGTTTGATTGCTTCATCATCAGACTCCAAATTTCGATATGAAATTTCATCAATGACCCGTTTTGATTTACTAAGAAATCCTTTTTCTCCAACTTCAAAAACAGAAGCATCCAGATCAGCATCTTGCCCTCGTTTTGTAGGATCCCATCCAAGACCGACCATTAATTTGTTTAAGGAAGCATCTTCCTTTTTTAAACTGACACGCTGCCCTTTTTTTTAACTCACACTCATATGCTTTTCTCCTTTCTATGAGACGTTTTAAAAAAACTTCATATTAAATATGAGATTTAAGAAAAAAAATCTGACGCTGTAAAAAAGGGGCAAAAAAAAGGAAGAACAGCAAAATTACTGATCTTCTTCAAAATATTTAATGGCAATAGCCTTCATTTGCGAGCATTTTTAGATAAAAATCAGGAGTCTTCGGTCATTTATTGATCGAGATAAAGCATCAAATTCTTATATGTGAAAATAAATACAAAAAAAAAGAACAGTAAAATTACTGCTCTTTCGATTCGTCTGTTTGTTTTTCTTGTTTAGGATTTTTGCAGATCTTATCATCGCATTCCAAACATTCAAGGTATAAGACTTTTTCTCCTGTGATCGGACACCATTTTGCCATGATCATTCATCTCCTTTTCTGAGATTATTTTAATTGAAATTCTATGTTTCTTACATATGCAATAGTTTCAAAATCTACCAAAAACTTTCCAAAGCGGTGAATTGTATAAACTAGATCACATTTAGGACATTTTGTATACAATATATCTCCTTTATTTGTAGTGACAATCCCATGATTCATACATAATGTTTCTGCCAAAACTGTATCTGGGTCAAATTCCAACAAACTAAGCTTTAGATTTTCAATGATGTAACCGTCATCACATAATATCCACTGATCATTATCATCCTTTCTTAAATATATCTGTAGAAAATCGTTTTGGCGGTCAAGATATGGAAGTGTTAATTCGTAAAATACCTGTCCGTCATTTTCTCTTTGGATTTCTTTCATGCTCACAGAATCTTGTAATGATTCCAAATATTCTTTTTTGATCTTATATGGAATATCAGTCAACTCTTGTAAATCCACATTTTCTTCGTAGTTCATATTTTTTCTCCTTTCGTCATACGAATTATTTCATTACATATATGCAAGATTTTCGATATGATAAAATTCATATATAAGAAAAAGCCGGAGAAACTCTCCGACTTCAAATACGTATGCTTTCTATCTTATCTTTCAATTATCTAATGATACTAGACTATTATTAACAATCAACCTCCAATAAATTATGTTCATAAGCATAAATGACTTTTTTCTTCATGTACTCAGGATCATTACTGGATAATATCTGGATTTTGTTAGGCATATTATCCCAAAGTTTAATCGCTCCATTCTTGGATTCCTTTTTGCGTTGTTTATCATTGAAAGTTTTATTTGCAATAGTTACAGAACCACAGCCATATTTAATATATGTACCTAGCCATATGTTTGGGGCCGATTTATTTGCAAACACACAAAGGTAATCTTTTCCAAGTTTTACGTCATAGTAGTTCTGATAATTATTTTCTCCATATTTCCATTCGTATTGATTCATTGATTTTCTCCTTTTATGATGCTTTGAAATTGAACACAGGTTTCATTACTTCCATAATATCTACTGACTCACTGACCACATCAATGATATCTTCTAATGATTTATAAGCCATCGGTGCTTCATCTAATGTACATTCATTGACTGATGTTGTATAAATTCCACTCATAGATTTCTTATACTCTTCCATATCAACTGTTTCTCTTGCTTTTGACCTGGACATTAACCTGCCTGCACCATGTGGTGCTGACTGATTCCATTCATCATTCCCTTTTCCAATAGCAAGAATCGATCCGTCTCGCATATTTACTGGAATTAGAACTTTTTTACCTTTATGTGCTGCGATCGCACCTTTTCTTAAGATCATTTCTTCTGTGTCAATGTAATTGTGAATTGTATGAAATGATTCTTCTGCTGTCATACCAGTTCTTTCTAAAATGATCTAAGCCATTTTTTCTCTGCTTTTTCTTGCAAATTCCTGACAAATTTCTACATCATGTAAGTAATCTTTGAAAGATTTTCCATATAACCAGCAAAGTGAATTTGGAATATTTAAAATTTTTGATTCATATTCTTTTTTCAATTCTACTAATGCTGTTTGTATCTCTTTGCTTTTACCAGTAGATTTGTAAGTTTCGATGATCGCTGCTTTCTTAGCAGCATATTCTTCTTTTCCCATATGTAATTCAATGGCAAGCTGTTGATAATATTCAGCAACCTGTTTTCCGAGATTACGACTACCGGAATGAATGATAAGATAATATGTGCCATTGGATGCCTGATCGATCTCAATAAAATGGTTCCCGCTGCCTAATGTTCCCATAAATTTTTCTAACCTATCAGGATTTTTCAAGCTTTTATAACATCTTAATCGTTCAAGATCAAAATCAGAGTTATTTTCTTCCCATACATCTCTTCCAGAAGGAATATAATGACAAACTTCATCGATTTTTTTAAAATCAAGTTCTTTTTCTTTTAATTGAACTGTATACATTCCGCATCCGATATCAACACCGACAACATTTGGACATGCTTTATCAGATACTGTCATAGTTGTACCAATAGTACAACCTGCTCCTGCATGTACATCAGGCATAATACGAATCTTGCTGCCTTCTGTTAATCCATAATCACACATGGTCCGAATTTGTTCAATCGCATCATCTTCGATCACTTTTGCATAACAGATAGCAGTATTTACCTTTCCTTTGATTTCTAACATATTTTTTCCTTTTAAAACGCATTAATTAATTCACCCATAACATCTACATCTGCATATTTAGGATCAGAATATTCATCCAAACGACCCATATTGCAGATACAATGAATATCATTTGTGTCATAATCAAACTGTTTGATGAAATCACTGAATAATCCATCAAAGATATTAGGAAGCTTTTTATGATCACATTCATATTCATTTCCTGTTACCGCTTTTAATTGACTCTTTTCGATGCCACAAGTCTTCAAAAATATTTTATATCTGGATAATAAAGCATCATCTTCACAAATGGTCATGTTCGTAATTAATCTTTTTCTTTCAGTATTCCAAAGGATACGATCATATAATTCCAATAAATCGCATTCTGGTAATTTAACATGAAAGTTTAGATGTTTTAATATATCTGTTTCTCCTGCGCCTATGATTTCATAAGAAATATCTTCTCCTACAGAGACTTTATAAGCATCAATGATAGCATTTTGAATATCTTCGAAATCTTCTAGGCTGTCGTCTTCATAATCTTTTAATAATTGATTATAAATGATAGAAATCTTTTCTTCATTTGAATAAACATCTGGATTATACATGTTTTTCTCATACATAAAACGTTCATCGACATCCATCAAAAGGAAAGAGTCCTCCTCATTCACTGTGCATTCAATACATTCCTTATCTTTATACCAACAGGATTCAAATTCTAATGTTCCGATACTTATTGCAGCATCAATCATTTCTTTTGTGAGTAAAAAACCTATTGTTTTCATAATTTTCTCCTTTTAAAAATAACTCATTCAAATACAAATTCCATTTTTCTTCCGATTAAAACACCATCTGCGCATGTAAAATCATGAATACGATAGATCCCATTTGCTTCAAAATTAAATGACTCTAAGAAATGTTTAAACATTCCATCATAAAGTTTTGAAAATCTCTCAGGATCTCGTTCATAACAATTTCCAACCAATACATCATTAAATTCGTTTATATTAATTTCTTCTCCGATGGCATTCGCATATTTACTAGCATATCGATTACAACAAACATCATTATCACATGAATTAGCGTTAACCATCAGATGATTTCGATCACGATGATAAATAAAAAGGTCATACAATTTTAATAAATCGCATTCTTGCATTCTTACATGAAAATCTAAAGTATTTGTTTTTTTAATCCCTTCATATGCCATATACTGGATATATTGATCAATGATATTTTCCTGGATTTCATTAAATAATTTTGCATCCATGCTCCTATACTGTGTTCTTAGATAAGAAAATATGATTTCGACTTTTCTAATGTCAGATGATATAGATAATGATTCTATTCCAATTGTAAATCTTACATTGCTTGGATATAGAATTACTTTGATCTTTCCATCACCTTGTTCTTCAAAATTGAAAATTGTTTGATAAATTCCAATAGCGATCATTTCCTTTGTGATCAGAAAAGGATCTTTTAGATCTGGTTTAGAATATGAATATCTGCAATCATAATTTAACAACTCTGCTTCGTCATCATCAAATCTATCAACATAGTCATATTCGCTCTCAGGATGAACCACTTTAGACTCAATAAGATTCTTATTTTTTAGTCCGATCGCATATGGATACCCATCTAATTCTGCGATTGCGTTTCCAAGCAGATTCTCAATGACCCATTTCTGCTGAGGCCCTGCTTTTTCAAACATATCAGAATTGTATACTGTTTTTTGCATTTCTTTTAACATTCTGACAATTTTTTTCCTTTTCATAAATTTTCTCCTTTAAAATTTCACACGATTTGAAAGACGATGCTTTAAAACAGACCATCCTGCTTCATGACTTGTTTGGATGAATAATGAGATAGTATCACTTTCTCCATCCAACTCATTGTATTTTACTCGTGCTTCTGTATGATCAGATGTAATAAAACATTCTTTTTCATCTTTCTCTGAATTGTAAGAAAGTACACGATATCGAGGATATCCTTCTTCTTTTATTGCTTCAACATAGTATGGAATATCAATGTCAGGTAAAATACCGGAAAGCTTTGATGCGAGTGTCGTATAGGCAATATCATAAGCTTCTTCCAAGTTTTCTGCTTTGACGTTAAAATTACCAAAACAAGCTTTATCATTGATATAAAGTTTAAAACAATACTCAATTAATGGAATACTTCTTTTCGTTGCACCCCATTTGCACAACTTTTCACTCAATTCATTGTACAATTTAGGTCTTGTCTGTTTATCGATATGATAACTAAGACATAATTCGATACTATCGATCATATCATCGATAAGATAGCGGCTATTCTGTTCTATGAAATTGTTAGTATTTGTCATAATTTTTCTCCTTTAAATTCTAATCTAAAAATGAAGTTCCACGAACCACATAATAAAAAGTGGCAAGTGGACTTCTACTATTAATTACTTATTTTCTCTTATTCTCCATAGCATTTTAGCTCTGACCAATCTGCTTTGCTGCATGTTTTGATCAGCAGATAAACAACAGTATCATTTTTTTCTTTTTTTACAGCGTTAACTAATTGTTCATATTTTTGTGAAGCTGTAGTATATTCATACATTGTAAAAGAACTTCTATGATAGTTTTTATCAATGGAAAGAACACTATATCTTGGATACCCTTCCTCTTCAATGACTTCTACATAATATGGAATATCAACATCAGGAAGTGCCGCAGACAGATTATTCGAAACAATAGAATATGCTTTGTTGTAAGCTTTTTCTAAACTTTCTGCTTTAATAGAAATATATCCATTACAAGTTTTATCGTTGATAATAATCTTAAAACAATATTCAATCAACGATGCTACTTGTGTTGAAATACCCCATTTGAAGCACTGATGTCCCAACTTATTATATAATCTAGTCTGAGCGTTTTCATCAGTTTCTGTATTCGTACATTCTTCAAAGATTTTGATCATATCGCTAAGATACTTTTTCGTATCATTTTCATCAAGCCTTGCAAAAGGATTTTTATCTTCATTTTCTTTCCAACCAAAAATATAGGATGGAGAAAATCCACTGATTCTTGCAAGATCTTGTATTACGCTTGATGGAACAAGATCTCCGTTTTCATAATCAGATAATCTTTTTTCATCAATGTCTAATTCTTCTGCAAGCTCTGCCTGAGTCATTCCAAGCTTACCTCTGATTTCTTTCATTCGATTTCCAATAGTCATAATTCTTCTCCTTTTTTAAAATTCAACCACACAAAATGGAATATAGGTACATACATTTCCTTTAGATCGAAGCCATTCACAGGTTTCATCTACAAGATAATCTGTATCAGCATATTCTGTTTTCCGTTTTAGAGCTTGGATGTGATCTAATATGGATGCATAATCGAAATCAGATCCAGTAACCTGAATAACGATCTGTACATAATCCCCATTTCCGTCCACATTAAGTTCGTTAAAGCTAAAAATTTCTGTTTTCATAAGTTTTTCTCCTTTAAATATGATAATTTTTCTGAATACAATTTTTCATATATAAAAAATTATCCAATATGTTCGCAATATCCAACGAGATATCGAACAGGAAGTTTTTCTTTCTGTTTCAGATTTTCCTGACAAATTTCGTCTGAAAGCTTCTGGAATGGTCCGGATCTGTTCGTTTTACAAAATTCAGAATGATTTCCTGAGCTTCGTAATCAGAAATATTTTCTTCAACAGTTAAGAAACGAATTGCATCACAGTTTTTCGAAATTCTTTTCTGCTTTTCTAATTTCGCATTTTCAGAACATCCATGAACCAATCCATATTTTGTGAATTGAGGATAATCTTTTACAAAATGATAACCATCACATCCATCATAGATATAGGTATTATAGTAGCTGATAGCATTTTCAATACCATCAATGAACTTTTCTATCAAATCTCTTTTTTGATCTTTTACACAGTCATCTTGCCCATAAATAGGATGCATATCCCAACAAATCTTGCACATCGCTTCTGAGTAAATCTCCAAAGATCGGTCTTCTTCATTTAATGAAAACACATCTTTTAATATCGGATATTTTTTCAAAAGATCCTTCATTAGATCGATCGCTGATATTTCATCATTATCCAAAACATGCATTACAAAAGGTTCATCAGAAATGCATTGTAAAACTTCTTCTGGAAATTCTGTCCATTTAGGGTATTTAAATGCGTTTTTATCAGCGTTACATAAAGCTCGATTAAGTAGAACATCTTCTATTTCCATTTCATTATTCCTGTTACGCATAAGCTCAAAGCACACGTATCCGTTTTCTCTATGGAACAGTTTTATAATTTTTCTACCAAGTTCTGGATCACACTCTTCTTCAGAAAGCACTTTCCATGGATTGATCCAAATAGACTCATGAAGAAAATCCCATTCATATTTAGAACAATCTTCCATACTTGCTGCACCAATAGATTTTCTTTCCTTTAAATGTTCAACTTCTTCTCCTCTTTTTAATCTTAGGAATTCTTCTGCAACATCCAATAAATGCTGATCACATTCACAAAAACCGTCATTGCGGTAAATACATTCCTTGTCACATGTCACCTGAATTTGATTCATAATTTTTTCTCCTTTTCTTTAGATCATCGTTCTTAATTCATTCACGACTTCGTTTAAAATCGATACATCTCCATCAATAATGTAACGAGAATTAATATCGATTCCTCGATTGAAATTTTCTGGAATATCGATTTCTCCTGCCCATTTTTCATTTTCTTTCGAAAAACAATCTTCATAGGTATAATACTGAACTGTATTTGCGATCATAAATACAACTCGATCTTCTCCAAAATCATCAAGAAGCTCTTTTACAGCTTGTTTTAAATTGGTTGTTCTATTCCGATCAAGGATATATTCGATCGCTGTTTTGCATGCCAGATTCCATTGTTTCGAATCAAGATAAAGATCTATACTCAGTTCTTTCCTTGCATCAGCCAATGTTCCTTTGTAAACAGGAAAATACTTTTTATTGTTATTCATAACTTTTCTCCTTTTACAAAGCTTTACCGACAACAACCGACAACATATTTTTTACTTCCTGGAAAGATTGAATTAGAAACAGCAAGAATTTCGGCATCATCTTTTGTTAAAAGATCAAACAAAGTGTTTTTTGCTTCTGGAAATGGCATCCCATGATCCATTAACATCTGACCGGCACAAGCTATCTTCTTTCTTAGAACATAACCTACATGGAAATAAAAATTCTCCACAAAATCTTCAAAAGAAATGTTCGAATTCTGTGTTTCTACATATTTTTCATGCATCTCATTTTTGATTTCAATGATCAGATCTTTGAATACTTCTGCTTCTTTTACTTCTAAGATATTTTCTTTGCTCATAATAATTTCTCCTTTTCTCTGTATCGTCATTTGTGTTACATACCAAATATGAAAGATAAAAGATATGATAAAATTACATACAAAAAAAGATAGATAAGAGAACTCATCTACCTCTTTTGTTGATTCATAAATATTTTGTAAAATTACACTACTCTTGACTCAAACTGATCTTATAATGGCACATAGCAGGCTCTCTGATATAATGGAACATCTTCTCTGCGTTCTTCCTGAGTGATTGGCTTTTTTACACATAACTCTTCATTTGGACAAACGATCTTCTGTTCCCCATTGATTCCTGCAAATCTGCAATTTTTACATGATACATTCATGTTAATTCTCCTTTTTTCTCTATTCTTCATTTTTTTTCATACCAAATATGAGAGATGAAAAAGAAGATGATTATTTTTTGTTTGCTTTTAAGTAATTTGCTTCTACTTCTTTCCAATGCTCTACTAGTTCTTTGAATTTATCTTCAACATCATCTGCATATTCACATTCAAAAGTGGTATCTTCATCCTTTCCATAGATCGGGCCTCTTGCAAGAGACACTTCTACCTTGCCATGAAACTTCTGATCGGTTGTATAATAATTTACTGATCCATAATAGTCATCATAGAAGAGAGCATTTTTGGCATTTCCATATCTTTCTTTGATCGCTTTTTCCGAATATGGCATTGGCTGAGACATTTCTTTGATCATTCGAAATAAGCTAAGTCCGATAGTAATTCCAACGATCAGCTTTAACGAGCCTTCTGGATATGCTCCTGTGATCAATAAATACATAAAGTAAATTTCAAAGATCAGCATAAAGACTTTCATTGTCTTCATAACTGTTACTTGTGCACTTCGACTCATAAATATGTTAGCAGAGGAGAGAATTACTCCCCTGCTTCTCCTTTCTTAAGATAAAATGATATTTGTAAGAATGTTGCTGCAAAAAAGCTGATAATAGCACCAATCGTAAACGCTTTTAAATTATCATAGGTCGCTTGATTATTGATCACTTGAAACAAAATTTTTGAATAATACCCAATAATGAAAATTAAGAACAAGATTCTTACCAATTTCATGAAACCATCCTTTCTTATTTTGACGCAATACGTTTTCTTGCAAGATCGATCGGAATAACGATCATAGATAATGCAATGATCACTAACCACTGCATTCCATTTAATGGAGCAAGTCCTAATAATCCATATAAAAGCTGTGCAATGATCACTGCACCTGCTAAGATTCCAAAAGCGATCGCAGGGAATAATTTATTTTTTGTGATTCCTTTCAATAAATTAGCTCCTTCAACACGTACACAGAATCCGTTCATTACAGCCATAAAACATAATAAGACAAAACGTGCGGTTAGCTGTTCTACTTCTCCATGGAACATGGTTGCACATGGAAACATTAAAATAATGTAAGCAAGGATGAAAGATGTTGTTGCCGTTCCAATTCTTAATTTTGATTGTTTATCAAATAATCCGGTTCCTTTTACAAATGGTTTTTCTTTCATGTACTCTTCTTTTTCTGGTTCAGATCCAAAACTTAAGGAGTTTAAAGAATCCATGATGATATTAATGATCAGAATCAGTGCTGATGTCAAAAAGGCTCCTGTACTAAAGAATGGGAATACCAGATTCAGCAGTAACAAGGAAATATTGATCGGTAACTGAAAATCAAGGAACATATTAATGTTATGCATAAATGTTCTTCCTAATTTAATGCCACGAATGATCGATGTAAAGTTATCATCTGTTAAAATGATATCTCCAGCTGCTTTTGCAACATCTGTTCCGGAATTCATAGCAAATCCAACATCTGCTCTTGCTAATGCAGGAGAATCATTGGTTCCGTCTCCAGTCATTGCAACAGACATTCCTGTTTCCTGTGCTAAAGTAACTAATCGAAGCTTTGTGCTTGGAGCACATCGTGCGATCACTTTTAGTCTTGGGAGAATATCTTTGATCTTATCATCTTTCATTTCAGAAAATTCCTGATCTGTTAATGCAATATCTCCATCTTCATAAATACCAGCTTCTCTTGCGATCGCAATAGCTGTTTCTAATGCATCTCCTGTCATTTCAATGACCTGAATACCAGCTTCTTTTGCTGTCTGAACAGCTTCTTTTACACCTTCTCTTAAAGGATCTCTGACTCCAACAAAGCCTTCAAACACCATATCATCTGGTAAAATATCTTTTTCAAGCTGACCATTTTTTCTTGCAAAAGCAACACAGCGAATTGCTTTATGATTGGCTTCTGATAACTGCTGTTGAATTTCTGATCTTCTGATCACATCCAAATCCATGATATCTCCGCCAACTGGATCGATATATTTGGTACAGTGTTCTAAGATTCTTTCTGGAGCCCCTTTATAATAAGAAAAAACAACATCATTTTCTTTGACTGAGACACCAGAAAATTTTAATTTACTGCTAAATGGCTGTCTGGCAACAATTTCTTTCTTCATTGCTTCATCGTAAACTTTCATCTTATCTTTTAATAAAAGAATAGATAACATAGCTCGATCAATAGAATTTCCACCAGTGATATTCCCGTCTTTATCGAAAACAGCCTCATTGTTTAAAACAAGATTTTCCTGAAAGGCATCTCCAGAAATGATCTCTGGAGTCATAATTCCAGTTGTTAATGTTCCAGTTTTATCAGTACAAACAAGATTTAAATATGCCATTTCTGGGATCTTATTTGGATTGACTGCAAGAATATTTGCTTTTTCCATATTCACAACATTCTGCTGAGTTACTAATTTGACGATCATTGGTAATCCTTCTGGAACTGCAGCAACGATGATCGTTAAAGCAACACTTGCTTTTTCAACAATATCTTTAAAGATCATCATCCATTCCTGGTTCTGATATCCACCACCAATGACTTCAATTACAACCATTAATGCAAATGCTACAAATGCAGCAATGGATCCCCAGCGAGTAATGAAATCACTTAATTTATTTAATGCGATCGTTAGTGCTGTTTCTGGAGCTTCTAATGTTTGAGAATCAACCAGCGTTTTTCCATTTACTGTGTCAATTCCCACTGTCGTGACGATCATTTTTCCACTGCCTTCCATCACAGTTGTTCCTGCAAATAAGCAGTTTTCGTTGTTATAAGAATCTGATGTGATCTTTTCTGGAATATAACCTTTGATCGGCTTTTTATGGATCTCAATGGTTTCTCCATTGATCGCAGCATTACTAACTGATACTTCGCCATCTACGATATATCCATCTGCGTAAATATCCTGTCCTAATTCGATACAGACAAGATCACCAACCACGATATCATCTTTATTGATTGTCTGAACCTTTCCGTCACGAATAACATTGCAATATTTTAAAGATGATTTTTCCTTTAATTTTCGGTTCGCTTCCTGAACGCCTTTTCCTGTTTTTACTCCAATAGCAGTAATGATTCCTAATACAACTGCGATCATAATTGGTTCTGAAAATGCGCCAAATCCAGTGATCGCTAAAAATAACTGGATCAGAGCCATGACCATTAACAAGATAACAATCTTATCAGAAAACAAAGCGTCCTTTACAAAATCTAAAGTTGTCTGTAATTCTGGCTCTGGCAATTTATTGGTTCCAAATTTTTCTCTTTGCGACTGCACTTCTGATGAGCACAGTCCCTGTTCTTTTTCCTGTTTCATAAAGATTCCTTCCTAATAATAAGTACAGTTTGATGCAATCTCATAATCTACATTGACCTTATGTATCGCATCATCCAATGACAATCCTCGCAGCATCCATTTCAAAACATTATTGTAGCTTGATGGATCATGAATTCCTTTTTCAATGGTCTCTTTCATTTCAGATAGGATCATATCTTCCAGATCTTCTTCTTTTAATCGAGAAAACCGATCGATTACACCAACCTTCAACTGCATAAAATCTTTAAATTTATGATCTTTTTTTTGATAAAATCTTCGAATAGCAGCAGAACATTCCGGTTTGATTCCACGATCTTTTGCATCATATGTGTCAACTTCCTGGATCTTTTCTTCTTTCTTTCCAAGAACAGCATTGATCGCCAGATCATCTGCTTTTTCATTCCATCGATCTCCAGTATGTGCTTCCACATGATGAAATTGAATATCGATCATTCCTTTGAAAAAATTCATCTGATCACGATATGCCATTGTTTCTTTTTTCTTTGCTCTCCATACTCCGGTTGCCCAATATTCAATTCCTGTGTAATCATAACAGATATCAATCGAAGAGCATCCATATTCCAAAGCTTTATTTACTGCAAAGAGAGACGCTTCAATTTCTCCAGAAACATTGTTCATAGAAGCATTTTTACATCGTCCACTAAAATATTCTGGTTCTTTTGCATCTTCATAAAAGAACACAACACCATATCCGGCAGTATTGTTCGAGTAACTTCCATCTACATATGCGACAGCATGATTTTTCTTTTCCATGTCTTTTTCTCCTTTCGCTTTATTTTTTCTACATATCAAATATGAGAGATTTTGGAGAAAAAGTTTTTCATATATAAAAAAACGAGCAGATATCAATGTATCTACTCACTTCTTCTTTCTTCTTCATATATAAGAATTTAAAAGCAGATAAGAAATCCCTATCTGTTTTTCTTTCATTTCGGAGACTCGCGGCTTTAGTCATGAGTTAATTGACTAATTCTTGCTTTCAGGATAAAATGCGAGGATCCTCGGTTATTCAATATCCGAGTTGGTTGACTTATTAGATTTATGCCCATTACATTTGGAACACAATACCTGCAGATTCTGTTCAATACTTTTGCCACCTTTTGATACTGGAATAATATGATCGATATGTAATCCAACTTCATCAGGCATATATTTACCACAGATTTTGCAAGTATAATTATCACGTCTCATGATCCGCTCTCTTAATTCTCTGGTCATGAGCTTTCGTTGATTTTTTGAATGATATTGTTTTAATGTACAAGAATGACCTATTCTTCTTAATTTTTGATATCTAGTATTTAAATAATTAAAATTACAGGAAAAATTTAAGCATTCCGTTTTTACTGTATATGGTAATTTTTTGTAATTGACTTGTTTGTATCGTGTTTGATTACGCGTTGCAGCAAATTGATACATATGTTCATCATCGATGACGTCATTATACTGTTTCATTCGATAGTTTTTTAAGAATGATTTTTGTATTCTTATTTCACATTCGTTTCTCCATTTTTGCACTTTCTGATAATGTTTTTCTATTGCAGAAAAATATCCATTATTTAGATATTGATCGATTAGATCATTCATCTCAGGATTTCTTTTACCGCTTACATCAAAATTATGTACAAAATATGGATACTCAAATGGACATCTCAGAATATATCGAATGATATTTACCACAGTTAGAAGCAAGATAATGGAAACTGCAATAATTAAAATCCTGCTCGAATTCTGCTCGAATAGATGATTGAAATCATTTGTTATCTTATCTATTTCCATGAATTGTTTTTCCTTTCATATTAATTAATGATTACTCTTGTCATTATTACATTTCTGACAAAGCATCTGTAAATTGCTATCAATTGTTCTGCCGCCCTGAGACCATGGAATGATATGATCTCCCTGCATTTCATTATAGGCATATTCCTTATCAATTCCATTCTTTACACAACATGGGCATTTATGTCCTTGTTTTTCATATGCTCTGCGTTTCTGCGCTTCTGAAAATGAACGAATGGAAAGGAATTTTTCATCATGTTTTGTGCGATCAGATAATATGTATGGAATGATACCTGCATTTTTCGTTACATCATCATCCATAAGAAGTCTCTGAACATCAGCTTCAAGCATATTGCTATTATATTGCTTATTATGATACTTATTATAAAGCAATCCCCATTCTTGCACATTGGTCATTCCTTTACGTGATTTTGGGAACAGCATCTTCGCCCAGTTGATGACAGTCTGAAAATAAAGCCAAAGATCATTAGCATCTGCATCATGCTGATGAATTGCCATATACATCTGTCCTGATTCCAGATCATCTCTGTCAGCAATCCATGATAATACCTTTTCAAGATAATCCTGTCTGATCGGATTACCTTTGATATATCCATCTGCCATCTGTCCGGCAACACAGTTTCTCTTTGAAAAATAGTTCTTTGCATCAGCAAGCCATGGGCCAGTATACGTTGCATTCAAAAGTTCTTGATTTGTCAATGTTTCGCCTGCAATGTTGATAATTTTAAACCATTCCAATTTTTCTTCTTCTGTTCCTTCACAGATGTTAATATCCATTTCATAATCCAAGATTTCTTCCTGCTGCTCTGGTGTTAAATTATGAAAAAACTTATCGTTTCCATCAATGCGAATAGGATAATCCTTATTTACATACTGACAAATAGAAATAGAACGCTGCTGACCATCCAAGCATTCATAGGTATCTTCACCTGTTTTGGACCAATACATAATCCCAAGAGGGAAATTTTTGCGGACCGTTTTTATAACTTCGTTTCTCTGTTTATCTCGAAAACAGAATTCCCGCTGATATGACGGCCTTAAAACTAATCTGCCATTGTAGCCATATACTCCACCATCACCATCATCTCTATAATTTTCTGTTAATTCTCGCACAGTCTTTGTTACTTTTGTGATTTTCATTCTACTATCTCCTTTATTAAATGCAAATTATATAAAAATCTTGTTATCAAATACTCAACACTTCCTTCACTGCTTTTATAAGGAATTGTGAGTATTGGAACACCATGTTCAAGTGAATATATTTCTTTTTGAAAATCATGTTGTTTTTGAATATCAAATTGTTCTTTACCGCCAAATACAGATATAGGCTTATAATGTTGTTCACCATTAAATTCTATAGTGCCTATCCATACGTCATCTTTATAAATGGTAAAATCATATCGTAGCGGACGACCTGTTTTGCTTCTTAAATCATCAAACCATTCTTGTCCTTTATATGATATATTATATTTTTCAAGAATTTTCTTTACCTTACACTCACCTTTTGATTGCTTTTTGCAATATGGACATCCTGTTTTATCATTAGATGTTCTATGATGCGGAGAAGCCAAATATTCTCGATTACAATTAGGACAAATCCATTTTACTTTTTTATGAGTATGCGCTGAAATCTGATTGACAGGTAATTCATTATCTTTGCTATATTCAGTAGCTATATCTGGAAATAAAGTAGCCAAATCATTTTTACCAGATAATACTTTTAAACCTGTGCAATAAGGGCATTTATGACCTCTGATGTGAATATTTATAGGACTTTGATATGATTCTCCATATTTATTGCATTTCCACCATGCTTTGTAGCCACTTCCATATGTATAATCCGATGGTTTATTTTCATTAAGATTATAATCCCATTCTTTAGCAACATCCGGATATTTTGTCTGTAAGTCGTTGAAGCCTGTTAATAACTGCTGCCCTGAACAAATTGGGCAGCTTTGATTTCTATTCACCTTATTAAGCGGCTTCATCTGATATCTGTGATTTAATCCATTATCACATTTCCACCAATACTTTTTGCCAGATTTCGCAAATACTTCAGACGCAGCGCACTGATTCATTTCCTCATCAAAATATTGTGCAATTTTCGGAGATTGACTTAACAAATCATTTTCACCTTGAAAAACAACTTTTCCTGCACAATACGGACAACCAGCTTTGATTCTCTGATTTATATGATTACCTGCAATCTGCTCAAAAATACCATGCTTTTTGCATCTTATTTTCACTTTTGAATACATATTGATATATTCTGTTTCAGAGTAATCGTATTTATCGCCATGAATGGATTTTGCTCTTTTTATAAATTCTTCTGTTGTAAGTTGGTTGTATTTCATACTCCGCCATCTCCATCATCTTTGCAATTTTTTGTAAGGTCAGCTATTGTGACCTAAATTGGTGTTATTTTCATGGTTATTCAGTTTCTTTCTGATTTCGATTAAATATTTTATCAAATAATTTTGCTTTAATTAGTCTATCCTGAACTTTATCTTGAGGAATAGGTGCTTTTCCACAAAGTATATATCCCTTACGTTTTAATAAGACTTTCTTTAATTCATTAAATTCCCTGTCTAGACATTTTTCATTGTAAATAATGAAATCGTTTAGTTGTTCTACAGTGTATTCTTTTAATAATATATGGCTATGATTTAATATTTCCATAGAAGATTTTTTAAATTCATCTATGTTTATATATGACCCATCAATCCACTTAAATTTCAAACCATTATTATCAATGGTTTCTATGATAGATAAATCATTAATAACTTGTAAAAGATTGCACAGACGGTACAGCAAATTATTAAAATCAATAGGGATTACTTTCATACCTTTAATAAAATATTGATTTAACATATGTAATTCAGAAACTAATCTGTCTATTTGTAATATTGTATCGTCTATTTGATTTATTCTATAATTCATCTCATCGGTTATTATTACAGATATAAACCAAACAATAGAACTTAAAGTACCACCTAACAGTGTCGCAAATAGTGATTGTACCCAACCATTTGATATAATAATCACAGCTATACAAACTATTGCTAAAACAATTGAAAAAAACATTAATATTTTTTTGAATTTCCGATAATAATCAACATTACATTTATAATAAATTTCATCGAAACTTTTTAGTGATGTATTACTGGACATCTCAATATAAAATGAATAAAACGGATTTTTCATCAAGCACCCACTTTCCTACGAATAACAATTCTTGCATATAAAGAATGAACATATTCTTTTGTAATAGGATTATATAAGAAATTCCCTTTTACTGGTTTTTCTTTTATAACTGGATTTCCATTAGCCTTTCCACCTGACGCTCCCGTAAAAGACATATCTTGTCTCATTTCTTTAAAATCATTATAATAACGTAAATTAGGGATACCTGCCTGTTCATTTGTACTTGACTGTAATAATCCCACAATTTCAAACTGTTCAGGATTATACTTATCCAAAAATGTAATTGGTACGCCAATGACTCCATCATAATCACAAGGAATCTCAGCGACTTTATTCACATTGATAGCGTCGTAGTTATCATATGTCGGATATTCTTCCGGTGTATAATTCTTCCATAAAATCAGCTTTTCGTGACGCTTTTCTATATCAAGGTTTGTAAAAACAGATATAGCTGGTACTTTAGCATAATGATTTCCGTCATTCATTTTCTGAGTTTCTTTTTCATCCCATTTTTCATAAGTATCTGGGATACGGAAAACTAATGTTTTATTGGCTGTATATCCAAGCCACATCTCATTATTTTTTAATAACGGAAAAATTTCTTTGTATGTAATCGAATTGTTATTGCTCCAGATAATAAATTTCTTTTTATGTTCCATCAAAGTTGCCACATAATGACGATAACAACTAAATGGTGGATTGGTAACAACAATATCGCACTCATCCAACAGATCCAGACATTCCTGATTCCTGAAATCTCCATTACCCTCTAATGGTGTCTTTACTCCAGCTTCAATATCATTGTCATCGCCACCTGTATATTCCATCTTATATGTTGCTTCTTCTCTGTCATAATGAGTAGAGATCAATTTCTTTAAACCAAGCTCTGCAAAGTTCAAATGAAAATACTTCCAAAATGCAGACCACGTTGGATCATCACAATTGCAAAATACAATCTTATCTTTGAAATGCTTTTTATAATGCATCAGTTCTTTTGCTACGTCAGTTAACTGTGTATAAAATTCATCATTTTTCGCATTTTTCGCTTTGTGTAAATTCGTATTCTTAACCATTTTCTTTTTCTCCTTGTATATTTGTTCTCATTTCAAATATGCAAGATTTGAGAAAAAAAGTTATTCCTATAAAAAATGAGCAGATTACAGCACATCTACTCATTTTTCTATATTTTTTTATAGTGTTGTTTCTCCACTTGGCAAAATGAATTCAAAATATCCATCGGATGGATTTTTAGATCCTGATTTTATATTTTCAAGATCCATCTCTTCAAAGAGTTGTTTAGCTCTTTCTTTATCTTCTGGCGTCCAATTTTTGACCTCATTTATACATTGCTGCAAAAATTCCAATGATTCTTGCTGATTCATATGATCACTCCTTTTTTTGATTCTTGTCATTTTGGTAAAACAATGTTCGAATCAGACTTCGTTTTAGAAGTTCTTTTTCTTCTTTTGGAATATCTATGTATTCTGGGCGTTTAACCACTTTCTTGTGTTTGTATTCCGCATCTGCGTTAACAAAAATGATTCCAACATGTTTCGGAACCTGTTCTTTCCATTTTTCTAATGACTGCTGCATATATAAGTCTCTTGATAAGACTAAGTAATTGTAATTTCCATACCATGATTTTGCAGCTTTACTGCGAAAATCATTCATACTAACTTTGATCTCATAGCATCGAAAAATATCTTTTCTTGCATCGTAGCTCATGAAATCTACAAGTTCTTTTTTCTTTTTTGGAAATTGGATCGTTATTTCTGTTGTGCCATATTCTTTTGCAAGAGATGGATTAGTACCAAAAAGATCTTGATATAGTACACTTTCAATGATGATAGTTTCTGATCGTTTCATTATTTCCTCCACCAATTCTTATAGTTTTGTTTTTTTACTTTCTAATACAAATATGAGGGATTTGATTTTTCCGCTTTTTCACATATAAAAAACAGACAAGATCAATTCCTGTCTGTTCTCCCAAATTATGCTGCAACAACACTTTTCTGATTCATTTCATACCCCTTCCATTCGACATAAGCCATGACAAGTTTATAAACAAACTCATTTCTGCTGCCATCCTGGTTACGATATTTTTCAATCAGCTCATTTCCATTCATGCAAAGTCCGCCAAAATAATGTTCGGTATTTTCTGCAATCCCAAATTGGCACATGTAATTCCAATAATCTGTAAAAATAGATTTTAAAGGACCGGATGGACCGATTTCTAATGCTTTGATCAACTGAACTGCATAATAATCATCATCTTCTCTTGCATATTGGATCAAAAAATCATCTTTTTGATTTTCATAGTTATTGGAATATTTTAAAAATGTAACTGTCAGGTTCATATAATCCTGAAATAAATGAAATGGTAAACTATTTGTTGCGAATTGAATTGCTGCCATAGCAAAACCTCCTTTTTCTCTCTTCGTCATATGTTTTTATATGATAAATATGAGAGATGACAGGAAAAATAAAAAAACAGAGAAGAATTGAACCTTCCCTGCTTTGATTTGTAGTTTTGTATTTTGTTTTCTTATGACAGATATTTCTTGAACTCTTCTTCCGTCATATTTGCTTCTTCAGCTGCATCTGTGATAGAAAGTCGATTTTTTTTAACAAGTGCAACTAAAGTTTCAATAGTTCCTTTGTTAAATCCCTTATCAAAACCTTTAATTTCAGCTCTCTCTGCAATTGTCTGTGATAAATTACACATAGTCTCCACTTCCTTTCTGATTTCTGGAGTCCATACATTATATTCCTGATTCAGAATATCTTTCTTTTCTTGGAAAGGCACTTTTTCTGGATCGGCAAACAATGCACACAGGAATCTGTAAAATTTACTTTCATCTGCTTCTGGGACACAACTGTCATTAACTCCGATCATGATCAGATTAAAAATATCGATATCTCCCTTCCAATGATGGTTTCCAATGATATTATCATTGACCAGATGAATATGATTCATACAATTTTCTCCGGTATTCATACAGATCCAGATACTGTAGGTTCTCTTGATATCCTGATAGTTCGATTTTGAAAATTCGCGTTCTTTCTGTGAAGCAAGCACTCGGCAGTCATAAAAGATTGCTCGATTCAAAAGTGGATATGCGGTATTCTCATTTCGCTGAGCCTCCACATTGATGATAATCTTATTTTTTCCATCTTTTGTCAAAACATAAAATATAACATCAAATCGGATCAATCCCTCATATCTTTCTGAATTTTCTGTGTTGAAGCCAACGATCCTTTCTCCATTTACGGTCTTTTCCGCATTTGTTAATCCTGGTTCCACAGGGACAATACTGATGTATGGATCGCTCTCGATCAAAGGAATGACATCTTCTGGTTTCATTTTCTTATATTCATCTACCGTATTGGTCAGAATATGAGACAGAACCTCTTTGTTTCCAAGGATCCTTTTTGCAGCTTCATCGTACTGATTATTACCTTCAGTACTATCCATGGCATTATTTAGATCATTTCCCATTAGTTTCCCTTCCTTCTATATTATAATACATTTCTTGTGATCATACAACTAGAAGGAAGTCGTAGGGGTAAGATAGCATACAAAATACATGTCTAACATCTCCTTTCTCTCAATCGTCATTTAAGTTACATCTTAAATATGAAAGATGAAAGATTTTGTAATTATTCATCTACGTTTTCTGAGAGAATATAATACAACTGTTCTTCAATATCCTTCAAAGACAAAATCTCTTTTTTATATCGTTTGAGTTCAATAAAAAAGGACTCATCGTTCCTATAAAAGGAAAAAGATGAATCCCATAACTCCAACACTTAGAAAGCAAAATATGTCTCCACTGCTTTGTATTTCATTTCATTGATCGTCTCCTCGAATAACCTGTATCCTTGGATCTTGTAATAATCAAGAGGATTTTTTCCTAATCCCTGATAACGAGATACTTTTTGCAGATCTTCTACTTTCTGAATATGTTCTGTCCATTCAGAAATGATCGCATATGCCAAACATGATTTTAATCTCTGTGTGATCATACCTTCTTCATTGTCATTCTCAAGTGATCCTTTTAAGAAGTCTTTTAATTTTCTGGCAGCTTTCTTCTGTTCTACATCTTCTTTTGTGATATGAAGATCCTGTAAAGGTAATCTTTTTGCCAACTTGTCATAATCAAACGATTTGCACATCATGTCAATGATCTGATAAAACAGTCCTGCAACAGAAAACTGATTTAAAACTTTTGATTTTGCATCAATCACAGCTTCAAACTGAAGATTGTCGATCTTGTCATAATCAAACAGATTTTTTCGAATTCCATAGTAGTTCTGTTCAATTTTCTTCTGTGTTTTTAACACATGGTTTTGCATGGTCTTATTATTTAATTCTTCTGTTTCATTTTCTAAGATTTTAGAAGAAAGTTCACTGTTTCCATACTGTTTCATAAAATCATCTTCTAAGGAAACGAAGAACATACTTTCCCCAGGATCTCCCTGTCTTCCAGCTCTACCGCGAAGCTGATCATCAATACGTCTGGCTTCATGCTTTCCACATCCAATTACATATAGGCCACCAAGATCAGCGACTCCATCTCCAAGTAAAATATCAGTTCCACGTCCTGCCATATTCGTTGCGACAGTAATCGCATCAATCTGTCCGGCTTTTGCAATGATCTCAGCTTCTTTTAAATGATTTTTTGCATTTAAAATTTCATGAGCAAGTCCTTCTTTTGTTAATAGATCACTGATTCGTTCAGACATCTGTACGCTTGTTGTACCGATCAAAACTGGTCGGTGTAATTCATGGATTCCTTTGACTTGTTCAATGATCGCATTTTCTTTTGCTTTCTTTGTAGCGTAAATCTGATCATTATGATCAACTCTGATCACAGGTTTGTTTGTAGGAATCCGTTCAACTTTTAAATGATAGATCTCTTTAAATTCTTTCCGATCTTTGTAAACAGTTCCACTCATACCAGCTTTCCTGTCATACAGATTAAAGAGACTCTGATAAGTGATCTTTGCAGCTGTTTTTGTCTGGTCCTGTACCTCAACGCCTTCTTTTGCTTCAATCGCTTCATGTAAACCATCAGAATATCTACGATCCTGTAAGATACGTCCTGTAAACTCATCAACGATCTGGATCGTTCCACGATCGACAATGTAATCCTTATCTTTATGCATCAGTTCTTTTGCTTTGATCGCTGTTACAACATGATGCTGATATTTTACATTTTCCGGGGCAGAATAATTATCAATTCCAAAATATTTTTCAATCTTTGATACCCCATCCTCTGTTAAGATTACAGCTTTATCCTTTTCATTGATCAGATAATCTCCATTTTCATCCGGTAAGATTCCACTGATCGCATCGATCTTACTTAATTCTGTTTCTCCTGTTCCTCTGACTAATCTTTCAGCTAATACTTTTGCAGAGATAAATAACTGTTCGCCCTCTTCATTTTCATCCGAAATAATCAAAGGCGTTCTGGCTTCATCAATAAGAATGGAGTCCACTTCATCAATAATACAGTAATGTAATGCATTTTCAGATCTCAGCGTCTTTGTTCCTAAAAAACCTCTTAAATAATCAAATCCGATCTCTGTATTTGTTACATAAGTAACATCACAGGAATAAGCATTTCTTTTATCAATAGATGACATATCATTTAAAGAAACTCCAACAGATAATCCAAGGAATTCTAATACCTGTCCCATCCATTCTGCATCACGCTGTGCCAGATATTCATTGACCGTTACGATATGAACACCCTTTTCTTCTAATGCTCTGACATAAGCAGGAAAGATCGAAACCAGAGTTTTACCTTCTCCAGTTTTCATTTCTACGACTTTTCCATCATATAATGCTAAAGCTCCCATTAACTGTACTGGGAAAGCATCTAACCCGATCACACGTTTTGCAGCTTCTTTTACGACTGCAAAAGCTTCCAATTTAATATCTTTCACTGGCTTTTTACGAAATTCTTCTGTTTTTGCTTTTAATTCATCATCAGAAAGCTGAGAAATTTTTTTCTGCAGCTGTAAGATCTTATCGACTTCTGATTTTCTTTTCTGATTCATTGTTACTTTTCCCTCCTTAATACTTCTTCAAGTGTTGTATAAATTAAGTTCTTTTCTGGTTCCATTCGTGTTCCATCAGGTCTTGTACAATGAGCGTTTAGCATTGCTTCTTTGGAAACAGATATGAATTTTCCTTTTGTACAAAAAACTCCAAACAACTGATCATTTTTCTTTTCATTTCCTTGAACTCTGACAACGATCGCTCCGTTATTTTTCAATGCCTCCAGACAGATTTCGCCAAAATATGATTTCATGAATTTTACTTCTGATTCCGCAAACGCACCTGGCATATGGTAAACATCAACATCAGAATTCACATCATCCGTACAATTCAGAATTTTATCCTGATGAATCCGTAAAAGCTGATCTCTGAATTTTTTAGCCTCTTTGATTTCTTCCGAAGTGGCTTGCTCTACCAGTTTTTTTCGTTCTTTTTCCCGATCCTGCATATACAGATTTTCCGTATATCGAAAGATCAAAGGTTCCTGTCCCCATTCTCTCATACGGGCTTTATATGTTTTTTCTCCATATTTTTCTAAGAACCAGTCATGAAATTCATACAGGGTTTCTTTTTCTTCTTTTGTGAACTCTTTTTTTGTTGCTATCATTGCGAGCAGAGTTGCATTATAAGCACTCAAAAAACGGAGCATCTTGTCATTTGAAAAAGATCTTCCCATATAATTTTGAAAAGCATTGATCAAAGATTCTTTTTTCAGATCGATGATCGGAACATTATTTGCATTCATATTCTTCTCCTTATTCGTTTAGATTGATAAATGGCAAGTTATACACTGGAAATTTTGAGACATTTGTGATGTTTGCAACGATCGGCCTTAAATATCCGATCAGCAGTGCCTGAGCATTTTTTTCTAACAAAACATCAATCTTCCCACCATTTTGTATCTTTTCACTCCATTCAAATTCTGCTTCTACGGTGCATTTTAATGCAAAAGGTTGATCATTTTCAAAATCGTCAAGATCACCTAATACCAAAGACACACTGATCACTGCATGATTTCCTTCAATTTTTTTGATATTTGAAAGAATATTTTCTGTTATTTCAATTTTTTCTTTGTTCATCACAAAATTAGGATTTTCCATAAATACCATTTCTGTTAAATGAGGATTTGTGTACTGGAATTCACTTACTTTCATACATTCTCCACCTTTCTTATTTTATCTACATTACAAATATGAGTTTTTTTAAAAAAAAGATTTTTCACATATAAAAAACAGGTAGAAAAATCCACCTGTTTTTGTTTAGATCTTTGAGATCACAAAGTTTGCTGCATAACTGACAACTGTTATAAATCCAGAACATAAAGCTGTTCCAGCAACGATTGTGACAAAGTATTTAGCGAGATTTTTTGCGTTTGGAAGATACATGTTTCTTCTCCTTTCTGAGCCAGGATTTTTTGCGATAATTTACAATTAAACATTCTCCTTTGAATGAACGAACCGTTTCTAACATCGCTCCAACAATAATGATCAGTGTTGTTCCGCCAGAATTTAAAGAAGATACATTAGATAATCCTGTAATTGCCATTGGAACTGTGATCAGTACAAATAATAACCCGATACAGATCCATACAATCTGATTCACGGATTTTTTCAGATATTTGATCGTTTCCTCTCCAGGTCTTACATTTTCGATCACAACGCCCTCTTTCTTTAAATTGAAAGCCATCTGATATGGATTAAACGTGATAGAAATATAAAAATAAGAAAATGCGATCATAAGGATCAGGTAAACTGCAAATCCAATCATATATTCTGGATGTTTTTTCATGAACCAGTTTGACATATTAAAATACTGCACCCATTTGATATTGCTGCCACCAAAAGCTGAAAACAATGTGATCATCTGAAATACGGTACTTGTTAAGATCGCCGGCATAACGCTGATCAATCTTCCGCTGATAGATAAATAAGAAGATTCTCTAACAGAATCACTTTCTACAGGAGCACTGCTGTACTGTAATTTGATTCTTTTCTCTATCTCATTCATGAAAATCGCAAGAATGATCAGAATGATGACAACAGCAATTGTTGCTACCCACATCCATGCAGGATGTTTTTTCATAAATCCATAATATAAACTCTGCACATCATTTGGAATGTAAGTGATCATATTCATCATTAATACAACCGTAATGCCATTTCCAATACCTTTTTTATCAATAACTTTTCCAAGTAAGATCAGTAATAAAGATCCAAAACAAAGACATCCAACGGTGATCAGATATGTTGTCCATTTTTGATCTTTTAAGATCCCATTTGCTCGCAGCATGATTCCAAAAGAAAATGCTCCAACAACACTTAAAAAGATACTGAATGAAACTGTGATACGTTCTAACTGTTTCTTTCCATAAGCTCCATTTCGTTCTAATTCTTCTAATTTTCGAAATACAACAGTAAGCATCTGAATAACAATACTTGCAGATATGTAGATAGAGATTCCCAATGCACATAATGTCATATTCTGAAACGCTCCACCACTAAATCGGTTCATCATTCCCAAAACACTTGTTTTACTAACTAAATAACTAAAATATGCTGTATTGATTGTCGGAATAGGAATAATATTTCCAAGCTGTACCACGGTCAGACAAAGGATCGTGATCAAGACTTTTATTCCAAATCGTTCTTCTAGTCGTTCTTTTTTCATAGTTCCCTCCAAAATTACATTGCTTTTTTGCAGATTAATCTGCTGATGATATCTCTACGTTTCAGATCGATCTCATTTAGATATACATCTAATGATTTTTTCGACTCTTTGATCCCGGCTTTCCTATTTTCATAATCACGGATCAATTTCTGATGTTCTTCGATCTTTTCATCACATTCTTCCATCTCCTGATCCATTTCAAGAACCGAGTTACGGATATCTTCTTCCTGTTCCTGATATTCCTGATCAATGCCCTTCAATTTTTCCAAAAATTTCTGAATATAATCTTTATTGAAATCTTCATCTAACCCCAGATCGATCTTATACATAGTGATCGCGGTTTGTGAATCCTTTCCGACAAAAACTAACCAGGCTCCATTTAAAATAATATGTATGATCTTATTATCTTTTGCCTCGAAGTTTTTTCCTGTGTAGATAATTTCGCCAAATTGTAGCATTTTCCGAATATTTTGAATGATATCCTGCTCATACAAAACAATATATCTACGCAATTCTTGTCGATCAGTAATGTCTTTGATGCGCTCTACATATCGTTGTTTGCAATGCTCACTGATGTTAATATTTTCGAAACCTTTCATATAAAACTCCTTTCTTATTTTTTTCTACATTACAAATATGAGTTTTTTTAAAAAAAAGATTTTTCATATATAAAAAAACAGATAGTAATTACACTACCTGTTTCGTTGATTAAATTTCATTTTAATCCCATGTATCGTACACAGTCTCATATAAGCATTCTTCAGTTAATATATTTTCTACTACAGATTCCGGAAAAATCTTTTTTACACAATCTTCACAGAAAACATCATAAGCACAATTTTCCATATATTCTTCCAAATCAATGCTATTCTTTAAAGAATAGCTTGGTTGGTACAAGTTCTCTCCTATTTTCATTTTTTTAAAGCAGTTTCCACATCTGCAACTACCTGCTGTTTCATATGCTTCATATTCATTTCCATCACAGTATCCAATTAAATCCACAGCAGTCCGGATCAGATCTTTTGCTGTATCTTTTCCAAATTCTCCATTATCGTATTTTTTAAAGATGCAGTTTACCATATGGTTCGCTGCATGTCCAATCTGATGGCAACTCATTTTCTTTACTCCTTTCGATTTTCCTTTTCTAATATAAATATGAGATTTTTCGCGAAAAAGATTCTTCATATATAAAAAACAGACAATCATTACACTGCCTGTTTCATCACTCCAATTAAGGGTAAAGCAGGACCTCTCTATTTTACGGTATGACGCCCCTGATAATACCAGCCTGTATGCCCGGAACAAGCTGCTTTCGCAAATTCCTCTTTCGTGAAACACCCTACCAGTTTGTCGTGATTGTCAAATACAATCCAGACAATCCCATTAGAAATATTCATGTTGTCATTTTCACCTCCAAATGGTACAAATCCTCTTGCAAGTTTATAAAACTCGGATTATCTGTTCGTGAATACATGTTGCTCTTTCCCAATGATAAGTCTGGTTAATGTGCATATGACCAAACAACCAATGCTTATAATCAACTGTCTGTTTAATTTTCTGCAAATAATCGGTCAACCTATCACTATCATACAATCCAGAACCACCATCCATCTGTTTAAGAAGTGAAGTATACGGACAATGAGTAATAATGTAATCAACTCTATTATTATATTTCTCCAAATTTTTCAGTCCGTTATTCATTTCTTCTTCATTTGGTAATTCTCTATCCCACCATGAAACATGATTGATACGAAACAACTTTGTATAATCCTTATACCAGGACTTAATTCTCGGATCATCTGCTTCTAAAATACCATCACGAATGTCATGACTACTTGCTCCGCCAAATGTAAAAAAAGTTTTATCTTCTATATTAAATACTTCTCCACGCATAAGATGAATTACTGATGGTCTTACAAAATTCACTTTACCACCATGCAACTCAGAAACTGGAAGTGAATCGAGAATATCATAATTTTCATGATTACCTGACACAAACAATGTAGTAAATGGTTTGTCTTCTAACCAATCGAGATTATATTTTTCTCTGTTAGAATTATCCCAAAGTCCAAAATCTCCACAGATAATCACATAATCATCTTTTGTCATTTCTTTCTGTTCTGGAAATGAGTCAGTTTTAAGCCTGTTCATCCAATCTCCATGAGTATCACCTGTTACATAAACTGCCATAATTTCACCTACTTTCTACTATATTATTCTCTTCTGTCTTCAATAACCTTTTCCACATCACACGCTGTCAGCTGTGCTTCCACGATTCTGTAAATATCCACGCTGCAATCAACTCCGTCAAACTTATCCCATTATCGAGCAACCACATTTATTGCAATGATATGACTTGTGACCGTTGTATTTCGACACATGTATTACAACATCTGCACCGCAATTAAAGCAATTACCGTTTATTGTTTGTGGTGTTGCGTATTCTTCCACTTCTTCGTCCTGCACGAATCTCTGACCGCACCAATAACATTGTTCTGTGCTATATGGCATTTCTCCGCATATAGGACACTCTGGAATCATTCCGTACCCATCGTTCACTATTGGAAGTTTGATTGGATCTTTCTTTGCGTATATCTTCCATAATTCTTTACGTCTGTTCTCTTGTGCTTCATCATTCAGTCTTTCAATTCTTTCATGTTCTTCTTTATTCCACCAATGAACGCAAGCCTTATCCGTTGGGTCAATGTCTATATCATAATTTTGCATCATACAGTGATAACCATATTTTTTGCGACCATAACTATTTCTTTTTTCGCATCTTACGCACCCAGCGCATTTTTTATCTAACAGTTCTTCTGGATAAATAATCTTGTTATAATCTTCTTTTATTTTTTCAATCCCATCTGAAAATTTTATTTCACTCATCATTTTCACTCCAATCTAATTTCCGACAACACTCTTGACAGTATTTCATCTTCTTTCTTGCAAGCATTTCTGTTGTGCATAGGTTGGTTTTGCAGTTCGGGCATAAATCGTATGGTACTCCATCAATCCCATAATATCCTAAATTTAATTTTATGCTCTTTTCTTTATCATATTGTTCCGATGCAAAGAACTCTTTATCAAATTTTTGCACATACTCTTTTATATGTTTCTGAAGGATTTTAAACTTTGCATCCTTCTCCGGCAAATCTTGATGATTTATATAATCAATTGGATATTCATTTACAATATCATTTTTTATTTCGTCACCAGAAACAACTTTCCAAAATATTTTCTGATTTAAGATTACATCCCTCATTGCAATATTTCCATGTAATAAGTTATAAACATTTAATAAAGATATCTTTACAACAATATATTCTCCATTTTCTATATCTGTACATAATGCCAAATAATATTGACACTCATCATCTTTACATAAGAAAAAAATTGGAACATATTCATAATCAACTAATATATGATCTAAATATATATTTTTATTATCCAAAATAAAACACAATTCTTTATTCATTTTTATCCTCCATATTCTTTTACGAATCTTTTCAAAAGCATGACTGCTTTCTTTGGGGGAATTCCTCTTTTTCTTTCAGCACCAATTTCTTCAGTGATTTTTCCAAGACAGTGATCACTGATATTTTCATTAATATGAAAATCGTATCCTTCTAAGGAATACATATCTCTGTTAGCGTCTGGAAATTCATGATATCCAACTGGCTGCAAATTCCATAAATCGATTGCAAGATGCAACGCTTCATCCTTTAAATCATATAATTTAAATTTCTCATTTTTCGCACGATGTAACTGATAATGGGCAGCAGGATATTCTTTACGAAAACTGTGATACGCTCGATCAATGCTATTATGCTGAATATCTCTTTTTCTTTTTGCTTCCTTATTAATGCTGTATAAGCATTCTGCTACAATTTTCTGCGTTAGCTCTATGGAATTAATCTTTTCCAGTTCCTTTTCTGCTTTTTCTTTTAATTCATCCAGATACTTTTGCTCTCGATCAGAAAAATCATTCGGGATGATATTGACAACGATTGGTTTTACACGATATCGCGAATCATCAAATCCTATACATGCTTTGTAATGCGGAATTTTATTTTTTTTGATCTGAGTCACAGTAAGTGTTGTCTCATGCCATCCATCCGGAAAAATTCTAAACGCATCGACATTCCCAAATTTGTTAACAGGTAACTTATATCCCATTTCCTTTGGAGCCAGAGGATTTGTACATTTTTTCATTGCATGCGAGATCCAATCACGCTGTAATTCCTGTGTTTCTTCAAAACGGTAATATATTTTGTCTGATTTCAGATAACCACATAGTTTCTTCAATTTTACCTGATCCATTCGATTCTTCTCAGGATCTAAGGACGCATAGAAAATTCTCTTCTTGGAATTTGATAAGATTCCTTTTTCCTGTTTGCAAGAAAGCCATTCAAAATTTTCTAATATATGTGTTGCCATATGAGAAAATGCCCGACCAAATTCCATTTTAAAGTTTGAATCATCCAGGATCGTCACAACAATACAATCTTCTTTCTTTTCTAATTCACCCAGACAAACACAAGATTTTTTACTATTATCCATGATCTTTCTCCTTCCTCATTAGAAAAAATTACAATCCCTGCACTTTTTCAGTTAGCAGATCATCCATTTCTTTTCTAAGCTTTGCAATATATTCAACAATTTCACTTAACTCTGTATCAGCATTGTTATTAATCTGATCACGGACCATTTCTTCCATGGCTGTTTTAATTGCAGTTTCAATCTTAGAATAATATCCAATATTCTTGTAACCTTTTACATGGTCTTCGGCTTCTTCTGTAAATTCTAAGTCTGATGTGTCTTTCTTGGAAAGTTTTTTCATCAGAATATAAGATCGTGCTCCTGCTTTGATATAATAATCATTTTTAATATGTAACATTACGCTTCTTCCTTTCTTGTTTGATTGATTTCTTTTGCCTGTTCACTGATTTTTTTGATATCTTTACAGCTGACGACACTTGCGATTCCAAAGTCATCCAAATGTCCATATAAACAAATATCTCTTGCAATGATTAGTTCGCTATATAGTTTTCTGAACACAGGATTGTCCTCATTATCATAGAATGCACCATAAAGTGCTTCACAAAGACATTTGACTTCTTCTGTATCAAGTGTTACATTTACACAATCGTCATGTTCTATTTTTTCAATATTCATAGCTGGTCTCCTTTCGCTTTTTCTAATACAAATATGAGAGAAATTTCAGGTTTTGTTTTTCACATATAAAAAAATGGACAAGCAGCACGCTCATCCATTCCTTTTGAGAAAATTATAAGATTAGATTCCAAAGTCTGCAAATGACATCTGATGCACATTCGTAATTTTGATCCCGATTTCTTTCGAAACATGAAGTTTTGCTTCTGGTTCTTCAAACTCATATGCTTCGATTGGGTCATGAAGATATCCGATTTCTTTTAATCCCTGGATCATCTTGTCCATTTTTTGATCAAACTGTTTTCTTTCTTCTCCTACCGGATAGACATAAATTGTTTTTCCTTGATGCTCCGCTTTTCCAATATCAGCATGACCGACTAAGTAATCATTTCTTCCAGACAGCTTGTCTTTTACATAGCAGGCAAAAGCTCTTGCAAATAACTCTTCATTACTTGTCCAATAGCCGTGGCCAGATGTGCTGAACATTCCGCCAAAAGTGCTGGAATCTGAATAATATTTTGTAATTTTATGATCTTCATTCCGACATAAAGCAAGAATAACAGAACGAAAACAATATGGAATCTTTTGATCATTCAAAGACATGGATGCAAGTTTCCCAAATCTGTGGATCTCAGACATTTTTCCGATATAATCATCCAGTGCATGACCCCATTCATGAGCAAGTGATCCAGCTCCTTTCATTTTTGTAAGATTGATCACTTCTCTTTCTGGTTCATAATGAGCTAATGCTCCACTGCGACCTCTGGCTCCAAATGCGATTGCAAGTGCTCCTGTTTCTAATCCGATCAATCCAATATCTCTTCTTGAAATATTTAAAGCATCAGCCATATCACAAAAGGCATCAAATGCCATATTCAGATTGACCTGGCGATCGTGATCATTGGTCCAGTTTCCAAATTCTCCTCCACGGATTCCAAAGCATTTCATAAAATCATCTCCTGTCACATTGTGACCATGACGATGATCTTTCCCCTCTCTTTTTAAATGAGTCAATTGAGGTGGAATCCATTTTCCTTTTTTCTGTTTTCGTGGATTAGATTTTTTTGGTTTTTTTGCTTCAGATTCAACTCTTAATTTTACTATGTGATCGATTATATCTTCCAAAATCTCTTTGTATTTATCAAATGCAATTACTGAATGAGATTGTTTATTCAATAATACATATTGGTCGATTGAAACACCTGATAAATCCATATCCTTCAAGGAATAAAAAAATTTTGAATATCCTTTTCGAATGACTAAATATGTTTCTTTCAAATCAGCTTTTTCAATTCTACAATTTATCCCATCCATGTATTGGATTTCATAATCGTGTCGATAGAATTCTTCTTTGGTCCAACCAAATCCCTTCTTGTCCATTTCCTCTTTTAAACGGGAAAAAGAGTTATTGCTTTTATTATGCAACTTTAACAATTTACGACCATTGATCACCCCATGGAATTCATCGTTTAATTCATAATATACTCCATGGGAATGATGAAATATCTTTCCATACAGCATATCTTCATTTAATTTTGCAGCTTCGACAGCATTTACAGCGCCTAAGATATAATCACGAAAAGAAGTAACTCCTTTGATATATTTCTCAATCGCTGCTTCATCCGATCCAATATATTTCAAATCAGGATAAATACAGGAATGAATCTGTTTCAGCCAATATACGTAAATTCTTGGCTGTGTCTTTAAAAGAGATTTCTCATCGATTTTTTTCCAGATATTATCCCTTTTAATGTATTTTACTTTTTCTCCTGATGTCATTTTGAGAATATCATCCAAGATCAGTCCTCTTAATGCCCATACATCTTTTCTTGCACCTCCGATTTTTTCTCCGAAATCTTTGATCTCTTTCATTATCATTTTCTCCTTTCTCTCTATTCGTCATGTTCTACATGGTAAATATGAAAGATGGGAAAAATGATAAAAAAAAGAACAGCGAAAAAGTTGCTGTTCCTATGGATATGTTGCAACAAATGATGCAACAATTGTGTTTATATTATTTCAGATATTTATAGATCCTGTATTAATTTCCTCATGAATATCGATACCACCAGTGACACCAAACTCCATGCAAATTAATGTGTAAAAATTTATATTTTTCTCATTCAGCATATCGATCAGCTCCCCTTTCACATTAAATGTAAAGCTGAATCAAATTGCATGGAATGAATCATCTGTTAGAGTATAACAGACAAAATATATCAATGTATACAGGAAATTACTGGTAGTTTATCCTTCCATCAGAAATGATTCTACATCTTTCAAGGAACCTAACTGAAATTCCTCTCCATTTCCAATAGCTCCGTAATACATTCCATTCTCATCTACAAAAAAGTTGTAATCTGAATTTGAATATATTTCATATGCTTCTTTTTCCAACTGATCTGATTTGAATTCTACTTTTCTCATATTATTTCTCCTCGTATAATATCTTTTAGATACATAAATACATGTATCTAGTTACCAAATAAATATTGTTCAATAGGCTTAGCAAAGC
>PPYE01293655.1_pt1 | contig 35103 bp, 24 predicted proteins | sample 1559881 | NCBI WGS metagenome assembly PPYE01 (sample SAMN08240022, study PRJNA423297) | Human gut metagenome, whole genome shotgun sequencing project.
TTTTATTTTCTCCTTTGCCTTTGAATAAAAGAAAAGGACACTCATCTTCCAGAAGTTCTGAAAACAAGCGTCCTTTCGGTTTTTCTTGCCCTGTTTACCTGTTGGTGTGAAACTCATATACCTCGCAAAGTGCCTGAATCTGAGAATTTCTATGAAATTCTCAGATCGCGTACATTCGTCAAATTCCGAAGAAACAACTGGCTTTACAGCCAGTTGTTTCTTCGGAACTCTCCTCATTGTCTTCGCGGAAATTAAGGACTTCTACGAATTCACCCGATGTAGACAACACACGACTTCGACATGAACCGTCTCGCAGAATTGATCCACCGCCGTCATCTTCTCCACACGATATCCCGCCAGCTGCATCATCTCCAGATCACGTGCCAGACTGGTCATCTTACAGGAAATATATACAATCTTATCCACCCCATAATTCAAGATCTTCGGGAGTGCCTTCGGATGAATTCCGTCTCTCGGCGGATCCAGTACGATCACATCCGGCTTCTCTTCAATCTCATCAAGTACCTTAAACACATCTCCGGCAATAAATCTGCAGTTGGAAAGTCCGTTTCGGACAGCATTTTCTTTTGCTGCCTCAACTGCTTCTTCAATAATCTCGACACCGATCACTTTCTTCGCAACCGGAGCAAGCACCTGACCGATTGTTCCTGTTCCGCTGAACAGATCGAATACAACCTGATTATCAATATCTCCAATGTATTCTCTTACAGTCTCGTACAGCACTTCTGCACCTTTTGAGTTTGGCTGGAAGAAGGAAAATGGTGTAATCTTGAATTCCAGTCCGAGAAGCTTCTCATAAAAGAAGTCCTGTCCATAAAGAATTCTTGTCTCATCACTCTTCACGACATCGGACAGAGAATCATTCAATATATGAAGGATTCCAACAATCTTTCCTTCTAATTCTAATGCCAGAAGTTCTTCTACTAATGGAGTCAAGTCATATTCTTCCTGCGTTGTCGTTACAAGATTCACAAGAATCTCGCCTGTTGTATCGCCTCTTCTTAAAAGAAGATGGCGAAGATAACCGACATGCTGCATTTTCTTGTAATAACTTACATTTCTTTCTTTGAAATAATTCAGCACACAAAGGAGAATCTTATCCATATCTTCATGGACAAGCTGACAGTCTCCTGCTGTCAGTACATCATAAGTACTTCCTTTTTTATGAAGACCGAGAGATAACGGACCGTCTTTGAATTCATCTCCGAAAGAAAATTCCATTTTATTACGATAATGGAATTCCTTCGGACTGTGCTTCACACCTTCAAAAACATATTCACCTTTTACTACCGGATCCATGATTCTGCGGATCTGTCCTTCTTTCATCTTCACCTGCTCTTCATATGGCATTGTCTGATACATACAGCCACCACAGGCCGGAAAGATACTACAGACCGGCTCTCTTGTCTCTAATGGAGATTTCTCCAACACTTCAAGAAGTCTTCCTTCTGCATTTCCTCTTTTAAATTTATTTATCATAAAACGGATCTTCTGTCCCGGAATCCCATTTTTCACAGTAACATACTGTTCTTCCTCCGGAACAAATACAATCCCCTTGTTTGGGAAATCTACACGTTCAATAATACCCTCGTAGATCTGACCTTTTTTCATCCTAATCTCCTATCAATTCTAATCTATTTTAACAGAAAAACAGACAGGATGGTTTCTTCTCTCACCCTGTCTGCACTTTTGCAATTCATTCAAGAATTATACCTGATCATCCTCGCTGAAGTAATCATCAAAATCGTCATCAAAATCATCTTCAAAATCATCAAGATAATCCGGTGATACAAAACGATATACTGCATAAGCGATTGCAGCTACTGCTGCTACTGCTCCAATGATAGCCAGTGTCCAGATTACTGTGTTCTTCTGCTTCTCAGCCTCATTCTTATGAAGAATCTCGTTCAATCTTGTTTCTGCAATGATGTCTTCTATTCTCTTGTTCATATTAACACGCCCTTTCTTCACCTTTTGTGGTGACAGATAATCTGTGTTTATTATAACACCTGACGATTCATATTACTACTGATTTATCATTTTTTTATAACTTTCTCATACCTTTACAAGCCTGGCAAATTTTGCAAACATCTTGCGTGTTCCGACACTGTCAAATTCAATCGTAACCTCGTGATCCCGTCCACCTTCTTTGATATCCGTTACTGTTCCTTCCCCAAACTTCACATGACGTACCCGGTCTCCGACCTCATAACCAAGCGGACCATTCCCACCTGCTGCCAGCTGACTTCCCTTCTGCAGGGATGCCAGTGCCTGACTTCCTGTAAGCGGCTTCCCCACCCCCTGATTCTTTGCAGGTGTCATTCCGCCAAGTGCTCCTGCAAATGCCTGTGCCCGAAATGCTTCTCTGGCACGTGCATATGTATTCTGCTGTGCTGGCATCTCCGTCTCCTGGGTAAACTTCTTATTTCCTGTATCAAGCAGTTCCCTTGGGATCTCTTTCACAAATCTTGACATCGGATTGTACTGTGTCTCACCGTGCACCATTCTTCTGCGCGCACTTGTCAAAGTCAGTTCCTGCTCTGCCCTTGTGATTCCAACATAACAAAGTCTCCGCTCTTCTTCCAGTTCTTCTCTGTCTCCTGCATTAATACTCATATATCCCGGGAAAAGTCCATCTTCCATCCCTGCAAGATAAACACGTGGAAATTCAAGTCCCTTTGCACTATGTAAAGTCATCAGAACAACATATTCCTGGTCTTCATCCAGACTGTCAATATCCGCAACCAAAGCAACTTCTTCAAGGAATCCGCTCAATGTTGCCTTTTCATCTTTATCCTGACAACTTTCCTCATAAGTTGCCGCTTTACTGATCAGCTCGTCTATATTCTCTTTTCTTGTTTTCGCCTCTTCTTTATCTTCATTTTCAAGGCTTTCTATATATCCTGTCTTCTCAATCACTTCCTGTAAAAGATCTGTGATGTTCATCTCTTCTGCCAACGTCTTAAAATACTCGATCAATGCCGCAAAAGAGTCCAGTTTTGTTGCACTTCTTCCCACACCTGCGATCAGCCCCGGTGCCAGTAATGCCTCATAAAAACCAATTCCACGTTCTGTTGCAGACTCCTGAATCCGGTTAATCGTTGTAAGACCGATTCCCCTTTTTGGAACATTAATAATTCTTCTAACCGCAACATCATCACGTCCATTGTCGATCGTCTTGAGATAAGCAAGAAGATCCTTGATCTCTCTTCTCGCATAGAAATTTACACCGCCGACAATCTTATAAGGAATATTCATGGCAATAAATTTCTCTTCCAGCAGACGGGATTGTGCATTCGTACGATAAAGAACTGCACTGTCATTATAGGAACCTCCCTGTCTGACAGCACTTTTGATATCTTCACCAATGAAATCTGCCTCATCAAACGCCGTATCAAACTGACGCAGACGAATCAGTTCGCCTTCTCCGTTCTCCGTCCAAAGTGATTTCTCCTTTCTTCCGCGGTTATTCGCGATCACACTGTTCGCTGCATTCAGAATATTTCCTGTAGATCTGTAGTTCTGCTCCAGTTTGATCACCTTTGCATCCGGAAATTCATGCTCAAAGTCAAGAATATTCCGGATATTCGCTCCACGGAACTTGTAGATTGACTGGTCATCATCTCCAACGACACAAAGATTCTTATATTTTCCTGCAAGAAGGCTTACCAGCTGAAACTGGACTGTATTTGTATCCTGATATTCATCTACCATAATATAGCGGAATCTTTCCTGATAACTCTCAAGCACATCCGGCTGTGTCTGCAAAAGCTGCACTGTCTTTACAAGCAGATCATCAAAATCCAGTGCATTATTCGCTCTCATCTGCGCCTCATACTCGCGGTAAACCTTAGCAATCTTCATCTTTGCAAAGTCTCCTCCGGCATTCAGTTCAAATTCATCCGGAAGGATCATCTCATTCTTGGCAGATGAAATTGCTGAAAGCAGACTTCTTTCTTTAAACACTTTCGTATCCACATCTACTTTCCGACAGACTTCCTTAATTAATGTCTTCTGATCATCTGTATCATATATAGTAAAATGATTCTCATACCCTAATCTGTCAATAAATCTTCTCAAAATACGCACACATGCAGAATGAAATGTGCTCACCCATACACTTTCTGCTCCAAAACCGACAAGATTATCCACACGTTGGCGCATCTCTTCTGCCGCTTTGTTCGTAAATGTGATTGCAAGAATATTCCATGGGTTCACGCCACGTTCTCCGATCAGATACGCGATCCTGTGCGTCAGAACTCTTGTTTTTCCTGAACCGGCTCCGGCAAGGATCAGAAGAGGACCATCCGTGTGGTAAACAGCCTCTCTCTGTGGTTCATTTAATTTATCATAAATGCTCATCTTTCCACTCCTTTAAAGTTATAAAGATATCTGTAAATGTATTCCCATTATCAAACACACGTTCCTGTTTGTCAACTACATTTTCCGGCCTTCTTATCTTTTGCTTGCTATCTAGTTTTAAATACTATATAATAAATGTATTGAGGTGATAACATGAATATAGACACAAGTAATCTGTTAAACAGCATTTTGGAAGAACTTTCTTCTTTAAGTTATGTGCATCCCGGCGATGTTCCGAATATTAATCTTTACATGGATCAAGTAACTACTTTTATGGATGAGCAGCTGGCTTCGACCAAACGTTACCCTGATGATAAGATCCTGACAAAGACCATGATCAATAATTATACGAAGAACAATCTTCTTCCACCCCCGGTGAAGAAGAAGTATTCCAGAGAGCACCTGCTCCTTCTGATCTTCATTTATTATTTTAAAAATATCCTTTCAATCAAAGATATTGAGACAGTTCTTGCACCGCTCACAGAGAAATATTTTCCGGATGGAAGCTCTTTTGAATTAGCAGATATTTACAAAGAAGTCTGCAAGATTGAAAAAGAACAGCTGGATTCCATCAAAGAGAATGTAACTGCTACTTATGAGAAATCTGCTGAGACTTTCACTCATCTTGCTGATGGCGAAGATAAGGAGATCTTACAGCAGTTTGCATTTATATGCAGCTTGAGTTTTGATGTATATATCAAGAAAATGATCATTGAACGGATCATTGATGACCTCTCTTCCAAGTCTTCAAAAAACGAAGAGAAAAAGAAAGGGAAATAAACATTTCTGTTTAAAACGAGATACAGCCTGCGAAAGACTTTATCAGGATCTTCCGCAAGCTGTATCTTTTGATTGATAAAAGGTATTTTATTGTAAGCTTAATTCTTAAGTGTTATTCTTCCGTTCCATTCTCTTCCTTAGCAAGCCCTACACGTTTGAAAACCATATCATATCCGTCATTCCCGTAATTAAGAGAACGGTTCACACGACTGATTGTCGCAGTGGATGCTCCTGTCTTCTCCGCGATCTCCAGATATGTCTTCTGTTCACGGAGCATTCTTGCCACTTCAAATCTCTGTGACAATGAAAGCAGCTCATTAATCGTACAGATGTCTTCAAAAAATGTATAACACTCTTCTTTATTCTCAAGGCTTAAGATTGCCTGAAACAGATAATCTACTGCCTCGGTTCTGATCTTCTTACTCATACGAAACAATCTCCTTCTCAACCGGCTAATTATATGATGGCTTACGGCATACCATAAACCATAACAATACCTTTTGCCTTCTCAGGCCACTTTTTGATTTTAACACATTAAATTTTTAAAGTCCACCATTTCTTATGAATTTAAACTAAATTCTTACGCAATTTTGATTTTTTTCTAAAACATTTTATGTAAAACACACTTTTTTCGTTGTTCTTCCTCTTTTAAGATGCTATAATAAATCTGTTATAAATATTTTGATACAAAAGAGAGGAGTACATGATTAATATGAAGTGCCCAATATGTGGAAAAGACCTGGATTTGCAGAATAAGCAGATTGGCACCAGCGAAAACGGGGATCCAATCTTTAATGAATATGCAATCTGCCATAGCTGTAAAAAGCAATGGAACCTTGATAAACAACGTGCAAAGAAGATCGCTGCCAAGAAAGCCGCAGAAGAGAAAGCAAAAGCTGAGGCCCGTGCCGCTGAAGAGAAGGCAAAAGCTGAGGCTGAAGCCCGCGCTGCTGAAGAGAAGGCAAAAGCTGAAGCTGCCGCCCGTGCTGCTGAAGAAAAAGCGAAAGCCGAAGCTGCTGCCCGTGCCGCTGAAGAAAAAGCGAAAGCTGAGGCTGAAGCCCGTGCCGCTGAAGAGAAACGAGCTGCCCGCAGAGAAGCAAAAGCCCGCGCCCGCAAAGAAGCGATTGCCCGCCTTGCTGCTGACAAAGGGATTTCAGAAGAAGAAGCTGAACGTATTCTTAAGGAGAGAGCCAGAGCCCGCAAAGCCGCTGCACAGAAAGCTGCCACTGTTGCCACTGCCACTGATAATTCCGAAGAGCAGAAATATGGGAACATTCCAGCGGAAGAAATCCGTGATAAGCGTGAAAAAGCAGTTCGCAAGGGATACGAAGATATGCTTGCAACTGACCCTGACAGTAAAGCTGCCAAGAAGAAAAAGAAAGAGGAAGCCGAAACTGCGAAAGCAAAAGAAGATGTAAAATCCAGAAAAATGGATGACTATGATGATGAGAAATCCTCTGATGATGAAGATGACGATGAATATGAATATGTAGACGAATATCCACGTTTCAGACCTGGACGCATCATCCTTGGAATCATTTCCCTGCTTGCATTTGGTTTCTGTATTTATAAAGGTTTCGTAACAGGACTCAGCACATCAGGAGCTGACGTAACTTCTGCTCCAGGCATGAATTATGTCATTGTTGCTCTTTGTATGCTTGTCACTGCACTGTTATACTTCATCATGAATAACCGTGATACACTTTTTGCATTCCTTATCCCGATGATTGTCTATATCGGTAGTGCTGTTTTTGCTTTCCTGAAACATGGAGATGAATTCGAGCTTCTGATTTTAGCCGGTGTAAGTGGTGTACTTGCTGTTATTTCACTGATTCTCGCAATTGCTTCCCGTGGTGGAGATGATTACGATGATGAAGATGATTACGACGATCCATTTGAAGAAGAACACGATAATTAGAATTGCGTTGTAAATCTTTTTGGTTTCTAATAACAATTTATATAAGATAATTACAAGGGAGTATCATTTTGCGGTACTTCCCTTTTTTTGTCCTGATATGCATTTTTTATATCATATATCTAAAATATTTTTAGATGTCAAAAAACTTTTTTAGAATAGTTGTTGCTTTTTGTTGAATATGTGATAAAATGTAACCATAGGTATCTTTATATAATTAAAAATACACAACAAACACATACTCCTCAAAGATTTTTCTTTGGGGATTTTGTCACAAAGAAAGGAGTAACTGACATGGCATCATTTATAGTAAATGGTCAGGAAGTCTCACCTTCAAAGAATCAGAAACTGTTACGGTTCCTGCGTGATGAACTGCACATTACCTCTGCAAAGGATGGTTGCAGTGAAGGCGCTTGTGGAGCCTGTACTGTTATCATTGATGGACAGACTTGCAAATCCTGCGTACCTGACACAGATTCATTGGCCGGAAAGAATGTCATCACAGTCGAGGGGCTTTCTGATTGGGAACAGAAAGTTTACACTTATGCTTACGGGAAGGCAGGCGCTGTACAGTGCGGATTCTGTATTCCTGGTATGGTTATGTGCACAAAAGCACTTTTGGATGTAAATCCGGAACCAACCGATGATGAGATTCGCTATGCGCTGCGCAACAACTATTGCCGCTGTACAGGATATGTCAAGATCATGGACGCGGTGCGTCTGGCAGCTAAGATTCTGAAAGAAGGAGTTTTACCAGATGACGGAGATCCTAGCTGGACTCTTGGTTCCCGTGTTTCTCGTATAGATGTTGAAGAAAAAGTGCTTGGAACAGGTAAATATCCGGATGACTATTATCCGGAAGGAATGCTCTATGGCGCTGCTCTTCGTAGTAAATATCCACGAGCTCGCGTACTTTCTATTGATACCTCTGCTGCCGAGGCTCTGCCTGGCGTAGAAGCGGTTGTAACAGCCGATGATATTCCTGGGGAGAATAAGATCGGACACTTAAAACATGACCAGTATTCACTGATTCCGGTTGGTGGACTGACTCATTATCTCGGAGATGCAATTGCCCTTGTAGCTGCAACTGACATGGCAACTGTAGAAAAAGCAAAAAAACTTATTAAAGTTGAATATGAAGTACTTCCTCATGTGCATACAGTGGAAGAAGCTGCCGCTCCGGATGCACCTCTTGTTTATGATGAAGAAGAGACTAACGTATGTGCTTATAAGCACATCAGCCGCGGAAATGCGGAAGAAGCAATCAAGAATTCCAAGTACGTGATCTCACATCACTTTGAGACACCTTGGACTGAGCATGCTTTCCTTGAACCGGAATGTGCTGTTTCTTTCTATGATGAAGACGGTGACATTTTCGTATATTCAACAGACCAGTCCGCTCACCAGACACTACACGAAGTTACACTTATGCTTGGAACAGATAAAGTAAAAGTTCAGAACGCATTAGTCGGCGGTGGTTTCGGTGGTAAAGAGGACATGACTGTTCAGCATTTAAGTGCATTGCTTACTTACGTAACAAAGAAACCGATCAAGATGAAACTATCCAGAGCGGAATCCTTGCTTGTTCATCCGAAACGTCACCCATTCTACATGGATATGACAATGGGATGCGATGAGAATGGAGTGATCCAGGGTGTAAAAGCGATTGTTAAATCTGACACAGGTGCATTCGCTTCTCTTGGTGGCCCGGTTCTTGAACGTGCATGTACACATGCAGCAGGACCTTATCATTATGAAAACTTTGAAATTGAAGGAACTGCTTACTATACAAATAACCCACCTGCCGGAGCATTCCGCGGATTTGGTGTTACACAGACTTGTTTCGCAACAGAGACACTTCTGAACATGATGGCTGACAAGGTAGGCATTACGCCTTGGGAGATTCATTACCGCAATGCGATCCGCCCAGGCGAAGTACTTCCGAACGGACAGATTGTAGATAACTCTACAGGTCTTGTAGAGACACTGGAAGCTGTCAAAGAAGAGTATGATGCTGCACTTGCGGCCGGTAAGGCTGTTGGCCTTGGTTGTGCTATGAAGAATGCCGGCGTTGGTGTTGGCATCCCGGATACAGGACGTGTAAAATTAATTGTTGAAGAAGATGAAAAACTTCACATCTTCACTGGTGCTTCCTGTATCGGTCAGGGACTTGGTACTGTACTTGTACAGATGATCGTTACAAATACAGATCTTTCCCATGATGACATCGTCTATGAGCGAAGCAACACATGGATTTCACCTGATTCCGGTACAACTTCCGGTTCTCGTCAGACACTTGTAACTGGTGAAGCGTGCCGCAGAGCATGTGAAAAATTCATGGAAGCAAAAAACAGCGGTAAGTCCATGAAAGATATGATTGGAGAAACTTTCTACGGAGAATATCTCGCTAAGACTCATCCACTTGGTGCAGATGTGCCTAATCCGATATCTCACGTTGCTTATGGATATGCAACTCAAGTCTGCATCCTTGATCCTAAGACAGGTAAGATTGAGAAAATGATTGCCGCACATGATGTTGGTAAAGCTGTCAACCCTCTCTCCTGCGAAGGTCAGATTGAAGGCGGTGTTGTAATGTCAATGGGATATGCACTCAGAGAGCAGTATCCAATCGATGAAAACTGTAAACCAATTGACAAATATGGTTCCTTAGGACTTTTCCGTTCTCACGAAGTTCCTGAGATTGAAGCAATCGTTATTGATAAACCTGGTCTGGATGTTGCCTGTGGAGCAATCGGTATCGGAGAGATCACATCCATCCCTACTGCTCCTGCAATCGCAGATGCATATTGCAGATTTGACGGAGAAAGACGCTACAGCCTTCCTCTTTCTAACACACCATATGAAAGGAAGAAATAATCATGGCAATTAAAAAGAGATTTCCTTACCGGGCAGCTCTAGTTGCCTGTAACGGTGGCTGCCGCGCAGCCGGCTCTGAAGACGGTGGATGCAAAGATGGCTGCATCGGATGTGGAGCCTGTATAGAAAAATGTAAATTCGGCGCGATTTCCATGAATGAATATGGCGTTGCCGAAGTAGACGAAGAAAAATGTATTGCCTGTGGACAGTGTGCAAAAGTCTGTCCACAGAACCTGATCAAGATTCACGAATGTGCAAACTACATTGTAGTAAAATGCTCTAACAAAGAAAAAGGAGCTGTTGCACGTAAACAGTGTGAAGTCAGTTGTATTGGATGCGGTATTTGTGAAAAAACATGTACTGCAGGTGCAATTCATGTAGAAGATAATTGCGCAGTAATCCAGGAAGACATCTGCTTAAGCTGTGGAATGTGCTCTGTAAAATGTCCAAGACATGTAATCCATGATCTCCGCGGAGTATTTACAGCAGTAAGATAATACAAAAGCTATCGACTACGATAACAACACAGATATGTGTTAAGTTATTGTAATCGATAGCTTTTTTTATCTACTCATCTTCATCCAGAAACTCGATATCATCATCGTCATCAAGATAATCTAAATCATCCAAATCATCTAAGTCATCCAGATTTTCCAGATCATTCAAGTCATCTAAGTCATCCGGATCTTCATCAAAATCATAATCCTCTGTCGCATCTGCCTCATCAGCAGTTACTTCAATTTCGACGTCTTCCTCCCAATCTTCCTCGTCTACATCAAACTTCTCTTCTTTAAAGTTCTCCACTTCATCCTCTTCCAGATCATCTTCAAGATCATCAAATTCATCCATGCTGACAACTGTTGTGCCCTTGTCTTCTTTCCGGACATTTTCCGGAAGACTCTCGATAATCTCATCCAGCTCATCAAAATCATCCAGATTCTCAACCAGTGCCCTTGCCTTCTCGACTTCATTTTCTGTAGAATGTTCTTCACGGATCTCTGCAGCTTTAAGTAAATTCTTTTTCTTACGTTTTCCGGATTCCAAAAGAAGCTGGATCCAGATACTAAGTACACCAATTGCAACACAAAGTGCCACATGAATCATTCCGTTTTTATATGGCTGCAGATAAAAGATACTGCTGCCCGCTGCCATTGCTCCAAATACAGAAGAAGAAGCAATCAGCATAAAGTTATGAAACTTAATAGAAAGCAATGCACACACAAGACCAATACCCGCACAGATTCCATACATAATAAAATCCTGTGGTTTCATCAAATGTACACTGACAACAAAGACGAGTACCGCTACAGTCACAAATCCACCAATCTGCTTCTTCCATGCACCAAGCACCGCTAATACAAGTCCCACACCCATTCCTGCTGCCAATGCGATTGTCTGATCCAGACCTGCAATCGCTCCGACTGCAATTCCAGCTGCACATCCTGCTGACAATCCTGCAAGCACTGACCAGAAACGTACCAGTTTCAGCCCCGTCAGACATAACAGTACTGCTCCGACCGTTATAACGATCAGAGAAATAAATTCCATCTGACTCAAATGATGACTGCTTTCATTAAGTCCAGCCAGAACAACATCCAGGTCAAAATTCAGAATTGTATCAATCATATCATTTACATTCATTATTTACACCTTCGTCCCTTACTATTTATTACTCACTACTGCTCATTTTAGCAATTTTTTTTACTGATTACAAGTGTTCATTTCACCTTTCCATTGACTTCTTATTCTTCTCCACTTAAAATAGAAGAGAAATGCTATTGCTGACCGCATAATACTGTGAACAGCAATGAAATGCTAACATAAAGGAGTTTATTATGGAACAGTTAAGAATACCTGCTGGCTATCATTCCCCTCTTACAATTCGTGAGACAGAAGTAGCCATCAAAGAAGTGAAAGACCACTTCGAGCGTGCTCTTGCAAAGAATCTCCACCTGACACGAGTGTCAGCACCACTGTTTGTCCGTCCGGAATCCGGTCTGAATGATAACTTAAACGGTGTGGAACGTCCGGTTTCCTTTGACATCAAAGAACAGGATGGTTCTGTTGCAGAGATCGTTCATTCTCTTGCAAAATGGAAGAGATATGCATTGAAGAATTATAATTTCCATTCCGGCGAAGGGCTTTACACAGATATGAGTGCGATACGTCGTGATGAAGATACAGACAACATCCATTCTCTGTATGTTGACCAGTGGGACTGGGAAAAAGTAATTTCTAAGGAAGAACGTAACACAGAGACACTTCAGTATACTGTCCGCAAAGTCTACCGGGCTCTGAAAGATACAGAAGAATACATTTCCAGACGTTACAACTATATTGATCCTCTTCTTCCTGATGATATCTTTTTCATCACTACACAGGAGCTGGAAGACCTTTATCCGGATCTTACTACCAAAGAACGTGAAAAAGCGATTGCGAAGGAAAAAGGCACAGTGTTTATCTCCAAGATTGGTGGCGTACTTGCTTCCGGCGAAAGACATGACGGTCGTGCTCCGGACTATGATGACTGGGAGCTGAACGGTGACATTATCGTTTACTATCCGGTTCTTGACATCGGTCTTGAACTCTCTTCTATGGGAATCCGTGTTGACGAAGACTCGTTAAAGGCACAGCTCAAAGAAGCCGGATGTGAAGATCGTGCAGAACTTCCATTCCAGAAGGCACTGCTCAACGGCGAGCTTCCATATACAGTCGGCGGCGGTATCGGACAGTCCCGTATCTGTATGTATTACTTAAGAAAGGCTCATATCGGTGAAGTACAGTCTTCCCTCTGGCCTGAAAATGTAGTTGAAGCTGCTGCTGATGCCGGCATCCACCTTCTCTAAACACAAGACAGACCAGCCAATTATATGATAAAAAGCAGATTCGAATTCTACTGGAGCATCTCTCCTTTGAATTCGAATCTGCTTTTTTATTCTCCTCTTATTCTACAATCAGCAACTGTTCTTTCTCTTCCTCAGACACCCTGTTCCAAAAAACATTAAAATCATCAAATTCCGGCAAATAGATATCTGCCGTATTCCAGATCTGTGCCAGATTCTTGTCATTTGCCTTATCATAAACTGCTACTGTCTTAAATCCTGCATGTTTTGCCGTCCTCAGAGCCTGATAAGTATCTTCAAACACCCAGGTCTGTTCCGGCTCCGTATCCAGCTGCAAAAGTGCTGCGAAATAAATATCCGGCTGATCCTTACCGTTTCCGATCTCAGATGCTGTAAAAACCCCTTGAAAATAAGACAATACCTTCAATCTGCTCAGAGCTGCTTCTGCATTCTTCCGGTCACCTGTTGTTGCGATCACCATAGGAATCTTTCGCTCTCTGAATTCCTCCAGATACTGACGAACTCCTTCTTTCAGTGGAACACGCTTTGCATAATAATCTTCCACTTCCTTATTCAGCCCGTGTACAACCTCTTCCACTGTCTTCTCCAGGTTATAATGTGAGATCAGATAATCTGCCGCCTCCTCCAGGCTCATCTCAAATAATGTCTCTCCCAGATTCTTCTCGGCCTCAATTCCCAAATGATCCAGATACAATTCTCCAAGATTCTCCCAGACAGGCATGGAATTGAGAAGGACACCATCTACGTCAAATATTACACCTTTTATCATGTCATTCCTCTTTTCTGCTATGCACTACATTATAATCTCCCTGGAAACGCATGTCAACCGTTACTGTTCACACGATGTGCGACCAGCAACGCATCTCGCCATTTTAAATCGCCTTTGGCGATGGGGCGAGATGCATTATAAGACGGTGCGATACGGATATTGCTGTCATGTGGATCTTTTCCATAAGGGAATGTTGCTCCCGCTCCTGTCATAACAACGCCAGCTTCTTTCGCCTTCGCAACAATCGCTTTCGCACATCCATCCAGCGCATCAAAGGAGATGAAATATCCTCCGCGTGGCGCGATCCATGATCCAATCTCAAGTCCGCCAAGTTCTCTTTCAAGAACTTCAAGAACAGTCTCAAACTTCGGACGCAGGATATCTGCATGTTTCTTCATATGTTCTACAATTCCGTGAATATCTCCGAAGAATCTTACATGACGCAGCTGATTTACCTTATCATGTCCGATTGTCTGCACACGCATTGTGCTTCTGATATCCTCCAGGTTCGCATCAGATGCTGCCATTGCTGCAATTCCTGATCCCGGGAAACTGATCTTAGATGTAGAAGAAAACTTGTAAACCATATCCGGGTTACCTGCCTTCTTACACTCCATCAGAATCTCAATCAGATAATCCTGTTTATCTTCATATAAATGATGTACGCAGTAAGCATTATCCCAGAAGATACGGAAATCTTCTGCTGCCGGCTTCAGGTTCGCAAAACGGAACACTGTCTCATCAGAATATGTGATTCCCTGCGGGTTAGAGTACTTCGGTACACACCAGATTCCTTTGATTGCCGGATCACTGCTTACAAGTTTCTCAACCATATCCATATCCGGTCCTGTTGATGTCATCGGTACATTGATCATCTCAATTCCGAAATGCTCTGTAATCGCGAAATGTCTGTCATATCCCGGAACCGGACATAAGAATTTTACCTTATCAAGCTTACACCATGGAGTACTTCCCATGATACCATGTGTCATTGCACGTGCTACCGTATCATACATCACATTCAGACTTGAGTTTCCGAAAATGATCACGTTATCTTTCGGAACTTCCATCATATCTGCAAGAAGCTGTTTTGCTTCATCAATTCCATCAAGTCCGCCATAGTTACGGCAGTCAACACCATCTTCACAAGTCAGATCAACACCACTTGTCAGTGTATCCATCATCCCCATTGACAGATTCAGCTGGTCTGCTGACGGTTTTCCTCTGGACATATCCAGTTTCAGACCTTTTGCCTTCACTTCTTCAAACTGCGCCTCCAGGCCACTCTTTAATTCCAATAACTCTTCTTTGCTCAAATCTTTATATGCAGTCATTGCAGGGATCCTCCACTTTCTTTATTTTTTCACTTTTGTTATTGTATATAATTTTTGACGTTTCGTCAATGGGTTCTTGCATTCTTTTTTATTTTTTTGTTTTTTTCAGCTTTATTTTCACATGTTTTGCATTTCAAAAATGTTTTTCATTCATTTTCCACTATATTCCGTGTTATCACTCTATCCCATCAGGTTTTATCTATGCATTATTGATTTTTTCTCCCCTCCTGTGATATCCTTAGAAAGTAGATTCCAGTCAGCATTCCACTTGACTGTGAATAAAAATCTTATGATTCTATGGAGGTACTAAAATGAATTTTACATTTGCACACAATAACCTGAATGTATATGATCTTGAAAAATCACTGGATTTTTACCAGAAAGCTCTGAATTTAAAAGTAGAACGTGAAAAACTTGCCGATGACGAAAGTTTTAAGCTTGTATATCTCACAGACGGTGTGACCCCGCATCTTTTAGAGCTCACCTGGCTACGTGATATGGATCGACCATATGAACTGGGAGATAATGAGATCCATCTCGCATTTGCTGTCGATGATTTCGATGCTGCTTACAAAAAACATAAAGAGATGGGATGTATCTGCTTCGAAAATCCATCTATGGGAATTTATTTTATTGAAGATCCTGACGGATACTGGCTGGAAATTGTACCGGGCAAATAAAAAAAGTTTAAAAAAAGGAATCAGCAAAAACTAAAAATAAATGTACATAATTGGCAAGATGCCTTTATCCCTTATAATTCAAGGGATTCCGCCTATTATGTACATTTTCTACAGATGTACATAACAGACAAATGTACATTTAATATTGATATGGGATATGTACATTTCAAGACATTCCTCTTCTCATATACTGTCTGTATACCATTTCATAATGTACATTATTATTCCAGTCATGTTGTTAAATGAAATGTACATTATCATATCCCTTTCAAACAAAACTTATCTAATTGTGAATTTTCTTTAATGACCCGACTGATTGATTTTTTTCAATAGCGACATCTTCCATTGCAACGGGATTGCTAATTCCGCTAGTCACGATAATCTCCCCTACTATTTTGATATCAATATAAGTAATGTACCAATTTGTATTTGTCTTGTATGTCCATTCTCTTTGCAAAAATTGGAAATGGTAGCAAGTTGATATTTGAAAGGAGAATTTATTTATGAAATCAATGTTGGAATAATACGGCAAGATCGTTGTTGTTTCCATTGTGATTGCGATCATGATCGGGGCAGCTGCGTTACTTCGGGGGGGGCAAATTGAACTGCCGTTCCAGAAGATTACCAAATTAGGAAGTGATGAATTTACGGTTGCATCGGGAGGAACTGTAAGACCTGCCGAACCAGCTGAAGCTGTAGATAAAGTATATTGTATCTATTATGATGATGGTGAAATGACAATTTCTCAAAATGAGATTGAACCTGAAGCTGATAGAACAGTTGTAAGTAAAGGATTTTATAGTAGACCAAGTTATTGTACAAAACAAATGAAAACAGTATGATTTGTTGGTGCTGTAAAACCTAAGAGTTGTGACGAATGGTTGTCTTATTGTACTAATAATGGAAATAAAAAATATTGAAAATCTCTATACTGATGAATGTACTAATGTGGCTAGTATGTTTGATCAATGTATATCATTAAAAGAAATAAATTTAAAATATTTTGAAACAAGTAATGTAGAAAATATGAAATATATGTTTTTTGGTTGTTCTAGTTTGAAATACTTAGATTTAAGTTCTTTTGATATCAGTAAGTCAAAAAATTGGAATTTTATGATGGATACAAACACTTCAACAACTATAAAGGCAAATCCAGATCTCAAAGCAAAATTTACAAGTACTCATTCAGGTACGAAAATTACATGGGAATAATACGAGAGGCGACAGACCCTCGTCTCTTAAAGAGAGCTGTTGCACATAGCAACAGCTCTTTACTATCTTGTCTCCTTCCGTTTCTTCCACAAAATGAATCCAACTCCTCCAATTGCAAGAATCACAAGCACGAATGGAATCCTTGTGTTCATATCTGCAAGTGTCGGTACTGATCCGTTCTTTGTATTTACAAAAGAAACGGTAGTATCGGCTTTGATGTTTCCAGTATCATTCGTTTTCGTTACTTTATAACCATTTGATTCACCATCAACCTCGGTAACTGTATAACTACTTTGAGATGGAATTCCTTCAATGACTATCTTCTCAGCATGTGCCAATGTGAATTCATATACACCGTCTTTAAGCTTTATCACACCATTTTCCTCACCCTTGGTGTACTCCAGTGTATCTGGCAAGACTTTTCCTGTCGGTGCTGTTAACTTCAGTTGGAAATGGAATTGTTTAGTTTTGCTTCCCATGCTTCCTGTTACGGTCTTCTCAACCGTCAACTGACGTTTTGCTTCATAGGTATTCTTCACTGTAATCTTTGACACTTGATTTTTCTGTATGGTTCCATTCCATTTCGTGTTTTCTAATAAGGATGAAGTCCAATCTTCATATGCTGTTTCTTTTACATTAAATTTCGCACCCTCTGGCAATCCCGTAATATAAGCGGATTCTCCATGTTTTAAGGAAATGGTTGCTTTACCATCTTCATCAAAATATACCGTTCCCGTCTTCGTACCTTTTTCCTCACCACTATCTAAAGAAAAGCTTCCCTGAAGTGCCTTGTCGTCTGTTGTCTTCATGGTAAGTTCAAAACGGAATTCTTTCTTTGTATCAGCTCCGTCGCCAGCAACAGTCTTAGATAACATCAAATCTCCGGTTGCTACAGTGGATAATGTATTAGTAATGGTATATTTTTTGCCTGTGTTTATATCCGCCCCTTTAATTTCAGACTTATATCCAGATACCGGATCTTCTTTGACTGTATAAATGTATAGGGTTGTACTATTTGTCGGATGCTTGTCCATTTCTTTAAAGGTAGTTTTCCATTCACCGGATTCATCTAGCTTTGCAGTGGCGATCATATCACCTTCGTCATCTTTTGATGTACTCTGGTATAGATGTACTGTGATCTCAGACGGGCGAAGCTTCGCTGAATTGTCATTATCATTCCAGCTTTTTTCCACCTCAATATCTACCGTATCCGCTTTCGGTGCCGGTTTGCTGTTGGTAAATGTAATCACTGCGTTTTCATTTGCATCCAGGGTCTCCTTCTGTGTTGCCAATTCCTTCTTTGATTCATAATTCTCATTCTGGCTCATGACCGCACTCAAATTTGCAGCATTTTCTTCATCTGTAATCTCATAGGAAGCTGTATAATCATTTGCCTCTTCCTTAATCTGATAATTGCTTCCGATTGGAAGGTTGACAAATTCAGCTATTTCATCTGCTTTTAATTTGAATTCTACATAAGCTGTTCCAGCAGCGTTTGAAGTAACTGTAATATTTTTCGTCTTACTATCGGCTTCTGTTATTTTTACAGTATAATCCTTCTGCGCCTTTAATCCTGTCAATGCAGCTGAAAAATCAAACTGATCGTCTTTGTTTCCATTTTTAACAACTTTCTTCACCTTAAATGAACCAGTTGGATCTTCCGTTGTCTCTCCTCCACCTGGATTAGTGTTAATCTTTGTGTTCGTATAGACAATGTCTGTTGTATGGTCTTTTTGAATTTCTCCAGTAACTGTATTGGTTTCACCAGTTGCTGTACCTCCGGATATTGTGGTTTCATAGCCTTCTGCTGCGTCTTCCTGGATCTTCCATGTTATCCCGACCGGAATGTTCCTCAGCTCGATACTCTCTTTATCTTTCAGGTAGACTGTCGCTTTTCCATCCTTGAAATTTACATTGCCAAATGTTGTATTTCCATTTAGTTTATTACTAAGAGTATCATCATCTGACGTTAAAGTGATTCCGAAACGGAAATTTTGTGATGGATCTGTGTCATCACCAGCAACGACTTTAGAAAGCTTTAGAGAACCATATTCTTGTTTCTCTTCTGTTTTCTCTTCATTGGTGATGGAAAAATCATCTTGCTTATTTATAACAGGATTCTTTCGATCACCTTTTCCAACAATCTGATATCCATCTGGAACATTCTCTTCCCAACCATAATATTGTGCATTTGGATCAGCTACTTGAAACAAATATTCCCACTGATCTCCTTTTTTGACCAGTGTAACATCTATAATTCCATCTCCATCCTTGTCCATCGTCCAGGTGTTCTCATCTACTTGAACCCATTTGCCATCTTTTGTGCTATACGTTGCCACACCAGCAGAAGTACTTTCTCCTGTCGAATAAGTTGCTGCACCACCAGGTCCACCTGATGCAGCAAACGTAGTTACACCCAAAAGCATTATCACCGCGAGACATTCCAGTATCTTTTTCGAAAATCGGAACCGTTTGCCTCTTTTTTTCAATTTCTATCAACTTCTTTCTAATAAAACATTTTTCATGAATATACAAAAGCTAGAGTCGCTAACTTCTTTTGTTCTTCTTATCTTTTTAATGTAAACCCAAATGAAACACCGCGAGAATATCCTGCATGAATATATCCAATCCTCGGGAGATAGGTATCACGCCCGGGCATTGTTAATACCTCGTTGTCGTTACTGTCATATGATCCAAACGATCGCAGCCACCATTCCCTTCCCGCTCCTTTTGAATTTCCATTCTTCTCATCTATCCCATATGCCCTTGTTTTAGATTCACCGTCAGATATATCATTAAAATACTTGCATTTCTGATATCTCTGGCCTTCTAATGGATGATTATAGAACTCGTACGAAACGTCTCCTAATTCAACCGGACTAAATAACCAAAGCTTATCATAGGATGTGCGCAAATTTTCCGGTGTCTTTGCATTGTGCACAGAATCATACTTAACAACACGAAATCCAATTGCGTCTTGTAACTCTTTTGGTAAAGTTGCAAACAGGCAGTTTTCCGAGGTATAGATACTGGAAGACTTATGTAAATCAGATTTGTAATAATCGGCATAGTTGTCTTCTTTTATATCTGTTAATTTATCAGCACCATTTAGCATCGCACGAATTCGAGATGTTCCCCAGCCACCGTTATTTGATCCGAAGGATCCGCCATTAGGATGCCATCTTAAGTTCTCTTCGCACTCCCTTACAAGCTCATAATACAGAACACTCGGTCCATCACCGGTCTCTACTGAAGAATTAAACTCATCACTCAGAATGGTTTTAGTTGTCTTCTGATTCAATCCCACACTATGCGTACATCCATATTGAATACAGTCTTCATAAACATAAGGATCCGTTTTATTCCACTGAATTATCTCATCCCAACTATCTTCATGAACACAACGATGACTATTACCTCTAGCTGTATTCCCATTTGGAGTATGCTTTTTAAAGGATTGTACATAATTTTCTCCAGTAGCTGGTCCAAAAGTTATACCACCTTTAGATATTTCTCCTGTTGTTAAATCTTTTACATCATCTACGCATATTCCATAAATCGCAACTGCATATTTCATTTGGGGTTTGTAATGTGCATAAACTGTTATATCTTCCGTTAAGTTTTTTATTGGTATTTGATTTGCATCCAAACTATATTCTGTTCCGCTCCCCTTTTTGGTAAACCAACCTTCAAAACTTCCTTCATCATGAACCGGGATTTTATATGTTCCACTTATCAAAGATCCTGATTCTGAATATACCATCTCATTAGTTTCACTATCATCGGCAAATTTGCCTCCATTTGCATCAAAGGTAATGGTATATCCCTTTGGATTTTTGGACGGTTTTTTCGTTGATATGATCATATCAGGTATTTTTCGTTCGGCATTCGTTTTATGGTCTTTCCAAACTTTGGTAAGTTTTACGACTCCCGATGTCCGGACATCTTTGAAATTATATATTTCAGTTCCTCCAATTGATGTCTTTTCCAGTCCATCAATCGTGAATTTGCCATCACCTTTTACGACAACTGTATAGATAGTTGTATTCAAATCATGATCTTTCGGTGCTTTTGTTTCCTGCAACTGATATGTACCAGGTTCCAAACCATCAATCGTTACTATTCCGTCAGAGCCTGATATTCCGGTCTTCTCAGTATTCGTATCATAATCCGATACGCCATTTAATGAGAATTCTGCTCCTTCCAGGAAAATATTATCACCGTATGTACTACTCTTCACAAATCTGATACTATGAAGCGGTTCATTTTCAATCTGATATACACTGTTGCTGTTTTTCTCCACTTCTATTCCATCTGCATTACGAAGTACGACGTTTCCATTTTCATCCACCTGAACCGTCCATTCTGTCTGGCTTAAGATATAACCTTCTTTTGTCTTTGTCTCTGAAAGCTTATATGTTCCAAGTTCCAGGTTCTTAAACACAACATCACCGTTTTCGTTGTTTCCAGTATCTTTTCCTTCAGATGTTGCCTGTTGGAATACATCATTTCCATAATCAGATGTTCCGGTCAGTACGAATTCGGCACCGTTAATCGGATTCCCTGTGATACTGTCAGTCTTTTTGAATTTCAAATCTCCATGAATACGTGGCGCATCTTTAACCAGATACTGTTCCTTGTTATCCTTTGCAAGGTTCTGAATGGTCACCTGACCACTCTTATCAATTCTCACATGATATACTTCCGTATTCATTAACCAGTCATCGGTACAGGATACTTCCTGGAGCTCATAGGTCCCCATTTCAATTTTTGGAAAACTGAACTTCCCACTTTTATCTGATGTCTGTGTTATCTCATAATCGGTTCCATAGTCCGAAGTTCCTCTCAATTGATAGGTAGCTCCATATACCGGACTTGTTCCATCTGTCTGATCAACTTTTTTTAACAACACATCTCCAGTTACACGATAATGTAAAGTGGTATAGTCATGATGGAAGAACTGCGGCATTGACGTTGTCTCTGTTCCTTCACCTTTTAACAGATCTTGCTGCATGAATACATTATTATATGCCCTCGGATTATCCTTTCCAGTATTATCCATCTCCGGTGCTTTCATGAAAATAGTAAATACAAGAGACTTTTGTCCTTCCAGGATAAAATCAGATCCATCTGTTTTCTTTGTCGCATCCACAGCAATTGCTTGGGCCTTTTCCAAACCATATTGTTTAACAAAGGTGTCGTAGTCAACCCATACAGATTCCCCATCTTGTTTTTCTGTCAAATCGTGATGGTTATTTATATTCAGCTTATCGAACTTTGACAGATATACGGTCGGCTGGATTCCCTTTTCTTTTAAGTTAGACAAATCAATTCCTTTCAGGGTTCCTTTCCAGTCAGAGGAGATCGTTGGTTCTGTTTCTTCTGATGACTTAAAATAATTTTCCAGTGAATCGTAGAATATGAGGTTTTTGCATCTGGTGACTTTATTATTCGCCACACGGATCCTGTATGAATAATTTCCACCATTATTTACGCACGACTCTGAACTGTACTCATTATCTTTTTCACTTTTTACCTGTTTTCTCAATCCATTATTTCCTGCCAACAGGATATTAATATAATGTCTTGCTTCAGTATAAAGGAATTTCTTACCTGTTGAGTTTGTATCCAGTCCCGTCATCAGATCTTTTTCTGTAACAGAACCACCATCGTCTTCGTAACCATCTGCGATTTTATCATTACCGGTTTCATAAGCTGCTGAATTCAACAGACTTCTTCCATAATCCTGTATCGCATCATAGTCGTGTGTTGTCTGATAGCTTACCTGATACTGGGTTGTGGTCGGCTCCTTCACCTGTATTTTTACCAATGTACGACCCGAATCTTTATAGTTCTCTATCAGACTTAACGTATAAGTTCCATTGCTTAGTTTATTTTCAGATGCCCATACTTCCATGGAGTCTTGTGCGAAAGATGCACCTGCCGGAAGCAGATCATAAAAGGTACCTGAATCCTGACGAATACCGTGTACTCCAGAATTGTCTTTGTACTGTTCCTTTGCTGACAGACGCCAAGTTACGACATATTGCTTTCTGCGTTTATCATTTTTCGATTGAACGATATCTTTTCTAAACTCAGATTCCGGTGTAACTTTCTTGATATAGTCGGACGCCTGCTGTGTTCTATTGTAAATGTCCTTATCACCTTGCATCATCCTTGCATTTGCCTGATTTTCCAGTCGAACCAAAGTCTTATCGCCAATAATATCAAGAACATGCTCTGTTCGTTTCAGAGAAACGGTCGGATACATCTCAAGTTCTGTACTATAATAAGCATTTTCACAAATCAAACGTATTCCTTTGATTCCCGTATTGAAAGTCAGATTCTCCCCGGATGCTTTGCTTACAAGTTCACTATTGGTTTTGCTATAGCAGCTTTTTTTCATATCATAAACAGCTGCTTCTTTCCATGAATCTGCCACATCTTTCTTACCGGTACGAACCCAAATCTGTATCTGATCTGTATCTTTCCACTCCTGAATTGGCACTGAATTGAAACTTTTACTGTCCGTATTATATACAGCGTCACGCATGGAAGCTTTCCACCGGATGCCGGTGATATCATAATCATCATCTTGCAGTGCATCATCTTCTAAAGATAGCGTATCATCCGTAAATTCATAAGATACATTCTTTTGGCCAAATTTTCCTGCCTCTGCATCCGCTTCTGTTCCTTCTGCACCATCCTTTAATGTCTCCGGATACGGATAGCCTCTCATTGATGTCTGAAATTTCAACGAATCAATACTTTCTTTCTCATTCTCGATCAATTCGCCCAGTGTATAGTCTGAAATATCGTCTGTATCTTGTACTATGGATCCTTGACCGTAAATACCATATTTAGATAATTCCAACATACTGACAGGCTTCTGATATTCTATTTTTGGAGGCTCATAAGTCCATGATTGTGAAGAGTTTGCAGTTGTTTCCGGATCATTTCTGTCAATTGGAGTTACCGTTGCTTTTATTTTATTAGAAAGCGTATAACTGTTATCTGCCTTGATTTTTTCATCAGCTTCCTGTTTCTTATAACGCGTCAACACATAGTCATATCTAGTTCCGCCCCAGCGGATGTTCTCCACTTTATTTTCGGAACCATACGTATTTTGTCCCGAAAAACGATAACCAACTACACTTCCGCCCATTGCTGTGAAATCATCTTCCAACATAAATGTGTACGGAGAAGTATTGTTATTAATGGAACTTCTAATCGTCCACACTAGATAATAATACTCATCAGCATCACCAGGCTTTTCTCCCCAGTCAGACTGCCATGATGTATAATAGGAAGGGTTTGCCAGCTTCTGTGTCAATCCAAGCGTAGCCTGTGTATCTATGAAGATTGGATCAATATTTACTTCCTTTTTAGCTTCTGTATTGTTAGTTCCTTTAACCGTAATAGATGAATTGATTTTACCAGGATCACCCATATCTACATAATCATATGTTGATCTTGTAGTACTGTATCCAATCTCAATATATCCTGCACTTGGCACATTTTCTGCATAATTATAAATAATTACTTTGTTGTTTTCTTCGTCTATCTTATAAACAAAATCCGGTGTATCTCCATCCTGGACTTCAGATTCCTGAATGTACGGACATTCAAAAGTATCCGCCCACTTTCCGTCACGGTCTTTTAAAATGTGTAACGGAAGTTCAAATGTTAAAGCACCTCTTTCGCTTGAGGCAGTTCCTGATATGGAATACATCACATCGTAAATAAACAGATGTCCGGATGCTGTGTCTGTCGGCTTCCACACGAATTTTCCATCACTGTTCTTTGTTGCTCCTTCAGAAACAGCAATTTCATACTGAGTGATTTTTCCATCTTCTGTCTGTTTGCCATCTTCTGATTGTTTATCATCTTCTTTAACAGTTGATGGCTCAACATCCTCTTTTTTCTCCTCTTCCTGTTTCTCTGTTGTCTCTACAAACAGGAATGGACTCATGCTCTCTGTTTTGAATTCAATGTACGCAGGAGCATCCTCTGTCTTATCATAAAACTGGTAGTCCAGTTTCTCCCATTCATTTCCTTCTTCTGTTTTTTTCTGATGATAAAGAAGTAACTTTTCCTCCTGATTCAGTGCTTTCAACTGCTGATAAAGTTCTTCCTCACCTGGTGTTACAGTTACTGTTACTTGTTCTTTCTTTTCCTGTTCTTCTCCGGCTTCATTTACAAAGCCGATTTCCATTGGAAGATGCACTTCCAAAAGTTCTTGTTTGTCTTTCTCAAGATAAAGGTTTAAGGACTTCTTTAAATTGTCAAGACCTTCTCCCTCTAAGACATTGATCTTTCCAACAGCATTTTCCGGAAAGTCTGTCTGCGCTGTCAGTGTCACAGACAGTTCCGGACTGATCTTTTGCTGTGCATCTGCCTTTTGTTTCTCTTTCTGTTCTTCTCGCTGTGCTGTATTATCTGCCTGCAGAACATTGGCCGGCTGTACCTGTTCCTGATCTGCTGTAGTTTCCTGTGGCTTCTGGCTCTCCTGTGCTTCCTGTGGTTGCACTTCAGACTGTTCCTGTAAGTTGTCATTTTCCGGCGTTTCATCCTCTGGCACTGCATCTACTGCATCTACTTCTTCCGGATCTATTTCTTCCGCCTGAACCTGACCGATGTGTTCAAAATGTGGCAGGATAGAGCTGTTGACCATAGCTATGATCAGACAAACGCTTAAAATCCTTCGATACCATTTTCTTTTATCTGATGGATTCTGGTTGTTATTCATGCTCTTTTTCCTCCCCTCTGCTTCTGTATTTCTTCCAAAATGCAAGTATCAGAAGTATTCCTGACGCACCCAGGATTACACTCCACTGTAACAGATCTGTCGCATCTCCTGTTTTTACTTTTTGTTTGGTTTGCCCCGTCTGTCTGGTCTCGGTTTTTCCCTTCGCTGTATCCGGGTTGTTCTGAGACGGTTTTTCTGCTTCCCCTGTATTTTTAAATACAAGTTCTGCTTTTTTCTCATCCGACCCTTGCAAATAAAGGATTGGCTGGGCGAATAATTTGCCTTCCTCGTTTTCTATCACACAGACATCAACCTGATATTCTGTGCTGTCATACGTGGTCTTCTTATCCGCCCCGGCAATCTGACTGACGGTATAGTAATAGGTTCCCGGATAGGAATAACTTATCTGGAAATATCCTTTTTCTCCGCTTTTCAATCCCAGCTCCGTCTGTATTATCTCTTCAAATTCAGACGGAGCTCCCTTTATCTGGTATTGGAAAGTTTCTTCCGAATCAACTTTTTCACAAGAAACCGGAATGCTGACTGTTACCGACTTTTCTGTATGCTCTGCTGCCTCCACACTTATGGAGTTACATACTGCAGCACTTAGCAGTGTCATGACCAGTATTGTAATCACTATGACATTCTTTTTCTTATCATGCATTCGTACATAACTCCTTTCTCGTATAGGGTTTCTTCCCTGCATACTATCTACCTTCCTTATCGGATTACTCTGCGTCGTCCTCTTTCTTTCTCATCTTGATTGTTACCATTCCGGCTGCGCCAAGTAATGTTACGGCTGCGAATGGAGCAACTGTCATGATGACACCTGTTGGGATGACACCGTCACGGGTGTTGAGGTAACCTGTTGTAAGATCAGTAGATACGATTGTTCCATCAACTGGTGCGGCTTCTGTACCTGCCTTTGGTGTTACAACTGGATTGTCTTTTGTATTCTCTGTAGACTTATAATCTTCTGTATTCTCTGTTACTGCATAGGTTGTATCTTTTGCAATACCCTGAACAGTTACCTGCTGTCCGTGCTGCAGATAGAATTTCTGTGTTGCTTTACCAGTAGTGTCTGTTGTAATAGATGTAACGTTTGTTTGTCCAGCGTTTGCATCGATTGTTGCTGTATTTGTTTTGGATGTAGCGTCTGCGTCATCAATAACAACATCATATTTTGTATTTGGCTGTGCCTTATCAATATTCAGAGTAAACTCAAAGTATTTATCACGGGAAGCCTGATTACCTGTAACCTGTTTTCTAAGAGTCAGGTCAGATGTATCATAGCTGTTTGTAAAGCCCTGGGATTTCTTATCTGTATATTTTCCTGTAGAACCAAACTCTGCGCCTGCTGCTACGTCTGGCTCATCATCTACATTAGAATGAAGCACATATCCAGCGATTGTAAGTTTCTTTTCTGTATCTGTAGAAGCATCATTTACATATACATCAAGAACTCGAGTCAGGTCAGCATCATTTGTAATTGCCTGGTTTGTACCGGACTCTGTGATGATATAACGATAAACACCTGGCTCTGTAAAATTAACTTTTGAGAAATCAAGTTTAGCTGTCTTCAGCGCATATTTCTTGCCTTCTGCAAGATCTTTAACGTAAGCATCTGTTGTTGTGCCATGTGTATCGGAACCATCGCCCTGTTTAAATACAATTTTGTTTGCCTCAGCGCCTTCTCCAACTCCTGTCATTATAATCTTGTCTGCATCTACTCCTGCAAGAACCTGGAATTTCTTTTCTCCAACATTATAATCTTTTGCATTACCTGCTGTTACTGCATATGTAAATGTTGCATTCGGAACGTTTGCCTGTGTGTCCATAACCAGATATTTATCAAAAGTAGTTGTTTTTTCCCCTTCAATTGTAGCACCGTAATTCGTTCCTGCTGCCGCAAACACTGTTGTCCCATTCAACAGCATTGCCATAGTTAACATTGTTGCCCCCGTTTTTGCAATTGTTCTTTTTTTCATAGTCTTTTCTCCTTTTTTCTTCTTTGTTTCGTATAATTAAGCAAGTAGACTTCTTGCTAATTATCATGTGTTTTTGTCGGATGTGGATTTGTCAATTCTGCGAACACCACAACTCTGTAGACAGAATCCGGATATTTACAGGTAGACAGTGCTACGATCCGGGTATCTTCTGTCAGATGTTCCTCTACATCTTTTCTGTAATTTTCTGATGTCTTTCTTATATGATCGATGATGTCTTGTAGCTTATATGTTGTTGGTGAGAAGATCAGATCATCTGTCGCTTCCGTATTCATAACAGCAAAGAGATTAAGGTCATAGGTCGTATCCCCAACGATCAATTCTCCCTTCGTATGCTTCTTGAAAAAATCTTCTTTTAGATAAGAATGAAGTGACCCGAACATATAGTTTCCTTCCATATGATGACCGTAGATCAAAGAATAGGAATCTGTAAAATCCGGCTGATTCCGAAAGTCCAGGAAGATAGACCCTGACAGGGAATAGTCACCGTATGGATCTTTATTCAGATATTCTTCATTATTAATGCCCTGCATGACTGGATAATCAATATTTGTACCTTCCAGAGATACCCATGCCACCATATTTCCTACAATTTCTCTGTCAACTTCTTCCGCTTCATAGCCCGGTTTATGTTTCAACAGACTCGTATCATTCGCATGTTGATAGACAAGGTAACTGTCTATCAGTGCGTATAATCCGATCAGAAACAGCAGAACACAGATCAGAAAAACGAACGCATCTTCTATCTCACTTAAGATATGGATAACTTTTTTAAACTTGCTCATGTGATTTTTCCTCAATTTTAAAAATTTCTTCGTCTCATAAGGAATAAGAGCTTTCCTTTGATCTGACTCTTTTTAATTCCACCGAGCTCCCGGCTGTCAGTTGTGATCTGCCGAAAATCATTTAAAATAAAGTATTCATCTTCTTTTAGCAACAGCGGATAGTTCACCTTCCCCTTTTCCGCTTTATAAGTCTCATATGGATTTTCTTCAATCGGCTGATAATCATTGAGCAGATATCCGCCTTCTTCTGCAAATGTAACACTTTGACCTCCGGATGCAACAATGCGTCCTACCCGCTCTTTCCCCTTTTCATCCTCATAGAGGACAACATCATTCAGATAGATCTTGTCTAACCGGTAGAAGATACAGAAGTCTCCATCTTTCACATATGGATACATGCTGTTTCCCGTCATTCGGAAAATCTGGAATACAAATGTCAACAGACACACGATAATCAAGATCAGTACAACTGTTTTTCGTATAAAACGAAATAAAAACCTGTATTTTCCCACTTTTTTCTTTTTGTCTTTGGTACTTTCTTCCACCAGCAAACTCCCCCATCCGAGTTAATCTATCTATAATGTCCTATGATTTCAACAATACGTTTATTCTTTCGAACTTTCCACTAATTAATTATATATTTTTAATATTTTTTGTATAATGCGCCAAATGGTTATATTTTAGCCCTCTCTTTTTGTCTAAAGTGTGCCAGCATAAAAAAATAATGAGCTATCGCACGAAGCGACAGCTCATTATTTTAATCTCTTATGAACTTTATCTGATTTTTCACTACATCTTTTCAACAATCCGCATCAGCATCAATCCGTTACGAACGATCAGCATTTCTGCCGGATTACTAAAGTCTATCCCTGTTATCTCTACAATCTTACGCAAACGATACATAATTGTTCTATAGTGGACGAACATCTCTTTTGAGGTTTTCTTCTGACTTTGATTATTGTTCAGAAAGCATTCTAATGTATCAACCAAATCTCCTTTTTTCTGAGTATCATAATCATATAGTTTATACAAGTACTCCGGTATATAGGACCACAACTGTTCTTTGTTCTCATGTTTTGCAAGCATACGGAAAAATCCGAGTTTTGAAGAGTCCACGACGGATCTGTCTTTATCTCCAATCACAGTTCGAATCATATCTATATATTCGATTGCTGTCTGGGAATCTTCAAACGATTCTTTCAGTTGTGAGTATCCTTTTACGCGCTTTCCAATACCGATCACGAAATTGATCTCTATTTCTTTTTGAATCAGTTGATTTTGTATGCTCTGTTGAATATTCTCCAGATTCTTTCGGAAATCGTATTCGTTTTCTTCGTCCTGTTCTTTATGAATATAGATAATCTGATTCGTATTACAATAAATATAGCTTTTTGGTAACAGATGCAGAAGTTCTTGTTTTACAAATTCTGTTGTTTCCAATTGAAGTGGAGTGAATTCTGCTGCATTGTCTGGCGGAACCAGACAACAGGTGATGACCCGGAACTCATCTGTTTTCTTAAAGCCCAGGATATCTGCCACTTCTCTAAGTTCAGTGTTGGTAAGAGAACCATTTAACATGCGGTAGCCAAGATCTTTATGGTATTTCTTCGCAATGTTCTCTTCCGCTGCCCTCCGCATCAAAAGATATTGTAAAACAACAATTGCATTTTCCAGACTGATAAAGTCTAATGCGGTTAATGCTTCATTTTTTTCCGTGATAACCAGATAGAATCCCATCTGTGTATAAACATTAAATTTCTTGATGTATTCTGTATACACTCTCGTCTGACGCAGATAGGGATATTTTGCAACCGTGACATCGGGTCTGTATTCTTCCACTTCTTTAGCAAATTCAAACCCTGTCAACGTTGGATCCGTAGTAGCAATGCAATTCCTGTTTTCATCATATAAGGACAATGGATTTCCAACCATTCTGTCTATCTGCTGAAGAATATTATCAATATTTTTCAAGATGTCTAATTCATTTAACAGAAGTACACTCAGATTATCATGTGTTGTTTTAAAATAGGACAGCTTTGCGATCTTCAGATCGAATATCTGCATCAATACATATTTAATAATTCGCCAATAATACATATCTGCCGGTATTTCTATAACCGGCAGATGATATTCTTCTGAATACTGCATCAGAAGATCAAATAATCTTTTTTGTGACTCTGTCTGTTGATTTCTTTTTACAATAAATCCGCTGATCTGTAATTCCACAAATGCTTCCATGTGTTTCTGAAATTCGCTCTCACTGATGCCTTCATATGCTTTCAGACTTGTCATGAGAATTTCTCCGCCGGACAAATATCTTTCCATATCCGATGTCTCGATAATCTGGATTCCGCTTATCTCCTTATTGCCCCCCCCCAGAAGCACTATTGAGCAATTTCATCCCCGGAAACTGATTCGAATCAAGCAGATCTTTTATTGTATAGTTCATGGATCTCTCTCACTCTCTTTTCCCCAGTCGGAGATCAATTCTACAGATGCAGAACTCTCTCCTTGATCTCCTGCGTTCTTCCCTGATTCCAGAACTGCGTTCCGATATATCCGCAGGTACGTCTTGCAACATTCAGTGTATCCTGGTTGCGGTTTCCGCAATGCGGACACTCCCATACGAGCTTTCCTTCCTCATCTGTTATAATCTGGATCTCTCCGTCATATCCACATTCCTGACAGTAATCACTCTTTGTATTGAGTTCCGCATACATAATGTTGTCATAAATGAAACGGATGACCTGAAGCACGGCTGCAATGTTGTCTTTCATGTCCGGAACTTCTACATAGCTGATGGCTCCACCGGAAGAAAGTGCCTGGAACTGAGATTCAAACTTCAGTTTTGAGAAAGCATCAATCTCTTCTCCGACAAATACATGATAGCTGTTTGTAATATAACTCTTATCTGTAATTCCCGGAACAATACCAAATCTCTTCTGCAGACATTTTGCGAACTTATAGGTTGTACTTTCAATCGGTGAACCATAGATACTGAAAGCAACGTTCGTCTCCTCTTTCCACTGGTTACATGCATCGTTCATGTGCTTCATAACATCCAGTGCAAATGGTGTAGCATCCGGATCTGTATGGGATTTTCCTGTCATATATTTCACACACTCGTAAAGTCCTGCATATCCAAGAGAAATCGTTGAATATCCTCCATAGAGAAGTTTATCAATCGGTTCTCCCTTCTTCAGGCGGGCAAGTGCTCCGAACTGCCACAGAATCGGTGCTGCGTCAGATAGTGTTCCTTTCAGACGGTTGTGTCTGCACATCAATGCGCGATAGCAAAGTTCCAGTCTGTCATCAAAGATCTTCCAGAACTTATCCATATCTCCACCGGAAGAAAGTGCAACGTCAACAAGGTTGATCGTAACAACTCCCTGATTGAAACGTCCGTAGAACTTGTAGTTTCCGTTCTCGTCTTTCCATGGGCTTAAGCAGCTTCTGCATCCCATAACCGGGAAACAGTTTCCTTCTTTAAGCTCTTTCATCTTTTTCTCGGAAATGTAATCCGGAACAAGACGCTTTGCAGTACACTTTGCTGCAAGTTCTGTCAGATAATAGTATTCGCTTCCTTCTTCGATATTATCTTCTTCCAGAACATAGATCAGTTTCGGGAATGCCGGTGTCACCCATACTCCGGCTTCATTCTTAACTCCCTGATAACGCTGACGAAGTGTCTCTTCGATAATCATCGCCAGGTCTTTCTTCTCTCTCTCGTTCTTTGCCTCGTTCAAATACATGAAAACTGTAAGGAACGGTGCCTGTCCATTTGTTGTCATCAGTGTGATCACCTGATATTCGATTGTCTGGACACCCTTTGTGATCTCTTTCTTCAGTCTTCTCTCTACGATCTCATTGAGCACATCTTCCGGATATTCCATCCCGACCAGTTCCTGCTCACCGATCACTTCCTTACGGATCTTCTCTCTGGAAACATCCACAAACGGTGCCAGATGAGCAAGTGAGATACTCTGTCCGCCATACTGGTTACTTGCAACCTGGGCAATGATCTGAGTTGCGATATTACATGCTGTAGAGAAGCTGTGTGGCTTTTCAATCATTGTACCGCTGATCACAGTTCCGTTCTGAAGCATATCCTCCAGATTCACAAGATCACAGTTGTGCATATGCTGTGCATAATAGTCAGAATCATGGAAGTGGATAATTCCTTCTCTGTCTGCCTCCACAATATCATGTGGGAGAAGCATTCTTGTTGTCAGGTCACGGCTGACCTCTCCTGCCATATAATCTCTCTGTACGCTGTTGACTGCCGGGTTCTTGTTTGAGTTCTCCTGCTTTACATCCTCGTTGTTGTACTCGATCAGTGACAGGATACGATTGTCTGTTGTATTCGCCTTACGTACGAGGGATCTCTTATAACGATATCTTACATACTTACGTGCAAGTTCAAAAGCTCCGGTAGCCATAATCTGATTCTCTACCATATCCTGGATCTCTTCTACGGATACTGCACGATTCAACTTGTTACACTTGAATTCCACATATTCTGCGATATCTTCAATCTGGCTGTCTGTCAGCGTACGCTCCTCATTATCCTTATCCGCTTTCGTCACAGCAACCACGATTTTCTGTATATCAAATGTCTCTTCCGACCCATTTCGCTTGATAATTTTCATTGATCAGTCTCCTCACTTTTTCTTATTCTTGCACGATATCTTGTGTTTTATCCGTTTCTATCGTGCTGTCTGATACTTATTCTAATACAAAATATAGTATAATGCAATCCCCAAAACACAGTATCATGTATTTTCAGAACATCTGCTACATTTTTTGAGTTTTTCATTTAACTGATAATCTTTACTCCATCTGTTATACAAAATCAAAACTGTCTATGAATTATCTGTCTACTCATTCTCCTTTCACACCTGCGGAAAAGGCAGCCAAACAGTCCTTATTCAAGGACTTTGGCTGCCTTTTCTTTCGTTTTATTTCAGGTAATAATTCTATTTATTTTTCGAATTCACAGATAATTCGGTCAATTCTTTTTCTAATAAGATCCGTTATGTTTTGCATGGAAATCTCTTGTCTCTTTGACGATCACTCCGTTCAATGCAAGAAGTGCGATCAGGTTCGGGAATGCCATCAGTGCATTGAAGATATCTGCGATATTCCATACTGCTTTTACTGTCATATAAGGTCCAATGAATACTGCAAGGATATACAGGATACGATATCCCATTACAACTCCTTTATTTCTGTTAAACAGGTATTCCACGCATCTCTCGCCGTAATAGTTCCATCCGAGAATTGTTGTGAATGCAAAGAATACAAGACACAGCATCAGGGAGAATGTCGCTACGAACGATGGGAATGGAAGTCCTTTCTGGAAAGCATCCATTGTGATTGCCACACCTTCAAGTTCCGGGTTCAGCCAGGAACCGGCGATCACGATAGAAAGTCCTGTCATTGTACAGATTACGATTGTATCAATAAATGTTCCTGTCATAGACACAAGTCCCTGACGGACCGGTTCTTTTGTTCTTGCTGCTGCTGCTGCGATCGGTGCACTACCAAGTCCGGACTCGTTTGAGAAGATTCCTCTTGCAACACCTTTCTGCATTGCTACGAACACGGATCCAACCGCTCCTCCTGCAAGTGCACTTCCTGTAAATGCAGATTTCACGATAGAAGCCAGTGCTGCCGGAACAGCTGTGATATTTGTAATAATGATGATTACTGCAAGTCCTACATAAAGAACTGCCATAAATGGTACGATAACTTCTGATACTTTAGCAATTCTCTGGATTCCCCCAAGAACTACAAGACCTACGCATAATGTCAGAATTACTCCTGCGACTACAGTTGCCCAAGAATAATTTCCTCCAAACAGGGAAACTGTATGTGCCATATCCGGGTCGAAGAAATTCTTAACCGCTGATGCAATACTGTTTACCTGTGTAAATGTACCGATTCCGAAGAGACCAACTCCGGCTCCGAAGAATGCGAAAATCTTCGCAAGCCATGTCCACTTCTTACCCATTCCGTTTTCAATATAATAGAATGGTCCGCCAAGTACATGCCCGTCTGCGTCGATTGTACGATATTTGATTGCCAGAAGACCTTCTGCGTATTTTGTCGCCATTCCAAAGAATGCCGCGATAACCATCCAGAACAACGCTCCCGGACCACCAAGTGCGATTGCTGTTGCAACACCTGTGATATTACCGGTTCCGATTGTTGCTGACAGAGCCGTACAAAGTGCTCCAAAGCTGGTCACTTCTCCGCTACCGTCTTCTTCATCTTTAAACATGAATTTGAAAGCTTTGCCAAGATGCCTGATCTGTACAAGACCAAGTCTGGCTGTTAGAAAGATACCTGTTGCCATGATGAGGCAGATCAACGGAAGCCCCCACACAGCATTGTCGATTGCAGTGATGATTTTGTCGATTTGTGCAAACATTTCTTTATTCCTCCATCCTTTTGCCTGAGAGACTCGCGGCATGTAACTGCATCCATGACCGCTTACACCTTCGGCGCTCTTTTTAAAGAGACTCTCCTGAGTATTGCTGTCATTCACGTCAGATGTGAATGACAGCAAGTTTTCTCTTTCGTGCTTTAACACGATAAAATTAAGAATAGCACTATGTTATAAGAAATGCAATACGTTTCAAACATTTTTTCAATTAAGAATACTAATAACTCAATTGAAAAGTTAAATTCCACCCCTCTATGGAATTTAATCCTGCAAAACGTTGCACTTCTAAAGGTGGAATTTA
>PPYE01740935.1_pt1 | contig 35081 bp, 58 predicted proteins | sample 1559881 | NCBI WGS metagenome assembly PPYE01 (sample SAMN08240022, study PRJNA423297) | Human gut metagenome, whole genome shotgun sequencing project.
TTACATTAGGGACACACTTGGGACACAAAAAGACCCCTCCACCGTGCGAAAAAACAGTAGAGAGGTCGATCATCTAGAAGACGTCGCCGTCGCTGATTGCTACCTGTAGGCGGTCGAGCGGCTCGCCGTAGATTCCGGCGTAGTCGTCTCCGCCGTAGGTCGTGCCGTCGTCGCAAACCGACTCGAGGTAACCCTCGCGATCGACGGTCTGCGAGCGGTAGTACATCTGGCTGTACTCTTCGCCCTCGGGCGTCACATAGTACATCTGCACACCGTCGATGGTGTGGCCCCAGATACCTGCCATGCCGTTAACGGAGTCCGTGTAGCTCGCGGCTTGCACCCAGTCGAGCCAGCCGTCCTCAAGCGTGTGGACGCGGTAGCGCAGGGTGCCCCTGTCGGCCCATGCGATGAGCATGTCGTGGCGTGTGAACGGTGAACCCGCGTAGCCCTCGGTGCCTTCGCCGTAGTTCTCGACCTCCGGCCACCATCCGCCGCCGCGCACATGAAGTGCGTAATGGACGTCCACGGTTGTGGCGTTGGCGGTCGGTGCGCCGTTCGACGTGCCGGACATCGAGCCGGTGCCGGAGCCGCCGGTCTGACCGCCGATGCCTCCGCCCATCTTCGAGGAGACGAGCCCCTCGAACTGTGCCCAAGAGCGGCCGTACTTGGCGAAGTATCCGTCTGGGTCGGTGTGGTCGGTGCCGCCCCAGATCCAGCGGCACTCGCTGTGAGACAGCAGGCGATCGATCCCCCATCCGCGCGCGGACAGATAGTCGGCGCACCACTGGGCCGCCTCATCGAATTGACGGGCAGCGTCTGCGCTGTTGGTCGCGTGCGCGAGCTCGATGCCCACCGTGGCGTAGTTGCCGTTGCCGACGTGCCACGCGATGGTGTCATCGCGCTGCGTGTGGTACACCACGGAGCCGTCCAGCTCCATGGCGTAGTGCGCCATCGTGACGTTCGGCTGGTTGTTGCGCCAGTATGTCACGTGGTTCGCCGCGCTCGCGCCCGGGTTGGCAGTCTCGTGCACCACGAGGTAGCCGGGCTGCGACCATCCGTGTCCGCTCGACACGATCGCCTCTCGCTGCTCGTAGGCAACAGCGGGCGTCGCGCCTGTGAGCGCGAGCGCGAGCGCGATGAGCGGCGCGAGCATCAGGCGGAGCAGGCGCTTTGCGTTTCGTTGCGGTTCCATGAGCCCTCCTATCTACTTGGTTCCCCCTTTCCCGCCTGACGGGAGCGCCTTGCTTGCGAAGTGCGACCAGAAGGGCGCGTCAGCGAGGTCGGGGTTGATGGCGACGATGTTCTCGACGATCGAGCTGACCTCGATCATCGCCACGCCTATCGCCACGGCGTTGAAGACCGGCAGCGCGGCGATGGTCGCCATCGGCGGCCAAACGGTCGCGGCCCACTCGATGTAGGCGGCCAGCAACAGCACGACCACGAAGGCCCCCTTGCGTGCCAGCCCCTTGCAGAGCACGGAGCTCTTGTACTCACCCTGCATGAAGGCGCGGACGATGCCGAGCAGGAAGTCGGCGGCGATGAAGCCGCACACGATGACGAAGCCGTACCAACTGACGCCTTGGATGTCTGGCATGAAATCACCCCCTTTCGCCGAAGAGTCCCCCATGGAAATCCCAGACGGGGAATCAGGGCATTGAGTCCTGGAATGTCTGGGATTTCGGTCGTGAATAACGACCGTCAAAAGCATTTTTGTTGACCGGTCACACAAAACTGCAGAGAGGAAGGGGCGCCGGAGATGCTGTTTGAGAACGCGTGCGACATGTACATCACGGACAGGAGGAAGAGGTTGCGAATGAACACAATCGAGGGTTACGAGAGTGCCATAAGGTGCCATCTGCTGCCGAGATGGAGCGGCAGAGAGATCGAGTCCATATCCGACACAGAGCTACAGGACTGGGTAGATGGATTCGAGCTGCCCGGGGCGGCGGAGAAGGCGTTCAAGACGTTCAGGCAGATTTTCCGCTGGTGCATTCGCAAGATGAAGCTCAAGGCGTGGGACGCGACCGTGGCGGTAGAGCTGCCGCGCAAGAAGCCGCGCCGACGCCCCGTTTTGACCGCAACGCAGGAAAAGAGGTTCCTAAAATCGATAATGGATCAAGAATTCGAACGCGCGGCGATAGCCATCGTATCTCTCGGTCTGCGACCATCCGAAGGTGCCGGAATCGATGACTCTGACATTGACTACCGATCAGGATGGGTCAACATCGACCGCGGGGCGCATAGCGTAAAAAGCGGCACAGTGGAGTATCCCTGCAAATCGGAGCACTCGCACAGACGGCTAAAACTCCCCAAGTGGGCGCTTGCGAGACTTAGGAAGATTAGAAAGCCGGGACGACTGCGTGGAGGAATGTCGCCAAAACAACTGTACAGGGCGATCAAGCGGGCTCTCGAGAAAATCGGACTTGGTTGGGCATCGGTTGCATGCTTCAGGCATTCGTGGGCAACCTTGGCGCTCGAAGCTGGGGCTGCGATTGAGGATATAGCGGTATCTCTTGGCCATACGTCAACCGACACGTGCAGAAAGCACTACCTCATGACGACCGGGGCGGTGGTGATGCGAGCTCAAGCGGCATACGCGAGGGCGATGGGCATAGCCTAGCGGAGAGACAGAGGATTCGGTATCCCAAGCGGGCAGGCTGTTCGCAGGTACCCTTGGAAGGCTCGGAGTCGATGGCGCGGGCCACATTCAGCTCTGGACGAACGCGGAGTTCAAGTCGAAGTTCGGCGTGGAACCGAGTGACTGCTTCATTGCCGTGTCGAACCGCGCGAGCGGCGGCTCCGGCATCTTCCTCGCGACGCCGCGCTGGAACGGCAATGCGGTCTTCACGACGCAGATGTCGGTGCAGGATGGCGTCGTGAAGGCCGTCCCGGGATCGAGCGGCGCAACTACACCAGTGGCGTACTTCGTGGTGGCCTACTGACGCGCGAAGCGGCATCACTTTGTCGTACCGATCGCGATGATGTCGAAGCCGAGTTTCACCTGCGACGGTAGGCCGCCCGATTCTTTCGTGAATGCGAACTGAAGTTCGATATCCGTAAGCGAAACTACTTTAAGCTTCAGTTCGCACGCCATGGAGGACGAATCGTTGTGATGAGGTGTCGCGACAATCGTTGCATTTTTGGGAAATCCAGACGGAAGTCCGCACTTCCAGAAACACAGATAGCCGTTTGCATTAGAGAACACGGCATTGCGCTCACGCCTTATTGCTACGGCCATCGGGCCGATGTGGAACACTTCCCATTCGGAAAACACCCCTCCCGAATCAACGGGATGGGATACCGAATCCTATTTCCATCCGATCACGCGTATTATCCTGATGCAGTCTTTGACCTTGGATGATCCGTTGGATATCTCGCCCGTCGAGTAGCCGGCTTCGGATGTGTTCTGCGTCTTGATTGTTTTTCCAGAGATTACGACTCCCCGGGTCTTTACAAACCACCCAAGACTGGTGATACGGGCTGTTGAAAGACACAATGCCTGCTCGGTGTATACTTCGCCATCTTCGTACGATGCCCTGACAGAGCCGCGCACGCCATCAGTGTCTTCGAAGACGATATCAACGAATCTGTAATTCGTCCATTCGTCTGATAGTTCAATGGACGCACTGAAAGACGGAATTCCATTATAAAGAATCGTAGGGGATACCGAATCCCAAATCATAGGTGTACGTGCCACGTAGGGGAGTCATGCAGAATCTTGTAGGATACCGAATCCCGGATCTTGTTGATCTCCTTGGTCACGACGCTGTTGCGCACTGCGTTATTTGAAGTCGTCGAAAGGGTCGCGTCGGTGACCGCAGCTGCCCCTGCGGGGCCCTGTGGCCCCTGCGGGCCGGTAGCTCCGGTGGCACCTTTTGCACCCTGAGGGCCCTGCGGGCCGGTAGCTCCGGTCGCGCCATTTGCGCCCTGAGGCCCGCGAATGTTGCCGATCTTCGTCCAAGCTGCCATGACTAGTCTCCTTATTGCCGATTGCTCACTGAAATCTGTAAACGTCGCCTGTAGATGCGTTGATGTAGACCGACCCGGACACCGCCGTGCCGGAGGGTGCGGATGTTCCGGTCGTGCACCCGGGAGCGGCTGGCCCTTGTGCGCCAGTTGCTCCCTGCGGTCCTTGTCCGGTCGCTCCCTTGGGGCCGGTCGGCCCCTGCGCTCCGGTCTCGCCCTTATCGCCCTTGGGACCCTGCAGGCCGACATCGCCTTTTGCTCCGGTATCGCCCTTCGGCCCCTGGATGCCCTGCGGCCCCTGCGCTCCGGTTTCGCCCTTGGGGCCCTGCTCGCCGCGCGCTCCCTGCGGCCCTTGGATTCCCTGAGCGCCGGAGAGGTCGGTGACGAACGTGTAGGCGGAGTCGCCCTTGACGTAGAGCTTGGAGTTGTCGGGGTCGTCCACATCGCCTGTGTCTATCAACACGAAGGAACCGGTCTTGACCCCGTCGGTGGCAAACCCTGCATTCATGGCCGAGACAGACGCGTAGGTCTTGGCGATGGCGAACGGGTCTCCCTTGTCGCCCTTCGGTCCCTGAGCACCCGTTGCGCCCGGCGTGCCAGCGGGGCCCTGCACGCCCTGCGCGCCAGTCTCGCCCTTCTCGCCCTGAGGTCCGCGCTCGCCGGGGTCTCCCTTGTCGCCCTTCGGTCCCTTGAGTGAACCCTTGGGCTTCCAATCGTAAGTGGCCATGCCGCCCCTCCTATTCCTTGCTGACGACCTCAAGCTCGAAGAGCTCCCCGGTCGAGACATCGATGTACAAATCGCCCTCCATGAGGTCAGGTGAGCCGACCGGGGAACCCTCGCCCGCGCTGATGCCGGAGCCGCGCGGCCCCGTGCCCTCCTGAACCTTCTGTTCGACCCATTGGCGCAACTCCTCCATCTCCCGCTCCACGCGTTCGACGGTGACCACATCCTCGGGCTCGCAGACGTAGTCAGATGGACGGGGACGCGGTCGCACGATAAGGACGTCAGATGCGATGACCTGGTCGCCATCGACCATCCACACACCAAGTGCGCCAGAGCGCCGGAGAAGGGATGCGGGGACGGGGAACCCTGATTCAGTCCGCTCGACCACCGCCGCGACCTCGTCGGTCTCGTAGGCGAAATGCGCCTCGCTCGCCCGCTCGTCGGTGCACGCGATGGTCCTAGACACGTCCCATTGCCAGAGACGCGGCGCGATGATGTTGTCCGGGCACTTCATCGCGACCATCTCACGCGTAGCGGTAGAGGTCGCCCGTGGAGCCGTCCACGTAGAGTGTGCCTGATGCTGGCGTGCCGGATGGAGACCCGGTTCCAGCGGTGATACCAACGCCCTGCGGGCCGGTCGGGCCGGTTGGCCCCTGCTTGCCAGTTGCCCCCTGAGGGCCCTGCGGCCCAGCAGCTCCCTGCGGGCCGGTATCGCCCTTTGGGCCCTTGACGTTTCCCAATACAACTTGCGCCATGTCATGCCTCCGGGATCGTGTAGATGAGATTCTTGTTTTCATCGAGGGAAAGCGGCGGCTTGTCGGTGCCATCCGCGTAAGTGAGCACGAGGTCCCCATTGGGCTTGACGGAAACTCCGAACAACCCCGCGCCGATCTGGGTCACTACACCTGATTCGCCCGGCTCCCCTTTGTCTCCCTTGTCGCCCTTAGGTCCTTGAGCGCCCTGTGGGCCCGCAGGGCCGGTCGCGCCGTCCTTGCCAGCGGGACCAGTCGCGCCGTTGAGGCCAGCCGCCCCGCGCGGCCCTGTGTCTCCCTTGGGGCCTTGCGCGCCCGTCGCGCCCTTGGGCCCAGTCGGACCCTGCGGGAGACCGAATCCCACGGTGGTAGGGTCACCGGGCTTTGAGGGCCTGGTCATCTTGACATAGGGATTCTCATCGGGAGACAGCGCCTCGACCAGACCGACCTCTAGGTCGAACTGGCCGACCTTGGTCTCCAGCGCGTCGACGAAATTGTCCGTGTCCACGTCGAACAGGAAGCGGACGGGGCCGCAGAAATTGTTGTCCAGACGCAGGTCTACGAGGTCGCCCCTCCAGTTGACGCGAGCGAGAATCACCTCGTGGTTCGATGCCGTCCTGATGGGCTTCTCGTCCGGGCTCGCGCTGAGACGCGCGTAAATGTGCCCATCGTTGAGCGCCGAGTCGAAGCGCGCCTCCACGCAGATGTAGGCGTACATGCCAGCCGTGATGTCGGCTTGGTCGATGACGGCGAACGCCTCGTCGAGGTCGATACGAAGCCCTGCACACATCGCGGAGCCTGGGTGAACGTACCACGTGCCGCCGCTTCGCTTGACGAGGAGCTTCTCGCCGATGGCGGTGAACACGCCGTCGCTGAAGTAACGCGAATACGTCTCACGGAGGTCAGACGCGTTGTACTCGCGGTCATAGACCGGCGCCCCGTTCTCATCGAAGCTCACGGGGCTCGCGGACGAGTCGAGCGGGTACGCCTTGGTGATGCTCTTGTCCCTGAGAGCCATCCGTTACCTCCTTGCGATCATCGCGCGGCGGAGCCGCGATAGAACCTTGTTGCCGATGGACACCTCGACCGTGACGCCCGAGTCCTTGCGAACCTCCCTGACCTCCTCGATCCTTGAGACCGACGAGAGGCCAGCCGACGGAAGTTCGACCTCGACAAGGTCGCCCAGATCCCAGTGCTCGCGGTACCCGCGGCCCATGACGGTCACGTCCGCGCTCTGGTCGGCGAGATGATCATATGCGCGCAGTCCCCCGAGAGAGTCGACCAGTTCTTTCGTAGGCGGCTGCTCGTCCTCTAGCAGGGATGACACGTCCTCGTAGCACGATTGCGCCCACTGGGTCGCCGCGTCGAAGCCGGGGACGGGGACGGTCCTCGACACCGACACGAGGTCGTCTCCGCTCCCGTCCTCGGCGTAGGCGAGCACCTCGGAGCACGCGCACGAGAAATCGCCCGTGTACTCTCCTGATGAGATGTTCGCCATCCGGACGGAGAACAGGCACACGGGTCGCTCCGCCTGAGCCCTCGTCCGGTCCAACCCGGTCAGGATGGATGCGTGGAGCGCGCCCTCCCCGAGCGCGCGGTCGTATGTGACTAGCGGGTAGCTGCCGTTGGCTGCGGCGCACTCGTAGATGCGCTCCATCGCCGAGTCTCCGGCGGCGGCGGTGAGCGCGTAGGAACTGCCGGAGGGCTCCTTGGTGCCATCGCCCAGAACGACGGCCGGGATGTCGGGCATATGCCAAGAGGTCAGAGCGGCGGTGACGGCCTGCCGCCAATCGGCACCGGACACCGATGCCCCGCCGTGGCCGAAGGTCTTGCGGCCCCAGAGAGATTCGGCGAACCGGCCAGACAGCGAGCAGGACGGACTCGACCCCTCGGCGGACTCGACCTTCTCGATGATGCCCACCTCGTCATGTTCCGAAGAGGTGAGCAGGTATCGACCCGGCCATTCGACGGGCATGCCGCCCACGAGTTGCACGGCGAAGTCCCCGCACGATGAGAAGCGCCTGTTCCACTGCAGGTTCGTGTAGGGCACGTTCGCGGCGACGAGGGAGATCGAGCCGTGCTCGTCGACGTGGTGGATGCTGATGATGGTCTCTCTGGACGTCATATGGCCGTGTACCTCTCTCGGATGGATGGCTTGATGGAGAGCGCGGCGTCACCGGACTTTGCCGACCAGCCGACGGTGAAGCGGCCGACGCGGATGCCCGCCGCGAGCGTTGAGTCGGGCGTCGCCAGATGCGAGACGTTCTTGCCGTTGAGCACCATCGTGGTTGGTCGCGCCGAGAAGTCGACGGTAAGCACATCGCCCGCGCGCATGGTCAGCTTCACGCCGAACCGGCACACCTCCTCGCCTGAGGCGTCCTCAACCGTGACGAGCGGGTCAACGACATTTCCGGAGGCGTAGACGTCGAAACGCGGGTAGGCGTCGGCGTCGCCGCCGTTCACCATCTCGATGCGAGACGAGCGCAGGCCGCAGACCATCCCTCGGATGTGGTTCTGCTCGGTGCCGCTTGCCCTCGATCCTGTGGATACCGACCTCGTCCACCTCGACGCCTTGAAGCTGCGGAACGGGAACCCGAAGTGGCCGACCGCCTCGGCGATGTCGAAGCGCTTCTCGTCCTCGGACATGAGCATCGGCTGCTCGGAGCACAGGATGGTGAATTCCGCCGTCTGCGCGCGCGTGAGGTTGTCCGTCGCGATCGACACATCGTAGTAGACGCCCCGCGCGATGAGCGGAACCGCGCCCGCCTCGACATGCACGATGTACTCGGCGCGCGGCCTGAAGAACGAGCGCACCGACTTGCGCAGGTCGTCAGGGTCGCCGGGGGCGGCGAATCGGATGGAGCGGTCGATGGGGTCGAAGCGGGATGCCGTCACCATCGCGCCGTCATACTGCGCATATGATGAGCTCGACACTTCGCTTCGCATGCCGTCGAAGCCGTCGAGCCCGTCCCTCACGAGCCTCCACGGTTTGCCGTCGAGGGCGAACACGGGGTTGAGCGCGCCCAAGCCGTCATCCCGCTCTATCGTCACGCTTGGCTCTCTCATAAGACCTCCCCTTTCCTAGAACACCGCAGCAGGCCCGTGGCGATCGGCGCGGCGTACCGCACGCGCGAACTCGTCCGGGCTCTGGACGGGATGATTGAAGATAAACGTCTGGCTGGAGCCTGCGGCACCGGCCGCGACGAGTCCGGGGGCCGCTCCGGCGCCGAAACTCGACGCGGCAGAGCGCGCGGCACCGACGGCGCGGTCGGCCATGCGCTGCGCGCGGGTGATGAGACCGGGGGTGCCCTGCTCGATTCCCACAGCCATGCCCGCCGGGATCATCTTGCCGACCTGGTCTCGGAACACGCGGGACGGAGAGTGGATGCCGAGCTTGTCCTTGACCCAGTTGAGCGCGTCGTTCGCCGCGTTCGCAGCCGCCTCGCACAGGCCGCGCGCCGCGCCCGCGATGCCGTTCTTGATGCCGTTGATGACCTGCATTCCGATCGAGCCCCAGTCGTAGCTGATGAACTGCTGGCCCACCTGGACCACGATGCCCGGGATGGCCGCGAGCAGGTTGGGCACGGCGTTGGCGACTCCCGAGGCGAGAGCCCCGAGCAGCTCTAAGCCCGCGCTGATGATCTGCGGCAGGTTGCTCAGGACCGCGCCTGCGAATGCGGCGATGATCGCGGGGGCCTGCTGGATGAGCTGCGGGAGCGCGTTCGCGAGGCCGGTCACGAGCCCGACAAGGATCTGGATGCCGGACGCGATGACCGACGGGAGGTTCTGTGCGACGCCCATGGCGAAGTTGGAGACGGCCTGCAGGGCGAGCGGCACGATCGATGGCAGCTGGGCCGCGATGCCGTCCATGAAGCCGACAATGGCGGAACCCAGTTGAGGAACGCCGACTTGGCGGAGTTGACCGACCCCTCGATGGTGGTTGCGGCCTCCTCGGCGGTGGTGCCGGTGATGCCCATCTCGTCCTGGACGAGGTGGATTGCCTCGACGATGTCCGCGTATGAGTCGATGGCGAGGTCACCAACCTCGCCGTTCGCGGCCTTGAGCTCGTTGGCCTTGGCGATGAGCCGCTCCATCTCGGACTTGGTTCCGCCGTAACCGAGTTTCAGGTTGTCCAGCATCGCGTAGTTGCCGCGCGCGAGAGACTGGTAGGTCTCCTGCACCGTCTGGATGTCCGTGCCCATCTTGTTGGCGTTGTCGCTCATGTCGCGGACGGCCATGTCGGCCATCTCGGCGGCCTTCTGCGTGTCGCCGCCGAGCGAGTTGATGAGCGACGCGGAGAAGGAGGTCACCTGCTCCATGTAGCGGTTCGCTGAGATGCCCGCCGTGGCGTAGGCCTTGTCGGCGTTAGTCTGGACGGTCGCGGAAGCGTCCTTGAAGAGCGTGTCGACGCCGCCGACGAGCTGCTCCCAGTTGGAGTACTCCTTGAGACCGCCGCCTATCGCGGCGACGAGCGACGCGCCCGCAGCGGTTGCCGCCGCGACGAGACCGGACAGCGCGGCACCGGCCGCCGCCGACATGCCGCTCAGGGCCGTCGGGACGAAGGAGGAAACCTTGGACACGGCGGACCTGATGCCGCCCATGGCTTTTCCGACTGCGGAGGATACTGCAGAGAAGGCGCGGGAGACCCCGGCGGCGAGAGACGCCGGGAGCATCCCTACCACGGCCGTGCCGATGCCCTTGACGCGAGACGTGACGCCCGTGGCGATGGATTTGAACGATGCCCCTATAGCCTTCGCGGCGCTCTTGAGCGGGGCGGGCGTGAAGGAAGCCACCTTCTTGAGGGCGGAGGACAGCTTGGAGCTGGATGCGGCGGCCGAGTCCTGCGCCGCCTTGAGCGCGTCGTTCGCGGCCTTAAGCCTGTCCTCAGCCCCCTTGCACGCCGAGCTGGACGCCTCCAGCTTCCTGCGTGCTGACGCCAGCCGCTCCCCGGCGGCGACGGCCTGCGTCGAGCCCTCGCCCGACTTGGCCACGGCGTCGGCGAGCCTCATCTCCGCCACGCGGACTTTTCCGGCGTCGTCCGCCATCTTGGATCGCGCCTTGGACAGCTGCGATGTGGCCTTGGCCACGTCCCGGCGGAACGGCGCGAGTGCCTCCTCGGACATGCCCTTGGAGGACTTGGAGAAGGCGGCCTTGAGCGATGCGCCGAGCGACTTGCCGGAACTGGCTCCCGCCTCCTTGCAGGCGGTGCCGACCCCCTTGTTGACCGAAGACCTGAAGCCCTTCATAGAGGGCACGATTGCGACGTGAGCGCTTCCGAGCTCAGAGCTCATGGGGCATCCTCCTATCCGATGCGACTCCAGATGGCGCTCATCGACTCAAGGGCGCGCTTCTCCTCCGCTGCGGTCGCCTTGAAGGCGAGCCCGCGTCTGACCTCATCAGAGCCGTGGAAGAGCGACCGCACAGCGCGCTCGCCGCCCATCGAGCCGAACATGAGGATTTCCGCCATGGACATGGGGGCGTCTAGACCGGACAGGAACGCGCCGCACCTCGTGGACGTGTCTCCGAACAGCTGGTCGCGCAGTGCAGCGGCATCGTGAAAGCTTAGACGGGTTCCGACGTCGAATGAGAACGACCATCCGCGCTCCGCGAAGTCGGCCTCGAGCCGGCCCCCGAGGGCCGCGCGGTCATGGACGAGGCCCGCTATTCCCCCAGGCTGACACCTTGGGTCTTGCCGACCACGGTCATGAAGTCGACCAAGAGGGCCGACACGACCTGGATGGGCTCGTCGCAGAGCTGGTCATAGCTGTCGGGCGCGAACTCGCGGATGAGGCCCTTGAGCGCCGCGATGGGCTCTCCCGCGTCGTCGGTGAGGCGCTCGAAAGTGGAGATGCTGATCTTGATGGGCAGCTTGTACTTGTTTCCGCTCGAGGTCTTCGCGAAGTAGCACGAGTCGCCGATGATGTGTCGCACGCCGAAGCTAGACGTGATCTCAGCGATCGCGGCCTCATCCTTCTCCTCGTCCCAAGAATCGAAATCCTCGTCGCTCGGGAACAGCTCCTCATCCGACATGCCAAACCCCTTTCAGTCGATTGAACGTAAGGGAATCATGCCGCGCCGGTCCCCCGAGAAGAGACGGCGGGACGCCCCGCAATGGGACGCCCCGCCGACCGAAAGGAGAGAGCTGGTTTTGCGCCTACATCGAGAGGGCCTTTGCCGGGTCGTAGACGCACTCGATGTACTTGTGGCCGTCGTAGTTCTCATCGGCAAGCCACTTGAGCGTCAGCGCGCGGCCCTTGACCTCGCCGCGCGTGGACTGGCCGGGCTCGTTGGCGGTGACCATGACCACGCCAGCGCGGCGCATCACGCGGCCGGACTTGTAGGCCTCCTCGTAGTAGGCCATCCACTTGGCGTCAGGGGTGAGCGTGTCCACGCCGTACACGCCGTTCTCGTCCGGCTCCGCGCCGTAGGCGACCTTGCGGGTGAGCGGGGTGTCCTCGGCGAGCGTCATCGTCGTGGTGATGGTCGACTCGCCGTTGATCTGGTGGCCCTGCTGCCAGAACTCGATGGAGTCACCGGCCTCGCCGGAGTCCTGCGGCGCGCCGTCTTGCGTTACGAGGCCAAGCGCGCCGGTCTTGTAGGCCTCGGGCAGGGCGGGCTCGGCCTTCTTGCTCCCGATCATCTCGGGCGTGATCTTGTTGTCCGCCGAGTACTCCACAAGGCTGATGCGGCCCGTTACGGGAATCTCGACATTCTCGACGTTGTTTCCAAGTGCGTCAGCACCCATCGCTGACCTCCTTCGTTCCATGGCCCGTCTGGCCATCGGTTGACACTATCTCCCCCACCGCCGTCCACTCGACGGTGAGATATGAGCACGATACGTCCCGCGCGGGGTCGTCCACCGGATAGGGTCCGGTGCATCCCGCATGGACGATGGACGCAACGGGCGAGCCGTCGGCGAGAACCGCGCCGGTCGACGTGAGGGCGGCGAAGGCGCGCGCGGCGAGCCGCATGGCCTCGGTGCCGTCCTGCCGCGTCCCCGCATAGGCGGTCACGCCTAGGGTACGGTCGAAGACCGGCGGCTCGTGCATCGGTCCGCCGTCGTCTCTAACCACGACGAGAGCGGTGGAGCCGTCCCACGATGCCGGAATCTTGACGTCGCACTCGACGCCGAGAGCCCCGCGCAGGAACGAAGATGCGAACCCGGCGCAATCCGGCGGGATGACCATTTGGCCCACGTCACCTCACCGCCTTGAGCGCGCGCACGAGGTTTCCCGTCTTCGCCTCCACGAGCAAGGTTTTCTTGTCGTGGCCCACGACGCGGTAGACGGTGCGGTGCGCCGAGCGCTTTGCCTCGACGGCGAGGCCGTCTCGATACGAGCCGGTGTCGACCGGGGCGGTCGCGCGGGCGATGGCGAGCGCCTGCTCGGCCTTTGACCTGCACAGGCGCTGCACGCCCGCCGAGTTGAGCATCTCGTCGAAGAACGACTCGTTGAACGTGACGTACGTTCCGGACATCAGCCGACCACCTCCCTCAACTGCGCCTCGACCGTTGGTCGCCAACCCGTCCAAGGGTTCGCGTCGCTCGACGGCACGCCGACGACCTCCCACATCCTGCCCGCCTGCCTCACGCGGTCGCCCTTGGCGATGTCCGGTGGGCCGCCGGGGCTGGAGAACGCCGTGAGGACGGCTGAGGAGTCCGTGCCGTCCCGCCCCGAGTCGGTGACCTGAGCGCTCGCGGAGGAAGCGATGAAGCCATCCACGACGCGCTTTGTCGGGTTGCCCCAATCGGGCAGCGTCCGCGCGGGGTTGGACGGGTCGGGCTTGCGCCCGGCGCGGAGCACCTCGACGCGTCGGCCAGAACCGCGCGCCAACTCGAATCCGAGCGCCGTCATGGAAGCCTCGGCAGGCGGTAGCGGTCGAGCACCTCGCGCTCCTCGGCGAGAAGCGACACCATAGGCGCGCCCGAACCAGTGAAGCCGTAGGTCACGGATGCGCCGTTGACCGACTGGCTCCGCACGTGACCGGCGGGGGCCTGCGACGCGCGGCGCGCGACCTGCACGGCCACGGAAACGACGTCAGGCACCTCGCACGGGTCGAATCCGGCCACCGCGCGGAAGCTCAGGCCCGCCACAGACGCGGGCAGAGGGCACGGTAGCTCGATGATCCCGGAATCGGCCCACTCGGCACCGCCGAGAACGTCCTCGCCCCGGAACTCAAGGGATGAGAGCTCGCGGATTCCCATGACGGGAAGGCGAACGATGCGCCCGCCGCATGTGGGGGCAGAGCCCGAGACATCGGCGACCGGCGCCACGTGCCAGCCGCAGTATGCGCGCACGGCACGCTGCGCCGCCGCGGTGAAGAGGTCGGCGTCGATGCTCGTACCCGCCGTTATGAAATCGCAGACCGCGTCAGACACGCCGACCTCCTCCATTGGCTACTTAGACGCCTTGGCGGCGCTCTTCGCCTCAGCCTCGGCCTTGGGCTCGGCGGACGCGGCCATCACCGGGGACTGCACGGGGTCCTTGGTGGACACCTTGACGAAGCCGTAGGGGTACTTGACCTGCAGGCCCATGCGCTGGGTCAGCTTGTTGGTCGTGACATCCTGAGCGAACTTGGTACCGTCGGCGTTGGTCGCCTTGTACTTGCAGCCGCCGCGATAGATGACCTTGCCAGAGGCGCGGAACGCGCCGACGATGCAGTTGCCGTCATCGACAGCCGGGGTGACTACCGTCTTGAGGCCCCACGGCGTGGCCTCGATGACGAGCTGGCCGGTGCCGCCGTAGGCGGGCAGGAAGAAGCCGCCGCCGTAGTACTGGCCGTTGGCGTCCTTCTTGAGGCGCAGCTTCTCATAGTCGACCGGAGAGATGACGAGAGCCTCGGCGTTGAAGCCGGTGTTCTCGTAGATCATCGTCTTGGCGTGGAAGATGCGGTCCTCGACGGTGCGGGCGTCATCGTCGGCGATGGCGGAGTTGGACGGGATGCGACCCAAAAGGCCGTTGATGTTGTCGCCGGAGCCGTCGCCGGAGAGGATCTGGTTCTCCTCCTCAAGGGACATGGTGTAGTCGTTCTGGTCGTTGATCTCGGAGACTACGTAGGGCAGGTCCTCCATCATCTCGTCGGTCACATCCCACATGACGGACACCTTGCCGACCTTGTCCGTGACCCAGGTGGGAGCGGGGAAATGGGAGTGCTTGGCGGCCTTGCCCTCAGCGGTCATGAGCTCCTCATGCTCCAGCTTGCCGAACACGGGGTATTTGAGCACCTGACCGCTGAGCTGGGCGGAGCCGAAGAGGTCTACGATGGTCAGCGGGCGGCGGTGCGCGAACACGGCCGTGTCGACCTGCTCGAGGTAAGGGGCGTAGCCGATATTGTCGGTGCCATGCTCGGTGGTCATCTGCACGTCGGTCGCGGCCTTGAACTCGGCGGTCTCGAAGCCGACCGCCTTGGCCTGGGCGAAGCTCATGCCCGCGCCCTTGACTTGATCGTCATCTAGTCCTCCTTCTTCGAGGTGGTTGCACCGCCGATTTCCTCGGCGATCTTCTTGAACTCCGCCGCGCGGGTCGCGCGGATGGCGGACTTTTCGTCGGCATCGTCCGGCTCATCGTTCGAGTCGCCGTCGATTGCCTTCAGGATTTCGCCGAGCGCATCGTGCGCGGCGCGGATCTTCTCCTCATTCGCGGAGCTGATGGAGCGCCCCTTCTTGACCTCGGGATCGGTGGCCTTGACCTCGGTCACCTCTGCGCCCTGGTTTGCTGCCACGGTGACGAGCGAGACCTCGAAGAGCTTCATCTTTCTTATCTCGCGGTGGCCGTCCCAACGGTCCTTTGCGCCCTCGTTCTCGACCCATGCGGTCTCCTGCGCGATGTAGCCGATGGACATCTGGTGCACGCGGCCACTCTTGAGGTGCTCGTAGGCGCGCTTGCCCTCGGGCGAGTCGATGTCGAGCTTGCCCGTGAAGGCCAGCCCCTTCTCGTCCTCCACGGCTGACAGCGACTCTCCGATAAGGTTCATCGGGCTCGAATAGTCGTGGTTCCAGTAGATGGGGATCCCAGCGCCCGTCCCGCCGAAGTCATCGGCCAGGCAGTCGGCATACGCGCCCTTGACCACGACATCGTCCATAAGGTCCTTGTCCCATGTGGACGCGTATCCCGTGAACACCCCCTCGCCCTGGTCGGGCGCGGCTTTGACTTCGAACGGCATGCGCGAGATGGTGTTGTTCGCCATTCGCCTAAGCCTCCCTTCCGCCGGGCTTTCTGCCCTGCTGCGCGTTTTGGGTAACTCCGCCGTCCTGCGGGGACGGCTGGTTGCCTGCGGTCACGTTGAGCGGCGTGATAGGTCGGTCGAAGCCCTCGCCCATCTTGGGGAGGTCTAGGATGTCTCGCGCCTCGTCGGTCGCCATGAACGGACGGCCGGTCGCCGTGCTCAACGCCTGATATTGTTCACTAGTGGTCCCCCGAAGCTGCGCGTCGAGGTTCGCCTTGACCCACAAGCCCGGCTCATCAAGCGCCTCGGGAATGCTCAAGTTCAGCACCTGCTCGAACTGGACGATGTACGGCCTGAGCTCGACGTTCCACAGCTGCTCCTTGTAGGCCTGCATTCCCGACTTGGTGGACGTGCGGAAGCCCACGTTCTCCGGGCTCACGTGGTAGGCGGTGCACACCTGCGACGCGATGTCACGGCGCGCGTCGAGGTCAGCCATGTCCACCGGCTTGAAGGCGTCGAGCGTGTGGATCTGCATGCCGTCCTCGATGAGCGGCCAACCGCCCTCCGCGCCGCCGCCCGCCCGGTAGGCGCGCAAGCCCTGCACGAACTCGTTGCGCGCATCATCGCTCGCCCACGGCGTGTTCGCATCGCGGGACACCCACGCGGGGACGCGCCCGGCATTCTGCGCCACGGTGCGGCGGTAGCGCGCCATCTCGCGTGCCTCCCGCAGGAGCGGCTCCATGGTCTCGGGAACCGGGGTCGGAAGGCCCGTCACGCCTCCGTAGCCGAGGGAGAGCACAACGCGCGGGTCCGGCAGGTCGAACACCGCCTGCCGCGCCGTACCGTTCGCGGCCCTCACGCGCACCGGCTCGCCGAGCGCGTTGAAGTCGACGTTGAAGTCCTCCGGAGGGATACGGCGGAGCTTGAAACCGCCGAACCGGTCGGCGACCACCACGGCGAGAAACCTGTCGTACAGCAGCCAGTCGGTTATGAGCGCGTGGATGAGCTGACTGCGCGTCTGGGTGGCCACGACGGACGGGCGCTCGATGAGGGCCGCAAGCTCGGTGCCGTCCGCGCGCTCGCGCTCGCCTGTCGGGGTGACGCGGTATGCGTGCCACGGCAGTGTGGCGATCTTCTGCGCGATGAAGTCGACCACGGTGCGCACGACGTACTCGGCGTGCCAAAGGCGGCTCACGCCGATGCGCTCAACGCCCGGCGTGAAGCCCTGAGCGACGATCGGTGCTGCCTGCGCGGCGGCCGGGGCGGGGGTCGCCGGAGCCGACTTGAGCGCAAGCTCCCTGATGTCATGTGTCGAGAGTTCCAATGCTCCTCCTTAGATCACGGTGAACGGGTGCGCGCTCGCCACGGGCGAGGCTGCGGGCGGCTCGCACGATTCGAGCGCCCACAGCGCCTGCGACATGGCCACGAGCCCGGAAATCTGCGCGGCGGAGTCGCGCCGGTTCCACACGTCGACCTCGCCGAGCCTGCGGGTCACGGCCACGCGTACCTGTTGGTCGGCGATGGGCTGGGGCGGGTGCCTGAGCGCGCCATCCACGACGCGGTCGAGCATCTTGCCCGCCACCTGCCCGAGCCGCTGCCCCTCGATGGCGTGGACGCACCAGCCGCGCTGGGTCAGCTCGTCGGCGAACTCGGCGGCCGGGCAACCCTTGGACTGCACGGCGACCTCGCGGCATGCTGGCCACGCCTCGCGTACGCGGTCGAGGAACGCAGGGACCCACAGTGACCCGTCACGTCGCGCGATGACCTCGACGTGAGCGATGCCATCGGCGTTCATGCCGGCCGCCGCCACGTAGGACGTCGAGCGGTCGGCGGACACGTCCACGGAGAGCACGGTGCGCCCGTCGGCGGGGATGGCGCTGGAGGGGTCGGCCAGCGAGTCCCACGCCTCCGGGTCGATGTACGGTTTTACATCGGCGGTCACCCATTGGCACAGGACCTCCGTGCGGAAGCCCGCCTCGTCCATGCCGTCGATGTCCGCCTTGAGCGAGCGCAGGGTCATGCCGCCGTACCCGCAGCTGGGGTTCGCCTGCAGCAACCCCGAGTCGTCATCGAGCGCGCAGCCGTCGGGAGCGGACCACTCGAAGAGCGCCGTGCCGGTGTCGTGCTCATCCGCCCACTCGCGCACGTCCACGCCCTCCTGCTCAACCAGCTCGTCCCAGCTGGCGATGAGCGCGAGACCCGCGTCCCTCTGCTTGCGAAGCACGACGGACTTTGCCGTGCCCGCGTTCGAGATGCCCCACAGCTGCCCCGACCAGAAGCTCTTCGTTGTCTGGCCGGTCGCGTTCCACGCGGTGAAGTTCTCCTGCTCGCGCAGCTCGTCCATGAGCACGCGCGCGGCGGGCTTTCCTCGGGCGTTCTTGGCGGCGCGGATCTCGTAGTGGGCGAGGTTCGCCGCGCGTATGAACTCCTTGCCGTTGGTGTCGGACACCTTCGCCGTGGCCTGCTGCAGCGCAGGTATCGCGGCGCCCGCCTCCTCCTCGGACGGCTCGGGGTTGCACCACAGGCGCACGCGGCCCCACGGCTCTCGCGCGATGTCGAGGTTTTGAGCCGTGCCGACGATCTTGAAGCTGAGGGGAGGCACGCGGTCGGGATGGCGCGTTGAGTCCACGACGAGCCACCACGTGGCGAGGACGCTCATGAGCATCGTCTTGCCGTTCTGGCGCGCCACCAGCGCGATGACCTTGCGGAAGCGGTACGACCCGTCTTGGTTCAGCTCCAGCGCGTGGACGACCAGCCACCGCTGCCACGCGCGCAGCTCGACGCCGAGAATCTCGCGGGCGAAGTCGATGACCTCGTAGCCGAGCGAGGTCTCGCGCGTGAGCGGGCGAAGGGGCCGCGTCCAGATGCGCGGCTCCATGTAGCCGAAACCCTCGCGGCCGTCGCACTCGTAGGCGAACGACTCTACGAGGTCGTCTTCGCTCTCGAAGACGTAGGGCCACGCGCTCATCGGCCCACCGCCTTGAACTGGCGGCGGCGGAAGCTGTCGAGGGCGGACTCGGATGCGGGCTTGGCCTGCTCCAGCTTGGCGCCGCCGCGAGCCGCCGAAGCTGGCGTGAGCCTCAGGGCCTCCAGGCACTTGAGGTACTGCGACGCGGTGGTGGTGTCCGGCTTGTCGTCGGCCCGCATGAAGTCATTCGCCTGCAGAAAGTCCATTCGAGCCGCCAGAGTACGCCCTAAAGCCACGTTTGCGGCAAATCGGGGCAAGTACCCGCCCAAGTCGTTTTTGAGCCAATCAGCGGCATCACAGGCGCTCAAAAAGGCATCCAGATGGGTGCCGCCCATTACGTTTTCACCGAAATTTGCCCGATTCGCCGGGGCTTCGGGTGCTTCGTGCGGCAAATTGCGAGATACACCGGTTTCCACCTGCGGTTTTTCGGAAATTTCCTCAGGGGAGAGAGGACGAGGGCCAAGCGGGAGGTGGTCCGTACCAGTCGCGCGAAGATCCGCGACCTCCCCTACCCTAGCGGCCGCCACGGCTGCCGTCCCAATCGCGCGTGAGCATCCCGAGACCCGCATGCGGGTCTCGGTCGCCGCGCCGCACGTTGCAGCTGCGGTGCGCAGGTGCGAAGTTCGCCGGGTCCTCCTGCAGGTCGGGCCGCTTGGCGACCGGCTGGATGTGGTCGAGCGTGAGCGAGTCGTCGGTGCTGCCCGGCTCGGCCTCGTAGTCGATGGGCTGGCCGCACAGCCAGCACTGCGGCCTCGTCCTCATACACTCGCCGAAAAACTCCCGCTTCAGCTCCTTGAACTTGCGCGTGCTCCTGCGCTCTCCTGCGTACGCCATGATGCGACCCCTTTCTCATCGGGCTCAATCATGCCGCTCGGGTCCCCCGCAAAGCGAAGGGCCCCGGTCTCCCGGGGCCAGCTCGCCTAGCTCTCGATGTCGCTCTTGAGGTCTTGGATGACGTCCCTGAGCTTCTCCGACATCTCCTCGTCCCCGCTCTCGACCGCGTCCTCGAGCCGCTTGACCAGCTGCTTGAGGAAGCTCTTGAACTGCAGGTCGCTCATTCCCATGTCTTCCATACCCTTCTCCTTTCGGTCGGGCCCTTTGCCCTCCCTGTTGATATATATATTACTATATATCTAAGGGAGTTACAAATATTGTACTATATATTCTCTTGCATCTTTTCTCGTACCATCTTCTTGAGGAAGCCCGACACGTTGCCCTGCGACCTCAGGAACTCGATCATGTCCGCGTCCTTCTCGTTGTGGCAGCGGAACACGAAGGTGGTCTGCTTCTCCTTGATGTACTTCGTCGTCGCCTTCACCTGCGCTGCCGTCGCCATCGCCGCCTCCTCGTAATGACTTCTATATAGCCTACTATATCACAGCTCGCTTGCCTCGACGTAGATGCCACTCGGGTCGCTCCACGCCTTGGACAGCTGCTCGCCGCAGATGAGCGCGTCGTCGGCGATGACGCCAGAGCGCACGAGGCAATCCTCCAGCGTCTTGAGCATGTTGCTCATGTCCGGCTTGGCGGTGTGCGGCTCGCCGTCCGAGTGCTCGCCCTCCGTCGGGAAGCACCATGCCACCCTGAGCCTGAGCGCGCCGGTGAGGGGTCCGCCCGACTCGCGCGCCTGCCCGGCCAGACCGCCCATGTGCGCCATCAGCTTGGCCTCGGCCTCCAGCAGCCGCTCGCCCTTGCGGATGGACGGCCTGCCCTTGCGCGTGCACGGCACGAGGTCGTTGTGCGTCACGGTCGGCGGCTCCATCGCCATGAACGCGGACACCGTTCTCCCCATCTGATTGCTACCTCCTTAGAATCGTTCGTTTGGTCGACTGGCTCCTTGGGTCGGCGCTTTTATGCCACTCTGCGGGGAACCCCGTATGGGGCGGTGCCTTCCGGCCCCAATACGGGGCTCCCCCAAGTGGGGTGTAACCACACCTTTATATATGTCGTACACTCCCCCCGGGTGTGTACGGGACTTGTCCCGTACACCCTCCCCCTTTCTGCTCTTGATCGCGCGACGCCAGCCTCTTCTTCGCGTCGTTGATCTCGGTGAACTGGTCGCGGCCCTCGACCTCGAAGCGCGCCAGGAACCCCGTCTCGTCGCGGTAGAAGCGCGGGAACTTGAACAGCAGGTTCACCGGTTCGGGCTCGCGGAACTCGCGCAGCGTCGCCTCGAGCCTCCAGGCCCCCGCTCCAGCGAGCCTGTCGCGCATGTTCTCGGGCACGTACAGCGGAGACAGCGACACGATGGCGTCGGCGTCTCGCGCGAACACGCCCGAGCCGCTCATGCGGTCCATGGACGGCCTCGCACCCGCCGCGCCCTTCACGAAGTGGTGCGCGTAGATGACCGCGCATCCAAGGTTTCGCGCGAGCACGTCCAGCTGGTTGGTAAACGCGCTGATTGCCTTCGCGTCGTTCTCGTCGCCTCCGTTCACCTTGTAGATCGGGTCGATGATGATGGCCCTGAAATGCCCCCGATTACCGCGCTTGAGCATCCTTCTGGTGATGCAGGGCACCAGCTTCGACAGCTCGGCTGCGTGCCCGCGCAGGTCGAGGCGCACGAAGTTCTCCTTGACGCTCTCGATGCCGTCGCCGGTGTCGCAATGCGCCTGTCGGTCGTCCCACACGACGTGCTGGCGGTTGCGAAAGCTCTCGTCCGCGATCTCCAGATTGACGTAGTACACGGGGCCTTTCCTGCATTCCCACCCCAGCCAACTGCCGCCGCATGCGATGGCCTCGGCCAGGTCGATGAGCGCGAAGCTCTTGCCCGCCTTAGACGGGCCAGCGATGACCATCTTCTGGCCGCACCTGAGCACGCCGTCGGCCTCGGTGCCTATGAGCGGCGGCGCGAGGCTTATAGGCTCGTCCCAATCTGAATTCGTGTCATCCGGCAGGTCGTCGGTGGTCTCCTGCACCCATTCCCACCATTCGGACCACGACGCCTTGCCGCACGGCCCGCTTACGATGCGCTGCTGCTCGCCGTTCCTCACGACGCCAGCCACGCGCGTCAGGCGGCTTGGGTTGCGGTTCTGCGCGTCGGGCTCCAGCCCGTTCTCCCTACAGACCTTGTAGAGCTGGTCGACGCGCTTGCGGTATTCGTCTCTGTTTGGCGCATCCACGCGAACGATCGCGTGCAGGCTCTTGTTGCCCGAGTCCACCACCATGGCGCACGGCAGCTCGATTGCGCGGATGAGCGCGAGTTGGCGCTCCTTGGGGATGCTGTCCGACTCGACCAGCGCATAGCGGAAATCCGCCACATTGGCGTTCTTCACGCCCCGCCCGTCCAGCGGGTTCAGGCGGAACCACGCGCCCGCGTGCTCGTCGTAGTCCCCCAGCGCAGCTCGGACGTCCCCCGTCCGCGACAGCACATCCAGAATCTCCCCGGCGGTGCGGGTGTAGACGCCCGAGTTGGCTGGGACGTACCTGCCGTCGCGCTGCGTGCTCTCGACGGCGTAGCCCACCGTGTCCTCGGGGTCGAACAGCGCCTCGATGTAGCGCTTCAAGTCTCCGGCGGCGTCCCATTCCTCGCCGTAGTCGAAGTCGGCGTCCTCCACCCAAGCCGGGTTCACCAGGGAGAAGTCGATCTCGCCGTCCCATTCGAACGCGAAGCCCCTGTCCTCGGCTGCGGGCACCCAGCCACGGTCGCGGGCCATCTTCGCCACGGTGCCGCTCGTCACGCGCCCGTCGCCGTCGCCGAGGCCCGCCCACTTCCTCGCGCACTCGCCTTCCACGAAACGCGCCGCGTCGCGCCTACTCCAATCCTCCCATGTCTCCAGCGCAAGCCCGCTGTCGTGCAGCCCCATGCCCACAGCGAGCCAATCGTCGTAGCCCAGCTCGGCCGGGTCTATGTATCGCAGCGCCTCGATGAGGTCGCTGTGGTCGTCAATCCTCGCCATGCTCACCTCTCTTCGTCTTCGGAATCCGGCGCTCCTTCGCGGATGCCATGTCCATCATGTCTATCAGCTTGTGGCATCTCTCGACCTCGCGCTCAAGGCGAGCCGCCCGTTCCAGCAGCTCGCCAATCCTTCCGGCCACCTCGACAGGACGACCCGGGTACCCGAGCACGGCGGCGGCGATGACCGGCCAACCCACGTCGCGCGAGCCCATGTCGAGCAAGCGGCGCGCGATCTTTCCCGCGCCGAGTTCACCCGCGCTACGAGGATAGCCCGCCATCGCGCGTCACCACCGGCCTGAACCGCACATCGGTCACCGTCACCGTCCCGTGCCTATCCTCCGTTATGCGCAGGCGCTCCCCGGCGTACTTCACCCCGATGCTCTGCCGCTGGAGGACGGAGACGAGCCTGAGCATGTCCGCCCTCGAAATCATGTAGTTGTCGGCCATCAGCTTATCAGCTCCCTTATCTCACCGACCACCTGCTCGAAGGCGTGGACGCGCCCGAGGTCGGTGCCTCCCATGGGCTCGTCTCCCCAGCTCTCGAGGATGGTCGATGCTTTGTCGTGGTACTTGTCCGCGATTCTGGACACGGCTCCCAGCTTGGCTTTGAGGCTGGCCAGCTCGCGCTCAAGCTCGCGGTTGCGGGCAATCAGGGCGTGGTTGTCGGCGATCACCTGCTCGTTAAGCATCGTCGTCACCCCAGTCGTGCTCGCCCCAGATTCGCTCCTGGAACCATCGACCAGCCTTGTATGCGAGCACCACGAGAGCGGCGAGCGCGATGCCAGAAGCGGCAATCGCAAGAAACGCAAAACCGAGCTTCACGCGCATGGCGTAGAACCAGACGAGCAGGTCAAAGTCACTCATTGGGGACCACCCCCGCACCGCAGTTCGGGCAGAACTTGAACGGCTGCCACGGGCGTCTGAACGTCATTTGGCACGCATCGCAACGGATGCTGTATTCGAATCCGTGATCCGTGTCGTAAATTCGGCACGTCCGCTCCGGTTCAGGCTCTATGAGGTTGGCGAGGCGCAGTGCTGCATCGTGCGACGAGACCTCCCATTCAAACGAGCCCTCTGGCCTGAGCGAACCATCCGCAAAGGCCACATTCAGCAGCAATCCCATGCGTGGGTTCGACTCCGCGTTCTCCCGCAGCTTCTTCGCTACCTCGCGGCGCTCGTCATTCGTCGGCATCGTGCTCACCGACCTCGCCCAGTCCAAGGGCGATTCTGACCAAACGCCAGAACTCCCGCTCGGCCTCGTAGTAGCAGCCTGTGCTGGCCTTAGACCGCGACAGGGCGTCGAGTTCGGAGCGGTTGTACTTGACCGCGTCCCACTCGACCTCTTCCCATCCGTAGCAAGAGCAGTGCCCGCCATCGAGCAGGATGTACTCATCTTGCAAATCGCCATCACCTCCGTAGAGAAGAATCTGCCTGTCCTCGCTGTAGTTTGGCTCGGATTGCGAGGCGCAGATGATTCGCCACAGCTCGATTTTACCATTGATCTCAACGCACTCCATCGCGCTCACCAGCCCTCCGGTTCCACGCCTCGACGGCCCCGGCCTCCGTCTTGAAGCGCCGGGTCTCCATGCGGCCAACGCGATCGCACGCATGAATCACGGAGAAGTCCTCCCATTCGAGATTGCCGTCGATGGTGCAGAAGTCGCGCGAGACATGCGGCTCATCGCCGCAGAACGGGCCAGAGAGTTGACGATGACCATGACCCGCATGAGGACTTCCACGAACCTACTCATAACGCCCCCTCTTGCGGTTCCTCTCCTCGCAACGTGCGAGGTACGGCGTCAGGTCGGTCACGCCCAGCGCGCTCGCGAGGTTGCAGCACGCTTGGATGGTGTCGGCGAGTTCGTCGAGCAGGTTCCCGTCGTTTATCGCGCGGATGCTCATGCACTGCTCGGGCGTGTATATCTCGCCGATGGTCTCGGTATCGTAGGATTCGCGCACCTGCCACGCGCCGAATACCTCAGCGGCCTCCTCCAGCACCTTGAGGGCCTGTTCCTTGTTCGCTCGCGCGTCTGGGAACGCGCGGACGCTGTCGAGCTTGATGTACTTCATCACGGCCTCCTAACTGAAATCCACGTCGGTGAACAGGTACCCCTCCGGGTCGCGGTAGTCCCCGCGCGCGATCGCGCCCTCCCACGGCGGCTCGCCGTCCGGGTAGGTCGAGCACGCCTTGGCGTCGAAGTCCGCGCCGCCCATCCAGCGGCACAGCTCCTCGAACTCGGCAAGTGACTCCGCGCCCGGTTCCCATGTCTCCCCGTACTCGTCCGCCAGCTGGAACTCGCCCGACTCGATCAGCGCGCGGATGTCGGCCACGCTTCGGTAGTGCGGCGGCTCCTCGCCCTCGTCGGGCCAATGGAGCTGCCACGGGGCGTAGCGGCCAGGCTCGGTGAGGGTGTTCGGCTCGTTCGGGTGGTACCAGTCGCTGTTCTGGAAGTGGATGCGCCACCCTGCGGAGCGCTTGGCGATGTGGTACTCGTCGTAGACCTCGCGCGGCTTGACCCGCCGCAGGTAGAAGTTGGTGCCCATCTAGATCGTCTCCTTCTCGTTAATCCATTCCTCCACGGGCTTGCACGGGATGCCGCACTCGTACGCCACGCCGAATTCAATCGACGCGAAGCGAGACTCTTGCCACCCGTCGAGCAGCGCCACGCCGTCGGTGTTGTCCAGCAGGTTGTGGAGGCTAAGGCGCATGGCGCGCTCGCATGTCGAGTCGACCGGGATGAAGTCGTAAGGGGTTCGGACACTGTGGCCGGCCGCGACGAGCTTGGCGCGGGCCTCCGCGAAGGCGGCGCGGTTGAAGCCAGGCATGCCGGTGACGGGGCCGATGATGTAGAGGCTCATTCGTCCTCACCCCACTCGTATGTCACTCGCACCATGTCGCCGACGCGCGGGGCGTCCTGCAAGGCGGTCGTGAAGGCAGCGGATTGCAACCCGAGGCAGCACCGCACCATCGCGGATGCTGGTTTTCCACCCGCGTTCCGTGTCGCCACCTCGGTCAATTCGACGGTGGGTGCGACGGTTTTCCTCGACATCACCCCACCTCGATTCCGGCGAGCGCCTTGACGCGACGGATGAGGTCATCCAGCTTGGTTCCCGTGCAGCACTCCGCGTGCTCGGCGGGGCAGCCGACGCATCGCGCGCTCCCGTTCTCGTCGTAGCGCCCGAAGTAGGCGCACGCATCGTCAGACGCATCGGCGAACAGCCGCTGCCAGCTGTCCGGGCGGGTGTGAGTCAGACGCTTGGTGCCCATCGCGTACGCATCGCAACCGTCCTGCCGCAAATCGACGCAACTGGTTGACGGATGGACAGCCGTCACGATCCCGCTCTGGCCGTTGGGCTCGTACAACGTGTCGCCCACCTTGATCTCCACCCCGTCTGCGTCCAAGACGCTTTGGACGGGGCGCTTTACGCGCTCACCGAAGCTAAGGTGCAGATGGTCGAAGTCGGAGGACATGGTGATTGAGCCGTCGAAGAACTCGGCCGCGATAACAGACGAGCGCATGTTGTCCACCTCGTCTCCATACCACACCGGATCGCCGTCCTCGAAGCGCGGCCACATGGCAAGAATCTGCTTCTCTCGGTCGGTAGGCACCTGCCCGCGCAGCTCCCGCAGCTCGCGGTTCCGCTCTGCAATGGTGGACTCCAGGTGCCCGATGTGCTTCCTGCGGCGGTCGGCCTTCGCCTCAAGCTCGTCCAGCTCGTCGGCGATGGCAGTGAGAATGGCGCTCAGGTCGTTGTTGTAGGTATCCCTCTCCTCTATGCCCATCCGCCCACGCAAGGCGCTAATCATGTTCCACACTGACGCGTACTCGCAGCCCGCCGCCTCGCGCAGCTTCTTCGCGGTGTCGTTCATTTGTCCCTCTCTTTCTGGCGGCGGTACATCTCCGCCGACTGGCATCCCTTCGAGCAGTAGATCTTCCGCGGGTGGCGCGTCGTGAACGTCTTGCCGCACACGGGACACGTCACGGTGCGCTCCTCGCGGTAGTGCTTCGGCGCCCGCAGGCCCTTGTTCAGGCAGTCGCGGCACGTCCTCTGCGTGTACTTGCCGGACGACGGCGCGTAATCTGGCTCGAACTCGCGCCCGCACACGGCGCACCTTCGCGGGCGGTTTAGCGCGTCGGTGATGCCGGTCTTGAGCTTCACGACGGCCACGGCGGCCATGAGCGTCTCGGCGTCGTGCCATTCGTAATGGCCCGAGTTGAGCTGCCCGACGCACGAGCGCGGCACGGCAACGAGGTTCTCGGGGTCGAAGTTGCGCTTGTCGCCGTCCGCGAACATCACGACGTGATCTGGCGGGACCGGCTCGCCGTGCGCCCGCTCCCAGACCCAGCGCTGCTTCATCATCCAGTTGTCCTTCGTCTGGGGCGTGGTCGGCAGGTCGCGGACCTTGACCTTTATGTAGCCCTTCATCTCGACCTCGGACCCGACGGGGACCGAGTGCCAGTTGTGGGCGGTGCGGTTGCCGCGCCTCCGCTGTATCCCGTACTCGGCCCTGAAAAGGCTCACCTGCGTCCTGCTTATCGGCGTTCCGAACTCGCGCTCGAAGTCCTCGCAGACCTTCGCGATTGGGCACCCGCCCGCGTGCGCCAGCATCCACTCGCGCTGCGCGGGCAGGTTGCTCCACCTGTACGGCACTGTCTCGGGCCTCTTGCCCACGTCACTCGCCGCCCGTGAGCATCCGCGGAACCTCGGCGGAGTTCGTCACGGACTGCTTGTACTTGATGACTCCCATCACCGTGTTGGCGTTCTCGATGATCGTCCCCGCCACCCCGCACATGGCTCGGGCGCGCTGGACCTCCGATTCGAGCGCGTCTTCGTCGGCCTCGTTCAGCCGCTCAAGCTGCTCGAACAGCGTGTCGCTCAGGTCTATCAGGGTGTTCTTGACTGCCATTATCTGTATTCATCCCACTTCTCGCAGCTGTCCTGCTGCATGTCCACGCGGCACGTGTCGAGGTAATCGAGCACCGCGCTCCAATCGTCGAAATCCTTGGGCTTGCGCGCGTTCAGGCGCAGCTCGCACAGCCCCATGTCGCAGCACTCCTCGATGCAGTGTCTGCACCACATGCACACGCGGTCGCGGTCGGGCTCGCCGTTGGCCGCGTCCACCTGCTCGGCGGTGCAGTTGTCTGGCAGGTTGAATCCCTTCGCCACCTTGCCCTCCCTTTCCTTGGCTTTCGCTTCGGCCCTGCAGCCGGGGCACACGCCCCACAGCCCGTGGCTGTGGAACGCCTGCCCGCAGACCGTGCAGAACCTCGCTTTTCGGTGCATCGCCATCACAGCGCGCCCGAGAACGCGAACGCGAGCGCGGACACGAGCGCGCCGACCTCGACGGCAAGGGCGGCACCCGCTAGAGTCGTGGCGAGACGCGCTCTGCTGACGGCGGCATCGACGCAGACACGAAGAGAGGCGATGGCGGATGGGGTGCTAAGTCGCATGTCACGGCATGCTTTCACGATCTCATCCGGCACGTTGCCGATGTCCCCGCCAAACATCAGCAAGGCGCATGAGGCGGTGGCCTCGTCAACTCCGTAGGATTCCATCACCTGCTTCAAGAGCTCATCAACGAGCTTCTCGTTATCGTCCATCGTTCTTCTCCTCACTCCGGCACGTAGGTTGCCGGGTCTACTCCATGTGGGCTGCGCCATGAGTTGGCACATATGCGCGAGATCATCTTGCTTGCCTGGTCGAAGGTCCATGTACCGACCTTGCGAAAGCCGCGCTGCTCCAATAACCGGATCTGCTTAGGCGTCGACAGGCCCTCGCTGCGTCGCTTTGACAGCCGGTCGAGCATCAGCGACGCTTTCCCGGCGCACCCGATCTCGCTTGGGTTGATGCCGTAGTTCTCAAGAGCCTTGGCCTGCTTGTCTGATGGCGGTGCCATCTCCCAGGCGAAGCTCGGGACGTACCCGGACAGATCCTCCGCCGCGATGCTCATTTCGAACTGCAGCGGGTCGACCAGCCGCGCCCGCTTGTGCCGCTGCGCCGCCAGCTCGCGCGCAAGAGATTCCTCGCGCTGCGCAACCACGTCCGCGCTTGCCTGACGCTCAAGCTCATCGATGTCCTCGGGCGCGCCCTTCTCCTCAAGTATTTCGGTCATGCGGTCTGCCACGTCGGCGGATTGCGCGATCAGGTGCGCGGGGCGGCACAGCTCGTGGCGCTCGGTCATCCACAGGAAGTCGAGCAGCAGCAGGCGCTCCTTGCCTGTCTCAGGCGAAAGACGGGTTCCACGCCCAACCATTTGCGTGTAGAGCGCGCGGCTCTTGGTCGGCCGCAGGTTCACGATGCAGTCCACGCTCGGGCAGTCCCAGCCCTCCGTGAGCAGCAGTGAGTTGCACAGCACGTCGTACTCGCCGCGCGCGAAGGCCGCGAGCACCTCCGCCCTGTCCTCGCTCTGCCCGTTGACCTCGGCCGCGCGGAAGCCGCGCTCCTCAAGGATGTCGCGGAACTTGCGGCTGGTCTTGATGAGCGGAAGGAACGCCACCGTGCGCCTGCCCTTGAGCCCCGCGCGTTCCATCTCCTCAGCGATGGCCGGAAGGTAGGGGTCGAGTGCCGTGCCCAGCTCGTCGGCGGCGAAGTCTCCCGAGCGCGTCGACACGCCCGTTATGTCGAGCTTCAGGGGCACGGTCTGGGCCTCGATGGGGCACAGGTACCCCTCGCGGATCGCTCTGGGCATCGCGTATTCAAAGGCCACTGAGTCGAACAGCTCGCCCAGGTTCCTGCGGTCGGCGCGGTCTGCCGTCGCCGTCACGCCGAGCACCTTGGCGGCTGCGAAATAGTCGGTCACCGCGCGGTAGGACGAGCTCACGGCATGGTGCGCCTCGTCGATGATGATGTGGGTGAATCTGCGCTCGCCCAGCGCCCTCAGCCGCTTCTCGCGCATGAGCGTCTGCACGCTGCCGACCACCACGCGCTCCATCGCGCCGACGCTCGTGTCCTCGGCCTTCTCGACGGCGCAACGCAGCCCCGTCGATGCCTTAATCTTGTCGGCCGCCTGCTCCAGAAGCTCGCCGCGATGGGCGAGCACGAGCACGCGCCCGCCCATCCTCACGGCATCTGCGGCGACACTCGACATGACGATCGTCTTGCCGGTGCCCGTTGCCATCACGAGCAGGGTGGCGCGGTCGCCCGCAGCCCACCTGTCCTCGATGGCGGCCACGGCGTCACGCTGGTACGGGCGCAGCTCTATGGCCACTTAGAACGCCCCCGGCGTCATCTGCTGCGCCTGAGCGCCCGCCACCGCCTGATTGACCATCTGCTGCACCGGTGCGGGCGCGGGAACCGACTGAGGAGCCTGGTAGGCCGCAGGGGCCGCAGCCGCGGTCTGAGCGGGCTTGTGCCACTTGGTGACCTCGTTGTAGGTCTTGCCGTTGTACTCGCGCGAGCCGACCGTCAGGCGGCCGCGGCGGCCGATGGTTCCCGTCCAGTCCATCTTCAGCTTCTCGTCCTTGCCAGCGTCGACGCGGCGCAGGCCGATGCACTTGAAGAAGTCCGAGATCTTCCAGCTCATCTTGGAGATGAGCATGAATCGCTCGAACAGGTGCGCGCCGCGCCCATCATCGAGCAGGCGCACCTGCACCTTGGCCACGGGGCATGCGGCCATCTTGGCACTGCCGTTGAAATACGCGCGCTCGACGCTCAGCACCTCGAACTCGTAGTCTCCGTCGGGCACCAGCTCGAATTCGTTCTCGGTAACCTCGATCTCGTCATCCCAGTCGAAGGCCACACCCATGTCGTTCGTCTCTGCCATTGCAAATCCTTTCTATTTCTCCGGCATGCCGGAATTGATGAACTCCCTGATCTGGTCCCACACCGAGACCACCCAGCCTGCCGCCTGCTCGTCATAGACGGAAATGGGCGTATCGGCCGTGAAATAGCCCTTTTTCGCCATCGCGGCCTGTAGCTGCACCTCGGACACGCCATCGCGCGCCATGAGGTCGTAGAGCGGTTTCAGATGGCCGGGGCGCACCGTGTCGAACGGCACGGGCATCTCGCGGGCTGCCTGAAGCTCTTCCTCGGTGACGCCCATGGGTGTGGAGGCAGCTGGTGATTGCGCCGGTGTCGGCGTGGGTGCCGCAAAGCTCGGGACGGGGATGTACGGCGCGATCTGCGCGAACTCCATGGGCACCTCGTCAGGCAGCCCCCAGCGGTTCTTCGCGTCCCAAGCGGCGGCGTGCGTGGTGTGAAGCACGCGGTTCTTGCCTCCTTGTGCCTTGTGCTTCTTGCCGTCCTTTTCGGTCGCCACGACCATGGTCTTGTAGTCGGCGAACAGAACCGCATCCGCCCACTCGCGCAGCATCGCCGAACAGCTCGCCTTCTTGCCGTCGATAAGCTTCAGACCCCAGCGGTCGTATGCGCCCATCTCGTCGGGCTGCTCGAACTTGGTGATGACGGCATGGGCAGTCACCACGACGTTGAGCCCTCGTTCGATGACCTCGCCCAACAGATTCAGCAGCTTCCCGAATTCCTCGGTGACGTAGGTGTAACCTTTGCCGTACCCCGCGTCTTCCACACCGGCCCACTTATGCTCACCACAGACGTGTGCTATGCAGAGCTTCTCCGCCCAGTCCGCAGTATCGATGACGAGCGTCCCGCCGCATTCCGCCGGGAAGTCGCGCACCCACGTCACCTCGTCCAGCAGCATGCGCCAGCTGGTCGGCTGCGGCAGACGGTTGACGTCCATGTGTGACGTGCCGCCCTCGGTGTCGATGAACAGCGGTGAGGGGAACTGCGATGCGAGCATGGTTTTTCCGACACCTTCAACGCCGTAGACAACGACCTTCTGTGGCTTGACCTGCACGCCGCGCGTTATCTGGAATCCCATTTAGAACACCCCCATCTGCAGGGCGGGTGCGGGCAACGGCTCCGGCTTAGCGATCGTCTCCGCTTCGGTCGGCTGCGACACTTCATCCGCGCCGTCGGCATCCGTCGCATCAGGCTTATCGCCGCCCACCACGCGCCCGTCCTCGATCACGACGGTGCAGGTGTCATCGACCGCGACGCGGGTGCCGATGACCTGCAACCCTTGCCTAGACACCCACTCGCCGAACTCCGCGAGCTGCTGCGGGTCGAACTGCTCCAGCTTGTCCACCAGCACGAAGCCGCACTCGGGCTTGAGCTTGCGCACGATGGCCGTGGCCACGCGCAGCTGCTCGGAGCCGCTCATGTCGCCCCACGCGCTGCCGTTGAAGCGCAGCACGCCCTCCTCGACCGCGAGCCCGTCCAATGGCAGGTCGGCACCGTCCAGCAGCGATAGGCGCTCCTCCTTGGCCTTTGCCACGCGCTCGCCCGCCGCGCGGTACTCGCCGTCCAGGCGGTCGGCATCGGCCAGCATCTCGACGCGCGCGGTGTTCTGACGCACCATCTCGTTGACCGCCTCGGCCTCGCGCACCGCCTCGGCAGCGGCCTGCTCGTCTGCGGGCTCCATGTTGGCGAGGTCGGCCTCCAGACCCTCCAGCTCGCCGGTGACCGTCTCTGAGCGGGAGGACGCAATCGCCATGCGCTCGGTTGCGTCCGCGAGCTCACGGGCGAGTCGCTCCACCTCGGCGGCCATGCGCTCCGACTCGGCGCGCTTGGCCTCGACCTCGCGGCGCTTGAACTCGATGGCCTGATTCGTCTCGTGGGCGGACATCTGCTCATCGAGGAGCGCCGACACGTCGAGCGTCTCGCCCGGCACGCCCTCGTGGAACGGAGAGTCCTCGGCCATCTTGCGCGCGGCCTTGGCGCGCCGCCCGATCTCGGTGCGCTCGGCGTTGGCCTCTGCGACCTTGCGGTCCGCCTCCGCCAACTGGTCGGCGATGCCGAGCGTCTTCAGCAGGTAGTCGGCCTTCTCACGGTCGGACATGTTCAGGAACTTGGGCAGGTTCAGGGCGAACTCGCCGATGAACTCGTCCAGCAGCCTCTGACCGCCCTTCATGCCGGTGGTGTCCGTGACTGTGAGAGAGCTGTTCTTTCCCTTGCGCTCGCACACGATGCCGTTGGACAGCTCCACGCGCATCTTGGCGGGCGTGGCCGAACCCTCGCGGGTCACGCGATCGGGGCGCATGCGCTCGCCGCCCAGCGCGTAGGCGATGGCGTCAAGCACGCTCGTTTTGCCCTGCCCGTTGCGGCCGCCCAGGACGGTCAGCCCCTTCTCGTTCGGCTGAAGCTCCACGGCGCGGACGCGCTTGACGTTCTCCAGCTCAAGGCTTGCGATTGACACCGGAGCCTTTCCCTTCTCATCAAAGCCCATGTATGACCCCTTTCATCTGAGCTTCCTCTTGATCGTTTTTCTCAATTTGCGTTCGTTGTCGTATGCTCGCTTGGCTCGCAGCTCCTCTGTGCCCTCGGCGTATGCCTCGGTCTTGCGCTTGTTCCAGCAGGACGGGCAGAAACCAGCTCTGCCTGCCTGCGTGGACGGTCTCGCGGCGAACCTGCCGCACTGGATGCACGGCTTGAGCCCGCCCGTCGGGTACTTGGAGAGCTTCAGGCCCATGCGCTTGTATGCGTGCATCTTCACGGCCTCCGGACTTCGGTCGAGACCGCGACCGCGCATGATCTCCGAGATCATCAGGTAGCCGTCCTCGCGGTGCTGCCTGACCACGCGCTCCTCTTCGTCTGACCAGCGCTTTTTCGAAAAGACACTCGGACGAGTTTCTTTTGGACACGATTCCACAGAATCTCCATTTGCTGCCAAGCATGCCTCCGATCAACGAAACGTCTCAGTCCTCAGGAACGAGTTGAACTCGCGCAGCGCCCCTTCGTAGGTGCGGGACGCGAGCGCGTGGCGCTCCCTGACCGTGTGAGCCGATTCGCACCTCGGCACGCTGCGCCCCGGTTCCGCGGCCCCGGGCACTCGAACACGCACCGCCTGATACGTGCCGTCCATCCTGCGCTCCAACCTCCATCCGCGATGCGTCATGCCGCCGCTATGCAGAGCACGATCGGCGCGATGAACGCAGCCATGAACAGCAGGGCCTGCCACGTGGAGACGTGCTGGGCTTCTCTGGGCGCAACCGGGTACACGTCCGGCGCCATGAATTGGCGCCCACCTAGTTCTCGTCCAGCCATCTGTCCACCTCGTCAACTCGAATGCGCGCCCCGCGCTCCTGCCCGACAGGGATGATGAACGCCAGCCGTCCGGCCCTGTGCTCCTCGCGCAAGGTCTTGACATCGATGCCCAGATACCGCGCCGTGTCCGCCACGTTGTAGGTCATGCGCGCTGGCATGCCCGCCTGGATCGCGAAGGCCAGCGCACGGCTCCCGCACGGCATGGGCTGCTCGGCCAGGGCCTTTTTGAGCCGTGCGAGCGAATCCCTTTCGGTCGATGATCTCCTTGGCAATGACGAGGGCTTGCGCGAGCAGTTCCTTGTCGCCACCGATGACGGGTCTCACTGCTCGCGTCGGGCGCGGGGTTTCCAGCATCTCGTCCATGTCGACCTCGGCGGTCAGCCCCTCGTACCCCATGGACGGCAAGATCTCGCGCGACACCCAGTCGTAGACATCCGCCTTGTCTCCGCATTTCGACGCCGCCACGAGCTTCTCGAAAGCGGACGGCGATATGACGACCATCTCGCAGCAGTTTCTAATGGTGTCGACCATGCAATGACGCCTCTCCGTGTTTCGAAACATGCTCGAGTACTCCTGCTGCCTGCCGAGACCGAGCATCGTGCACACGTCCTTGGCGACGAGCCACGGCCTCCCATCCATCTCGACGGCCCGGATGCTCCCGAACCTCTCGCTTGTGAATACCTGCGTACCGCTCATGCGGCTCTCCTTTCTCTTTCGGGGGACGTTCGCCGCAGCATCTGCGGCATGGATTGGAAACGTTCGACATATCATCCGAGGCACATGGCGCACCGCTCGAAGATGGACGAGGCGCGCGAATGGCTCGTGCGGATGCCAGTCTCGGCGATGAAGTACATCGCCGGCGCTATCGTCGGGCAGATGATCGTCGAGACCTTCGAACCTGAGATAGCGATGCTCGCTGACTGGATACGGGCGCTCATCGGGCTCCGATGAGGTGCGCGAGCAACAGGTAGCCGCCGAAGAACGCGATTCCAGCGAACAGGCCCTTCAGGAACGGGCGGTTATCGAGCATCCGTATCACCTCCTTGTTTCGGGTGACTCGTGCCGCACAATCGCGGCATTGGTATAACGAGTCGACATAGACCGAGGCATATGGCTCCGTCGCGAGCGCGGCGGACGCTGTCGCGCGCCTTCGGCGGCAGAGCTCTACCGTTCATGCTTCTCGGATTCCTGGCCGACCTCCTTCCGTTCCCTCTCGGACAGATCGCGAAGATCCTTCTCGATGTCGCCCAGCGTCTCCTGGATGCGTACGAGGCAGAGGGACATGCCGAACACGACGCAGAGCGTCGCGCTTAGAGCGAACTGCTCGAAGCTCTCAAACCACGGCGGATACCACATCAACCCGTATCACCTCCCTACTTTCATCCCATGGGCCCGCTCGGCGTGCAGCCGAGCGCGTCCGCGATGGCGAACACCTTGTCCGCGCCGGGGACCATCGACCCGTCCTCGTACTTGACGATGGTCGTGATGTTCACGCCGACCTTCTCCGCGAGCTCGCCCTGCGTCATGTCGCGGTAGCCGCGGTACATG
>PPYE01207420.1_pt1 | contig 35073 bp, 37 predicted proteins | sample 1559881 | NCBI WGS metagenome assembly PPYE01 (sample SAMN08240022, study PRJNA423297) | Human gut metagenome, whole genome shotgun sequencing project.
ACATTTTAAACACTTGTTATAGTTTAGCTATGGAATTTATAGGTATTCAAAAAATTAATAATGCTCTACTGTCTAAAAAACAATTAAAAAGATTTAATAGTAGTATATATTTTGAAGAACTCTGTATAAAATTGGGATATAATTTTCAAGAAGTTATTTTAAATGCATATATTATGGCACTTTTAAATTCTGTATTTAATATTATACTTTCTAAAAATAGTAAAATGTTTAATTTAAACAAGATAAAGTATGATACATATATATCTAGTGTAATATATAATTTTGAAGTTTATGGTATAGTGAAATTTAATCTAGCAAATACTATAGATATAATTATAAAGGCATTTATAAAAATTAGAAAGGTGGAAAAATTAGATGGAAAAAGAAACTCATCCCATAGAAGATTTAATGATGACAGCTATGACTTCACTTGAAAGTATGATAGACGTTAATACTATAATAGGAGATATGGTATCATCAGCAGATGGTACATCAATAATTCCTATATCAAAAGTATGTTTCGGATTTGCGGCTGGAGGAAGTGAATTCAATACAAATAAATTAAATAAATTTTCTGAAAATTCTAAATTACCATTTGGAGGTGGAAGTGGTGCGGGTGTAAATATTTCTCCTGTAGGATTTTTAGTAATAAAAGATTCTAATGTTAAATTGCTTACACTTGATGCAATGGGACCACTTGATAAATTGGTGGATTTAGTTCCAGATGTAATTAATAAAACTAGTGATATAATAAAAAAATCAACTAAGAAGCCAGATGAAGTATTAAAAATTAAAGAAGAAAAAAAGATTGATGAATAAGAAAAGAGCCGGTATTTTTATACCGACTCTTTCATTCATGCAGTTTTCTTTCCTTTTTCTTTGGAAGAAGAGGAGAGACTGTGAAGAGTTCTCATTGTAGAAAGCTTCTTTGCCTTCATACGTCTTTTTTCTTCCTCGATGGTCTTCAAGTAGTTCTGAAGGTCAAGCCTTTCCTGTGCCTCTTTCTCATCAGTTTTTATCTTGTCTGTAATCAAGAGAAGGCCCGTGCAAATTGCCCCCACAATGAGGTAAATGGCTATTCTTATCCAAATCAACTGACTCGGAATAAATCCTACTACAGGAAGAGCCCTTAATGCTTTCTTAAAGTCTATTATACTCCAATAGCCGCTGACGGTTTCAGGGGTATCTGCAAGATACGTCAGCCCGTCGATGCAAAGCATAATTGCCGCAGTCGCCAGAGTGTAGATAATAAGTGCGTATGCGAATACATTTAATGCTGTTGAGTGTCTGCTTAAAAAGTTCTTAATCTTTGTCATTTTTTTCTTCCTTCCGAGCATTAACCAAATATAAAAATATCCAATTTAGCCTTTCTAAATTGTAGATGTTAGTATATAGTTAATACTAATTGTTTTTATTTACATAATATTATTATATCACACTTTTTATAAAAATGCAAATCATTGACTTTTAATAAAATAAAATATATAATTAATAACGAATATTGGAGGCAAAAAAATGAGTGAAGTAAAGTTAATGAATTCGTTAAAAGATATAATAAATATAAAATGTGATGAGTTTAAAGATAAAGCAGCATTTATAGAAAAGAATCCAGAAACAAGAGAATTTTTTAAGGTTTCTTATTCTAAAGTAAAGGACGATGTAAATGCTCTTGGAACATATATGATAAAAAAATTAAATTTAAAAGATCAGAAAATTGCTGTTATTGGTGAAAGTTCATATAGATGGTACGAAACATATATGGCAGTTGTGTGTGGCGTTGGCGTTATAGTTCCACTCGATAAAGAGTTGCCAGATAATGAAATATTAAATTTAATAAAAAGATCCGATGCTAAATGTATAGTATATTCTTCTAGAAAAAAAGAAATTATAGATAATATAAAAAAAGAGTTACCAGAAGATTTTTTATATATAGATATGAATAAAGAAAAATCTGATAAGGATAGTTACTCATATGATGATATAGTAAAGAAGGGAAAGAATATAATAAATAAAGGAGATAATTTTTATTCTGAAATTGAAATAGATAGAGAAAAAATGTGTTCACTTCTTTTTACTTCCGGAACAACATCAGAACCTAAGGGAGTAATGTTATCTCACAAAAACTTAGTTACAAATATATATGCATGTTATAATGTGGTTCCGACATTTGGAAATTACACATGTCTTTCCATTTTACCACTTCACCATACCTATGAATTTACACTTGGATATTTATTTATGACATCCGTTGGTGGAACTATTGGCGTATGTGAGGGAATTAAGTATATAACTAAAGATATTAAAGAAATAAAACCAGATTTTATACTTGCTGTACCTGCACTAATAGAAAAGATTAGTGAAAAAATTGATAAGAGAATAAAGGAAACTAAAAAAGAACTTCTAATAAGAACTATTGGAAAAGTGGCAAATGGATTAAGTAAAATAGGAATAGATTTTAGAAAAAAAATATTTGCCAAAATACATGAAACTTTTGGTGGAAATTTAAAGTATATTTTTTGTGGAGCAGCACCTCTTGATAAGGAATTAATAAATAAGATGGAAGGGTATGGATTTAGATTCTTGCAAGGGTATGGACTTACAGAGTGTTCACCACTTCTTGCTGGAACATCTCTAGAAGGTGGAGCATCTGGAACAGTTGGAAAGGCTGTTTATGGTGTTGAGGTAAGAATAGATTTATCTGAAAATGTTGATGAAAATTCTAATATAGGCGAAATAATAGCAAAAGGTGATAGCATAATGCTTGGATATTATAAGGATGAGGCTGCTACTAAGAAGGCTATTAGAAATGGATGGTTTTATACAGGTGACGTTGGCTATTTTGATCTTAGAGGAAATTTAGTAGTTACTGGTAGATGTAAAAATATAATAGTAACATCAAATGGTAAGAAAATATTTCCTGAGGAAATAGAAAATTTAATAAATAAAATTCCTCTTGTAAAGGAATCAATGGTTTATCCAGAAGAATATGAAGGCAAAAAACTAGAAGTAATAGTATCTGCTAGAGTAACGCTTGATGAAGATTATATAAAGGAAACTTATGGTAATAATAGACCAACTGATTTACAAATATATGATATGATATGGAAGGAAATAAAAAATATAAATAAAACTTTAGTGTCATATAAAGCTGTAAAAAGATTAGAAATTAAGGATGAAGATTTTATTAAGACAACTACTATGAAAATAAAAAGATTTGAGGAAATGAAAAAAATAGCTAATAAAAAAGCTAGGAAAAATAGATAAAAAAATGGTGCACCATCAGGGACTCGAACCCTGGACCAATTGATTAAGAGTCAACTGCTCTACCAACTGAGCTAATGGTACATCACATATTTATTATACCAAATAAAAATATAAATGTAAATATATTTTATAAAAATTGATTAAAAAAGTAGGTGATATAAATGAAAATATTTTCTACCGGTGTTTTAGTTGGTAGATTTCAGCACATTCATAAAGGACATGAAAAGTTAATTGAAATAGGACTTAGTCTTTGTGACACACTTTTGATATTTGTGGGGTCCGCAGATAAAGTTGGAACGTTTAGAAACCCTTATGATGCAGAGTATAGAATTAAAATAATAAGTAAAATATATTCGCGTGAAATATCAGAAGGTAGAATATTACTATCACCTATATCAGATCTTACAAATGAAAATGATTTTACTAAAGATTGGGGAAAATATGTGATTTTGCAAGCAACAAAAAAACTTAATGAATGTCCAAAATGTATTATTTATGGTAAAGATAAAAATATATTTAAATGTTTTCCAAAATCAATAGTAAAGAATATAACAGAAGTATTAGTAGATAGAGGTGCGCTAGAAATTTCTGCAACTATGATTAGAGAATACTTGATAAAGGATGATTATGAAAATTGGAAAAAATATGTAAATGAAAAGATTTACGGTGATTATGAAGAATTAAGAGGTAAGTTAATGAAAGTTGTAGGAGGGGTTAATAATGAATAATTTAAAAGAAGACAATGAAATTTATGAGGCTTTACACAAGGAAATAAAAAGGCAAAGTGAGAATATAGAACTTATTGCGTCAGAAAATTTTGTATCAAAAGCTGTACTTGAAGCTATGGGGTCAGAACTTACTAATAAGTATGCTGAAGGTTACCCAGGAAAAAGATATTATGGTGGCTGTGTAAATGTTGATACCATTGAAAATATTGCAATTGAAAGAGCAAAAAAACTATTTGGGGCAGAACATGCAAATGTACAACCACATAGTGGATCACAAGCAAATATGGCTGTATATATGTCTGTACTTACTCCGGGAGACACTGTAATGGGGATGGATCTTTCAAATGGGGGACATTTAACTCATGGAAGTAAAGTGAATTTTTCAGGAAAACTATTTAACTTTGTATCATATGGAATAAATTCAGATGGTTATATAGATTATGATGATGTTGAGAAAAAGGCACTTGAATTTAAGCCAAAGATGATTGTCGCAGGAGCAAGTGCATATCCAAGAAAAATTGATTTTAAAAAGTTTAGAGAAATAGCAGATAAAGTAGGTGCTTATCTAATGGTTGACATGGCTCATATTGCAGGTCTAGTATGTACTAATAACCATATGTCACCAGTTCCTTATGCAGATTTTGTAACGTCAACTACTCATAAAACACTTCGTGGACCAAGAGGCGGATTAATTCTATGTAAGGAAGAATATGCAAAAGCAATAGATAAAACTATTTTCCCAGGAATACAGGGAGGACCACTAGAACATGTTATAGCTGCAAAGGCAGTTTGCTTTAAGGAGGCTCTTGAACCATCATTTACTGAATATATAGATCAGGTTGTACTAAATTGTAAAATTCTTGCAGAAGAATTGATAAAACGTGGATTTAAACTCGTATCTGGGGGAACAGACAACCATTTAATGCTAATAGATCTTACTAGTAAAAATATGACTGGAAAAGAGGCAGAATCATTACTTGAAGAAGTAAATATTACTGCAAATAAAAATGCAATTCCGAATGATATGCAAAAACCATCCATTACAAGTGGTATAAGAGTAGGAACAGCTGCTTGTACAACGAAAGGTTTAAAGCAAGATGATATGGTGGAACTTGCACATGCTATGGAACTTGCACTTTCAAAATACGTTGTTAGTACGGCTGAAGAGTACGAAAAAAATAAAGAAGAAGCAAGAGCTATAGTTAAGAGGTTGACTAGTAAATACGTATGTTAATATAAAAAAATAAAGGGGTGATATGAGAATGCAAGGAATAAGATTAGACTTTAGTGGCGTCGAGCCATTTGTATCAAAAGAAGAACTTTTTAGTATGGAAAATAAGATATATGAATGTCATGATATGCTTTTAAATAAAAGTGGTATAGGAAGTGAAATGCTAGGATGGATGGATTTACCATATGACACTTCAGAAGAAGAAGTACAGAAAATAATAAATGCAGCAGAAAAAATAAAAAAGCAGGCGGACGTTTTTATAGTAATTGGTATAGGTGGTTCATATTTAGGCGCTAAAGCAATTATAGACTTATTTACAAATTCTTTTTCAAATATGATATCTAGGAGTGAAAGAAAATTTCCAGAAATAATTTTTGCAGGAAATAGTCTTAGTGGAAAGTATTTAAGAGATCTTGTTGAATATGTTCAAGATAAAGATATTGCAATAAATGTTATATCAAAATCGGGAACAACGTTAGAACCTGCTGTTACATTCAGAATTTTTAAAATGCTAATGGAAGAAAAATATGGTATTACAGGTGCTTCGGATAGAATATATGTAACTACTGATGAAAAAAATGGAATATTAAAACAAATATCTGATGAAAAAGGATATGAAACATTTACAATTCCTAAAAATGTTGGTGGTAGGTATTCAGTATTAACTCCTGTAGGACTTCTACCAATGGCCGTAGCAGGAATTGACTTGCAGGAAATATTGGATGGAGCATTATTTGCTTCTCATTTATACAATGAAAAAAATTTGGAAACTAATGATTGTTACAAGTATGTAGCTTATAGAAACATATTAAATCAAAAAGGCAAGGATATTGAAATTTTATCTAGCTTTGAACCTTCATTTTCTTATTTTATAGAATGGTTTAAGCAATTGTTTGGTGAGTCTGAAGGAAAGGATGAAAAAGGAATTTTTCCAGCAGGTACTACATTTACTACAGACCTTCATTCTATGGGACAATTAATACAAGAAGGAAAAAGAAATATTTTTGAAACTATGATAAACATAGAACTTGATAGAAGTTTTATAAAATTGCCAGAAACAGAAAAAAATGAAGATAACCTAAATTACTTAGCAGGAAAAGAAATAGACTATATTAATAAACAAGCATTTTTAGGAACTGTTAAGGCCCATGTTAGTGGAAAAGTACCAGTGACAGTTATAAATATACAAGATTTAACAGAATACAATATAGGTGAATTAATATACTTTTTTGAAAAAGCGTGTGCTATGAGTGGATATATTTTAGGCGTTAATCCATTTAACCAACCAGGAGTAGAGGCGTACAAGAAAAATATGATGGATTTATTAAAAAAGTAATTTTTTTAGAGGCAGATTGATATCTGTCTTTTTTTCTTGATTTTAAAACTTCTGTTTGATATAATGTAGGAAACGAGGTGAGATTTTTGGATTTTGTACATTTGCATGTTCATACTGAATATAGTCTGCTTGATGGAGCTATAAGAATTAATGAATTAGTAAAAAAAGTAAAAGAAAATGGCATGAGTGCTGTTGCTATTACAGACCATAGCAATATGTTTGGAGCTATTAATTTTTATAAAGAATGTATGAGCAATGGTATAAAGCCTATTATAGGAATGGAGGCATACGTTGCTAAAAGATCTCACACGGATAAAGAGGCAAAAATTGATAACGAGCCTAACCATTTAATATTACTTGCCAAAAATAATATTGGATATAAAAATTTAGTTAAACTGTCATCTATATCTTATACAGAGGGTTTTTATTATAAACCAAGAATAGATAAAGAACTTTTGAAAAAGTACCATGAAGGACTAATATGTCTTTCGGCTTGCATTATGGGTGAAATTCCAAGAAAAATACTAAATAATAATTATGAAGGTGCAAAAGAAAGTGCAATAGAATTTAAAAATATTTTTGGCGAAGATTTTTATTTAGAAGTTCAATCTAATAAATTGAGGGAACAAACACTTGTTAATCAAAAATTAATTCAAATCTCAAAAGAACTTGATATTCCACTTGTAGCAACAAATGACTGCCATTATTTGAATGAAGAAGATTATTATACACATGAAGTATTGCTTTGTATAGGCACTAGAAAAACTATGCAAGATGAGAATAGACTTTCATTTAAAACAAACGAATTTTATTTAAAGACCAAAGAACAAATGCAAGAAAATTTTTCTTATCTTAATGAAGCTATAGAAAACACCGTAAAAATTGCTGAAAAATGTAATGTTACTTTGCAATTTGGAAAAACAATATTACCAGAATTCAAAATAGATGAGAATATATCACATAGAGAATATTTTATTAGAATGTGTAAAAAAGGAATTGATGAAAAATATAAGGATAGTGAACTCAAAAAAGAAGCTGAAAAAAGGATGAACTATGAAATAGAAGTAATTGATAAAATGGGATATATTGATTACTTTTTGATAGTGCAAGACTTCGTAAATTACGCTAAAAGTGTAAATATTGCAGTAGGACCTGGCAGGGGAAGTGGAGCCGGATCAATATGTGCATATTTAATTGGGATAACAGCGATAGATCCACTTAGATTTAATCTAATATTTGAGAGATTTTTAAATCCTGAAAGAGTGAGTATGCCAGATTTTGATATAGACTTTTGCTATGAAAGAAGAGGAGAAGTAATAGAATATGTAGCTAAAAAATATGGCAGGGAACATGTGGCACAAATTATAACTTTTGGTACACTTGCAGCTCGTGCTGTTGTGCGTGATACTGGAAGGGCTCTTGGAGTATCATATCAAGAAACAGATGCTATAGCAAAGCTTATACCACAAGAAATTAAAATGACTTTAGATAGGGCACTTGAGGAATCTTCTGAACTTTTAAAAATATATCAAGAAAATGAAACAGCAAGAAAAATAATAGATATATCAAAACGTCTTGAAGGACTTCCAAGACATGCTTCAACACATGCTGCAGGTGTTGTTATAACTAAAGAGGAAGTTTCATCTTATGTTCCACTTTATATGTCAGATGAAGGTATATCAACTCAATATACTATGAATTTACTAGAAGAACTTGGACTTTTAAAAATGGATTTTTTGGGACTAAGAACTTTAACTGTCATACAGGATGCTATAGAATTAATAAAGAAAACTAGAGGCATAGAAATTTTTGATGATGAAAAGTATGATGACAAAGAAGTTTATAAACTACTTTGCAGTGGAAAAACAGATGGAGTTTTTCAACTCGAAAGTCAGGGAATAAGAAATGTTTTAAGAGAGGTTCAACCAGATAATATAGAAGATATAATTGTTGTACTTTCATTGTACAGACCAGGACCTATGGATCAAATAGAAAAGTATGTTAAAAATAAAAGGAGTGGAAAAATAGAGTACACACATCCAGCTTTAGCACCTATTTTAAAGGTGACTAACGGATGTATGGTATATCAAGAACAAGTAATGCAGATTTTTAGAACTTTAGCGGGTTATTCTTTTGGAAGAGCAGATATTGTAAGGCGTGCAATGGCTAAAAAGAAGGCTGATGTGTTGAATAACGAGAGAGAAAATTTTATAATTGGATGTAGTAAAAATGCTATTGAAAAAGAAGATGCTATAAAAATATTTGATGAAATATCCGATTTTGCAAAATATGCCTTTAATAAATCCCATGCTGCATGTTATGCAGTAGTAGCATACAAAACAGCATATCTTAGAGTACATTATCCACAAGAATTTTTTGCAGCTACAATGAATAGTATGCTAGGAGACCAGAATAAAATTCCTAAATATATTTCAGAATGTAAAAAAATTGGAATTGAAGTACTAAAACCAGATATTAATGAAAGTTTTGAAAAATTTTCTGTAGTAGATGGAAAGATTAGATTCGCACTTGTCACAATAAAAAATGTTGGTAAAAATGCAATTGAAGAGGTACTAAAAGAAAGAAAGCTAAATGGGAAATTTACTTCATTTGTAGATTTTATAAAAAGAACAGCAGGCGAAGCTATAAATAAAAAATGTATTGAAAGTTTAATAGAAGCAGGCTGCTTCGATAGATTAGAATCTGATCTAAATAGATTTGACCTGCTTAACTCTTTTGAATCAATACTGGATAGTGTACTTAGTGTAAAGCAGAATAATTATATAAATCAATTAGATATTTTCTCACTTAATTTATCTGAAAGTTCTCATGAAGATAATAAGATAGTTATTAAAAAGAGTAATTTGACTCCAACTAAACAAGAAATATTAAATATGGAAAAAGAAGTACTTGGAATGTATGTATCTGGAACACCGCTTGATGACTATATAAGCGTTATAAATAAAATAAGTGGTGTAGCAAAAGGAATTGACTTTATAGATGAAGAAAATAAAGATATGTACGATGGAAAAGAAATAAAGGTTTGCGGTATAGTTACAAAAACTAAAATTCTTTCTACAAAAAGTGGTAAGGAAATGATGTTTGCACAAATAGAGGATGATAGTGGAGTCCCAATTGAAATAATAATTTTTCCAAATATATTTTCAAAACATTTTGAGTTAATAAAAGTAGGAGAAATTTTATTAGCTGAAGGAAAGGTTTCAAAAAAAGATGAGGAATTACCAAAGGTAATAGTATCTAATTTAAAACAATTAAAAAAAGAACAAAAACTCTATATAAGATTACCGAAAGACAAATTTGAATTAGAGGGAAATGTTATTTTAGCAATGCAAAACTTAGAGGGTGAATTTAAGGGAGAAGTACCAGTATATATATATTATGAAGGAACAAATAAATTAAAATTACTATCTAGGGATTCATGGGTAAATTCTAATAATTATACATTAAATAAATTGGTAAAAATGTTTGGAGAAGAAAATATTAAATTAAAATAAAACGGAACAACTTATAAATTGTTCCGTTATTACTTTTTTAATATATTAATCTTTCTTTATTAATTCTGCTGCAGCACCAAGTGATCCCATAGCTTTAGTTGCGTCAAAAGGAATGAATACTTTATTTGCTTTTCCATCTGCAACGCGTTCCATTGCTTCTAAAGATTTGATAGCAATAAGATTAGAATCAGGTTTTGCATTCATTATAGCACCATAAACTAGATTTATTTCTTGAGATTTTGCTTCTGCTACTTTTTTTATTGCTTCTGCATTACCTTCAGCTTCAAGTATTTTCGCTTCTCTTACACCTTGTGCACGTCTAATACTTGATTCGCGTTCTGCCTCAGCATCAAGTATAGTGGCTTGTTTTTTACCTTCGGCAAGAGTAATTTCTGATTGTCTTTTGCCCTCAGCTTCAAGTATAGCAGCTCTTTTAGTTCTTTCTGCATTCATTTGTTTTTCCATTGCGTCTCTAATATCAACAGGTGGTTTAATATCTTTTATTTCAACTCTATCTATTTTACATCCCCATTTGTCTGTAGCTTCATCTAATACTTCACGAAGTTGTGTATTTATTTGATCTCTTGAACTAAATGTAGAATCAAGATCCATTTTACCTACAATATCACGTATTGTTGTTATAGCAAGGTATGCAATACCTTTTTGAAGACTTTCAATTTCATATACAGCTTTTACAGGTTCTATTATTTGATAAAACACGACTGTATCTATCGTTATAGTTACATTGTCTTTAGTTATAACACCTTGTGGTGGAACATCCATAGTTTGTTGTTTTAAGCTTACTACAGCTCTAACTTTATCCACAAAAGGTAGTATGAAATTAAGACCAGCTTCTGCTGTTGTATGATACTTACCAAAACGCTCTATAATTCTTACTTCAGATTGTCTTACAACCTTTATTGAGCTAATAGCAATAACAAATATAATAATTGCTACAATTATTAAAAAAATTTCCATAATAAATCCTCCTAAACTTTTTCTACAATTAATTTTACACCTTCAATAGATTTTATAATTACTGTAGATCCTTTACTTATTTTTTCGCCATCTTTTGAAATAGCAGACCACAATTCACCGTTTACTTTTACTTGTCCTTTTGAATTTAAGTTGTCAATTTCTTGAACTACTATACCATTTTTTTCAATTACTGTTTTACTATTCATTGGTACATCTTTTGTTTTAAAAAGTCTTTTTGCTAGAGGTTTCATAAATAAAATCATTATTAATGAAACTACTACAAAAACAGTAGAATGTATTACTATATTATCTGTAAATATACAAGATATAGCTGCTGCTAGGGCACCAATGCCAGGCCAAAAAGCAAAAAATGAAACAGTACAAATTTCAATAACAAATAAAATACCGGAAAAAATTAGCCATATAGCCCATGGGTCAAGGAAATTAAACATATAATCACTCCCTTCAACATTAATATGCTATTTGTACATATTATAATATATTTTAATTTAAAAATCAATATGAAATAAAATAAGAGATTAAATTGTGCAAAATACTGTAAAAAATGTAAAAATAGGGTCATTTTGTAACATACTTGACATATAATTTAGTATGTGCTAAAATAGTCCTGTTTTCGCCGCATTTGACAAAATGTAATAATTATGTTATAATACGGTAGGTATCTTGAAAGGAAAGGTGCAAATAAAAATTATGGAAAAAAAAGGTGTCCTCAAAGCACTTAGATTTATATTTTTTTCTACAGTTTCTTTAGGATTAATTTTTGTTGGGGTAGGTCTTACTGTTTTAAACACTTACAAACCAACAGTAAAAACGTACATAGGAGAAAAGTTTATAGGCTATTTTACTTCTGAACAGCAATTTGATGAAGTATATAATGATTTAGTAGCTGAAAAACAAAATATAGATGAAAACGTTAAGGTATATTTAGAGGGTGAACCTACTTTTGTAACTAGTTACATAAGAGAGAGTTTACTTGAAGATCAGAATATATATACAAATTTGAGAGCTGAAATTAAAACAGAATATACAATATATAAAGTTGTTGTTAATAATGAAGAAAAAATGGTTTTTAATACTCAAGATGAAGCAAATAAATATGCTGAAAAACTTAAATCAGATGTAAAAACTGTAACAGTAACAACAAAAGAAGAAAAAGTTGAAGAACTTGGAGAGCTTACAACTATTGAAAGGGCAGATAGTATATACAAAGATATAGTAGATAGAAATAAGCCAGTTGTAACTCCTAAGGTTAAGTATACATATACTCCAGCAACAACTACTACTAAAAAAGCTTCTACAAATATTGCAAAAGTAGCTGCAGCTGAAGGCGGAATTTGGCCTACCACTACTAGACTTATAAGTTGTCATTACGGTGGATACTATGGCCATACAGGTACAGATATTGCAGGGAGAATAGGAAACCCTATTTATGCGTATAAATCAGGACTTGTTACATTTGCAGGATGGAGTTCTGGTGGATATGGATATATGGTGAGAATTGATCATGGAAATGGAGTGTCAACACTTTATGCTCATGCAAGTAAGGTTTTAGTTACAGCAGGGCAAGAAGTAGCAGCTGGTCAACAGATTGGACTTGTTGGCTCTACAGGTTATTCTACAGGCCCACATTTACACTTTGAAATAAGAATAAATGGGATAGCTGTAAATGCATATCCTTACATATCTTCATTATAATATGGTTAAATAAATTGCTTAGCAATTTGTTTATATAACACCTATAACTCAGAATTAATTTTTAGTTCCTAAAATTTTATCTTAGTTATAGGCAAGTAAAAAAGGAGGGAACAGAAATGACAAAAGAAAGAAAAAGCGAGATACTTAAAGAATTTGCAAGAACTGAAGGAGATACTGGTTCTGTTGAAGTTCAAGTAGCTTTACTTACTGAAAGAATAAATGAAGTAACAGATCATTTAAGAATTCACAAACATGATGAACACTCAAGACGTGGACTTTTCATGATGGTAGGTAAGAGAAAAAAGCTATTAAGGTATTTAGAATCTGAAGATATCGAAAGATATAGAGCTTTAATTTCAAAACTAAACATTAGAAAATAGTTTGTAAATCATATTCACAGTGTTGAATATGATTTTTTTTTGTGATATAATAAACTGCGTGGTGATAAACTATGAAAATTGCTAGAGCTAAAGGAACAAAAGATATATTTGGAAAAGATATAAAAAGCTGGCAAATTATAGAAAAAAAAGTTAGAGAAATTTGCGAAAAACATAATATTGGAGAAATAAGAACACCTGTATTTGAACCCACTGAACTTTATCAAAGAGGCGTTGGTGATGAAACTGATATTGTAAATAAAGAAATGTATACATTTTTAGATAAGGGAGGAAGAAGTATTACCCTAAGGCCAGAACTTACGGCAGGTGTTGTTAGAAGTTATATAGAAAATGGAATGGGAAGTTTATATTCTCCTCAAAAATTCTGGTATATTGCAAATATGTATAGATATGAAAAAATGCAAAAAGGACGCTACAGAGAGTTCTCACAGTTTGGAATTGAGATGTTTGGATCTGAGTCATATCTTGCAGATGTTGAAGCTATTTGTGTTTCAAATGAACTTATGGAAGAACTTAACCTTAGAGATAAAGTTAGTCTTAATATAAATTCAATAGGTTGTAGCAGTTGTAGAAAAAAGTATTTAGATAAATTAAAAGAGTATGTAAGGCCAAATATAGATAGTATGTGTGATTCTTGCAGAGTAAGATTTGAGAAAAATCCAATGAGGATGTTAGATTGCAAAGAAGAAAAATGCAAAGAAATCTTAAAAGATGCGCCGGTAATAACAGAGTGTCTTTGTGATGAGTGTAGAAAAGAATTTGAAGCTGTAAAAAATGCACTTGAAAAGATTGGTATAAAATATAATGTCGATACTAGTATTGTAAGAGGACTTGATTATTATAATGGACTGGTATATGAATGGACATCAAATGATTTAGATCTTGCTGTAGGAGGTGGTGGAAGATATGATACGCTAGTTGAAAAACTAGGTGGAGCTCATACCCCAGCGGTAGGATTTGGAATAGGAATGGATAGACTTGTTTTACTTTTAGAACAGTATAATTTGGTAGATAGTGTGGATAAGTCTGTAGATTTTTATATCGCTACATTTGATGAAAATTCCGCTATTTATGTAGGTAATATTGCAAATGAACTTAGAAAAAAAAGCTATGTAGTAGATTGTAATATTACAAATAAAAATTTGAAAAATCAATTTAAATATGCAGATAAAATATGTGCAAAATGGACTATTGTAGTAGGCGAAGAAGAAATAAATAAAGGGACTTGCAGTCTAAAAAATATGGAAAGTGGAGTTCAAGTAGAATGTAAATTGGACATTGAAGAAATAATTAAAAATATATAATTTATTGGAAGGAAGAAATAATATGCATAAGTATAGAACAAATACATGTAATGAATTAAGAAAAGAAGATGTTGGAAAAAGTGTAAAACTTTCAGGTTTTATAAGAACTATAAGAGATTTAGGATCTGTAATGTTTGTTGATCTTACAGACCATTATGGTACTACTCAATTGCTTATTAATGAAGCAGAAATGCTAGAAAAATTCAGAAAAGTTCCAGAAGAGTCATCAATTTGTGTGACTGGAACAGTATTAATGCGTGATGCTGAAAACTTTAATAACAATATAGAAACTGGAGAGATTGAACTGAAAGTTGAAACTCTTGAGGTTTTAGGAATGGTTACTAGGGCTCTACCTTTTACGGTTTCAGATAGTAATAAAGTTCGTGAGGATTTAAGACTTGAGTATAGATTCTTAGATTTGAGAAATGAATCAATTCATAAAAAAATTATATTTAGATCTAAGGTACTAAAAACCCTTAGAGATAAAATGGATGAGCTTGGATTTGTTGAGATACAAACTCCAGTTTTGACTTCATCTTCTCCTGAAGGAGCAAGAGACTTTTTGGTGCCAAGTAGATTACATCCAGGAGAGTTTTATGCTCTTCCTCAAGCTCCACAACAATTTAAACAATTATTAATGATTTCAGGATTTGATAAATATTACCAAATAGCTCCTTGTTTTAGAGATGAAGATCCAAGAGCGGATAGATCACCTGGTGAGTTTTATCAACTTGATTTTGAAATGTCTTATGCTGATCAAGAAGATGTTTTAAATGTTTTGGAAGAAGTTGTAGGATATACATTTAGAACCCTTGGCAAAAAGCAAGTTTCTGAATTTATCCGTATTCCTTTTAGAGAAGCAATGGACAAGTATGGTTCAGATAAACCAGACTTAAGGAATCCATTAATTTTACAGGATGTTACTAAGGCTTTTGAGGGTTCTGACTTTAAAGTTTTTGCAAATAAAACTATAAAAGCTATAAAAATTGACGCTTCAAATATTACTAGAAAATTCTTTGACGATATGACAAACTTTGCTACAACTGAACTTGAAATGAAAGGGCTTGCGTGGGTAAAATTTGATGATAATATGAATATTTCTGGTACTATATCAAGATTTGTAGAAGGAAAAACACTTGATATGTTAAAAGAAATATTGGATTTAAAGGCAAATGATGCGATATTCTTTATTGCAGACAAATATGATAAAGCTTGCAAAGATGCAGGAAACGTTAGAATAGAACTTGGTAAAAGACTAGATATTCTAGAAAAAGATATTTACAGATTTTGTTTTATTGTTGACTTCCCAATGTATGAACTTGATGATGATGGAAAGATAGGATTTTGCCATAACCCATTCTCAATGCCAAAGGGTGGACTTAAGGCACTTGAAGAACAAGATCCACTTTTAGTAGATGCATATCAATATGATCTTGTATGTAATGGATATGAGCTTGCATCAGGAGCTGTTAGAAATCATGAAATAGATGTTATGAAAAAAGCTTTTGAAATTGCTGGATATTCTGCAGATGAAGTTGAAAAAAGGTTTGGGGCATTATATAATGCATTTCAATTTGGAGCTCCACCACATGCTGGAGGTGCCCCAGGAATAGATAGAATGATAATGTTACTTCTTGACGAAACAAATATAAGAGAAGTTATAGCATTTCCTAAAAATTCTAAGGCTAGAGATTTACTTATGAAGGCTCCTAGTCAAGTTACAGAGGCACAACTAAGAGATGTTCATATAAAATTAAGATAATGATAAAAAATAAACATAAGAGGAGAGTTAATATGAAAGTTGCAATACTTGGAATGGGCGCATATGGAATCGCCCTTTCAAAAATTTTTTATAAGAATGAAAATGATGTATCAATTTGGACAAAATTTAGAGATGAACTTGATAGTGTTAAGTTAAAACGTGAGAATTCTGCTGTTTTACCTGGTATAAAGATTCCAAAGGAAATTGAGCTTACTTGCGATATGACAAAATGTATACATAAAGCTGATATAATTGTAGTAGCTATTCCTATGAATGCTTTAAGGGAGGTATTAAAGGAACTAAATGAAGTTGTACAAAAAGAACAAGTCATTTGCCTGGTAACAAAGGGTATAGAATCACAAACTGGTAAGTTTGTTTTTGATATTGCTAGTGAAGAACTTGAAAATAAAAACATATGTATGTTGTCTGGACCATCAATAGCAAATGAAATAGCATCATCTTCTGTTGTAGGAATGAGTGTTGCATCACTTTCTAATTATTCTAATCTTACACTTAAAGTTTGTCTTGAAAACAATGAGTTTATAATTTCTACAACGGATGATGTAGTGGGAGTTCAGGTGGCAAGTTCAATAAAAAATGTTTTTGCAATATTATGCGGATATATGGATGGTAAGAAATTTCCTGACTCACTAAAAGCAGCTGTTTTATCAAAACTTATAGCTGATATGAGATCTCTCATAATTTATTTTGGTGGTAAAGAGGAAACTTTGTTTTCTTATGCAGGACTTGGTGATATGCTCCTTACATGTATGAGTAATAAAAGTAGGAATTATACCTTTGGGACTTTAATAGGAGAAGGAGCAACACCAAATGTTGCACTGAAAAATATGCAGGTTAAGACTGTTGAAGGACTTGCTACACTTGAAATATTATATAAAGTATTACAAGAGAAAAATGTAAAAATAAAATCTATAGAAACTTTATATAATATAGTTTATAAAGGAATAAAAGTTGAAAATATATTAAAGAATATATAATTTGTTAGGAAAGATATGATATTTAATGAATAAAGAAGAAATTTTAAGTAAGATAAAAGAGGAAGCTCTATTAAATCATGTTCCAATATTAATGGATGAATCTATGAATTTAATAGAAGTTATATTAAAATTAAAGAAACCAAATAAGATACTCGAAGTTGGAAGTGCAGTAGGTTATTCTGCGATATGTTTTTCAAAGTATCTAACAGGTGAGAACTCAAAGATAAAGACCATTGAACTTAACGAAGAAAGATATAGAGTAGCAGTGTCTAATATCAATAAAATGCAATTAGAAGATAAAATTGAAATTATAAATGCTGATGCTACAAAGTATTTGGCTACAATTCCGGATGATGAAAAATATGATGTATGTTTTATAGATGCAGCAAAAGGACAATACAATGTGTTTTTAGAGCAGGCACTAAGACTTACAAAATCAGGTGGAATTATAATAGCTGACAATGTTTTGTGGAAGGGAAGAGTCCTTGGAGAATATAATGAACACAGACATAGAACAGCCGTTACAAGACTTAGAGCATATCTTAAAACAATAAGTGAAAATGATAAGCTTGAATCGAAAGTTTTTAATATAGGTGATGGTGTTGCAGTAAGCTTTGTAAAATAGGATTTTACAGAGCTTATTTATTTTAAATTATTTGATATTATATAAAAGGAAAAAATCATATTTTCTATTATAGCAACATAAAATTATAAAAAAAGTATTAAAAAGGTATTGACAAATTAAAAAACATTAAGTATAATAAATACGTACTTGGAGATGCGGGCGTAGTTCAATGGTAGAATTCCAGCCTTCCAAGCTGGCTGTGTGGGTCCGATTCCCATCGCCCGCTCCAATTATTTACTGCTTCGAAAGAGGCAGTATTTTTTTAGGGGAAAATATGAACGAAATTATATTAAATGTAAACAACTTTAACTTAAAGTATACTTTAGAATGTGGTCAATGTTTTAGATGGAATAAAGTATTTGAAGATAAAAATGAAATATGTTATATAGGCGTAATAAAAGATAGAGTAATTAAAATAACTATGAAGGAAAATATAATAATAATAAAAAGCTCAAATATGGAAAATTTAGAGAATATTATTAAAGAATATTTTGATCTTAATGTAGACTATGGCACTATAGAAAAAAATATTTCTAAAATTGATAGTAATGTAACATTTGCACTTAAGAATTCTAGCGGTATTAGAATTTTAAATCAATCATTTTTTGAAACGGTAATTTCGTATATAATATCTGCTAATAATAATATTCCAAGAATATCTAAATCTATAAATGAAATTTCAAGAAGATATGGAAAGAAAGTAATCTTTGAAGATAAGGAATATTATCTTTTTCCAAATATATATGAATTAAAAGAAGTTACAGAGGAAGAATTTAAAAGTTGTGGTGTAGGGTTTAGAGCAAGATATCTAAAAAATACAATAAAGTATATGTTAGATGAGGATATTACTTTTGACTCTATGATGGCAATGGATACAACAGGGGCAAGAGATATACTTCTAAAAATGCAGGGAGTGGGGCAGAAAGTAGCCGATTGTATATTACTTTTTTCTCTTTCAAGAAAAGAAGTATTTCCAATTGATGTTTGGGTAGAAAGAGTAATGGCAAGGCTATATTTTAAAGAATTAAATGGTCATGTAAGTAAAAAAGATATACAAAAATATTCAGAGGAAAATTTTGGAGAATACGCGGGAATAGTACAACAACATTTATTTTATAATGTTAGGGAAAAGTTAATATAGAATAACTTAAAAGAAAAACGTAAAAAATACTCAAATTTAGTTGACTTTACGTTGGATTTATGTTAAAATTAACTAGCATATATGATTAATAAAAACTTGGAGGTGTTTTTTTATGAGAGAAAATTTAACTATGGCATGTACAGAATGCAAACAAAGAAATTATGAAACAGAAAAAAATAAGAGAAATGATCCAGATAGAATAGAATTAAAAAAGTTTTGTAAATTTTGTGGAAAACATACAATACACAAAGAAACAAAATAGTTAGGAGTGTAAAACTATGGCTAAAGGATTTTTTAAAGGTATAAAATCAGAGTTAAAAAAAGTAGTTTGGCCTACTAAAAATCAACTTATTAACAATACTGTTTTAGTTATATTACTTATAGCAGCTTTTTCAGTTATAATTTTAGGTTTCGATGTTATATTAGATTTTTCTGATACAAAACTTTGGAATTTAATTCAAACTAAAATAGGTTAATTTAAAATAAACAAAGGAGTCGGTAATGTTGGAAAATGAGAATAATACTCAAGAATTTGAACAACATTGGTATGTTGTATATACATACTCAGGTTATGAAAATAAAGTAAAGGCAACTCTTGAAAAAATAGTTGAAAATAGAGGACTACAAAATAAAATTTCTGAAGTTATTATACCTATGGAAGAAGAAATAGAAATAAAAGATGGAAAACAAAAGACTTCTATAAAAAAAGTTTTTCCAGGATATGTTCTTGTTAGAATGTATATGGAAGATGAAACTTGGTATGTTGTAAAGCATATAAAGGGTGTATTTAATTTTGTTGGAGTTGGAGAAAAACCACTTCCACTTACAGAAAAAGAAATGCAAGCTTTAGGAATAGATGAAGCAATTCATTTAGACTATGAAGTTGGAGATAGTGTAAGAATAATTACAGAACCATTTTATAATTATCCTGCTACTATTGAAGAAATTTTTAAAGATAAAAAAAGAGTTAAAGTTAAAGTATCAATGTTTGGTCGTGAGACTACAGTTGATTTGGAGTTTGACCAAATACAAAAAATATAGCAAACAATGATTTATTATATATCCTATTTTAAGGAGGTGAAAATGATGGCAGAAAAGAAAGTAACACATGTTGTAAAACTACAAATTGAAGCTGGTAAAGCTAATCCAGCACCACCAGTAGGACCTGCACTTGGACCAACTGGAATAAACATTATGGGATTTTGTAAAGAATTCAATGAAAAGACTGCAAAAGATGCTGGAATGGTATTCCCAGTTATTCTTACAGTATATGCAGATAAATCTTTTGAATTTGTTTTAAAAACTCCACCAGCAGCTGTACTTTTGAAAAAAGCAGCTAAAATAGAAAAAGCATCTGGTAAACCACATAAAGAAAAAGTTGGAAAAGTAACTTTAGAACAAGTTGAAGAAATTGCAAAAACAAAAATGAAAGACCTTAACGCATCATCAATGGAATCTGCCGTATCTATTATAAAAGGTACAGCAAGATCAATGGGGATCGAAGTTATAGGCTAATTATGGGAGAACATTAAGTTCGCTATGACCAAAGGAGGGAAAAAATAATGAGCAAAAGAATGAATGAAGCAGCAAAATTAGTTGATAAATCAAAATTATATGATATATCAGAAGCTTTAGATTTAGCTTTAAAAATGCCTAAAGCAAAATTTGATGAAACTGTAGAAGTTCATGTTAAATTAGGTGTTGATTCAAAACAAGCAGATCAACAAGTAAGAGGAGTTATAGTACTTCCACATGGAACAGGTAAATCAAAGAAAGTTTTAGTTTTAGCTAAAGGAGAAAAAGCTGAAGCAGCAAAAGCTGCTGGAGCAGATTTTGTTGGAGATGACGACATGATTCAAAAAATCCAATCAGAAAACTGGTTAGATTTTGATACAGTTGTTGCAACTCCTGATATGATGGCATCTCTTGGTAAAGTAGCAAAAATACTTGGACCAAAAGGATTAATGCCAAATCCAAAATCTGGAACAGTAACTATGGATACAGCTAAGGCCGTATCTGAAATTAAAGCTGGTAAAATTGAATATAGATTAGATAAAACTAACATTATTCACTGTTCAATAGGTAAAGTTTCATTTGGAGTTGAAAAATTAAAGGAAAACTATCAAACTTTACTAGATGCAATAGTTAAAGCAAAACCAGCAGCTGCAAAAGGTACTTATTTAAAATCAATAGCTATATCTACAACTATGGGTGCTGGAATTAAAGTTTTAGCAAAATAGTGGTAAAAAACAATAATTAATACCAAAGACAGTAGGTGAGATATTCTCGTAAATCCTACCGAGGTAGAGAATATAATAAACTAAAAAAGTTTTAATTTATATCCTACCTCGTAAGATATTGGTTAAAACTTTTATTTTTTAAGGAGGTGTAGTAAAAGTGCCAAGTGAGAAAGTATTAAATTCTAAAAAAGAACAAGTTAAAATGCTATCTGAAAAAATGAAGGAAGCAAAAATTATTCTTTTAACAGAATACAGAGGAATCAACGTTAGTGATGATACTCTTTTACGTAAAGAATTAAGAGAAAATGGTAATTATTATTTAGTAACAAAAAATTCAATAATAACACATGCTGCAAAAGAAGCTGGAATAGAAGGTATAGAAACTTTAGAAGGTCCTACAGCAGTAGTTATAGGAACTGAAGATTATGTATCACCAGCAAAAATTGTTAATGAGTATACAAAGAAAAATGAATTTTATAAGATTAAAACAGGTGTAATGGATGGTAAGTTAATGGATATGGAAGAAATCAAAAAACTTGCAAATCTTCCATCAAGAGATACATTATACTCTATGCTTGCATCTGCATTACTTGGAAATATACGTAACTTAGCTGTTGTTCTTGAAGAAACAAGAAAAAAACAAGAAGCTAGTGCGCAATAATTAAATTTTAAGGAGGAATTAAAAATGGAAAAAATTGAAAAAATAATTAAAGAAGTTGAAGAATTATCAGTAATCGAACTTGCAGATTTAGTTCATGCAATCGAAGAAAAATTTGGTGTTAGTGCTGCAGCTGCAGTAGTAGCTGCTGGACCAGTAGCTGGTGGAGCAGCAGCTGCTGAAGAAAAATCAGAATTTGATGTAGTATTAAAAGATGCTGGAGCTACAAAGATAGCTGTTATTAAAGTAGTTAAAGAAGCTACAGGTTTAGGTCTTAAAGAAGCTAAAGAATTAGTTGACGGAGCTCCTAAAACAGTTAAAGAAAAAGTTGCAAAAGCTGATGCTGAAAAACTTGCAGAAGATTTAAAAGCTGCTGGTGCAACAGTTGAATTAGTTTAATATTTATAGAATTTTTGAACAAGGAATTTTTCCTTGTTCTTTTTTTAGTTTATTAAGTATATCAAGCTGTTTAAAAAAACGAATATTGCGGTGAAAAAATATAGAAAAAATGTAAAAATCTTGAAATTTTTTTTAATTTGATTTATACTAAAGTTATATTTAGGAGGTATATATGAAAAGATTTAAGTTTTTTTTGCTTATGGCTGCAATTGTAATCATGGCCATAGCTATGTGCCCATCAATAAATGCAGGAGGGTTTGCAGTAACTGAATTTGAACTTAAAACCAATCGTGTTTATGAGGATGGAAACGTTTTCTGCAATGTAAAGTTTAATACTGGATATGAAAAAAACAGTAATTATGACATCTATCTAAGAGTTTATGATGAGGAAAATCCAATGCAATCATATCTTTACAAAATTTTGGATGCAGCTAGTACACAACAATATATAAAATTGCAGGAGTTTAAGGATTTTATTAAACCAGGACATAAATATATAGTACCAATGGTTTTAATAGCTCCTAAAGGTCAGGATCCATATGAAGTATATATGGGCGACGCCACATCAAAAGCTTTTTATGTTGTTGATAAATCTGAAAAATCAGATGTAAATGATGATGAAAATTTATTAGATTTTTCAAATAGAGCTTTTTCAATTTTACTAAACGAAATAACTGAAGGAACTACAAGGTTAGATGTTTCTTTAGACAATGCAGGTGGAATGGTTAATCTATATAAAGGGGATAAACTTTATGCAGATATTTCACCAATTAGTGATGGAAGCAAAGTTATGGAGTGTGAAATAGTAAATCCTAATACTAGTGATTCTTATATTGATCTATCTCCATATATTAATTCTGAACTTTTTAAAAACAATTCTGAATTTAAATGTGAATATATTTTTGTAAAAAAACCTGGACAAACTTCACATAGGGTTATAAAAGTAGGAAAAGGAAATAATACTTTCAAAGTGAAAAAATACCAAGAAACTGTACTAAAGGATGCATCTATTTCTTCAGGTACAGCCATTATTGGAGGAGAATTGTTTTTAACAAACAATAATAAAGTTTCACCTTATGGTAGGTTATATATTAATTTAAACTTTAATATAAATAAAAGTAATATAAGAAGTATAAATTGTGGTATTGAAAATGTAAATAATGAAAATGTTGGCCAGTCAATAGAAATTAAATTTGATGGGGATAGAGCATATATTGATATGACTGATACTCAAATAAGAAGTAAATTGCCAGAAGGAACTTACAAAATAATTAATATTTCTTATTCTTACGGAGAAAAAATTAATGACCAAACATTACAATGTGTTTATTTTGATTTAAATAAATACAATAAGGTAGATAATTTAATTAAAGAAAAGTATAATATTTCATTAAACGAAAAAGACTTGCAATTTGTTATGACAAGTTCAGAAGATAAAGAAAGTGCGGAAAATACAATTTACAAAAAAGTAATAGATGGAAATAGCAATACTTCTCCTGAAAATGTTTTAAAGAGTATTTCCCTTTCAAAAAATACTGCAAAATTAAATGAAAAAATTTATATAAATGTTGAGTTCTTGTATGAGAGATTCGACATAATAAATATGACTTTAAACTTTTATGATGCTAAAACATCTCAAACTATGATTGTAAATGCAAGAGATTGCATGTCTAAATCTGGAAAGCCTTATATAGTAGTACCATTAACTACTTCTAGTGGAGAGTATGAACTTACAAACATTCTTATTACCAGCAAAATGGGCGTTGATTACTATATAAGAAAAGGAAAATCAATAGGAAGTATTGCTGGAGCAGATTTTGACGTTAAATTGAATATAGATTCGGTTCAAAATAACACTGAAGATGAAAATGTATTTGAACTAGAAAATGGTAAAATTACAGAAGATATAATTAATAGAATCAAAAATTTACCAGAGAATGTTAGTATAACTGTGAATGCATATGAAAATACTATCATAAGAAAAGAATTATTTGAAGCAATTAGAGGAAAAAATAAAGTATTAGTGATAAATACTGTTGATGGACAATGGATTTTTAATGGAGCAGATATAATAGAGGGAAATGTAAAAACAATTGATGTCGGTATGAATATGCTAAAAACTACTGATGCTAATGTAAGTAAGGATATATCTTCAATGGTAAATGAAGCTTTAGTACTAAGTTATGCAGATAATGGTAAATTACCAGGAAAAGCATTAATAAAAATTAGAGCAACTGAAGCAATGAGAAAATATCTTGATACAGATAAAGTATATGTATATTATTTTAATGAAGAAAATCAAAAACTTGAAAAGATAGCATATGAATTAGAAATTGTAGATGGATTTTTCCAATTTTATATCAATCATAATTCCGATTATGTAATGACTTCTAATAAAGTAGACGATATATTTGTTGATGAAGTTTCCAGCAAGGAAATATACGAAAATAATCAAGAAAAAATTGACTCTAGCAATGCTATTACAAGTAGCAATACTATAAGTGTATATCAAATAGTAATTATAGCACTTGCTGCAATAATTTTAGTTTTGGTAATTGTATTAATTGTAAAATCAATAAGGAAAAATAAAAATAATAATTAAGATAATATATAAAATTAAGGAACTTTAACCTTTTTGAGGGTTAAAGTTTTTTTGCATATAATATTATAAATATCACAAAATAAGATTATGAAAATATATATTTGTGATAACAAAGAAGCAGAAGAAAAATTTAAAATAAAAAAAGAAGATATATTGATAGTTCCAGATAATAATATAAAAAATTGTATAGGATGCTTTAGTTGTTGGACAAAACATCCTATGGAATGTTGCATTAAGGGGGACAATATAAATAAATTGCCAGAAAAGATAATAAAAGCTGACGAAATAATAATAATTACAAAGATAAAAAATGGGTGCTATTCTTCTTTCGTAAAGAAAGTATTAGAGAGAATTATAGGTATTGTAAATCCATATTTTACAATTAGAGATAAAGAAATTCATCATAAACTTATAAAAAAAGAAAAATTAAAATTAAATGTATTTGTTTATGGTGAAAGTACAGCCTTGGAAGAAAAAATATTTCAAAGCTTATGTAAGAGAAACCAAAAAAATCTAAATACTGAAGATATAAAAATCAGAAAAATAACAGCCTTTAATTATGAAAATGGAGGAGATATAATTGATAACATTTCTTAATTGTAGTCCAAGACTTAAGAAATCTAATTCTAGTTATTTTATAAAAGATATAATTGAAAGGATAGACGAAAAATATAATATGTTTTATTTATATAAAGATGATTTTAAAGATATTATATCTTCTATTAAAAATACAGAAAAGATTGTTTTGGTTTTTCCACTTTATGTTGATTCTCCACCAAGTAAATTATTAGAATTTTTCGAATATGTTGATAAATTCAAAATAAAGCAAAATGCTTTAATTTACGCTATTTGCCAATGTGGCTTTTTAGAATCTATTCATAACACTATAGCAACTAATATTATTGAATGTTTTTGTATAAATAATGGCTATGAATTTGCAGGAGCGTTTAAGATTGGTGCCGGAGAAGTTTTGGGAAATTCTAAATTAAGAAATAATTTTTTTATAAGGTATGATTATTTAAAAAAATTAGAAAAATTTACTTTTAATTTATGTGAGGGAAAAAGAGTTAATTTGGAGACCACTATAAAATTTTTGACAATAAGGGAGTATTCTTATATAGCGAATATTAATTGGAAAAGGAAAATAAAAAAGTATAAAAAAATAGGCACAAAATCTAAAATTGCTTATGAAGCGCATTAGTATGCGCTTTTTTTGTTTCCAATATCCGAATATTTATATATACACTTTAAATATATTATATTTTATGTTATAATATATATGTAGTATGTTTATGGGGGTGTATTAGGTTTCGACAACTTTCTAAACATTAAAATAGCGAGTAGTGGATTCTCGTTGGCCACTATAAAAACGAGAAAATTAAAATAAACGCAGACAGAGAAGTTTGTCTTGCTGCTTAATTTATAGCGGCATGTTCTGTTAGATTGTGCTAAAAGGTTTAACAAGAGCATCGATTATTTTAGCATAACAAATCTATTTTTGATTGCAAAATAGAGGGTACTTTAGTAATCCTTTTATCTACACGTTTTGTAAATGTTATAGGTAGATAAAAGTATTAAAACATTTACTGCACTCGGAGAAATTTTAATGTAAGGGATTTTGGACGTGGGTTCGACTCCCACCACCTCCACCAAATTTTAAGGGGAATGTATGGCAACAAATACAGTATTTTTTTGTAAAGAATGTGGATATGAGTCTGCAGCTTGGATGGGAAAGTGTCCATCATGTAATAGCTGGAATAGTTTTGTAGAAGAGAAAATAAATAAAAAAACTTCAAAATCTTCTAGTATAGCCAAAGGTTTTGCAAGCACTTTTTCTAAAGAATCAGAAATAAAAAAACTAAATAATATAGTGGTCTCAAAGGAAGTAAGAATAGATACAGGATATGATGAATTAAATAGAGTACTTGGTTCGGGTCTAGTGCTTGGTTCTTTAACTTTACTTGGTGGAGAACCAGGAATTGGAAAATCAACTCTTGTTATGCAAATATGTAATAATTTAAGCAAACATGGAAATGTATTGTATATATCCGGTGAAGAATCAGAAACACAAATTAAATTAAGAGCTGATAGATTAGGCGTAAAATCAGACAATATATTGTTTCTTAGTGAAACTTCTATTTCTAAAATTGAAGAGAAGGTCGAGGAAAGTTCACCAAAATTTTGTATAGTTGATTCTATCCAAACAATGATAGATGAGGAAATATCATCTGTTTCTGGAAGTATATCACAAGTAAAAGAAGTAACAGCAAGACTTATGTATATGGCTAAAAGAAACAATATAACAATAATTTTAATTGGACATGTAACAAAAGATGGAGTAATAGCAGGACCAAGAATACTTGAACATATGGTAGATTCTGTTTTATATATTGAAGGTGAAAGATTTTCTTCACATAGAATTGTAAGAACAGTTAAAAATAGATTTGGTTCAACTAATGAGATAGGTGTATTTGAAATGAAAGATACAGGTCTTGTAGAGGTTAAGAATCTTTCAGAAGTATTTTTAAGCGATACTATAAATGATTTGCCAGGTACAGCTATTGTGGCAACTTTAGAGGGAAACTCTACTATTCTTTTAGAGGTACAGGCATTGACTTCTACTTCGTATTATAATAATCCAAGAAGGGTAGCAACTGGGGTAGATTTAAATAGACTTAATATGATACTTGCAGTACTTGAGAAAAAATGTGGAATAAATATTGGCGCTAAGGATGTATATGTAAGTTTAATAGGCGGAATAAAAATAGATGAACCTGCAATAGATCTTGGAGTGGCAATGGCAATTATTTCTAATGTAAAAAATAGAGTACTTGATAATAAGACAGTATACATTGGTGAGATTGGCCTAACAGGACAAATAAGAAGTGTTTTAAATGCTGAAAAAAGAATTAAAGAGATTAGCAAAATGGGATTTAAAAAAGTTGTATTAAATAAAAAACAAGCAAATTTATTAAAAGGAAATAAAGATATAAACAATATAGAAATTATTGGAATTGACACTCTAGAAGAGGCATGTAAAATATAGTGGTGGTGATTTTAAAATGAGAAATGAAGAAATATTAGAAATATTAAAATGTTTGGCACCAGGAACAGTTTTAAGAGAAGGACTAGATAATATATTAAAGGCTAAAACAGGTGCTCTAATAGCAGTCCTAAATTCTGAAGAACTTTCTAAAATAATAGATGGTGGATTTAATATAAATGAAGATTTTACTCCAGCAGCTATTTATGAGCTCGCTAAGATGGATGGCGCTATAATATTAAGTCAAGATATGAAAAAAATACTTATGGCAAATGTTCAGCTTGTGCCAGATCATAAGATAAAGACATCAGAAACTGGAACAAGGCACAGAACGGCTGAAAGAACTGCCAAACAAACTGGTGCTCTTATAATATGCATTTCTCAAAGAAGGGGAATAATAACAGTATTTAAGGGAGATTTTAGATATGTTATAAATGATACATCTGCTGTAATCTTAAGAGCAAATCAAACGATAGAAGCTCTTGAAAAATATAGAGTAGTGTGTGATAATATGTTAAATATATTATCAGAGCATGAATTTGATGATATAGTTTCACTTGAAACAGTTGCTAATTCTATATATAGGGCTGAAATGATTATGAGAATGGAAACAGAGGTAATAAAAAATATAATAGAGCTTGGGGATGAAGGAAGATTAGTTAACATGCAATTTGAGGAATTAATTGCGAATGTAGAAAAAGAAGAGCTCTTGATAATACGCGATTATATGAACTTTAAAAAGAGAAGTAACAAAACACCTGAATCTATTTTGTCAGAAATTAGGGCTTTAGACAAAAAGGATCTAATAATGGCAGAAAAAATAGCAAAATTACTAGGATATGATGTTAGCGTAGATAATAATGGAATTGATCAAAATGTATCACCTAAAGGGTACAGGATTTTAAGTAAAGTTCCAAAAATGCCACAATCAATAGTCGATAAAATAGTAGAAACATATGGCTCTTTGCAAGGCGCAATTTCAGCTTCTATAGAAGAACTTGATGACATAGAAGGAATTGGGGCAATAAGAGCAAAAATAATAAATCAATCTCTTAGAAGACTGCAAGAACAATATATTTTAAAAGGGTATAATATATAATTTTTTAAAAGTAAAGTTTCCTTAAAATTTTTATAAAAACTTTACTTTGTTTTAAAATTATGGTATAATTTATATGTAAGGTTGATAAGGTAGAAGGAGGAGTAACCATGTTTAATATAGGTGACAAAGTAGTATATCCAATGCATGGAGCAGGCACTATTGAGAAGATAGAGCAAAAGGAGATGCTTGGCAATTCTCAAGATTACTACATTATCAAAATGCCTGTTGGAGATATGAAACTTATGGTTCCAACAGATAAAGCAGAAAATATTGGCATAAGAGAAGTAGCAGATAAATCTGTAACAGATGGAGTGTTTGCCGTACTTCAAAAACCAAAAGATCCATATGTTCATGATGTAAATTGGTCTAAAAGATATAATGTAAATGCAGAGAGAATAAAGTCCGGAGATATTTTAGAAGTTGCTGAAGTCGTAAGGGAACTTTCACACAGACATATGGAAAGAGGACTTTCGATTGGCGAGAAAAAAATGCTTACAACAGCCAAAGATATACTTTTGAGTGAAATGGTATTATCTCAGAATGAATCTCATGACTTACTTGATAATAAGATTGAAGATACACTTAAAGTGTCTTATGAAATGGGCTGTCAACACCAAGATGATAATATAGAAAATTTATAATTTTAGTAGGAGCAATATGCTTCTACTTTTTTGTATAATTTATTGATTTTTAAACTCATTTATGTTATAATAATATTACTTGGTTATAATAAACAAGGACGAAAAAATTTTTTCTTAAGGAGGATTCATCATGTTTACTGATGAAATGAGAGAAGAAACTTTTGAATTTTTCTGTGATGATTGTGAGCTTGAATTGTATGAAAAACTGATCAATCAAAAAGAAACGGAAAAAGAAAAAATATCAAGGAGGTTAAAGAGGCAAAGAAAGATGGCCTCAAGAAAGAACGCCAACAGGGAAAAGAAAACGGAGGGGATATATATCCTTGGATATCTGGTAAAGAAGAGTTCTACAAAATCAGAACTGAAGGCTATAAGACATCGTCGTGACAGGAGAAAGTTAAATTCTAGGCTGAATGCTGAACTTGAATCAGCTTGATATAACCAATCTCTTTAAGAATAAGTACTTTGAATTTCAAAGTGCTTATTTTTTGGCTTTATTTAAGTATTATTGTTGACAAATTTTAATTGGTGTAGTATAATAGTAAAGTAAATTTACTTTACACTAAAGCGAGATGTTTTATATGGATGAAAATTTGGAATTGTCACTTCTATATGACATATATGGTTCTTTACTTACAAGCAAACAAAAAGATATATTTGAAGAATATTACTTATATAATTTATCTTTAAGGGAGATTGCAGAAAATAAAAAGATTTCTTATCAAGCTGTTAGAGATAGCATAAATTCTAGTAAAGAATCACTTAGAAATTATGAATCAAACATAGGAATGCTTCAATTTAGAAGTAAACTTGAAAAATTCAAAAAAAATGTGGAGAAAAAAGACCAAATTCCAAGTAGTGTAAAGTGTGAATTAATTAATGAAATAAATAAGATAAGTGAGGTTGGTTAGCTAATGTTTGATAGTCTTTCAGATAAATTACAAAACATAGCAAAAAAAATAAAAGGTGAAACAAGAATTAATGAAAAAAGCCTAAAAGAGATGTTAAGAGAAATAAAATTAGCTCTATTAGAAGCCGATGTAAACTATATGGTAGTAAAAGACTTTATTAAAAATATAGAAACTAAAGCTTTAGGTGCTGATGTGCTTGACTCACTTACTCCAGGTCAACAAGTGGTAAAGATAGTAAAAGATGAACTTATTTCACTTTTAGGGGATGGTACTTCTAAATTAAATTTTGCTAAAAATCCTCCAACAATAATAATGCTTGTTGGTCTTCAAGGTAGTGGTAAAACAACACTTTGTGGAAAGTTAAGTAATTATTTAAGAAAAGAAAACAAAAAGCCTATGATGATTGCTTGTGATGTGTATAGACCTGCTGCTATAAAACAACTTGAAACTCTTGGAAAAAGTCTTAATATAGATGTATATAGTGAACTAGATAGCAAAGATGTTGTAGCTATAGCTAAAAATGGAATAAAAAAAGCAGAATCTAAACTTTGTGATGTAGTACTAATAGATACTGCAGGACGTCTTCAAATTGATGATGAACTTATGGGAGAACTTGTTAAACTTAAAAATGTAGTACATCCTCATGAGATAATGCTTGTAGTAGATGCTATGACAGGACAAGAGGCAGTAAATGTTGCCAATACATTTAATGAAAAAGTAGGAATTGATTCTATCACAATGTCAAAAATGGATTCAGATACACGTGGTGGTGCTGCACTTTCTGTAAAACACATAACAAATAAGCCAATAAAATTTGCTTCAGTAGGTGAAAAACTTTCAGAACTTGAAGTATTTCATCCTGACAGAGTAGCATCACGTATACTTGGTATGGGAGATGTACTTTCAATAATTGATAAGGCAGAAGAGGCATATGATGAAAAACAGGCAGTAGAATTAGAAAAGAAAATAAGAAAATCAGAGTTCACTCTTGATGATTATTTAGATCAAATGAAAAAAATTCGTAAAATGGGATCATTCAAACAAATACTTACAATGTTACCTGGTGTTCCAAAAGAAGTAAGAGATGCAGAAATCGATGAATCTAAAATTGACAAAATTAATGCAATAGTTACTTCTATGACAAAACAAGAAAGAAGGAATCCTAAAATTCTTAATGCTTCAAGAAGAATAAGAATTGCAAAAGGTAGTGGAAATGAAGTAAGTGATATAAATAGATTTATAAGTCAATTTGAACAGATGCAGAAGATGATGAAGCAGATGATGAGTCAAAAAGGACTTGGTAAATTTAAAATACCAAATATGAAATAGTATGTAACTTTTTTTAAAAAGCTTATATAAAATTATGTTTTAAGGAGGTGACTTAAAAATGGTAAAAATTAGATTAAGAAGAGATGGAGCAAAAAAGAGTCCATATTATACAATGGTAGTTGCAGATTCTAGATATCCAGCTGATGGAAGATTTATAGAAAAAGTTGGTACATATAATCCAATGGTAGAACCTGCAGTATTAAATGTAGATAAGGAAAAAGTATTAGATTGGATCAAAAAAGGCGCAAAACCAACTGATACAGCTTTAGCTTTAATAAAAAAAGCTGGAGTAGAAATCTAGGGAGGAAAACTTATGTATAAAAACTTACTAGAATATATAGTAAAGAATCTTGTTGAAAATAAAGATGTAGTTACTATAGAGGAAATTAAGAATGATGAAAAATTAGTTCTTAAATTACATGTTGCAAAAAGTGATATGGGAAGAATAATTGGTAAAGAAGGTAGAATCATTAAATCAATTAGGGAAATCATATATGCTTATGCAATGAAAAACCATGAAAAGGTTATGGTTGATGTTGAGGAGATAAGATAGTACATGGAGTTTATCAAAATAGGAAATGTTGCAAATATACATGGTATAAAAGGTGAACTTAGTATTTATCCTTATACTGATGATATTGATAATTTTTGCAATTATAAGAAATTTTTTGTAGGAAGTGAAAAAAAAGAGTACAATGTCATAAGGCTTAGACCTCACAAAAACATTATACTAGCTGTTCTTGATGGTATAAAAAGAAGAGAAGAGGCAGAATTACTAAAAACAAAAGACGTATATATTAGCAAAGATGAATTAAAAAAGTTAGATGAAAATTCATATTATATTGATGATTTGATAGGATTAACAATAATAGACAATATTTCAAAAGAAGAAATTGGAAAAATAGTAAATGTAATTAAGTATCCTTCAAATGATGTTTATGAAGTAGAATTTAAAAATGAAACCTTTTATATTCCTGCAATATCAGAAGTAGTAAAAAAAATAGATTTAAAAGAATCTAGAGTATATGTGGAGTTATTGGAAGGATTAAGATGATAAAATTTATTATATTATCATTATTTCCTGAAATGTTTAATGAATTTATAAATGCTAGTGTTATTGGTAGGGCTGTAAAAAAAGGATTAGTTCAAATAAAAGTTATTAATTTTAGAGAATTTTCAGAAGATAAACATAGAAGAGTTGACTTTCCACCATATGGCGGAGGTAGTGGTATGGTTATTTCGCCACTTCCACTTATGAGGGCAATAGAATACTCAAAAGAAATCTTAAAAGATGAAAAGGAAATAAAAATAATATATCTTTCTCCAAGAGGAAGACTACTTAATTATGAATTATCTAAAAGTATTGCTGAATCTAATTGTAACTACATTTTAATTTGTGGACATTATGAAGGAATAGATGAGAGAATAATAGAAAAGTATAATGTTGAGGAAATATCTATTGGAGACTATGTATTAACAGGTGGTGAGCTTGCCTCTCAAGTGCTTTGTGATAGCATAATAAGACTTATACCAGGAGCGATTGACGAGGGATCTTTAGTAGAAGAATCTCATACAAATAATCTTTTAGAGTATCCGCAATATACTAAACCAGACAATTTTTGTGGTATGGTTGTTCCAGAAATATTAAAATCTGGGAATCATGAAAAAATAAAAGAATATAGAAAACAGGAATCTATTAGAATTACTAAAAAATATAGACCTGATTTGCTAAATAATAAGTAAAAGGAGGGAAAAAAATGGACATTATAAAAGCTATAGAAAAAGAATATTCTAAAGAAAACGTAGGTGACTTTAATATAGGTGATACAGTAAATGTATCTGTTAAAATAAAAGAAGGAAATAGAGAAAGAATTCAAGTATTTACAGGTACAGTTATAAAACGTCAAAATGCTGGACTTAATGAAACTTTCACAGTAAGAAAAATATCTAACGATGTTGGTGTTGAAAGAACATTCCCAGTTCATTCACCAAAAATAGAAAAAATTGAAGTTACAAGACGTGGTGACGTTAGACGTGCTAAACTTTACTATCTAAGAGATAGAATAGGTAAAGCAGCTAAGACTAAAGAAAAGAAAGACTAATTTTATTAAAGAACTAAATCAATTATATGTGTTGATTTAGTCTTTTTTTTATGTTAATATTTAGTTATCTTTGAAAATGGAGGGAGAAAAATAATGAGGGAGTATGATTTCAGTTTAATATGCACAAAATTAGATTTAGGAAAATTGGATAAAGAAGTTGTAAAATGCAGTGGTGGTATAACCAATCAAATATACAAATGTGAAACTTCTAAAGGAATATATGCTATAAAAATATTAAATAATCAAAATATATTGAAAGATAAAAATATATTAATTAAAATAGAGAAATCTGAGAAGATTTCAAATATTGCCAAAGAGAATGGGATAAATACTGTAAATGCAATAAAATTTAATGATTCCTATATACAAAATATAGATGGCGAATATATTTTGGTATATGATTGGTGTAATGGTATAGTTCTAAAAACATGTGAAATAACATGTGACAATGTAGCTAAAGTAGCAGAACAACTGGCCAAATTACATAAATTGAAAGTTTACGAAAAAGTAAAGTTAACTAAGTATAATAAGATAAACTATAGATATTATTATAATTTATTGAGTGAATGTAGTGAAGAATGGTGCAAAGCATTTAAAGACAAAATTGATTATCTAGAAAAGATTTATCAAAAAGTATATAGTTGTTATAGTGTGCTTGAAGAAAAATATTCTTATTGTCATAAGGACTTAAATAGAAAAAACATATTGTGGAGTGATGATGTACCATATTTGATTGATTTTGAAACTGCTTGTATAGATAATCCATATATTGATTTTTTCAATAGCATTTGGTTTTTGAGCGCTGATGTACAGGAGGATAAATTTATTACATTTTGTAATAATTATTTTAAATATATGGAATTTCCAAAAAACATTAATAATTTAGCTTATGCTGGAATTATTGAAGAATGTAATTGGCTTGAGTATAGTTTAAAAAGAGTACTGGGAAATGATAAAAGTGAAGTAGAGATAGGAAAAGAATCTATTTTACCTAGTTTAACGGAAATAATAAATTATTATGAAAAGGTGCCACTAATGTTGGAATTTATGAGT
>PPYE01432691.1_pt1 | contig 35065 bp, 32 predicted proteins | sample 1559881 | NCBI WGS metagenome assembly PPYE01 (sample SAMN08240022, study PRJNA423297) | Human gut metagenome, whole genome shotgun sequencing project.
GGAGGTTTTATATACTAAAGTATTCTATTTACCCCTAGTAGAACTAGGGGTTTTGTTAAGCTAAAGCACCCAATAAAAAGCTGGAATCCTTACATAAAGATTCCAGCTTTCTTATTTTTCTAGATTTTACAGTTCCGGCAAAAGAAAAAACACTGTTTTCTGAATAGAAACCTGCTTTCGAAAATGCCATTTTGTTTTACAAACTAAAACCTTTCACCCGCGGATTTTTGGAAAGCATTTCTGCCAGCTCCGCACAGTTGGCGTCATTATCCCTGCTGACTTGAAGGGTTACAGTGATGGTCTGATCGTCCTGTTTTTCCATACGGATGTTATGAATCATAATTTTTCGGATGGCAAGCTCCCGTTTGATCAAATCCAAGCCATCTGCCAGTTCTCCGTGAAAGGTGACAGAAATGGTTTCATAAACAGGGCCATCCCATTTTTTCAGCACATTATGCATAATAACCTGAATCGCGAGTACCAGAATCGTTGTAGCAATCCCTACTACATATAATCCGCCGCCAATGGCAAGCCCTGCACCCGCAGTTGTCCAGATGCCCGCAGCTGTGGTCAATCCGCGAATGGATACGCCCCGAACGAAAATAACGCCAGCCCCCAGGAACGAAATCCCCGTAATAACATTGGCAGCAATTCTGGATGCGTCTACGGTAATATCTCGATAAGCCAATACGTCAAAAAAGGCGTATTTCGATACAATCATCATCATAGAAGCCCCCAAAGCCACCAGAATATGTGTCCGGATACCAGCTTCCTTTCTTCTGCGGCTGCGTTCAAAACCGATCACACCACCGCAGATACAGGAGATCACAAGCCGCAATACAAATTCCATTTCCCTTCCTATGGCAAAAGAAATATATTCCCAGAGCATATTCTCACCCCGTTTCAAAAGTCCTGCACTTTATTGTATTGATTATATCAGTTTTTCATGATAAAATCAAATTATATTCTTTTGTAATTATATAAAATTTTGTAATATTTTTGAAGGCAGGTGAGATTTATGATCGACGCAAAGTTAACTACACTACTAACACTGATTGAAGCACAAAGTTATACAAAAGCAGCACAGATGCTTTCTTTGACACAGCCGGCTGTAAGCCAGCACATTCGTGGACTGGAACAGGAATATGGCATCAAAATCTTTTTGAAAGGCACCAAAGGTATGGTACTGACCCCAGAAGGCAAGATTCTGGAAAAATATGCCCGCCGGGAAAAAGCCCTTTATTCCAATCTGCTCAATGATTTTGAGGCATACCGCAACGGTGTCAACCGTTTTGTCATTGGCATTACCCCTTCTGCGGAAGAAAACATCGTACCACGGGTCATTGCCACATACTGCAATCAATATCCCGATACCAAAATCACCATATTAACAGATACCATCCGAAACATCACCAACAAATTAAAGGCTTATGAAGTAGATATTGCCATTGTGGAAGGTCATATTCCAGACAAAGGACTGACTTCCATATTATTGGATACCGATTATCTCTGCTTAATCGTATCCCCCGATCATCCCTTTGCAGACCGCAAAGACGTTTCTCTGGAAGAAGTCAAAAAAGAACGGCTCATTGTCCGTCCCAGAGGCGCCGGCACGCGTCATATGTTCGAAACTTATCTGGAAGGCTGCGGGGAAAGCTTGCAAAACTTCCATGTCATTTTGGAAATCGACAGCGTTTCTACCATCAAAGATTTGGTACAATCCAATCTGGGCGTATCTGTCATTGCCCACTCCACCTGCATTTCTGAGGAACGCAGCGGTCGTCTGAAAGTCATTCCCATTGTCAATTTCCAGACATTCCGCGAAATCAATTTGGTATGTCGAGAAGATTTCAGCCAGAAACAATTGTTGGATGAGCTTTGTAATATCTATCGCACTTGTATGTAAAAAACAAGTAAAATTTCCGCCAAAAAAGACATTTTTTCCAAATGTCTTTTTTTGTTTTATCAATAATTTTATATTATCGTCAAATAATTATTAATAATTTTTCATTATTGTTATTTTATGTTATACTAAACACAACAAAAAGATTGGTTGAATTTTCCAGAATAAAAAAGGAGTTGCGATTATGTTACAAGTAAAAGAAAAATTTCCCGGCGTACTGTTATGTTTTCTGCTTGCACTGCCATGCTGGTGGCTAGGGCATAAGTTTCCTGTCATAGGTGCTCCCGTTTTTGCCATCGTTCTTGGGATGATCCTCACACAGATCTTCCGCCAGAAAGGGATGTTTCAGAAAGGCATTCAATACACATCCAAAAAGATTCTGCAGTATGCAGTTATTCTGCTTGGTTTCGGACTGAATCTGTCTGAGATTGCAATGGTTGGCGCAACTTCTTTGCCCATCATCGTATCCACTATTGCCACATCCCTCATCGTATCTTATGTCCTGCATCGCTTGATGCATATGGATGAAAACAGCTCCATTCTGATTGGCGTTGGTTCCTCCATCTGCGGCGGTTCTGCCATTGCGGCAACAGCCCCTGTCATTGACGCCAACGACGAAGAAATCGCACAGGCAATTTCCGTTATCTTCCTGTTCAATGTACTGGCAGCCCTGATCTTCCCCTCTCTGGGCAGCGCACTGGGCCTGACAAACGAAGGCTTCGGACTTTTTGCCGGAACTGCTGTCAATGATACTTCTTCCGTAACCGCAGCTGCTGCTGCATGGGATGGCATGCACCCCGGCGCAAACACATTGGAAATTGCAACCATTGTAAAACTGACTCGTACACTGGCAATCATTCCTATCACACTGTTCTTGGCAGTGTATAAAGCAAGAAGCAAAAAAGCAGAGGCTTATGGCGGCTCTTACGAATTGAAAAAGATCTTCCCCTTCTTCATTCTCTTTTTCGTCCTTGCCTCCATCATCACCACTCTGTGCACCATGAGCGGTATTGACAGCAGCGTTTTCAATCCTTTGAAAACATTATCCAAATTCTTTATCGTCATGGCAATGATGGCCATCGGTTTCAACACCGATATTGTGAAACTTGTAAAATCCGGCGGAAAACCTATTTTCATGGGTCTGTGCTGCTGGATCTGCATCTCCCTGGTTAGCCTGGGTATGCAGATTGCTTTAGGCTTACACTAATCCCTCTTATTCTCCTATAAATTATAAAAAAGTCGAAAGATTCCGGCATATCGTCGGAATCTTTCGACTTTTTTTATAAAATAATACAGATCAGCCCGCCGCTGCCTTCATTGACGATCTTTTGCAGGGTTTCCTGTAACTTCATCTGAGCATCTTCCGGCATACGATAGATTTTGTTCTGCATACCATCGTTTACCATAGCACTCAATGTCCGTCCAAAGATATTCAAATCCCAGATTTTTTCCGGTTCAGATTCATAATCCGCAATGAGTTTATCGATAAATTCATGGGACTGTTCTTCATTGCCAATAATAGGAGAAACTTCTGTTTCCACATCGGCTTTAATCATATGGATGGATTCCCCTTTGGCACGAAGTTTGATGCCATAACGATTTCCCTGTTTGAATACTTCCGGTTTTTCCAGTGTAATTTCTTCAAATGCCGGTGTTACCACACCATAGCCTTTCCGCCGTACATCCCCCAATGCGCCGGAAATCTTATCATATTCTTTTTTCACCTGAGAAAGGAGTTTGATGGTTTCCACCAGCGAATAATCATTTTCAATGGGTAAATCCACTGTTTCACTGAGAATTTCATAAAACAATCCATCGCAGAAATTCAGACCAATATCCGCCGCGCCTTCTCCCGGCAGCATATGTTCTGTGTGGGCATTTTTCAGATGTTCCGCTTCAGACAATCCTGTCAGTGCCGGCTCCACATCTTCCAACCGGTCTGTCTGTGTCATAAGTTTTTTCAGGGCTTCAATCATTTCCTGTTTCAGCCAATGGTCATCCTCCAATGTTCCCACCCATCCGGGGCAATAAAAACGCAGTTCTTTCAAAGGGAAACGATAGAGGATTTTTTCCAGAATATTGCGAATATCCTCTGCTTTCAGTTGAGCCACATTCACTGCCAGCACAGGCACGCCATACTGTTCTTCCATTTCTTCCCGCAGACTGCGGGCTTCTTCTCCATAAGGCATAGCAGTGTTCAGCAGTACCACAAAGGGTTTTCCCATCGCCTGTAATTCTTTGATAACACGGGCTTCCGCTTCCAGATAGTTTTCTCGATCCAATTCCGTTACACTGCCGTCTGTGGTCACCACAATACCTACGGTAGAATGGTCGGTAATGACTTTTTTCGTCCCCGCTTCTGCTGCCTCCACAAAAGGCATAGGCTCTTCAGACCATGGCGTATGTACCATTCGTGGCATTTCCCCATCCATATGCCCTTCCGCTTCTGGCACCAGATAGCCTACGCAGTCGATCATCCGTACCCGAAAATCTGTATTTTCTCCCAGAGAAATTTCCACTGCTTCATTGGGCACAAATTTTGGTTCTGTGGTCATGATGGTTCTGCCGGAAGCAGATTGGGGCAATTCATCTTTTGCCCGTTCCCGAATATAATTATTTTCGATATTCGGCAGCACCAGCAAATCCATAAACCGTTTGATGAATGTTGATTTTCCTGTCCGCACAGGCCCAACCACACCAATATAAATGTCACCGTTTGTTCTCTCCGCAATGTCGCGGTAAATGTCATAAGCTCCCATTTTCTTCCCTCCTGTAAAATCGTATCCATACAATACAATTTATGGAATGGAAATGCGGAATAGAACCAAAGGATTGTCTCGTTTTTATTTTTCTTTCATTTTCTCCATAACCATCGCTTGCGCAAACAGTTCCCCGGAAAAAAGATTGCTGACCATCTTCACCATAGGCGTTGGATCTTTTTCCATATCGCTCTTTGCCCAGTCCAAAACCCCGCCTGTCAGTCCATAAGCATAAAATCTGGCAATCCATTTCAATTCCCGTTGAGAAAACATTCTGGATGGATTAGATTCTATGAGCATTTTCTTTGCCAGATTTTCGTAAAACTCCATCAAGCATTCTATGAAACTGTTCTGTCCGTGAAAGCGCAGAATATTCACATAAAACTTTCGGTTCTCCTGCATGTAATGACACAGTGCCAGCAGACCTTCTTCCCAATGGTTTATGGAAAACGATTCCTCTAAAATGGGTGTAATTTCCGTATAAAAAATCCAATGAATCACATCAAATTTATCTTTGAAATGATAATAAAAGGTATTTCTGCTGATTTGGCACTGTTTGCAGATTTCTCCCACAGAAAGTTCCCCAAAAGAGACCGTCTCCAGCAATTTCTTAACACCTTTCGCAATCATGCACTTCGTTCTGGTTGACTTAGGCATAGAACTCCCCCTTTCATTTTTGATATTATTTTATCATTCTTATGTCCACTAATCAATGTAAAATGACCACATAACTTTATCTCTTTGGCTTATCTTCTTTTTAAAAAAACATATAGAAACATGCTGTCCACAAAGACAACAAAACATTACTTTTGTATAAATTTAGGACAAAAACTCAAAAGTGTCCAATGAAAATAATTTCCTTTTTGATATACTGTAAAAAAAGATAGATAGAAAAATAACAAATGCAACCGCAAAAGAAAAGAGGTTATCCGTTATGCGTATTACAGAAAAAGCAAAAAATGCCGCTTTACAGGCTGCCATTGGGCAGGGTCTGCATTATCTGGAAAAAGATCCCGAAACAAATATCCCCAAACTGATGCATTTGATTGATAAATTATCACCTGACGACTGGTACCGTGCTCAGAGGGATGCTTTCCGCAATGTCATCGAATCCAAAAACCATTGGTATGACCTGATTTTGAAAGTATATGATCTGGATGCCGGCGTACGGCAGACATTTTTCCAAAACTTTATTATGAATGCCGCTCTTTTGGGCAGTGCAACACAGGAAGAAGTTTCTGAACGGGAAGACTGCAATGTGCCTTGGGCAATCCTGTTAGATCCCACATCTGCCTGCAACATGCACTGTATCGGATGCTGGGCTGCGGAATACGGCAACCGCTTGAATCTGACTTTCGACGAATTGGACAGCATCGTTACCCAGGGGAAGGAATTAGGTACTCATATGTATATCTTTACTGGCGGAGAACCTTTGGTACGTAAAAAAGACGTTATTGCCCTTTGTGAAAAACATTCCGACTGTGAATTTCTTTCTTTCACAAACGGCACCCTCATTGACGAAGCATTCTGTCAGGATATGCTGCGAGTAAAAAACTTTGTACCTGCCATCAGCCTGGAAGGCTTCTCTGAAGCTAATGACAGCCGCAGAGGCGAAGGTACTTTTGAAAAAGTCAAAGCCGCTATGGCATTGCTGAAATCTCACAAACTGCCTTTTGGCATTTCCACTTGCTACACCAGCAAGAACTACAACGATATTTGCAGTGAAGAGTTTTACGATATGATTATCGAAGCAGGTGCCCTTTTTGTATGGTTCTTCCATTACATGCCCGTGGGCAGCGGCGCTGTGCCTGAACTTCTGCCCACACCAGAACAACGTGCAGAAGTTTACCATCGTATTCGGAATTTCCGCCAGAGCAAACCCATTTTTGCCATGGATTTCCAGAACGATGGTCAGTATGTAGGCGGCTGTATTGCCGGCGGACGGCGTTATATGCACATCAACGCCAGAGGCGATGTGGAACCTTGCGTATTCATTCATTATTCCAACTGCAACATCCGCAACTGCACATTGCCGGAAGCTCTGAAATCCCCTATTTTCATGGCTTACCACAGACAGCAGCCTTTCAATGAAAATATGCTCCAGCCTTGTCCTATGCTGGAAAATCCAGAAAAACTCCGTGCCATTGTCAAAGAGACCGGAGCGGTGTCCACTGACTACGAATCCCCCGAAGATGTGGATACCCTATGTGACCGCACAACACCTTACGCAAAGAACTGGCAGCCTACTGCCGATGCTTTGTGGAAAGCACAATGCGAAACATGTGCCCATCACAACGATTGTAAATAACCCCTACTGGCTCTATTTGGGGCGCCATTTTGCAAACAGCGAAGAATCAGCCATGATTTTTCGCTGTTTTCTTGTGTTTTAAAAGAAATGCGGACTTGTACTCTTTTTCAGTTTCCTTTATAATGAAATGCGATATGAAAAGAAAGGAGTCCTGCCCTTTGCAGACAACAGCTTTGGAAGAAAAAATCAAACAACTTTCCGCAGATTATATTTATGAACAGGCAGTCGGCAGTTTACTGCTGATGCTCATGAGCGCCATGGAAGATGTGGAAAAAGGCGATGCGCCTTTGCCTTACACCATACATGAAGATTTGCTGGCTATCAAAAAAGACATCCGTTCCTACCTTCTGTCTCTGGAAGACCTTCTGGAAGGCGAACAGGAAAACCGCGCAGCTGCTCTGGAAGCCTGCATGGCAAAAAAAGAAGAACTGTTATCCATCTATGAAACCGTTTACAGCTACTTCTCCCAGTGGAATCTCTATTCCACACTGGTCAGCGATCAGGTTGCCCTGCGCAAATATAAAGAAGAAGGCATTGAAGTAGAAAAAATCGACTGGTCTTTGTTCTTTGCGGACTGCCACGCTTTTATGGAAAGCGGCAACAACCTGTTGGAACAGAAAAACTACATGGGCCAGATTTTGAAATGCCTGCCTTTGCATATGGCGCGTGATAAATATTACGACACCATCACCCAGAGTCTGGAAGCAGCCTTTGCAGGTGAAAGCAAAGAATTTATTGAAAAATCCCTTCGCGCTTTTGAAGGCTTCTGCTGCCCCGAAACCAATCCCCTGTATGGCAAATACTTCGGCGAAGTTGCCACATGGCTGGGTGAAAAACGCATGCTCATGCCTCATAAAATGGAAGATGAGGAACTGAGCAATCTTTACGAAGATTTGAAAGTGGTTCTGGAAAGTTTGCAGGATGTGGAAGAATATTTCTCCTGTATCCTTCATGACTTGAACTCTCTGATTCTGCTGTTCTACCTGACATACAGCTTTACAGACCTGACAGAAAGCAACGCTACATACAGCGACCTGTATCATACCGTCTGCGAATTTTTGACAGGCGAACTGGATGAAACCGAACGGGAAGCTTATCTGGATACTCTGAACGAACAGCTGGAACAGGCCGTAGAACCTGTTATTGACAAAGCAAACGCCATTGGCAAAGAAGAATACGAACTTTTGCAGAAGGTGAATACATTTGCTGACTTCGCAGAAGACACCCAGAAAGTCCTCATGACAGAAAATTTCATTCGGGAATGCTTCTTCGGCGATCTCAATGACGAATTGTTCCAGTTCCATCTGCCGGAAGATCTGCCTGTAGCTACAGAAGAAGAAAAGAAAGCACTGTTCGCTGATTTTATCCAGAAAACACGCAGCTCTCTGGAAACACTGCCTGTGCAGACAAGAAAAATCGCAATGCAGACTTTGATGGGCGCACTGCCCCCTATTTACAGTGTATCTGAAGTCATGGAAATGGTTACAAATGCCATCGACTCCGCTTCTTCTCTGGAACAGAAAGCGCTGATCGTAGACAAAGTGGGTATGGTATTCCAGGATAACCACTATCAGTCCCTGACAGAACATGCTCATGAACATCATCACGATCACGACTGCGGATGCGGACATGACCACGAACATCATCACCATGACCATGATTGTGGATGCGGACATGATCACCACGAACATCATCACCATGACCATGATTGCGGATGCGGACATGACCACCATCATGACCACCACTGATACAAAGGAGGAAAACTATGAAATTTGTATTCAATCACTATAATTACAACGTTCTGGATCTGGAAAAAAGCATGGCTTTCTACGAAGCGGCTCTGGGTCTGAAAGAAGTACGCCGGAAAGAAGCGCCTGACGGCAGCTGGAAACTGGTTTATCTGGGCGATGGCGTGACAGATTTTCAGCTGGAACTGACATGGCTTCGTGACAGAAAAGAACCTTATAACCTGGGTGAAAACGAATTCCATCTGGCTTTCACTGTTGCCGATTACGACGCTGCCCACGAAAAACACAAAGAAATGGGCTGCATCTGTTTTGAAAATCCAGAAATGGGTATCTATTTCATCAATGACCCTGATAATTACTGGCTGGAAATCGTTCCAGAAAACAAATAATATCGATCTGAAGCAGCAAAAAGGCAGTCCATTCCAGACTGCCTTTTTTGTTTGAAAAGAAATACAAAATTTTTCATTGACAAAGCCTCTCCTTTTGTGTATACTTATCTTCGTTGGTGCGGGTCACTAGCTCAGTTGGTAGAGCACTGGACTTTTAATCCAGGTGTCTCGGGTTCGAGTCCCGAGTGACTCATGAAAAAAGCCTTTGTCTTTTGACAAAGGCTTTTTTGTTTTTTCTGTCAGACAAAATACGGTTCTTCTATTGAAATAGCCTTCAAAACCAAGTATACTGAAAACAGTACAAATGGAGGGAATCATCACATGGAGCACTATAATATTACACTCACAACAGAAGACCGTCGCATTCTCAACTCTTACTGCACTGTTGCAACCGGTATGGCTGAATTTTGGGGCGAAAACTGCGAGATCATTATCCATAATCTGGAGCGGCTGGATGCATCAGTTATGATGATCGTCAACGGGTATCATTCCGGACGTCAGGCAGGCGCACCCATTTCAGAGCTGACCCTCTCCTTTTTGAATCAGATGCTGGCAGATCCAACTTTGCGCCACATCAATTATTTTGCAAAAAACAAACGGGGAGAAACATTCAAGGCTTTCACTTCTGCCATTCTGGGAGAAAACAATCGCATCATTGGTCTGTTCTGTATCAATTTCTATCTGAATATTTCTCTGCTGTCCTTTATTCAGTCATTTTATCCGCAGTCTCACTCGGATCACGAAAACATATCCGAAACTTTTGTGGAAAATACGGAGGAACTGATGCTGGATGCATTGGAAAACGCCAAGAAAACCGTTTATGCCAACCCCACTATCACCTCTTCCAATAAAAATAAGGAAATCATTTATTTATTAGCGCAAAAAGGTATTTTCAATTTGAAAGATTCTGTTGTCACCATCGCAAATCATTTGGGAATCTCCAAAAATACCGTTTACATGCATTTGCGCAACCAAAACAAATCTTAAAAAAAGCCCTTACGCGAAAGCAACTTTCTCTTAAGAAAACATTGTTTTTTCTTGTTCTTGATTTCTTAAGGGAAGTTGCGACAGCTGTCTTCAGAAGAAAACTTATCAAAAAAAATTTTTATAAATCAAAAAAGCCGAAATCCTTATTATACAAAGGATTTCGGCTTTTTTTGTTTTCTTATGAAGATGCCCCCAACCGTAAGGGCTTTCTGATTTTAATCTTCGTGGTTGAAACGTTCCATATTGATATTATCAATGGGGTATTTTTCCAAAACATCCAACGGATTATCTGTTTTGGATTCTTTGCCATAGCGATTGATCATTTCAATACCTTTTGCGTCATGGAGCAAAGAAGCTGCCCCACCAGTACAGCCATGTTTACATGCCATACCTTCAATGAAGTTTGCATCCAACTTGCCGAAAGATGCCATCTTCATAGCCTTGATACATTCATCAATACCATTGCAGCGTACTGCTTTCACATCCAGATCCAGACCGCTCAGTTCCAATGTGTGGGCAACACTTTCTGTTACGCCGCCTGTTCTTGCAAAATTACGGCCGAAAGAAGATGCTTCCCCAGCCATTCTGGGTTCCAGACTAACCAGATCAATTTCTCTGGCATCAAAAATCGCCTGCAATTCTTCAAATGTAATAACAATATCTACTGCATCCTTCAGCGCTTCCCGTTTCATTTCTACTTTTTTCGCTGTGCAAGGACCCACAAATACCACTCGTGCTTTCTTATCTTTCGCCTTAATGGCACGAGCTGTGGCAATCATAGGAGAAACAGCTGTAGAAATATGGTCTACAAACTGGGGATAGTTCTTTTCTACATAATCTACAAAGGCAGGGCAGCAAGAAGAAGTCTTCCAACCTTTTTCTTCCACGGTTTCTGCCAGTTCTTTTGCTTCAAAAGCAGATACCATATCAGCACCGATAGCAGCCTCTACCACATCATAGAAACCAAGTTCCTTGATGCCTGCATAAACCTGTTCTGTCTTTACGCCTTGGAACTGGCTGGAAACAGCCGGTGCAACAACAGCGTAAACATGATAGCTTGTGTTGTTCCAGGAGTTTTTCAGCAGATTCAGCACATCCACAACGAAAGATTTATCTACAATAGCGCCAAAAGGACACTGATAGATACATGCACCGCAGGAAATACATTTTTCATGGTCAATGACTGCTTTTCTGTTTTCGTCCATTTTCACTGCGCCTACGGAGCAGGAACGAATGCAAGGACGTTTTACTTCACTGATGGCGTTGAAAGGACAAACCTGTTTGCAACGACCGCATTCAATGCAGAGTTCCTGATTGATATAAGAACGGTGGTTTACAATGGTAATCGCGCCTCTGGGACATACTTCCTGACATTTGTGTCCCAGACAGCCACGGCAGGCTTCTGTTACAACAAAACGGTCAATGGGACATTCATCACAAGCAGAATCCAGTACATTGATAACACGGTTATCTTTTGTGGGTTCCATAACCAGACGCACACGATCTTCAATGATGTGACGTTCTTTATAAATACAGCAACGGAACAGGGCCTTAGGACCAGGGATGATTTCTTCTGCGATTTCTCTGACAGAATCAATGGAATTATCCAGATTTCCTATGAAAAATCGTTTTGCCACTTCCTTGTTTACCAAGTACTTGATGTATTGCACGTTGCTTTCAAAATTGTTAATCATACTGCGTTACCTCTTTTCCAAATTTCTTTCCAATCTTATTGGAGCAAATTCGATATAGCACACTGTATACACTTGTATTCATCATAAAAGAGACACTTTCTCACCAAGTGACCTCTTTGTACACACATTCCATTTTTTCTCTCTCCGTCACTCATTTTAACATAAAATTTGTTCGCATGCAAGCAATTCACCGGAAGATTAGAGGTAAAATCTTCCAAATTTTTATGTAAAATATGCATCTAAATTCAGTATTTTTCCACCCATCAAATTTCCTTCTTCAGCATCATGTGTAGACAGTAAAATCGTACGCCCTTTTGCTTCTTCCAATACCAATTTTATGGCAATTTCTTTTGTTTTATCATCCAAGCCGCGAAAAGGCTCATCCAGTATCAGAAAATCATAAGAAACCAGCAATGCACGACATATGGCTACCCGCCGCTGCATACCGCCGCTGAGGACAGCAACCTCTCGATCTATCCATTCATCCAATCCAAGGGCAGCCAATATCCGCATCATGTGTTCCTGTTGCAATGCGCTTTCACAGACACTGTATAGATTCTGGCGCACTGTAAAGCCCGGCAGCAGTCTATCCTCCTGAAAAACAACACTGATCTTCTTGCCTTCCAGACCAGAGATGCTGCCTGCATCCGGCTGTTCCAATCCCATAAGCATCCGCAGCAGCGTGGTCTTGCCTCTGCCGGATTTTCCCATAAGACACAGGACTTCACCTTCTGGAATTTCCAGAGAGAAATCAGAAAAAACCATAAAATCGCCATATTTTTTTGTAATGTGTTTCATTTCAATCATACTTTTCCGATCCCCCTATTCCTGCGGTCAATAACATCCAACAGCCATAATATGAGTTTTTCAATGAGCAGGCTTACCACGATAATGGTCACAGTCCAAGCAAACAAGTCCGGCATCTGCAAATAGATTTTCGCTTCCTGGAGCCGTTCCCCAATGGAACCGTCCGGAATGCCAATGACTTCCGCCGCCGTACCAGCTTTCCAGCAAAGCCCAAGCCCCACTGCAAAAGCAGAACGGAGGTAAGGAAATACCTGTGGGAAATAAATATACCTTATCTTCTTTTTCATAGATAGACCAAAGACCTGTCCCATCTCCAAAAGCTGCCGGTCTGTTTGTGATATTCCCTGCAAGATATTGGTATACACAATGGGAAATACCATCAGGAAAGAAATAAATACCGACAAACTGCGGGAGGAAAACCAAAACAATGCCAGTATGACAAAAGATGCCACAGGTGTTGTTTTGATCACCGCTACCAAGGGTGCCATCAACTCCCGAAATCTAGTATACCTTGCTGCTCCCACTGCCGCCAATATTCCCAGCAGAGCCGCCAGCGCAAACCCACCTAAAATTCTACATGCCGAAAAAGCGATGCTCCCCCAGAAGGATGGATCGGGCAAAAGGGTCAAAAGACGCATACCTACAGCAACAGGAGATACCAAAAGTATCTCCTGTCCCAAACACATGCTCCCTATTTGCCAGATTACCAGCCAAAAGAGAATCGCCCATATTTTCATAGGCCCCTTACGCACCATGGTAGTAGAAACCATCTTCCGGCAGTGCGCCGCCTACTGCTTTGGGATTCTGTGCATAAAGTTCTTCCAGATATCCGCCCAGCTTATCCTGCATTTCATCGCCTGTGATGCAGACGATATTGCAGTAAGGCAATGCTTTTTCTGCCACGGCTGCTTTCAGAATGTCATATTTTTCAATGAGTGCAGCCGCTTCTGCTGTATTGGCGTTCACATAGTCTACAGAAGACGCATACTGTTCCATGAACAATTCTACTGCTTCAGGATTTTCTTCCAGGAAATCATTCCGTACTACCACAACACCTGTAATCATGCCACTGGGATTTTCTTTGCCTTCCTGCAGCGCATCCCATTCCGCACTCAAATCCAATGCAATCCGCAGATTTTCATTCTGCATCTGTGCTGTTGTTACAAAAGGCTGAGGCAGCATAGCAATGGCAGAAGGATTTGCAGCCAATGCCGCTACACATTCCGCATGTTCTGTTTTCCATTCGATATTCACATCTGTTTCAGGATTCAGTCCATTTTCTTCCAGAATATAATTCAAGCCGTATTCTGGTGTAGAACCTTTCCCAGAGGCATAGATGGTTTTTCCTTTCAAATCAGCCACAGACTGTACGGTGTCCCCATCTTCCACAATGTAAATAACACCCAGTGTATTGATTGCCAATACGCTCAAATTCTGTTCCATATTCTGGTAAAGAACTGCTGCCAGGTTTGCAGGCAGTGCCGCAATATCCAGTTCCCCTTTCACCAGCATAGGTGTTACTTCATCTGGGGACGCCAGCAATGAAAAATTGTAATCATTGGGGGCTGTAGCACCACTCTCATCATCTTCCATCATTTTTACCATCCCCATAGCTGTAGGCCCTTTCATAGCGCCTACATTTACCGCAACGGGGTCTGCTTCCTTAGCACCGCAGCCAGCCAGCATAGAAATGCCCAGAACTGCAGCAAGCAAGAAAGAAATTGCTTTTTTCATATAATATCCCTTCCTTTTCATTCAAAATTTTAATGATTTTGTCATTATTTTACTCTCATTTTCACAGTTTCTCAAGTTGCTTTTGCAACATTATTCAGAAAATCTCATAAAGACCAAACTGCTTCCACATACTATTTTTCGCACTTTTTTTGTTTACAATTTCGTACAAAACATGCTATACTAAGCCCATTACAAATTGTACTTATTTTCATACAAAGGATGTGCGATATGGAACAACATACAAAAGAACTTTATGAGAGATTACAAACACTGACCCTCCTGCGCCCTTTGCTGCGGGAACCTTTGCTCCAATCATTTTCTGCAATGATGGAATCCATGCTTTCTTTGGCAGACGGAAACAAAACTCCGCTGTCTGCCGCAGTTTCAGCATATTGTGACTTTACATCTGAAATCTATCGTTGTTATGCTGAAAATGAAAGAGAAATTTCTGGTAATTTTTCTCATTGTCTGTACGGACTGCTTTTCCGCACAGAAACCGATTATCTGAAAGCCAAAGCCAGAAAAAAAGATTTTTCTCCTTTTCTGGAACAGCAGCTGGACAAAGAACTGGAAATCCTCCAGAATCTATCTCTTCTGACAGCAGAAAAAGTACAAAAATCTTTGCAAGACGCGGGATTTACTCATCCTCTGCCACGCTGGGAAACATCTGTACTGGATTTCCACGCGGATTACCGCAAACACTTGGATGCCCTGCCCTATACAGGCTATGGCATATACGCACAATACCACACCTTCCTGTTCCGTCATGGAGCAATCCATCCGGTAAAGCATCCAGACATGCAGACACTGGAAGACCTGACTGGATACGAACGGGAAAGAAATCAAGTACTGCGCAATACACAGGTTTTTGTAGAAGGCGGAACCGCTTCCAATGTACTGCTTTACGGCGACGCAGGCACAGGCAAAAGCACCACAGTAAAAGCCATTGCCAATTCCCTGCGAAAACAAGGCTTGCGACTTCTGGAAGTAAAGAAAAACGAGCTTTATGAACTTCCTGACATCTTGGATGAACTTTCCGGCAATCCTCTGAAATTTATTATCTTCATTGATGACCTGAGTTTTTCCAGCAATGATGATAACTTCGCGGCACTGAAAGCCATATTGGAAGGCGGCGTTGCTTCCTGTGGCAAAAATGTACTCATTTATGCCACCAGCAATCGTCGGCATCTGGTAAAAGAAACCATGACAGAACGACAGGGCGATGAATTTTATCTGAATGACACTTTACAGGAAACTATGAGCCTTGCCGCCCGTTTTGGTCTGACCATCACATTCCAGAAACCCGGAAAAGACGATTACTTATCTATTGTAAAAAACCTGGCAAAACAATATGGTGTTTCCATGGACGAAGAAGAACTCTGTATAAAAGCGGAAGCCTTTGCCATCCGCTGCAACGGCAGAAGCCCTCGGACAGCGAAACATTTTATTGAACTGCAAAAGGCTGGAATTTAACGACACAAAACAAAAGGGAAACATTTTTGAATGTTTCCCTTTTTCTTTTATTTTTATTATTTCATGACAGCACCTTTGCTTGCCGCAGAAACGATTCTGCCGTATCTTGCCAGCCATCCGCTGGTTACCTTAGGTGCAGGTGCCACATAGGCTTTTCTTCTTTCTTCCAGTTCTTCATCTGTCAGTTTGACATTGATGGATGCGTTCGGGATATCAATTTCGATCAAATCGCCGTCTTTCAACAGACCAATTTCGCCGCCTGCCGCCGCTTCTGGGCAAACATGACCGATGGATGCGCCACGGCTCGCACCAGAGAATCTGCCGTCTGTGATCAGTGCAACGGATTTATCCAGCTTCATACCTGCCAATGCACTGGTAGGATTCAGCATTTCACGCATGCCAGGCCCGCCTTTTGGCCCTTCGTAACGGATCACAACCACATCTCCAGCTTTGATTTCGCCATTATAAATGGCTTCGATAGCAAAACTTTCATCATCGAATACTCTTGCAGGGCCTGTATGGCAAAGCATTTCTTCTGCTACGGCACTGCGTTTGACAACACAGCCTTCTTTCGCGATGTTGCCCCACAAGATGGCGATACCGCCTGTTTCGCTGTAAGGTGTTTCCACAGGACGGATGATTTCAGGATTGCGGTTATATGCGCCTGCAATATTATCGCCCAATGTATGGCCAGTTACTGTCATACAGCTCAAATCCAGTAGTCCTTTTTTAGACAATTCTGCCTGCACCGCGGGAATACCACCCGCCTGCTGCAAGTCTACGATATAAGTATCCCCAGCAGGTGCCAAATGGCACAGATTCGGTACTTTTGCGGAAATTTCATTAAATACATTCAAATCCAGATCTACACCTGCTTCGTTTGCAATAGCAAGAAGGTGCAGTACGCTGTTGGAAGAACATCCCAGCGCCATATCACAGGCAACAGCATTACAAATAGAAGCTTCTGTGATGATATCTCTGGCCTTGATGTCTTTTTCCACCAATTCCATAATTTTCATACCAGCGTGTTTTGCCAACTGCAATCTGCCGCTGTGTACCGCGGGAATAGTACCATTGCCGGGCAGCGCCATACCAATGGCTTCACACAGACAGTTCATGCTGTTTGCAGTGAACATACCTGCGCAGGAACCACAGCCAGGACATGCGTTATTTTCAAATTCATATAATTTGTTATCATCAATAAGCCCTGCTTTTCTAGCACCAACGGCTTCGAACATTTCAGACAGACTCTTATGGGTATCATCCACAATACCAGGCATCATAGGGCCGCCGGAGCAAACGATGGCAGGCAGATTGATTCTTGCTGCCGCCATAACCATACCGGGAACAATCTTATCACAGTTTGGCACCAATACCAGACCGTCAAAGCAATGTGCCATTGCCATGGTTTCCACGCTGTCCGCAATGAGTTCACGGCTGGCAAGGCTGTATTTCATACCGATATGCCCCATGGCGATACCGTCACAAACACCAATGGCAGGCACTTCGATGGGGGTGCCGCCAGCCATACGAATGCCGGCTTTTACGGCTTCTGCCACTTTATCCAGATGGAAATGTCCGGGAACGATTTCACTATGGGCAGAAACCACGCCAATCAATGGACGATCCAGTTCTTCTTTTGTATACCCCATGGCATAAAACAGGCTACGCATCGGGGCTTTTTCCACACCTTGTGTTACACTTGCACTTCTCAGATTCTTCATATATGTATGAGGGCACATTCCATATACAGGAAAAGCACCCTATCGGGTGCTTTTCCACGAGGAATTCCCCTTCCTCCTTCTTCTTTACTTTGCTGAACTTTTCTATTCTATTCTTATTTCTTCAGCCAGCTCATCATCTGACGCAGTTCTGCGCCTACATGACACAGCTGGTGATCTGCCTGTACTCTTCTGGATGCCAGGAATTTCGCTTTGCCGCCTGCGTTCATTTCCTGAACGAATGTGCTTGCGAAAGTACCATCCTGAATGTCTGCCAGCAGGCTCTTCATACCAGCTCTTGCTTCATCTGTGATAACGCGTTTGCCTGCGATATAATCGCCGTATTCCGCTGTATTGGAAATGGAATAACGCATTTTATCAAAGCCGCCTTCATAGATCAGGTCAACAATCAGTTTCATTTCATGAATACATTCAAAGTAAGCCATTTCGGGTTCATAGCCAGCTTCTACCAGTGTTTCGAAACCAGCTTTCATCAGTTCTGTTACGCCGCCGCACAGTACTGCCTGTTCACCAAACAAGTCTGTTTCTGTTTCTTCTTTGAATGTTGTTTCCAGGATACCTGCACGACCTGCGCCGATACCGGAAGCATAAGCCAGTGCGTAGTCTTTTGCTTTGCCGGAAGCATCCTGATAAACAGCGATCAGGCTGGGTACGCCTGCGCCTTCTGTATACAGTTTACGAACAATATGACCAGGGCCTTTGGGCGCGATCATGATAACGTCCGAACCTTTTGAGGGCTGGATCTGGTTGTAGTGGATGTTGAAACCATGGGCGAATGCCAGAATGTCGCCATCTTTCATGTGTTTTGCAACCTGGTTTTTGTAGATTTCAGGTGCCAGTTCGTCAGGTACCAGCATCATAACTACATCGCCTGCTTCTGCAGCTTCTTCGATTTCCATAACTTTCAGACCAGCTGCTTCTGCTTTTGCTGTATGAGCGGAGCCTTTTCTCAGACCAACAACAACATCCATACCGCTTTCTTTCAGGTTCTGTGCATGGGCATGGCCCTGGCTGCCAAAACCGATGACAGCAATTGTCTTGCCGTCCAACATCGCCAAATTACAATCCTGATCATAGTACTTTTTAATCATTCGTATCGTCTCCTTTTCTTCCGGGTTTTTCCCGTTTTTTCTTTTGTGACTTTTTTATTCTGCAAGGCCCCGTTCGATGCCTGTGATGCCTGTACGGCAAACTTCAATGATATCATAGCAGGATACCATATCCATAAAGCCGTCCAGTTTCTCAGGAGAGCCTGTCAGTTCAACAATCATACTGTTTTTGGAAAGGTCGATGATCTTTCCTCTATATATATCCACGATTTCGCGTAATGCACTTCTTTCATTTTTATCTGTGCGGATTTTCACCAGCAGCAATTCGCGATATACGCTGTTTTTCATATCCAGCAGATAGATTTCCCGTACCACTTCCAGTTTTTCTGTCTGGGCAATGATCTGATGCAGTACATTTTCATCATTTTCTCCAGTAACTACTGTAATTCTGGTAAGCCCAGGAATATGGGTCTCTGATGCGGTAATGGTGCTGATGTTAAAATTTCTTCTGCCAAACAGGCTGGAAATCCGAGCCAGTACATTGGGCTGGTTATCTACCAGCATACGCACCACCTGACGGGGGGCGTCTTTGTTGACTTTGATCTCTGTCATGCCTATCGCCTCCTCTTTAGTTCAAGATGATGTCTTCCACAGTACCACCATTGGGAATCATAGGCAGTACTTTTTCTTCCTGGTCGATGATGCATTCAATCCATACAGGGCCTTTTTCCTGCAAGGCTGCCGCAAAAGCTTCTTTGAATTCTTCCGGCGTTTCCGCACGGAAGCTCTTTGCGCCGAAGCCTTCTGCCAGCTTCACAAAATCTGTTTTCCGCTGAGGTACTGTCGCGGAATATCGTCTGTCATAGAAAGAACTCTGCCATTGATAAACCATCCCCAACACATGATTGTTCATGATAACGGTGATGATAGGCAGTTCTTCACTGACTGCGGTACAAGCTTCATTTAAGTTCATATGGAAAGAAGCATCGCCTGTGAAGTGGATTACCCGTTTATCCGGGCATCCAACCTGTGCACCAATGGCTGCGCCATAGCCAAACCCCATGGTACCCAAGCCGCCGCTGGTCAAAAATGCTTTTGTGTTGCGGTGTTTGATAAACTGTGCCGCCCACATCTGATGCTGACCAACATCGGTGACATAGATGGTTTCTTTATCTGTCATATCACAAACGGCGCCAATAATGTCTCTAGGATGCATTTTCGCCGCAGGACACTGGGATGCAATGGAAGCATCTCTCCACACTGCTACCTGTTCCAGCCAAGCTGTACGTTTTTTCTCCTCAACCAGAGGCAGCAGTTTTTCCAAGAAATATTTCACGTCAGAAAGGACGCTCATATCTACGATAACGTTCTTGTTGATTTCGCTCTCATCAATATCAACCTGAACTTTTGTGGCTCTATGGGCAAATTTTTCTGTATTCAGCGCTACGCGGTCTGAAAAACGTGTGCCCAATGCCAATACCAAGTCTGCCTGATCCACTGCTTTATTGGCAGCGACACTGCCATGCATACCGATCATGCCCAAAGAATGGGTATCGTTATAGCCGACAATCCCAACAGCCATCATGGTATAGGCAATGGGAATATCTGCCTTATGGATCAGTTCTGTCAATTCATGTCCAGCATCTGAAGCAGGAACACCGCCGCCGCAGTAGATAGCAGGCCGTTCTGCCTGATTGATCATATCCGCGATTTTCTGGATTTCCTCATCAGAAGCTGTGGGCATTGTTACTTTATGTTCTGCCTCCTTCGGTTCAAACTCATAAAGAGCAGCAGAAACATCTTTTGTCACATCCACCAGCACAGGCCCTTTTCTGCCTGTTGCAGCAATGCGGAATGCCTCTCTGACAGCATGTGCCAGATCTTCTATTTTATTAACGAAAAAATTATGTTTTGTAATGGGCATCGTAATGCCTGTGATATATACTTCCTGAAAGGCATCTCTGCCAATCAAGCTGTTTGCTACATTTGATGTAATGGCTACCATGGGAATGCTATCCATAAAAGCTGTTGCAATTCCTGTTACCAGATTGGTAGCCCCAGGGCCGCTTGTGGCAAAAACAACGCCGGTCTTCCCTGTTGCTCTGGCATAACCGTCTGCCGCATGTGCTGCTCCCTGTTCATGGGCTGTCAGCACGTGGCGAATTCGATCGCTGTATTGATATAATGTGTCATAGATATTCAATGCAGCGCCGCCGGGATACCCAAAAACTGTATCCACACCCTGTTCCAGCAGAATCTCCATAATGATCTGCGAACCTGTCATTTTCATGTGGCAGTCCCTCTCTTTCTTTTGTCTTTTGTTGTTTCGTCGTTATTTCTCTTTTGTATTTTTTTTGATACACACCATTATATTACACTTTTTACAAATGTCAATAACTTTTTTTAGCGCAAGTGCATAATAAAATTTTTACACTGTATTTACAAAAATACACTTGACAAATTGTTTTTATTTTAGTACAATGCATATCATTCAAAAGCAGTTCGCTTGCGAAACATTTTTGTTTGTCTGTCTGTGGCCAATCGGCCACCTCCATCAGACAGACAAACAAAAACGGACACGGGAACGTCCGTAAATTACAAAAGACTCCAATTCATGGAAGAAAGAAGGTTTGATTATTATGATGATGAAGAATTGCGAAAAGTATGAGGTCGGTTACTTTATGCCGCCTGAACCCTCAATGGAATGGATCAGCAAAGATCATTTGGAAAAAGCACCCGCATGGTGCAGCGTAGATTTAAGAGATGGTAATCAAGCCCTAATCGTTCCCATGAGTCTAAATGAAAAAGTAGAGTTCTTTCGTTTCCTAGTTTCCCTTGGCTTCAAGGAAATCGAGGTTGGCTTTCCCGCCGCATCTGAAACAGAGTATGAATTTTTGCGTACACTGATTGAAAAGGACATGATTCCTGACGATGTCACCGTACAGGTACTGACACAGTCCAGAGAACATATCATCGCAAAAACATTTGAATCTCTGAAAGGTGCCAAAAGAGCCATTGTACATCTGTACAATTCCACTTCTCTGGCACAGCGGGAACAGGTCTTCAAAAAAGACCGCCAGGAAATCATCGACATCGCTGTCAGCGGCGCAAAACTGATGAACGAATACGCAAAGAAAATGCCGGAAACAGAATTCCAGTTTGAATATTCTCCGGAAAGTTTCACCGGCACAGAAATCGACTTTGCGGAAGCTATCTGCAACGCTGTCATCGACATCTGGGAACCTACTCCTGAAAAGAAAGTGATTATCAATCTGCCCGCAACCGTATCCATGTCTATGCCGCATGTTTACGCAGCGCAGATTGCTTATATGTCCAAACACCTGCACAACAGAGAAAACGTAATCCTTTCTCTGCACCCCCACAACGACCGCGGCACTGCCGTAGCCGATGCGGAACTGGGTCTGCTGGCAGGCGGTGACCGTATCGAAGGCACACTGTTCGGCAACGGTGAAAGAACTGGTAACGTTGATATTGTCACACTGGCAATGAACCTGTTCTCTCACGGCGTTGACCCCGAACTGGACTTCAGCAACATGCCGAAAGTCGTAGAAGCTTACGAAAAATATACAGATATGAAAGTGCATCCTCGTCAGCCTTATGGCGGCCAGCTGGTATTTGCTGCTTTCTCCGGTTCTCATCAGGATGCCATCGCAAAAGGTATGAAATACCGCGAAGATAAACACATGCATCGCTGGATGGTGCCCTATCTGCCCATCGACCCTCATGATGTCGGCAGAGAATATGACGCAGACGTTATCCGCATCAACAGCCAGTCCGGCAAAGGCGGTATCGCTTATATTCTGGAACAGAATTACGGCTTCCACATTCCTGTAAAAATGCGTGAAGAAATCGGTTATATGGTCAAAGGTGTCTCCGATCACAGTCATAAGGAACTGTCACCTGCGGAAGTATATGAAACATTCAAGAACGAATATATCAACAAATTCAATCCCATCGACATTACTGATGCAACCTTCCGCAAAAATTCTACCTATAAAGGTGAAGATGGATATACTGTTGACATTCATGTAAACATTGCTGGTACAGAATATTTCTTCACAGCAAGCGGGAACGGTCGTCTGGACGCTGTCAGCAACGCCCTGCGTCAGTCCAAGCTTTACAGCTTCGACTATACTTTCGTAACTTACGCAGAACATGCGCTGGAAGCGGAATCCAACTCCCGTGCAGCTGCTTATGTTGCCATTGCTGATGCCAACGGCAAAGTTTACTGGGGCGTAGGTATGCATGAAGACATCATTCTGGCTTCCATCAACGCTTTGGTCAGCGCTATCAACCGTCTGAATCAGGTAAGCCATTTCATCACAAAATAAATAACAAATGAACGAGCAGGGACAGGTGCCACATGACAGTTTGTCACACCTGTCCCTTTTTGTACACAAAAGGAGCGATTTTTTATGGGAATGACAATGACACAGAAAATATTGGCTGCCCACGCGGGCCTGGATTCCGTTGTTGCGGGACAGCTCATCCGTGCCAATCTGGATATGGTACTGGGGAATGACATCACCTCCCCTGTTGCCATCAATGAATTTGAAAAAGCCGGTTTCTCCGGTGTTTTTGATAAAAGCAAAGTTTCTATGGTTATGGATCACTTTACACCCAATAAAGATATCAAAGCGGCGGAACAGTGTAAACAGTGCCGCACATTTGCCAGAAAATTCGATCTGGACAACTTCTATGATGTAGGCAATATGGGTATTGAACATGCTCTCCTGCCGGAAAAAGGACTGGTAGCCGCTGGGGAATGTATCATCGGCGCAGACTCCCACACCTGCACTTACGGTGCATTAGGTGCCTTCTCTACGGGCGTTGGTTCCACTGACATGGCTGCCGGCATGGCAACAGGTCAGGCTTGGTTCAAGGTGCCTGAAGCCATCAAATTTAACCTGACAGATGCATTACAGAAAAATGTCAGCGGTAAGGACGTCATCCTGCATATCATCGGTATGATTGGCGTTGACGGTGCCCTGTACCGTTCTATGGAATTCATGGGCGAAGGTCTGAAAAGCCTGTCTATGGATGACCGTCTGTGTATTGCCAACATGGCCATTGAAGCCGGCGGCAAAAACGGCATCTTTATGGTAGATGAAATCACAAAAGAATATATGAAGGACAAAGTAAACCGTCCTTACACCGTATATGAACCCGATGCAGACGCAGAATATGTACAGACTTATGACATTGATCTGTCTGCCATCAAACCCACCGTTGCTTTCCCTCACCTGCCGGAAAACACCAAAACCATTGACGAAGTGGGCGACGTTCCTATCCAGCAGGTTGTCATCGGTTCCTGCACAAACGGCAGACTGTCCGATATGAAAACAGCGGCTGAAATTCTGAAGGGACACAAGGTTCATAAAGACGTGAGAGCCATCATCATTCCTGCTACTCAGAAAATTTATCGGGAATGCATCAAAGAAGGTTATCTGGATATTTTCGTAGAAGCCGGATGCGTTGTTTCCACACCTACCTGCGGCCCTTGTCTGGGCGGTCATATGGGTATTCTGGCAGAAGGTGAACGCTGTGTGGCAACGACAAACAGAAACTTCGTTGGACGTATGGGTCACGTGAAATCTGAAGTATATCTGGCGAGCCCTGCCGTTGCAGCAGCATCTGCCATCACAGGCAAAATCAGCAGTCCCGATGAAGTGTAAGGAGGTTTTGAACAATGAAAGCAAACGGACACGTACACAAGTACGGCGATAATATTGATACAGACGTCATCATTCCCGCAAGACATTTGAACACTGCCAATCACAAAGAACTGGCAAGTCATTGCATGGAAGATATTGATACAGAATTTGTCCACAAAGTAAAAGACGGCGACATCATGGTGGGCGGCTGGAACTTCGGCTGCGGCTCCTCCAGAGAACATGCTCCCATTGCCATCAAGGAATCCGGCATTTCCTGCGTCATTGCCAAAACATTTGCCCGGATTTTCTACCGCAATGCCATCAACATTGGTCTGGCAATTCTGGAATGTGAAGAAGCCAGCGATAAAATTCAGGATGGTGACGAAGTTGCCATTGACTTTGATACCGGCATCATCACAAACGTCACCAGAAACGAAACTTATCAGGCACTGCCCTTCCCTGATTTCATCAAAGAAATCATTGCCAAAGGCGGTCTGCTCAATTCCATTCGTTAAGTACAAAAGAGAAAGGGAAATGTCCTATGAAATATAATATTGCTGTCATTCACGGCGACGGTATCGGCCCTGAAGTAGTAGGAGAAGCATTAAAGGTACTGGATACCATCGCCGAGAAATATCATCATGAATTCGTTTATACACCTGTATTGGCAGGCGGATGTGCCATCGACGCCGTAGGAGAATGTCTGCCTCAGGCAACCATTGACGCCTGCAAAGCAGCTGACGCTGTGCTGCTGGGTGCTGTGGGCGGCTGGAAATGGGATACGCTGCCCGGCGACAAACGTCCTGAACGAGCTTTGCTGGGACTGCGCAAGGAACTGGAACTCTTTGCCAATATCCGCCCTGCAATGCTCTTTGACGCTTTGGCAGACGCTTGTCCACTGAAACCGGAAATCGTGGAAGGCGGACTGGACATTGTCGTTGTGCGTGAGCTGACAGGCGGCATCTATTTCGGCGAAAGAGGCACCAAAGAAACAGATCTGGGACCTGCTGCTTACGACGTGGAACAGTATGCAGAAGAAGAAGTCAGAAGAATTGCCGTTACAGCCTTTGATATGGCTATGAAGCGGAATAAAAAAGTTACCAGTGTTGATAAAGCCAATGTACTGGAAAGCTCCCGTCTGTGGCGGAGAGTGGTGACAGAAGTGGCAAAAGATTATCCAGAAGTTACATTGGAACATTTGTATATCGACAACGCAGCCATGCAGCTGGTACGCAATCCAAAACAGTTTGATGTTATTGTCACAGGCAACATTTTCGGGGATATCCTCTCTGATGAAGCCAGCATGATCACCGGTTCCATCGGTATGCTGCCTTCTGCCAGCCTTGCAAAAGGCAATTTCGGTATGTATGAACCAGTACATGGCTCCGCACCGGACATTGCTGGACAGGACAAAGCAAACCCTCTGGCAACCATCCTTTCCGCTGCCATGATGCTGCGCTATACATTCGGACTTTCTGAAGAAGCAAATGCCATCGAAACAGCAGTCAAAGCCGTTCTGGCAAAAGGATACCGCACACCAGACATTGCAACAGAAGGCACCAAAGTTGTTGGTACCAAAGAAGCAGGTGCACTGGTACGGGCTGAAATTGAAAATATGTGATATATCAAAAAGTGCAAGACCAACAATGTTGATCTTGCACTTTTTTTGACAACTTTCTGTTAAAATAGAAAATCTTTCAATCTCACTTTCATCACGAAAACTATTTTCAAATCAAAATCAGTTAATCTATTATTTGCGTTTCCATTTCCACTCCAAACAAATAGTATGTCCACTTTGTTACTCCTGGAAATTCATCATCGGGCATAAAGTTCCCTTCAATGTCATAGGAATATCCAAGCCCGACATATTTACCAGAGCCACCATCTTCACATAAATTGATTCCAACACAAAAGATAGGCTTTTCAAACCTATGAAGTCTGCAATAGTCAACAATGCCAACTGCAAGCCATAATACAACTCCGCAGACAACAGTTATCACAGCCATAAAAATTCTCTTCTTATGCATATAATCACAGTCCCTTGCCGAATTAACTGCCTTTCTTTATGTGCTTAACCAAATCAATCAACAAACGCTTTTTATCGCCTCGTCATTAGAATATGCTTCTATCTGCAAGGACAAAAACAGAAAACCATTTCATATTTCACTTTATCATATCATAATCAAACGAATGTTGTCACCAGTCCCATAGTATCAAATGGCTGATCAGAATAGAAATAACGATGCCAATAAAAATATAATAGCCGAAATTCTTTTTGTTGTAAGAATTCCGGCTATATTTGTTCTCTTATGAAGAATTATTTATTCGGGAAGATCAACCGAATCGTTGTACCTTTGTCCACTTCACTTTCCATTTTCACAGTTGCCTGATGGAGCAGCGCACCATGTTTTACAATGGAAAGTCCTAAGCCTGTGCCATCAATTTCTTTGCTGCGGCTGCGGCTTACACGATAGAACCGTTCAAATACTCTTTCTTGTTCGCCATAAGGAATACCAATTCCTGTATCTGCAACAGTTACGGTAATGTCGTCAGGATGTTTTTCTACTTTCAGTGTAACAGATCCGTTATCTTTGTTATAGCGAATTGCATTGTCACACAGATTATAGATCATTTCTTCCAGCACATGCGGCACCCCTAACAGCACTGCTGATTCTGTTTCGATATGGAAAACAATATTTCTCTGAGCAGCCTGCCCTTCCAGACGTTTTGCCACCGTTTCCGCGATCAAAGCCACATTCACTTCAGTCTTTTCCATGGTTTCCTGGGCTTCATCCAATCTGGAAAGCTGAATGATATCCTGTACCATAGAAATCAATCTCTGGGCTTCGTCATAAATATTGTTTGCAAAGCGAGGTACATCCTCTGCTTTGACCATGCCGTTTTTCATGATTTCCGCAAAACCGGAAATGCTGGTCAAAGGTGTTTTCAGTTCATGAGAAACATTTGCCGTAAATTCACGGCGCAGTTTTTCACGATCTGCCTTTTCTGTGTTATCAAAGAGCAGCAGTACCACGCCTGCTACCAGACCATCTTCTGTGACAGGGTTTGCCAGCAGCTGATAGCTTCTGCTATCACTTTCCATGGTCACTTCTTCATGATTGCCTGCCAGAGCTGCTGTAATGCAGCGTCTGAAACCTTCTGTACGGTTCAAAGCAAATACGTTTTCTTTTTCAGGCACATGGTCTACGCCAAGCAGACGTCTTGCGCCTTTATTACAGGAAAGAACTTCGCCTTTTGCATCCAGAACCAACAGCCCTTCCTGCATATTTTCAGTAATGGTTTCAAATTCACGCTGTCTGCGCTGACGATCCTGCATCTGTTTACTGATGAGCTTATTCTGGACAGCAATACGACGCAGGAAAGGTGCCATTTCATCATAAATTTCTGCCTGTTCCGGATGTTCCAGATCCACATTTTCCAAAGGTTTCACAATGCTCTTTGATGTTTTGCTTGCCAGGAAACCTGCCAGAATCAACGCAATCACAAGCACCAAAGCCAACAGCTGTGTCATAGAAAGGAAAATGCTCAGTGCGCTCAAGCTTGTAACAGACAAACGCAAAATTGTTCCATCACTCAGTTTGATGGCATAGTTTTCCGTTTTTTCTGCCAATGTGGTGGAGTAACGTGTGCTCTCACCTCTGCCTGTGTTCAAAGCCTCAACGACTTCTTCACGTTCCCCATGATTTTCCATCTGGGAAACATCAGCATAAGAATCAAACAGAACTGTCCCGTCTGTATCAATCCATGTAATTCTCTGGCTTTGTTTCGGCAACTGTTCCAGATACGAAATGCCTTCTGTTTCCATGGCTTTTGCAATATAGACAGCGTCTGCATGCATCGCTTCTTTTGTCTGGTCACTGTTATAATCCCCTACAAAAGCAACCAGAATGAAAGTGGATGCGATCAAAATCAACAGCGATACATTGAATATCGCACGAAAAATTCTCTTTGTCATGGATTGCCTCCCATCTTATACCCAATACCTCGTATGGTTTCAATGTATGTACCGCAATCGCCTAATTTTTGCCGCAGTGTCCGAATGTGCACATCCACTGTTCGGTTTTCCCCATCGAAATCATATCCCCAGATCTGATTGAGAAGTTGATCTCTTGTTAAAACCATGCCCCTGTTTTCCAACAGATAACAAAGCATATCAAACTCTTTTTTTGTCAGTGTAACAGCTTCTCCTTTTACAAAAACCTCATGACGCTTCCGATTTACCGTCAGATCGCCAATGACGTATCTATTTTCTTGAGCAGGACGCAAATCTTCTGTTCTGCGCAGCAGTGCTTTCACCCTTGCCAGTAATTCCATCATGCCAAAGGGTTTGGATACATAATCGTCTGCACCACTTTCCAGCCCCATAACTTTATCATACTCGCTGCCTTTTGCCGTCAGCATAATGACAGGGAGTTTTTTTGTATCCTCTCTTTGCCGCAGTTTCTGCAAAATCTGTATGCCATCTTCTTCCGGCAGCATAATATCCAGCAACACCAGATCTGGTTTGCGCTTTTCCAACGCCTCCCAAAACAGAGAAGGTCTATCAAATCCCTCTGCCTCCAGTCCGGCTGTATTGAATGTGTATGCCACCAATTCCCGAATGCTGTTATCATCTTCAACCAGATAAATCATTTACAGCCTCACTCCTTACATCAGAGAATTTTCATTGATCATCAACTGAAATTTCAATCCCAGTTTTTTTGCTGCTTTTCTGCACAGTGTCATACGTTCCAGAAAAATTTCAAAGTAGTCCATGACAGAACTGTAATGGGTATCAACCGTCAATTTCAGTTTAATGAGTGTATGGGCTTCATTGATCTTCAAGACAGATTTTTCTACGGAATAATTGACTCTGTCATGGATATCAAAGGTGGTTTTTTCCTGATTACGTACACGGGTTCTGCGTACATCTGATTTATCTGCCAAAATCAGCGCTGCGGCAATGGCGTTGACAGGCACACCATGACCTTCATCATGGTTCCCAATGGCTGTCACCACCGTCGCAATATCTTCTGCCGGCATACCCAGTTTATCCAGAATACGGAATGCCATAACAGCACCGCTTTGGGAGTGGTCTACACGATTGACCACGTTGCCGATGTCGTGCATGAATCCGGCAATCCGCGCCAATTCCACTTCGTGTTCTGAATATCCCAGTGTTTCCAGAATATACTTTGCTGTTTCTGCCACTCTTGTCACATGGGCAAAGGAATGTTCCGTAAAGCCCAGTGCTGCCAGAGATTCGTCCGCACACTGAATGTAAGTGCGAATATCCACGTTATTTTTGATATCCTCAAATGTAATCATATTTATTCACCATCCATTTCTCCATGGATGCCTGTAATGGAATATTCAACCCATTCTGCGATGTTGGTAGCATGGTCTGCAACTCTTTCCAGATATTTCGCGATCATCAGCAGATCAATATAAACTTCGCCGTTTGTACCATCTTTTGCAATCTGCTCGATAATTTCACCGCGGATTTTGGAAAACAGATTATCCACAACATCATCATAAGCAATAACGCTGTGTGCCAGTTTCAAATCACCTTTTACGAAAGAGTCTACACTCTGTGTAACCATCTTCACAGCTTCTTCGGACATGGAACAAATATGCAGAGAACTGGACATTTCCAGCTGTTTATCACGCATCTGATCTGTCAGTTCCACAATATCTGCTGCCTGATCGCCGATTCTTTCCATATCGGAAATCATTTTCAGTGCAGAAGAAATGGTTCTCAAGTCTCTCGCAACGGGCTGCTGCTGAAGCAGCAGACGCATACACAAAGCCTCAATATCTCTTTCTTTTCGGTCAATTTCACCGTCTTTTTCCAACACAACAGGTACCAAGCTGCGATCCTGATCAAAAAGGGATTTCAATGCCAATGTAATGGCTTCCTCACACAAAGCACCCATGGTAATCAGTTCTACATGCAGCTGTTCCAGCTGTTCATCAAATCTTGTACGCATATCAACCAAACCTCCCCGTAATATAGTCTTCAGTACGTTTGTCCTTAGGCATGGAGAAGATCTGTTCTGTATCTCCATACTCAACAACTTCACCCAGCAGGAAAAAAGCCGTTTTATCAGAAATACGGGCAGCCTGCTGCATATTATGTGTTACCATAATGATAGTGTACTCTTTTTTCAATTCCACCGCAAGTTCTTCGATACGGGAAGTGGAAATAGGGTCAAGGGCAGATGTGGGCTCGTCCATGAGCAGAACTTCCGGCTGAACAGCCAAAGCTCTTGCGATGCAAAGACGCTGCTGCTGACCACCACTCATACCCAGCGCGTTTTTCTTCAGACGATCTTTTACTTCATCCCAAATGGCTGCGTCACGCAGTGCTTTTTCTACAATCTCATCCAGTTTCACTTTAGAACGGATGCCGTGTGTTCTGGGGCCATAAGCGACATTATCATAAATGCTCATAGGGAAGGGATTGGGTTTCTGGAAAACCATACCTACACGTTTGCGCAGGTGGTTCAGATCCATGCTGCCATAAATGTCTTCCCCATCCAGCAACACTTTTCCTATGATGCGGCAGCCTTCTACCAAGTCATTCATTCTGTTCAGGGATTTCAGCAGTGTAGACTTACCACAGCCGGAAGGCCCGATAAATGCTGTGATATCCCCTTCTGTAATATTCAAATTGATGTTTTTCAAGGCTTTGAAATCGCCATAAAACAAATCCAGATTGGAAATTTCAAATTTATTCATACTCAATCTTTCACTCCTACCTTTTTCGCAATCAATCCAGACAAAGCATTGATACCGATAACAACTACAAGCAGTACGACCGCTGTTGCATACGCCTGATCCATGTACAGACCTTCATTCAGCAGTGCGTACATATGAACTGCCAGTGTACGGCCGGAGGACATGAGACCATCCGCAACCTTTGTGGCTGTACCTGCGGGATACAGCAGTGCAGCTGTTTCACCGACGATTCTGCCGACTGCCAGGATGACACCTGCCAGAATCCCAGGAACCGCAGAAGGAAGTACAATACGGAATACGGTACGCAGCTTGCCTGCACCCAGACCGAAACTGCCTTCACGATACAAGTCAGGCACCGCAATGAGGGCTTCTTCTGTTGTACGCATAATCAAAGGCAAAATCATGATTGCCAGTGTCAGCGCACCACCCAGAATGGTATAGCTCCATTCCAGGAAGATATTAAAGAACAGATAACCAAACAAACCATATACAATGGAAGGAATACCTGACAGTGTTTCTGTTGTAATACGCACAATGGAAACTAGCTTATTCCCACGTTTTGCATATTCTACCAGGTAAATGGCGGAGCAAATACCTACTGGCAGTGCAAACAGCAAAGATAATGCTGTAATAATCAGTGTATTGATGATTGCCGGCATCATGGAAACGTTCTCAGTTGTATATTCCCATTCAAAAAGTTCAGGACTCAGATTGGGAATTCCTTTAATCAGAATATAAGCAATCAGTGCAATCAATACGGTTAATGTAATCACCGCTGAAATCACAACCAGTAAAAACAGGATTGCGGAAAGCGGATGTTTGCGATAGCTTTTCAGTCTCTGTAAAGCTGATTCTTTATTTATTGCTTCCATCAATGATTCCTCCTTTTCAATGCGGAGAAGGACAAGTTAATAATCAAAATGAATACGAACAGGACTACGCCGGTACCCAACAGTGCCTCTCGATGCAGGTCTGTTGCGTAACCCATTTCCATTACGATATTTGCTGTCAATGTACGTACGCCGCTGAAGATGCTCTTTGGCATTACCGTGTTGTTGCTGGCAACCATGATAACCGCCATGGTTTCCCCAATGGCACGGCCAACACCCAAGATAACACCTGCCAAAATCCCCTGTTTTGCCGCAGGCATAACTGCGAAGAATACGCTTCTTTCATGGGTTGCACCCAGTGCCAGAGAGCCTTCGTAGTAGGAATTAGGCACCGCGCGAATGGCGGATTCAGAAACGCCGATAACCGTGGGCAGGATCATAATACCCAGCAAAATGGAGGCAGTCAAGATACCTTTACCATTTGTACCTGTCAAGTCCTGCATGATAGGTACGATTACAACCAGACCAAAGAAACCATATACAATGGAAGGAATCCCCGCAAGCAGAGAAACCGCTGGCTTTACAATTTTATATAATTTATCAGGACAGAATCTTGCAAGAAAAATAGCACACAGAATCCCCATAGGAACACCGATGATAACCGCTCCGGCTGTAACATAAATACTGCCGATGATCATGGGGAAAATTCCATAGATGTTATTGGAGGGTTTCCATGTTTGACCAAACAGGAACTCCGTTATACCGATTTTATGAATTGCAGGCACACCATTGGCAAACAGGAAGATACAGATCAGTGCGACTGCCAGAATGGACATGCACGCTGCCAACAGGAAAACAACTTTCATTACGCCTTCTTTCATTGGTATTTCTCCTCTCCTTTCCTCTTTTCAAAAGTTATGCCGAAAGGATTCTCTTTCGGCATAACACATTCCTTCTCTTTTCACTTTTTCTTTTGTTGATTAAGCAACTTCAGACCAATCTGTTGTTGCACCTGTGAAGATTGCTTTTACTGTATCGCTTGTCATATCGCTTACTGTGTTTTCCTGGTTTACGATCACTGCAATACCATCCATTGCGATAACTGTGGGCTGCAAACCATTTGCCAGTTCGCTGTCTTTCAGTTCTCTGGAAGCCATACCGATATCACATGTACCTTCTGCTACGGAAGTCATACCTGTTGTGGAGTCGTTCTGCTGTACTTCGATTGTTACATCGGGGTTCAGAGCGATGTATGCTTCTTTCAGTTTTTCCATAACGGGTGTGATGGAAGAAGAACCTACAACAACGATTTTGCCGCTCATGCCGGATGCTGTGTAAGCGCCTGCGCCGCCCTGGCTGATGCAATCGTTTTCTTCAACAACTGCCTGACCTTCGTCACTCATGATGAATGTGATAAAGTCGCTTGCTACTTCAGAAACATCTGCTTTTGTTGCGATGTTGAAAGGACGAGCTACTTTGTAAGTACCGTTTTTGATGTTTTCTGCTGTTGCTTCAGCTCCATCAATTTTCAGTGCTTTTACGCTGTCATCCAAAGAACCCAGGGAGATGTAACCGATTGCATTGGGGTTGCCTGCTACGGTTGTCATCATAACAGCTGTGCTGTTTGTGATTTCCGCCATTTCTGTTGTCATATCAACTTTTTCGCCTGCATCATTTTTTTCTTCGATGCCGAAAAGTTCAATAAAAGCACCTCTTGTACCGGAACCATCTTCTCTGGAAACTACGGAAATGGCACCGCTTGTTGCAGCTGCATCGCCGCCTTCTGCTGTTTCTTCACTATCACCGCCGCAGCCTGTCAGTGCTGCAACAGACATCATCATTGCCAAACCAAGTGCTAAAAATTTCTTCATAATATTTTTCTCTCCTTTTATTTCTTCTTTCCTTGTTTTGCAAACTTATAATACTGTTCTTACGTTAAATCAAATATCTTGTTTATGTTAAATCTATGTTAAATAGCTGGCTTTATTCCTGTGAAAAGTTGACTTTGTTACCACGATATGGTAGCATAAAGCAGCAAATTAAGGATTTTATAGGAGAGTTTTGTAAAACTATCCTGTAAAATTTACATTTAATCTTTTCTAAGAATTAACTTTTCAATACCATACGATCATCGTTTTTCAGCAGATCCATTTTCTCGAATTTTAAAGCAGAATCTGGATTTTTTGTCCTATGTAAAATATTTTACAAAAGTAAGGGGGTTCTTTTTTCTTATGTTAAATAACAGAAGTACACGGGGAGCGCTTCTTTGTATATTCAGCGCAAGCTTATGGGGGTTCACTGGCACAGTGGGACAATTTCTCTTTCAGGAAATGGGCGTTTCCTCTAAATGGCTGGCCTCTAATCGTATGTTCGCAGCGGGGATTTTACTTTTACTTTACATTTATTGGCGCAGAGGAAAAGAAATCTTCAGCATTTGGAAAAACAAAAAAGATGCGAAGGACATGTTATTGTTCAGTTTGATCGGGATGTTATTCACACAGTATGGTTATTTTCTTGCCATTGGACATTCCAACGCCGCTACGGCAACAGTCCTGCAGTATCTTGCCCCTGTTATGATCGTTATTTACATTTCCATACGCTATCATAAAATGCCTTCCTTTTTCGAATTCTTTGCTGTGCTTTGTGCACTGCTCGGAACATTCTTACTGGCAACCCACGGAAATGTAAAAAGCCTTACTATTTCTCCATTGGCATTGTTTTGGGGATTGGTTTCTGCTGTTGCTCTGGCTTTTTATACAGCCTTTCCCAAAAGACTGCTGCAAAAATACGATACTATACTGCTTATTGCCTGGGGGATGTTTATCGGAGGCTTCTGCACCAACTTTGTTGCACCGTTCTGGCGCTTTGAAGGTGTCTTAAATCCAGTCTCCATTGGCTGCATCTTATTTGTTATACTCTTTGGTGCCATGTTGCCCTACTTAACATTTCTGTATGGCGTAAAATATATTGGCCCTACCAAATCCAGTCTGTTGGCTTCCGTAGAACCCCTTTCCTCCACAGTAGCCTCTGTTCTTTGGCTCCATACGCATTTGGAGTGGATCGACTACATAGGAATTGGCTGCATCATCGCAACGGTATTCCTTCTTTCTATTCAGCCAAAGAAAAAAGAACAAACAGCCGTTCAATAATCAAAACCACCCGTTGAACGGGTGGTTTGACCAGACCCTATAAGGGTCTATCTCTTGTGGTGGCCCCCTGAAGGGGG
>PPYE01739997.1_pt1 | contig 35047 bp, 28 predicted proteins | sample 1559881 | NCBI WGS metagenome assembly PPYE01 (sample SAMN08240022, study PRJNA423297) | Human gut metagenome, whole genome shotgun sequencing project.
CCGGCGGCTCCAGATCATTCTGGAGCGGGCCGGGTGTAAGAGAATCAGATTTCACGATTTACGCCACACCTTTGCCACCTTGTCCCTGGAGAGCGGCATGGATGTGAAGACCCTCTCCGCCATGCTGGGCCATGTGTCGGCCGCCACCACCCTGGACATCTACACCCACGTCACCGGGGACATGCAGAGCGAGGCGGCGGCGAAAATCGACCGGGGACTGGGCAACGAGGTGCGGGAGAGCCCTACTCAGACAGGGCAGGACCCGGTCGCAGACTTCCAGCCGGTGCTGAGAAAGACCCGGAAGCCCGGCACCGGGTGCGTCACCCAGATCAATGACCACCTGTTTGAGGGCCGCTACTCCCCCACTTGGCCGGACGGCACCAAGCATTCCAAATGCGTCTACGCCCACACCCGGGAGGCGTGCGAGGCGAAGCTAAAGGCGCTGATCCAGCAGATGAACGCGGAGCGGCAGGCCCTGCGGGACCGGGCACGGGGCATCATTCCGCCGGATAAGCTCACCAAGACGCAGAAGAAAATTTGGACGTATATGAAATTCCACCCCGACGTGACCAACTACCGGGCCATCGCCCGAGGCGCCGGGGTGACGAGACACACGGCGGCAAAGTGGTATGAGATGATACGGGGGATGCTGGGGCGAACACCGACCTAAAGAAGAAGGGCTGGTATATCCGTTATACCAGCCCTTTCGTTTCTGATTTAGGTCGTTTTTTCTGCTTGGCACACTTGGGACAGCCATGTCCTTTTGTTCGGCTGGCAATGACAGCTTCCCATTCGTGTCCGCACTGTGAGCACTTCCACCATGCCCTTTTCCCACTTCCGGGAAGCAACTGACTCGGATTCAAACCTACGTTTTTTTGAAAATCCCACTCCTCCATCAACCCCGGATACAAAGTTGCCAGGTCATTTACACCGCTTTTAGGAACCCTACCACTGCAACATGGGCATCCCACACCTCTCTTGCGATTATTAGGGCTTGCCTCCCACTCATAACCACATTGCGGACAAAGCCACCAAACAACCTTAAATCGCCCTGCTGATATATCATCGGGGGATAGTGCTCCGTTTTTTGTCGGATGCCACTCTTTTGCTAAATCAGGCATTGTCTCAGCAAGAGATCCCACCCGTTTTGCAACTTGTTTTGTATATGTAGTTCCCCGTCGACTCTTGGAACATTCCGCACAGCCATATCTTCCTGGGCGTGTCATACTGTTAATGCTACATTGCCACTCATGTCCGCAGTCTGGACACTTCCACCACACGACTTGATTGGAACTAACTGTAAACATACCGGGGACTAAATTCTTGTTCTTGGTAAAATCCCAGCACATGACAACATCTGGACGAAGATCCGCCAACGAGTTCTTGATTTCATTCAGATAGTTGAGAATGTCCGCTCTGTCTCTTTCCAAATCAACTGTGACAGCACTATGAAGATAGTAAGGATTTTTTCTTGTCCACATATTTGAATTCTGGTCAATGGAATCCAGTATCGCCTGAATAACACCTTCCAACGCAGAATATGTCCGTACTTTGGGAATGTAATAGACTGCATCCGCAACATCATTCCATTCTTGGTCCGTGTTTTCTTTAATACGAATAAGTGTAATGTGATGTTTCTGGCAGATGGTGTATTTTTTCTTTTCTCGTTTCAACTGTGTTGCGGAGTTATGCCAGGCTGCACCATCAAACTCAATTCCTAATCGTATAGATGGAATATAAACATCCAATTCCATGGAATGTTCAAATATCTCTCTATATCTGTTGACTGTATCAGGATATAGCTTTTTAACGTAATAGAGGATCGCCTGCTCAGGGAATGAAGTCTGGTTCTTGGCATTGCAAATTGGACATTGTGTATCATCGCTATTTCTATCGTGAATCGTCGCCTGATACTCATGTCCCACCGGACACACCCACCACACTCTTTTCCCGCTTCCTGCGGTAACATCAAATGGAGTTAGATCAGCGTTTTTCGTGGGATGCCATTCTTTCGCCAAGCGAGGATTTACAGTTGCAAGATCATTGAATCCTCTAAGTGCTTTATGTCCGGAACAGTACGGGCAAGAGTATCCTCGGTTGGTTCGTTTGATAATGAGCTGCTCGTAGGCATGTCCTTTTTCACACAGCCACCATACTTTTTTCCGACTACCGGCAGTTACATCACACGGCGTTAAATCAATGTTTTTATCATAGTTCCATTCTTTTGCCAAGTCTGGATTTGTCGTTGCCAAATCGCTTATGCCTTTGAGAACTCGATGCCCAGAACAATAGGGACAGCCATATCCTCTTTTTGTCCTCTGATTGACCACCATTGAATAGGAGTGCCCTTTGGGACACAGCCACCAAACTTCCTTGCTCGATCCAGACGTGATATCTTCCGGATTTAAGTTCTCATTTTTTGTGGGGTGCCACTCTTTTGCCAACATGGGATTCACAGTGGCCAAATCATTCTCATCTTTTACCAATCTGACCATGCTTACCTCCCACTTGACAAGATAGTGGTTTGATGTGTATTTATTATTCTAACCACTCAATCGGAACAAGTTTAACATTATTTCTCCATTTTTCAACCAGATGAATACAGGAATCGGGTATGTTGCCCCATATGTCATCATCAGCATGCTCGGTAACAATAATCTGAATGTCAAAGCCTGCACTCTTCACAAAGGAGGATAAGCTTTCGAATATCTTTCTAACCGCAATTTTATCGTCATCATTTAATTGCAGTTTAGTCTCATTTGCAGAATTTCGGGTGCGTGGAAAGTAGACTTGGCTGGGCTGATCAAAAATAATAAAGTTTGGCACATTCACGCTCGACTTGGTTTGGAAAAAACGTTGTAAGGCTAATATCAACGCTATGTGATAAGATAACCAATTGGATGCGCTGCCAATCTCCCATAGGTAATCATCACGTCCTGTTTGACTTTTCACCCGCACGGTCAAATCTTTTATAACAAACTCCACGGGATCTTCTGGATGCTCAACATCCAGTTGAGCGAGAATCTTTCCCATCTCTGTCTTTAAATAGCTCAGCGCATAGTCCAGTTTACGTCGTATTTCAGACTCATTTACTTCTTTTTTTAATTGCTCAATACGGGTGGTCACCTCGTCAAGCTTAGCTTCAAGTTCGCTATCTGTACCGATACGTTCGTAAGTACTTATTGCAACATCTATGCGCCCAAGAAAACGAGAGATTGACTCCAGTGTATAACTTTCTTCGCGCTGGACGGCAAGTGCTTGAGATTCAACTCTAATGCGTTTTTGAACAGCTTCCAACTTATCAGCCAGCTCTTGTATTTGTACCTGAACAATTTGAATCTCTCTCAAAAGCCGCTGGAACAACGGCCATCTCAGTCGTGCTGCGCTCAATCTGTTCGAGCGCAGTGCACAAGGCATTCACATCCTCTATGACATTTTCGTGGCTTGGCTGGAAGATAGGGAGTATATTGCGTTCTGTCATGTTGGAACGGATCCAAGTCGATATATCAAGACGATCAAGCTGAATTTGCAGTGATTTATCATATTTCCCCATGGATTGCATTAATTGAAGCATGTCTGTATGGCGTTTCCGGGCAGAAAACAATTCACTGGATATTTGTTGCTCTTCTTGCCGCAATGCTGCAATGTCCTTGGACAAATCTGTAACATGTTCGGGGGCAACTGATGCATCTGTAATTCGTTTTTGCGAAATAGCACGAAGTTCGTCGACCTGACGGGCAAACTCATCAGCATCGTTAGCAATATAATTGGTTAAACCATATTCATATGCTTGGGTCAACCAACCAGCAACCTCCTGTTTCCATCCCTCAGCAACGGTTTTAATTTGATCAAGATCTCGCTGAAATCGCTCAGACATCTTTAATAGTCTTTCAATTTCTTTGCGTTTGGCGAGAATTTCGGGAGTTACAGCCCCGAGTGCATATGGGAAAACATCAATGAGCTTTTTGCGGTGTTCCATGGTGTCTGCTTTGTAAAATAGGACATCCGCATTGGCAACGATATTTTGTGGCTGGAAAAGAAATGCCATGAAATCGCGATATGAAGGATGAAATGCACTTGCGTTGGAATCAAGATCAAGAAAAGACATCGCAAATAACTCGTTTAGCATATCCTTAATGGATTCAACATTTGCGTTTTTTTCTATGTATTCAGGAACGGTTATTTCTTTGCCGCGAAGGATGAACATATCGCCAGTGGATGCTTTATCTCCAGGTTCACGTCGGCAAAGGAGAATTTGCTCTCCCTTCATATCGAAAAGCACACCAAACCATGAACACGCATTACGGATGACATCCACAGGAATAGTGCATTTATCGGAACCAAGACAATAGTCAATGATTGGAATAATCGCTGATTTGCCAGTGCGCGAAGCACCCGTAATTATATTGACTACCCCACTTTTAAACGACAAGATACGAGGGGAATACTCTTGTTTTCGGGGCCATAAAATGATAGAGTTTATGGCAAATTTCATTTTAAAACCTCACTTTCAACCATTTCGCAATTTCAAGAAGTGTGAGTTCAGAGCACCATCCTCCAAGTTTTTCCGCTGCTGTCATCATATTTCTACAGTCTCCTTTGGGGACATATTTTCGAATAGTTGTAAGCAACGGAAATACTGTTGCGGTTTCAGGTAATAATGACACAAGATTTGCTTCAACTGCGATATTAAATGCATCAAGTGTTAGCTCACGCATTTGTATAGCAGTGTTATTCACATAATGAATGCTGTCGTTTAGCTTTCCTGAGAATAGTTTTTCTGATACCTTTGGCAAACCACTGGCTTTTTGCGTGCTTCTAATTATGGTACACAGATCTTGACGAAAGACAATGGGTAAAACTACGAACAACAACGGAAAAGGAACCGGCTGATTTTTGTTATCATAATACCCGCAAACAAATCGCCAGAGCAAAGCGGCACCAATCGCTGGATTTTGTACATATCTTACATCTATATCAAAATTTCTCATACATTATCCTCTTTCAATAGCTTTATATACTGTGGGTGCCATCCAATTTTAGGCGCATCAGCGGGATTATTTGCCAAGAACTGCAAGGTTCCGCTACCGAAGAAGGGAGGAGTCTCGATACCTTGTAATTTTTGATGTTTAGAATCATCTCTACACTTAAAGTACACTGCTGTTCCGCAAGAAATAGGGTCTGTTCTGTATTGCAATCCCATAAGATATTTTTGATTCACCCAGGTCCGGTAAAGCGCATCATAATAATCTTCAAAACTTTGTTCGTTTACAAGTCCGCGCTGTGCCCACTCTATCTTATCAGTTTTTGCACGCAAGAAATCGCTGGCAGCTTCAAAGAGGGTAGTATCATCCACTTCGATCAGCTTTAGCTGCCTAATGTAAGTGTCTAAGCGTGCAACTTCACCACTTTGTTCAGTATGTGAAGGCGGTAATGAAATGGCCTTAAGAACGGCATTTGTATTACATGCTCTTATCTGCAGTGTCAAGGCGTTCCGGTAGTCTTTTGAGGAAATGTAGGCGGGCATATTTTCTTTTGTAAATGACAACACCGTCTGCGTAACCCAACCGAGCATATCTGTCAGAAGAAGATCAATATATTCAGGAGGAAGTCCCGGTTGATTGCTGAACCGGTGCAAGAGATTTTCATTATAGGTATCATTATGTATTTCAATCTCCATAGATTTTATGATACCACAGACAATTTGAGATCTGGTATCATCAAAAAGATATCTAATGTAATCTCTATATGAATCTGGCAGAGTTGCATATACATCAACATTTGGATCTTCTGTCGCTGTATGAAGAATGGTGTTTTTGGCATAAGTCAAAGCTTTTTGTGCAGCATCATCAGAGTGAGCATCCATGAAAATCTTTTGGATACTGCCAGGTGTAACTGTACTGTTTGAAACGACAACAAAACGCAAAATAGCATCGGATGGCAAGGAACCATCTTCAATATAAGTACACCAATTATAAAGCGTTTTCCAAAAAACTGAGGCTCGATTGGCTATTGGGTTGTTAGCTGATGTAACGCTTTTTAATTGTTCAGCAATAACCTTTCCATCAATCTCTACAGCCACATCATCCAGTTTCTCCACACTTACAACACGGTCATCGACGGAAATGAGTTCATAGAGCATATGTATCACTTGAAGTAAATACCCATGTAACTTATCGGGAACCAAAGTTTTGTTTGACATATGCACCCCTCCAATTTCTCTGACATAGACCGTAAACTTCTATGAATATCATAAAAGCCGCATGGGAATACACCCAAACGGCAGCCTTGGTGGCACAAAGGCTCACCGTATAGCTATTATAAAGGATAGGACTGGAAAACTCAAGAATGCGTCGTATCTACAATGATGAATACAGCAGTCCCGCCAGTTAGGGATTGGTTAGGAATTTGACCGTTTCAGGTACGATTCTTACTCGGGTGTCTATCACTTTTCTGCTCCTTGAATCACCGCAGAACAGCAATTGTTCAAATCGAAAATAGAACAAAAAACGCAGAAAAACCGCCGATTTAGGCGGTTTTTCTGGTGAAAATGGTCCGAGTGGGGAGACTCGAACTCCCGGCATCTTGCTCCCAAACCTATGTCTGAACCTTCAGGAAGCCCTGTTGCGCCCTCTTTGGTGCTTTCCAGCACTCCTGCGGTTCCTCTTTGAAACTCTTTTGCCCTGTTTGTTTCAGACACCGCTTTCGTCTTTTGGGATTTGTGTGGGATGGAATTCTGTATATTAAAAGTGCTTCCGACCGGGTTTACCCCTGCATCAGACGATTCTGTCGCAGAAAACGCCTCAGAAATTGCGCCACATAAACAATGAAATAAGCCTCGGCTTGGGAGTTGTTTTGAAGATGTAAAACCGGATTCTTGTCAAGTAATCAGCAACTGACAAGAATGACAAGAACGGCCACATGCGGCATCGCCTGGAACAGTCATTCTTCTCAAAAAAATTCGTTCTTTCCAGTAGCTATTTCCTGCTTTCTGTGATATTGTTCGTTTGCCAAAAGGAGGCGATGATATGCAGAAAGAAAATTATCTCACGGTTGATCAGTGGTGCGACCAGTGGTTCACCAGCAACCGGCACAAATGGAATGGCAACACCGAGGGCGGGTACCGCAATCTGATTTACAGCCACATCATCCCCAGCATCGGAAGTGTGGCGCTCTCTGACCTTACAAAGCAGACAATCACCGATTTCTACGACAGCCTGCGAAGCCAGGGACTCAATGCCAGAAGCGTCTGGTGTGTCCACCTGCTCCTGCGCCGGTGTATGGACGAAGCGGCACAGGACCAACTCATTCCCTACAACCCGGTGCGGCTCTGCCAGGAACCCAAGGAAGAGGAATACAAAACAGCCCCTCTGCGATTGGGGCAGCTCCAGCGTTACCTGAACGCAGCGGAACAGCTCGGCGTACTCCCACTCATCTATACAGGACTATCAAGCGGTCTGCGGCAATGTGAACTGATCACCTTGTCGTGGGCCGATTTTCATGTTCGCTACAAGTACATTCTCAAAGGCCGGCGCCTGCTTACGCTCAATGAGAAAGCGGCGTATCTCCTGAAGCGAATCCCTGAAACAGACTCAATCTATGTGTTCCTCAACCCCAGAACCGGAGTGCCGTATAAGCTCCACGAGTTCTACTATCTGCACAAGAAGATATTGAAACAAGCCAGACTCCCGTGGGTAGCCTTCCGGGATTTGCAGCGTCAGTGCATGGAGGTGGAAATATGACACTTCGGGAATACATCAACTTCTGGCAGGAAACCTACGACAAGCACCAAAGCAGGCCGACCACCTATGCGGCGCACAACTATGTATTCAAAAACCATATCCTTCCCGGCCTGGGAGACACACAAATCTCTGAATTGACATCGGAGATGGTCGGAGAATTTCTGGAGGAACGGAAGCGCTTCGGTAATCACAGAAGAAGCGGTTTTGGATTGGGTGAGGAAACCATGCGGCACATCCACCGCCTGCTCCAGCAGTGTCTGAATCAGGCCATCCGGGACGGTCTCCTGACAGAGAATCCTGCCAAGGCATTCCGCTACCGCAAGTCCACGACGGTGAAAGCGAATATCATGACGCCTCTGGAAATGGAGGACTATCTGGATGCCGCCGAGCGTCTGGGCTATCTGCCCATGTTCATGCTGGCGCTGACGGCAGGCCTACGCCAAGGCGAGCTAATCGCCCTGAAATGGAGTGACCTGAATATGAAAAAACGGACGCTGACCATCGCAGAAAAACGTGCCGTGGAACGGCGTAAGCTGGTGGAGTACGGTAGCCAGACGAGGTCAATAAGGCTGACCCCGGAGGTGGTCGACCTTCTCATCATGGAGCACAGCAAGCACCCCAGCAGCCCGCTCATGTTTATGCACCCGGCCACGCTGAAACCTTACTCGCCGCAGATGGTGCGCCGGATGCACAAGGAGATTATCATAGAAGCTGGACTCGACCATATCCGGTTTACGGACCTGCGGCACACATGCGCCATCGCCTCCCTGCGAAATGGGATGGAAGCCAAGGAGCTGGCGCAGATGCTGGGGCACGCCCGAACCAGCATGACCCGGCAGAACTATACGCCGTACCTGCCCCATAAGAAGAAAAAAGACGGAGAGTCTCCAAGCGAAGCATCTCAAGCCGAGCTGAAGCAAGCCGCAAATATTCTGGATAATCTTCTGAAATTCTGATAGCTATTCCGGAAAAGGTGTGGTATATGTTTGTGTCACAAGGAGGCGAAGCCCATGAAATACAAGCTGATCAAAGAACTATATGAATGCTTCTACACTCCGCCGGAGCTTTCGGCCCCCCGGCAAGAAATAGAGAAGTGCCACAAGGCTTTGATCGAGGTGCTGGAGAAACCCGAACGCAGGCTGGTACTTCAGATCATTGACGCCAAGGACCGCATTGTTGAAGACACTTCCATCGACAGTTTCATCTCCGGATTCGAACTGGCGTGGCAGCTCTCTATGGAACTGAACAACTATAAAAACGAGCGCTTGGCCTCCTGCCGAACTGGGAGGCTGGGCGCTCGTTTCACATCTGAGAAGGAGGAGCCGAAATGAAAAGGCGTATCATCATCGCCGCAGCATTTACCGTCTGTCTGGCCCTGTGGGCCGCTGTGTGGCCGCAAGCCGAAACGGTCGGGGAAACGCCTGCACCGCCCCAAACACCCGCCGCAAGCGCCCCAGAGCCGATTGTCGCAGAGGTCAAATTAGAAACAGAAAGCGATTTGCCAACAGAGAAAGAAAAGACTGCGACTCCACAGTCGGAGCCTCCCCATGAAACCACCAATGAACGGGAGCCTGCACCAGTGGAAGCGTCTGCAGCTCCCAACGCACGACCAATGTCTGAATCGGAGCATGTTCCGGAACCTACTCCCGTACCCGCCTCGGCGCAGGCGATCACTGACCTACAGCCCGGCGATATGGTTTATGTGGAGGGCTTCGGTTGGCTGGAATACCAAGGGCCAAATCACTGCGAATACGGCGCGGACATTTACGAAAACGGCAACAAAATCGGCATCATGGGCTGACCTCAAAAATTGCGCCGCATAAACAATGAAATAACCGCAGGAGAGCTAAAAACACTCCTGCGGTTACCCTTTTCCAGTTGGTAATTCAAAATCTCCTGTCTGGAAAAGAAATCACAAATCTGAAAACTGGATTTTCAATAGACAAAACGGTATTTCTGTGTTAACATTATTTTGTGTTAGTGTAAACTCAGTGTATGAGGTGTTTATATGAGTCAAATTATCCTCGATGACTGGGCACTTCACATTAGAAAGCATTATGTTCCAGATGGTGAATTGGAAGAAGATGCCGCGTTGAACAAGTTGACGGTAGAGGAATACTTGCGCCAATATGTTATCCCGCAAAAAGGAGAACCATTTGGACCGACGGCACGGTCAAATGATATTAGCGAAATTCTGTTTGCAGATTTATTTGAATTCATCCTAAACTATGAAGTTCCCCGGTGTAAGCAGCACAACCGTTCCGGTAAAAATGAATCTGAGCATGGCACAGATATAATTGCATACAGGTTCTTCGCTGAAGGAAAGGCTCCGCATAAAAACGATGAGCTTGTGGCAATAGAGGTAAAAGCACTTCTTTCTTCAAATGAGGCCGATAAAGTAATTAAAGATGCAGTCACCGATTCAAAAAAGGACGAGGATCGAGTTTCTCATACTTTGAATTACTACCGAAAAAAGCTCCGCTTTATGGGAAAGTCAGCAGAAGCAGCGGATGTAGCAAGATTTCAACAAAAAACCGAATACCCTTATAGAACATCCTTTGTAGGGGCTGCCATTTCAAGCTTGCCAGCTGTCGAAAAGAAAGTCATTGTCGGTATTAAGGGAGCAGATTTGGAACTGAAAACAGATCAGTCCGTTTTTTATGTCCACGGAGCAGATTTGATGTCCCTGACACATCAAGTATTCGAGAGGTGCATTAAATGATTTTCTCAAATACTTCAAATTATATGCTCAAATACCAAAAGGCCAAAGCAAAACTTGTAGAGTATGACATTCCGCAAAAGGATTATCCTAAGTTTCCATTAAATTCGAATGAACTATCCTATCCTGTTGTTTACATACTTTCTCGATACGCCGAAAGTGTCATTGAAAACAACATAGCTGACATGGAAGAATTTTCACCACATTTAGTGGCTGCTTCACAATACTTTGATGCGGCTGTAGGGGCCAATGATCGTGCAGAGTATGATGTTGATTTTTTGCTGTCTGGAGCTGCGTCCTACTTCCTTTCTGATGACTTCGGAAGTGCAAAAGTTTTATGCTCCGAGTATTTTGCGCGAATAAATCCGGAAACCAATGTTCCTCAAAAAATCATGGGTAACTTACTTGGGTATCTTCTACTGAATCGAGACTTTCATATAAGTGAAGATACTCCTTATGGAGAAAAAGTCTGCCGTTCATTGCTGGCCTATTACAACACCGGAAAAGGGGCGGAGGAAATACAGAATCTATTATCGGAGTATAGAAAAGTGATTTATGAAAATGATGCTCCGATGGAAATATACTATGTCGATATATTGTGCGCCATTGTCACGGTAGCTTTGTCCAAGTCATCGTGGAGCCTTCTACCCAGGTATTCCGAGTTAGATCAGTCCCTGTGGTCAGATTACCTTAAAAGCCCAAAGGCTCCAAGAATGCTGTGGCCAGCGCAACAGCTTATTGGCGAAAAGGGAGTTTTAAGGGGGCAGAGTGCGATAGTACAGTTGCCAACTGGAGTAGGAAAAACTAAAAGCATTGAGCTGATTATTCGTTCGTCTTTTGCCTCAGACAGAGCGACTACAGCAATAATAGTTGCTCCGCTCCGTGCTCTGTGCAATGAAATAGCAAATGATATGATTTCGGCATTCGGGGATGAGGTTTTAGTCAACCAGTTTTCTGATGTTCTCGAGGAAGACTTTTCTCTTGATTTATTCTTGTCCCTTAAATCGAAAATACTGATTTGTACCCCTGAGAAACTCCGCTATATCATTCATCACCAAGCTGATTTCCTGGATGAAATTGGTCTGTACATATTTGATGAAGGTCACATGTTTGATGACGGAAGTCGAGGGGCCATTTACGAATTGTTGATTTCCGAAATCCGGGGTCACATCTCGTGGGGAGAACAAATCATCCTTCTTTCTGCGGTACTTTCTAATGCCGAGCAGATTCAAAAATGGCTCTTGGGTGAAGCAGGTGTTTTAGCGTCAGATCCTAAAATCAAGGCAACACCCAAAATGATTGGGTTTGCCTCGCAAACAAAAGATATCCACTATTATTCTAATGATTCAGCACAAGAAGATTTTTATGTTCCCCGCAGTATAGAGGTTATTGCATTACAAAAGCGTCCCCGCGAGAAAAAGCAACGCTATTTCCCGGAGCTAACAGACGCCAAAGACATTGCGATATATTACGCAAATAAGCTATGCAAAAATGGTGGAGCCGCCATTTTTGCTAATCGAACCAGCACCGTGCTGACCGTAATCAACAGAATTATTGAATTAAGGGATCGGGGGCACGACCTCGCTGAGATTAAAGGAAACAGCGATGGCGAGGAAATGAATCGACTGGCACAATTAATGTCCGACTATTATGGGGAACAGCATCCATATACGATTGCCTGCTATTTAGGAGTTGTCCCGCATTATTCTAACTTGCCTAATGGACTGCGCCTTGCTGTAGAGCATGCCTGTAGAAACAAAGCGCTGCGTCTGATTGTCTGTACGTCTACCCTTGCACAAGGAGTAAACATTCCAATAAAGTATCTTTTTATGACCAGTTTTATGGTTGCGAGAAATAGCATGCAGATCCGCAGTTTTCAGAATTTGATGGGACGAACTGCACGCTCTGGAATGTACACTGAAGGAAGTGTTATTGTTACAGATCCGCGGTTGTTTGACAATAGAAATAACCGGATCAATGGTGGCAACTTGAGATGGAATGACTGTACAAAAATGTTCGATAGCAGCGCTTCGGAACCATGTGGAAGTTCTATTCTGTCATTAGTTCAAGATATTGTTATTGACTACCAAGCGGGATTTATTGGTTCAGAAGTAGCAAAGTTTATTATTGAAAACTACGGTAAAAATGATTGCTTCAATCAACTTATATCAGAGCTTTCTTCGGCACTTCTTGAAAGGTATCCGAGCAAGACCAACAATAATATTGCAGAATTAGTTAGTTTTCGGAAGCATACCATGGAAGCTATCGAAAATCATCTGTGTTTCGTTTTTTCAAACGACGAAAATACAGATAGGCAAGCAATAGCATCTGAGATTTGCAAAGAGACGTTGGCATATTTTATGGCCAATGATGATGAAAAAGCCTTGTTAGAAAGAATCTTTGACATCATCGCATTGAAGATAAGTGAGTTTGACCATTCTCAGCTTAAGAATTATGCCAGAACTATGATTGGTATTGACCTTTCGTTACAGATTGAAAAATGGATAGCCGAAAACCACCTTACCCAGCAGAATTATACGAATGAACAACTGGTTAAGATACTCATATCCTTTTTCCTGGAAACCCATACACTCAAGAAAGAAATAGGCTGCTTTGCGGATATTTGCCAAATGTGGCTTGATGGCTGTTCATTTGTTGAAATGCATGAGTGTACATCCTTGCCGATAGCGGATCTTGAAGATATCTGCAGTAAGTCCATTTCTTACGAATTGAGTTTCTTTGTGGGGAACATCATTGATATCATTGAGATCAATGACGAAGACATAGTAAATCCCTTGCCCAATTTGCTCCTCCTACAAAGAAGATTGAAATACGGAGTCAAAACAGAAACCGCAGTTTCGGTATGCGAGAAAATCTTTAATGACCGATTCCTTGCAAATCTTCTGGCAGACAAAATAGGCCATGATGCAATCGAGGCTAACAGCATCGTAGGTGTTATGAAGTCGCATAAAGAGGACATCTTGGATATCCTATCGGCCTATCCGACGTACTTTTCCGAGCGTGTCCAATGGATATGTAAGGATTAACTTCATGTCTTACGCCGAAACTTTTGGCTGCATCAATTGTTCGTGCATATGAAGAATCAGAGGTGAAAAAATGACTGTTTGCTATAATAAATTGTGGAAGCTACTGATTGATAAGAATATGAAAAAGAAAGATCTGCGGTTGGCCACCGGCATGTCTACCACTGCCCTTGCCAAGCTGGGCAAGAACGAGCATGTCAGCACGGAGATCCTCACCAAAATCTGCAAGGCGCTGGACTGCGACTTCTGCGACATCATCGAACTGGTGAAGGAGGAGCAGCATGATTGATTTTTCCAAGATAGAGCAGTATCGGGAGAATAACCGCATTGAGGCCAAGAAAGCCCTCGGCGGCCTGCCCAAGAGCATTTGGGAAACCTATTCTGCCTTTGCTAACACTCACGGCGGTATTATCTTGCTGGGCGTGGAGGAGTTGGCTGATAAGTCCTTCCGCACGGTGGATCTGCCCGACCCGGAGAAACTCATCAAAGAGTTCTGGGACATCGTCAACAATCCCAACAAGACCAGCGTAAATATACTGTCCTCCAAAGATTTGTTCGTCCAGGAGGTCGATGGCAATCATATCGTGGTCATCAACGTCCCCCGTGCAGAACGTTCCTATAAGCCGGTGTATGTGGACGGAAATCCCCTCTGCACCTATCGCCGAAATGGTGAGGGTGACTACCGCTGCACCAAAGAAGAGTACCAGGCCATGGTGCGGGATGCCTCCGTGAAAACACAGGATATGCTCATTCTGGAAGAGATGGATATGTCCGTGTTCAACAAGGAAAGTGTTCGCAGCTATCGCCAGAGAATGCGTCTCTCTCGCCCCGGTCATGTGTGGGAATCTTTGGAGGATGAAGATTTCCTTCTGCGGCTGGGTGCCGTTGGTATTGGATCTGATGGAAAGAAACATCCAACCTCGGCAGGACTTCTCATGTTTGGTAACGAATACGATATCGTCCGTGAATTTAACTCCTACTTCCTGGATTATCAGGAGCAGTATGATGCCGACACCCGCTGGACCGACCGAATCATCTCCTCTTCCGGCGACTGGAGCGGCAATGTGTATGACTTCTATTTCCGAGTCTACAACAAGCTGATCCAGGACATCAAGGTGCCCTTCAAGATGGAGGGCGGTACCAGAGTGGACGATACCAATGTGCATAAAGCCCTGCGCGAAGCATTGGCGAACTGCCTGGTTCATGCCGATTATTACGGCAGACAAGGCCTGGTCATCATCAAAAAGCGTGATTCCATCACCATGGCTAATCCCGGCGGTTTCCGTATTGAGATAGACGCAGCTAAAAGCGGTGGTGTGTCCGATCCCCGGAACGGAACTATGCTGAAATTGTTCAACCTGATTGATATTGGCGAACGTTCCGGCAGAGGCATTCCCCTTGTTTTCAGCGCTTGGCGGGAGCAGGGGTGGGCAATGCCTGCTGTTACAGAACAACTTGAGCCGGAGAGAACAATACTGACGCTCACATTCGAAAAAATCGGCGATAAAAAATCGGCGATAAAAATCGGCGATAAAAAATCGGCGATAAACGCAAAAATGAAGGAAACCATTATTGCGTATCTTACCGATAACCCCGAAGCAAAAGCTTCCTCGATTGCTGAGTATATCGGCCTGAAGCCGTCTCGCACAAGAGACTATCTGAATGAATTGATTGTGGAGGGAATCGTTGTCGCTGAAGGCAGTAACCGTAACAGAACCTATCGGTTGAAAGCGTAACAGTTCTTATAGAGATATTGTTGAGCATATAAAAGAGCCCACTCAGGATTAAGTCCGTTTTTTGGGACACGTAAGCCTGTAAAATGCTAATATGGGAGATTGTAAAAGTCTCCAGAAAACGGAGGTAGCGATAAATGGCAAGAACGATTACGGTAAAGGGCATTGGAAAAGCATCCGCAAAGCCCGATTATGTGGTGTTTTCCATGACTTTGGAATCCAAGCATAAGGATTACGATAAGGCAATGGATATGGCTGCCGACCATATCCAGCAACTCAATGAAACACTGTGTGGTATCGGCTTTGAAAAGGGCTCTGTTAAGACTACGAACTTTAGTGTCCGCACGGACTATGACCGTGTAAAAGACCGCAACGGTAATTATCAGAACGTATTCTGCGGATATGAAGTGACCCACAATCTGAAACTCGCTTTTGGTTTTGATATGGGCAGACTGTCCTTGGCGCTTTCCGCTATTGCAGGTTGTCTGTCTCACCCGCAGCTTTCGGTGGCCTTTACCGTGAAGGATGCGACTGCGATCAATGAGGCAATGCTCCGCTCCGCCGCCGCCAATGCAAAGAAAAAAGCCGAAATTCTATGCGAAGCATCCGGCGTTACAATGGGTGACCTCATTGCCATTGATTACAATTGGGGGGAGCTGGATATCTACTCCCATACCCGTTATGACTGTTGCGAGGACGCTATGCCTTTGATGGCAAAATCCATCGATATCGACCCCGATGATATTGACGTGAGTGACACGGCAACATTCATATGGGAAATCAAGTAAGGAGGAACACCTGTTATGTCTATGACTGAGCTGCAAAAGCAGACAAATGCAAATATACAGGCGAAAGCCAATCTGATCTGGGAAATCGCCACCCACCTTGTGGGCCTGTTCAAACCACATGAGTACGGCAAAGTGATTCTGCCTATGACCGTGCTGAAGCGTTTTGATGACGCTCTGAAGCCCACCAAGGCAGCCGTTGTGGAGATGGCAAAGAAACTCGACGCACAGCATGTTGAGGGCGCGGCCCGGGATGGAATTCTGTGCCGTATCTCCGGCTTTGATTTCTATAATACCAGCAACTACGATTTTGCAAAGCTGATCGCTGACCCGGACAATGCGGAAATCAACTTTGAAGCCTATCTGCAGGGCTTCTCCGCCAATATCAAGGATATCATCGATAACTTTGACTTTACCAACACCGTGAAGCTGATGGTAAAGGGTGGCGTTCTGTTCGTGACCCTGCAGGAGTTTAATTCCTCCAAAGCTGATATGTCCCCGGAGAAAATCACCTCCGCTGACATGGGCTATATCTTTGAAGAACTGATCCGGAAGTTCTCCGAGTCTTATGACGAACAGGCCGGTGCTCACTTCACCAGCCGTGACATCATCTATCTGATGACTGAGCTTCTCGTTGCACCCGAAAAGGCTGAAATTATGGCAGAGGGTTGCACCAAGACCGCCTATGACATGGCAATGGGTACTTCCCAGATGCTTGGCTGTCTGACCGAGCGCCTCCAAGAGATCAGTGAGGATGCAGCCTTGACCTGCTTCGGTCAGGAGTTCAACCCGGAAACTTACGCCATCGCAAAGGCTGATATGCTTATTAAGGGCGGCAACGCATCCGGCATGAAGTTCGGTGACACCCTGAGTGACGATGCCTTCTCCGGTTATGAGTTCGACTACATCATTTCCAATCCGCCCTTCGGCATTGACTGGAAGCGCGAAAAGGCCCAGGTTGAAAACGAAGCTAAGCGTGGCTTCGACGGTCGTTTCGGCCCCGGCCTGCCTGCCATCTCCGATGGTCAGATGCTGTTCATGCTGAATGGCGTGAAGAAGCTGAAGGAAGGCTCCGGCAGAATGGCGATCATTCAGAACGGCTCTTCCTTGTTCACGGGTGATGCTGGGTCCGGTGCATCCGAGATCCGCCGCTATGTCATCGAGGGCGATCTGGTGGAAGCCATCATTCAGCTGCCTACCGATCTCTTTTACAATACGGGGATTTCTACATACATTTGGGTACTGACCAAGGGTAAGGCCATGTACCGCAGCGGCAAGGTACAACTGATCGATGCCAGCAAGTGCTTTGTGAAGCGCCGCAAGAATATCGGCTCCAAGCGTGTCGACCTGGATGATGCCTGTATCGACCTCATTCTCCGCGCATATGAGAAGTTCAGCAATGAAACCTATGAGGAGAACGGTCTGGTTGTGGAGTCCAAGGTGTTTGACAACAGCTTCTTCGGTTTTACCAAGGTAACCGTGGAGACCGCCCAGGCAGACAAGGACGGCAAGTTCATCCTGAAGAAAGGCAAGAAACAGCCGGTCAAGGGTGCATCCGATACGGAGATCATCCCCTTGTCCGAAGATAGCGAAGCATACATGAAAAAGAACGTCCTGCCGTATAACCCTCTGGCCTACATCGACCCGGCAAAGGATAAAATCGGCTATGAGGTACCCTTTACCCGATTGTTCTATAAGTTTGAGGCACCGGCATCCTCTGATTCCATTTTCGAGGAGATTAAGGCTCTGGAGGCAGAAGAAACAATCCTGATGAAGGAGTTGTTTGGCCATGCGTGAGATGAAAGATAGCGGAATTGAGTGGATTGGATCGATTCCTACACACTGGAAAACAGAGCGCTTACAGTGGCATATTACTGAAATCAAAGAAACTAACAAGCCGGAAAAATCCAGACAGGTTTTATCGTTAACAAACAAACGCGGCGTTATCCCTTATGAAGAAAAAGGTGCCCAGGGCAATGTATCTAAAGAGGACTATTCCCAATATAAGTTAGCCTATCCGGGAACCATTGTTGCTAATAGCATGAATATTTTGATTGGCTCAGTGGGACGATGCGATTATTTTGGCTGTGTTAGTCCTGTTTACTATGTATATAAGCCCAAAGACGGTGAAAACCTTGAGTTTATTAATTATTTGTTCCAGATGGAGCAGTTTCAGAAAGAATTGCGTCGTTATGCAAATGGAATTTTGGAAATCCGTCTTAGAGTTTCTTCTGATGGCATCTTAAAGCGTGAGATGGCATTTCCTCCGTATGCAGAACAGATGCAAATTGTATCTTTTCTAAATGCTAAATTATCTCATGTTGAGCAGTTAATAACGAATGTTCAGACGCAGATTGAAAAACTAAAAGAATATCGAACCAGCTTGGTTGTGGAAGCCGTTACTCGCGGATTATGTCCATGCAATATGAAGAGTACTGAAAAAATAGAATGGCTGTCCGAAATTCCGGCTCATTGGATCGAGTGTAGAATAAAGAATGCAATTTTTCCTCAAGAGAAAGAAATCTTGCCCACTGATCAAATTATAACTTGTTTCCGAGATGGAGAAGTGACTTTGAGAAGCAAACGCCGTGAAGATGGTTTTACAGTGTCATTTACTGAGCATGGTTATCATGGTGTAGATATCGGTGACTTGGTTATTCATGGTATGGATGCTTTTGCGGGAGCGATAGGTTGCTCAGATAGTAGGGGAAAAACAACACCGGTTGTTCATGTCTGCAACACAGTAGGTAATAATCGCTATTTTATGTACTATTTGCGAGCTATGGCCTATGGAAACATATTGATGGACTTGTCAAATGGTGTTCGTATCCGTTCAAGTGATTACCGAAATTTTGATCGCTTAGGTGTATTTGGCATCGCAATTCCTCCGAGAGATGAACAAGATGAAATCGCTGAATATCTTGACAGAAAATGTGCTCAAATAGAGCAATTAATTGCCATCAAGCAGGCAAAAATCGAAAAACTGGAACAATATAAGCGATCCCTCATTTATGAATATGTCACCGGCAAGCGGGAAGTGATGTAATGGCGAAGGACTATACCAATCAGCACATTGTTCCCAAGCGATATCTGGATAGATTCGGGATGAAAGATGGCAAGCGAACCATCATCGGAACCCGCATTGTCAATAAAGGCAATGTGAGGTTCTTCACCGATTCAACAGTAAATGTCGGCTACATAAAGAATTACTATGATGTGACGGACAAGAACAATCCAAAGTATTGGGAGCATTATTTCGCAAGAGAGATTGATACCCTGTGTGGACAGGATACGGAGAATATCATCGCGAAGGTTACATTATCTCGCCCCGATACAATTGTTCTGTCTGCACACGACAAGCAAGTTCTGTCGAAACTGATTATTGCACAGCTGATGCGCATTCCTGAAAGCATTGACTATGTGAAAACTGTGCTTTATCCAAAAGTCTCAGCACAGGTCAAGGAAGATCTGGTTTCCACATTACCTCCTGCTTTCGTTGAAAAGCACAGGGAGCAGATAATGAATACGGAGTTTCCCGAACAATACCAAAAAGAGTTGGTGCTTAATCATTCTTTTGAGCCAGCTAACTTCGACCGCTATTGCAAAGTGTTGCAGGACGGTGTTTGGGTAGTGTATGCCAATATGCACCGAGATACAATGCCATTTCTCACAAGCGACAATCCGGTGCTTGTTGAAGGAATTGGAAAAACGGAAACAGGTCTGTTCCGCAACGGTCTTGCGAATCCTGCAACTTGTATTTTCTATCCTTTAAGTCCTGGGATTGCGGTGGCAATTTACTCCAGACAAGGAATAGTGGGGGTAGTTTCCGATGAGTATGACGGAAGAAAGATTATGCTTGGTGAGTTGAAATACATCATGAATAAGAACGTAAAGATCATGGCACAGGCATATCACCATTCGTTTATTCCCCAGCCTCTCTATGATGAGATTGCTGGCGGCAGCTTTTAATCGAAAAGACTGGAATCTAAGCATGAGCAATTCAGGGATTCCTTCATATGTCGCCTAAGGGTTGACCTTTTCGCGAAAAAACAAGGTATACTATGAAAAAATATCTGATGGAGGTATCCCATGAAAGAATTGTTTCCCATCGAAGCAGACAACCTGCCCATAGAAGTTAAGCAGGGTACTATGCCCATTCCTGCAGAGGGTAAGCGCCTATACATTGCGCAAGATACCAAAGGTGTTGACTTCCATGCACTTCTGGGACAAATCGTGCAGTGCGTAAATATGAGCGAGATTCTGGCTGAGATTAAAGCCGGAACCCAGTATGTGGTTCAAATCCCCGCAGAGTTCCAGGCGGCGTATGAATCCGGCGAGATGTTCATCATGGAAAACATGAAGACCGGCAGAAAGTGGCCAAGCCTGATGAAGATTGCCGAAGATGGAAAGCATCAAGTTGTGACACCTCTCCCTATTGCGGAGCAGGCAATTGTTCAAGGTAATCCGGTACAGGAGCTTGCAAATAGCCACCACAATATGTTGATGCAACAACAGGTGGCGCGTCTGACTGAGATGGTAGAGCGTACATATCGTGTGGTTGAGCAAATCAAACATGGGCAAATGGATGACCGCATTGGGCTACTGGAAGCTGGTAAGAACGGTTTGATTCTGGCTATGTCAATGCCGGAAGGTGAGGAACGTAACCACCAGATAGACTCCAGCAGACAGAACCTACTTGTTGCTCAGGCGCAGATCGAAAAAACGCTTGAACGCCGTGCTGGAGAATTCGAACCTCTGCCAAAGGCAGCCCCCGCTCGATTCATGCGTGAGGTCATCCACAGTGGCTACCTGGCAGAAAAACGCAGAGATGTACAGGAAATGCAAGACTATTATGACCTGTATTTACAGGCAACCAAGCTGCTTGCAGCTTCCTATGCCCTATGCGGAAATTTGGAAACAGCAGAACAAACTTTCCGATTGAGTGAATCCACTATTCGGTCTATCGATTTCAGCAAAGTTGAAACCATACGCTATCAGCACAAGGGATTGACGGATATGTTCTATTCGGCTCCTGCCGGGTATATTGCCACAGAGCGAGATGTATGTCTGGAGGCGGCAAAGCATTACGATTATGTGGCCCTTGAGGTCAGCGGAGAGAAATTGTTGGAGGTACTGGGAAATGGACAAGCAGAAGCGGTTCAAGAAGCAGGAACTGAAGAGTGAAGATTACAAGGGCATGGAACAGGGTGCAAAAGCTCTGAAGGGTGGCCTTGGACTGCTTGGTTCCTTAGTCTTGATAGTAAAAAACAAGGACAATCTGAAAACCCTTGGTAAGAGTGCCATTAAACTTGCAGGCAAAGTCACTAAGATGTAAGGGGGTGTTATATCGTGGATAAAAGCGAGAAACGATTTGAGCGAGATATAGAATCCTTCCTGATTTCCCCAGAAGGTGGTTACACTCAGTTTTGCGGACAGGATGCCGAGGGCAATTGGGTACATACTCGTCAACATGATGTTTCCAAGTGCATCTATATGGATGTGCTCTGTGAATTCATCGCCAAGACCCAGCCCAAGGAATGGGCCAAGTATACCAAGTATTATGGTGCCAGCGCTGCGGACAAGCTGTATCACCGCCTGGAAACCACCATCTCTAACCAAGGTTTACTATATGTCCTCCGCAACGGTATCGAGGATATGGGCTGCAAGCTGAAGGTCTGCTTCTTCAAGCCAGAGTCCAACCTGAACCCGCTTGCTATTGAGCTCTACGAGGCTAACATCCTTGGCTGCGCCCGTCAGTTCCGCTACACCACCGCCAATACCAATACCATCGACATGGTGCTGTCTGTGAACGGCATTCCTGTGGTTGCTCTGGAACTGAAGAACCAACTGACCGGGCAGGACTATGTCTGCGCCATCAACCAGTTCAAGCATGACCGCAGCTCCAAGGAGTTCGCGTTCCGCCTGAACCACCGTTTCCTGGTCTACTTTGCCGTCGACCTTTACGAAGCATGGATGACTACCCGGCTTGCAGACGGAGGTACTCGCTTTCTGCCTTTCAACCAAGGCTCCAATGGTGCTGGTGTTACTGGCGGTGCAGGCAATCCCCAGAATCCCAACGGCTATGCCACAAGCTACCTCTGGGAGGAAGTGCTGCAGCGTGACAGCCTGCTCGACCTCATCCACCGTTTCATTTCCTTTGTGAAGGAAAAAGAGGAAGTAGTCAAGAACGGTGTTACAAAAACTGTCACCAAGGAAAAGATGATCTTCCCGCGCTACCACCAGTACGATGTGGTACGTAAGATCATGGCTGATGTGCGAGAAAACGGTGTCGGTACCAACTATCTGATTCAGCACTCCGCAGGCTCAGGCAAGTCCAACTCCATTGCGTGGATTGCTTACCGTCTTGCCTCCGTTCACGATGTGGAGAACAATGGCCTGTTCGATTCCGTTATTGTGGTCACCAACCGCGTGGTACTGGACAGCCAGTTGCAGGACACCATCAACAGCTTTGAACACCAGGTTGGTTTGGTGGAAGCTATTGATGATAAGAAGAACTCCCGCAGCCTTGCGGAAGCCATCAACGATAAAAAGCGTATCATCATCTGCACCATCCAGAAGTTCCTCTTTGCAAAGAAGGATATGGAGAAGTTCCGTGGCCGTAAGTTCGCCATCATCATCGACGAGGCCCACCAGGGGCAGAATGGTGAAAGCGCAAAATCCCTCCGCCGCAGCCTAATTGATATTGGCGTTGCTATCAAAGAGTATGCCGAAGAAGCGGGAATCGAAGAGGAAGAAGTGGATCTGACCGACGAGTACATCAATGCAGTCATCGGCCAGGGCAGACATGACAATCAGTCCTTCTTTGCTTTCACTGCCACCCCCAAGGGGCAGACTCTGGAATCCTTTGGTACCGTAGTGGGAATGACCCCGGAAGGCGAACCCATCAAGGCTCCGTTCCATGTGTACTCTATGCGGCAGGCTATAGAGGAAGGTTATATACTGGATGTGCTGGCGAACTACACCACAGTCAAAGAGGCGTTCAGGCTAATCCGTGTGTCCGAGGATAACCCGGAACTCATTGAGGGTCAGGCATCCCGTGCGCTGTTCAAGTATTACAAACAGCACGGTTATACCATTGCCCAGAAAACTGAAATGATTATGACCAATTTCCTGGAAAACTGCCGTTATCAGATTGGCGGTAAGGGCAAGGCTATGGTCGTGGCAGACAGCCGTGCAAACGCAGTCCGTTATTATCTCGCTATCAAGAAGTATCTGGCCGACCATGCCGATCAATGCGTAGGCTGCGATGTGATGGTTGCTTTTTCTGGCGAAGTTACCCTGGATGACTATCCGAGTGAAAAGCCTTTCACCGAGGCAACCATGAACCTGGATGAAAACGGCAAGTATATCACCACCGACAAAAAGTTCCGTAAGGCGTTCCACAGCAGCCAGTACAACATTCTGGTCGTTGCGAACAAGTATCAAACGGGCTTTGATGAGCCGCTGCTCCACACCATGTATGTGGATAAGAAACTGCGTGATGTTACCGCAGTTCAGACTCTCTCGCGTCTTAATCGTACTGCTTTCGGAAAGAACAGCACCTTTGTTCTGGATTTCGAGAACACCGAGGAGGATATCAAAGGTGCCTTCCTGCCGTACTATGAAACCACGACACTTGAAGGTAGCACTGATTTGAATCAGGTCTATGACCTCCGTAATAAGATTCGGGATTTCATGCTGTACAATTTCGATGATGTGGAGACCTTCAACAAATTCATGGCAACCCAGGCAGGCAAAGACCAGGATGCCGCTGCCCTTGGCAGACTGGCAGGTATGTTCCGTCCCGTAATTGCTCGGTACATGGATCTGAGCGAAGATGACCGCTATTCCGTTCGGGACTATGTGCGAAAGTTCAATAAGGCGTATGCTTTTGTTACGCAGTTGGTGCGGCTCCATGACAGGGATTTGTTTAACGAATATCAGTATACCCTGCATCTCGTTCGACTTCTTCCGAGAAGCGGCGGCGATGAATTTGTGGATATTGAGGACAAAATCAAGCTGGAGTACGCATCCCTCACCGAGACCTTCCGTGGGGCAATCGTCCTGGATGAGAAGCCGCCCGTATTTGTGCCCGGTGGCAGCACCGCACCGAAGGTACCTAACAAGAAGAAAGATACCCTCCAGAGCATCATCGACAAGGTGAACGAACGCTTCAGTGGAAACTTCACCGATGCCGACCGCGTCATCATCGAGGGGATCTATCAGATGTTCATGAAGGACTCCGAGGTTAAGAAGTTCAGAAAATATGCCAAGGACAACAGTACCGAAATGTTCGTGCGGTCTCTGTTCCCTGATAAGTTCCGCGATATTGTGACCCAGTGTTTCCTTGATAACAACGACTCCTTTGCAAAATTGTTTAACGACCCGGATTTCTATCAGAAGGTTCAGGAAGCAATGGCCCAGGAATTGTACAAGGCATTGAGAAAAGAATAACACGATGTATTTTTTACTTGCATCATTGCCTGCTGTTGAAGCCAGGATATAAAGCAAAATTTTAGAGCAAAGAATGGGGGTATGGATATGCAGATACTTCAATTAGATGAGTTTTTAAGGTCAATAAAACAAAATATAGATACTCCACATTCTTTGCTACTCGGTGCAGGTGCATCTATTGAGTCGGGAATCCCATCGGCAGCAGACTGCATTTGGGATTGGAAACGTGAAATCTATTTATCGCAAAACCCAGGTGCAATTGGAAACTTTGACAATTCCAAGTCTGAGGGTGTCCGCAGAGTTATTCAGCGGTGGATCGATTCACAAAATATATACCCGGCAGAGAATAGCGCAGAGGAGTACTCGTATTTTGCGGAAAAGGCATACCCAATAGCGGATGATCGCCGAAAATACTTTCAGCACTTGGTGTCAAACCATGATCCAAGCTTGGGATATCATCTGATTTCTTTGCTCGCGTTAGAAAATATAATAAAAAGTGTGTGGACAACAAATTTTGATGGTATGACACTGAAGTGTGCACATCAATACAGCCCGCTCGTTCCCATAGAAATAACCGCAGAAACCTCGGGCAGGATATACCGTGGAGATGTTGACAAGGAGCTCCTATGCATCGCTTTACATGGTGACTATAAATATGGGGCGCTAAAAAATACAGAGAAAGAACTTGATTCGCAAGACGGTGAACTGGTAAAGGCATTGCTGCATGAACTGACCAACCGAGATTTAATTGTTATGGGATACAGCGGGCGAGACCAGTCACTTATGAATGCTTTGCAGCAAGTTTATTCGACGAAAGGTGCGGGCAAACTTTTTTGGTGTGGTTACGGAACGAGGGTTTCATCAGAAGTTAAAGCGTTGGTTGAGATGGCCAACAAAAATGGCAGAGCCGCTTTCTATATTCCAACTGAAGGCTTTGACAGTACAATGTATGCAATCGCCCGCCACTGCATGAGTGAAAATAGAGAGTTTTTGGGGAAAGTGGACGATATCAAAAAGAAGCTGTCTATTACACTTGAGCCACAGCATAGTGGGTTCCTGCAACCTAATCTAACTATAAACAAAGTGGTAAGCACCAATGCGTTCCCAATCGCATTCCCAAATCAGTGCTACCAGTTTGAGGTTTTGCTTGCTCCTGGCGAAAAACAGTGGGATTTTTGCAAAATGCTGGGTAGAGATGATGTTATGGCTGTGCCCTACAAGAATCTTGTGTATGCGTGGGGGTCGAAATCCGTCATCGAGGAAGCATGCAAAGGCAAGCTAAAAACCAATATTGAGTTATGCCCGTTAAGCAGAGCGACAATCGCTGGAAATGGTACATTTCGGGAGTTATTGCTCAAAACACTTGTTCACATTCTTGCCGCAAGCCATGGTCTGGGACATTCAAAGGACAAAATCTGGGGTGCAAAAGAAGTGTTGAAGTACCGTGTTGGAGCCAAAACTGTTACAGCATATTCTGGAGTTCGGCTTGCGTTGTTATTTGATAACAAATACAGTTATCTCACACTTGTTCCGAGTTTCATGTACGCTGATGACGCAGTACTAACCAGGGAAGAAAAAAAGCAATTTGCGGACTGGTTCAATGCGAAAGTCAATAATGGTCGGCCAAACCAAAACGCAAATGAGCACATTAGAAAATGGGTCAGAAAAGTAATCGGCAACAAAAGGTTTTCAGCCAATTATCCTTTAGGGAGTACAACGAACTTTACATTTTCGGTTGTAAATAGCAGCGCGTTGGTTGGCGTGAACTTCGGAAAACAAGCTTCTATACAATTGCCCGATACCATTTCGCCCAAACGGATTATTTTTTCTGGAATAGAATATCGAGATCCAACACTTCGATTCTGCGGCACATCTATGCGCGGTGTGGCTGAAGATTTCCATCCAATGCGCGGGTTGATTTCGAATGCCCCTGTAGATTATGCCATGAATAGCGGCGTATTACATTCTGCAATCTCGGTAGGGGTTGTTTGTCCAGATGAGCATAACCAAAAGTTTGCTCAGTTCATTTCCGGTTTGAATCGCCAGTCGCAAGCGAAGCACAATACTGATTATCTAATTTCCTTCCCAGGTTTCTATCAGGCCTTCAAGACAGGTCTTGATTTACCGGATCCCAACAGCAGCAAGTGGAAGCAAATTACCGCTTCAAGTGAGTGGGATGTCCATAAAGCCGCTGTTGAGTTTGGTGATTCAATAATTAGAAAAATTGACCAGCTTAGCGCAAACTCTATTGATGTTATACTGATTTACATTCCCAAGGAGTACGAAGTATTCACATCATATACCGATGGAACGGTAAATTATGATTTACATGATTACATTAAAGCTTACGCTGCGCAAAAACAGGTAGCAACACAATTTGTTCGAGAAAAAACGATCGAGAGCGATCTGCATTGCCAAATTATGTGGGCTCTTTCTTTGGCGCTGTATGTAAAGTCCGGGCGGACTCCTTGGGTGGTGAACGGAATACAGCCAGATACGGCTTTTGCTGGAATTGGATACAGTGTTATGAATGGACCGTCGGAAAGCAATGTGGTTGTTGGTTGTAGCCATATATACTCTTCTGATGGTCGTGGAATGAAGTACAAGCTTTCCAAAATTCAAGATTATTCGTTCGACAGAAAGAAAAATCCGTATTTATCCGAAGAAGAAGCATATAGGATCGGTCTCAATATCAAAGAATTGTTCTACAAATCTTTTTCTGAACTACCGAAGCGGGTCGTTATTCACAAACGTACACCTTTCCGAAAAGAGGAAGTCAAAGGATTGGTGGAAAGCCTGTCATCTGCGGGAGTTAAGAATATAGAGCTTCTTGAGATAACATACGAGGATAACCTGAAATGCTTTGCGTTAAATGAGCGTTGCACGCAGGTGGACGGATATCCTGTGCGCCGAGGGATGTGCTTCCCAATTGACAAAAACACCATGTATCTTTTTACCCATGGAATTGCACCATCTGTAATTTCTCCGAACAGGAGATATTTCCAGGGCGGTAAAAGTGTCCCGCTACCACTAAAAGTGGTTAAACACTATGGTTCTGGGGATATGGCACAGATTGCGACGGAAATTCTTGGATTGTCGAAAATGAACTGGAACAGTTTTGGACTGTATTCAAAACTGCCCTGTACGATAGAATCTTCGAATGAAATTGCACGAATCGGATGGTTGCTGTCTCAATTTGAGGGAACACTTTACGATTATCGCTACTTTATGTGAAATCCGATGTAACCAAAGCGGGCGGCAATAAACAGTGATACAAAAATCACCAGAAAAGTGACGGTAAAACCAACGATAACACCATACAATCAGAAGGAGCTGAGACCACCAAAAGTCTCAGCTCCTTCTTTTGTAACGCCTATTCTTTTCTCTGTGATCCGTTCCGGCTGGCCCAGTGGTTGCGCAGCAGGCCTTCAATCTCTCTGTCCTTGAATCGGTAGACTACAGGGATGGCAACCGCTGCCGCGATTGCATAACCAACATATTCCAGCCAGGGATACAACGGCAGGAGTCGCTCCACGATGATCTCGATTCCGAAATAGCACGCAAGCAACCAAAGCAGGACAAAGATGAGAACAACAGGAGAACCGGAACCCTCGCGTTTGGTGATTTTGCTCCGCAGATGCTTCAACGCACGGGTGCGGATATCCCGGATATTTCTGGACGAGCACTGCTTGTCCCGTGCGACGGATTCGGTGGACTCGCCGTTGATGACGGTGCGAAACAGAATCTCCCTCTGCAATTCGGTCAGCTCACGCAGGCCCTCGTCAAGCTCTTTGCGCACATACATGAAGGGGTTTTCATCAGATCCCTCCGGCAGATACTTCGCCCGGTCGAACCAGCGCATATCATCATAGATTGCGTTGCGCACTTCCTCCGGAAGAAACGCCTCCGGATTGTAAGAGATGGGCTGTTTGATATCCACATCTTCCAGAGTGTCCGGCGCAACACGCTTGTGGAAGTTGGCCTCGCTGTAGTAGAGCATATGCTCCAGCTCCTTCCACTCCTCCGGATGCTCCTTCACCCACTGGTCTGCGGCAGCGGCAGCTTCCGGGTCCATAGAGTGTATCCAGCGCCAGTCGGACTGCAGTTCTTTATAAGATTGGGTATCCTTGAAGGACATGAACTCACCGCCCTTTCTGCGTTCACAAAAAGTTTACAATTTCCGACCTTCCGATTTTGCGATTTTTCTCTAAGTAATAGTAGAAGGACAATTTCACCCGGGTGGAGTTTCCTTCGGTTCGGTACGGCACGGTTTCCGCGCTGACGAACCCACATGGCCTTTGACAGAGCACCCCCTGAGAGCATGTGCGCTCTCCGCCATACGGCAATCCGCTCGGAAGGTCATTCCATCTCTGGCCGTGCTCCCGGGAGCACGGTCTCTTTTTATTCTAACACGGAGGAGGCGAAAAAGATAGCTCACAGATGAAAGCAAAAGACTCAGCTACAAAGCAGAGGAGGGATGCACACCAGTACGACCACAAAACAAAAACCGCCGTGACTGCGGCAACAGTCCGGCGGCTCGGCGCACACACAGGCACGCACAAATCTTCTGACTAAAGTATAGCAAGCAGGCGGCGGAAAAGCAATGAAAATTTTCCGCACGCTCCCTGTGTGCGCGCCATCGAACTCTACAACAACACAGGAGGTATGAATTGAGTTACAATAAATGGCCCAAGCGTAGCGCAGAGAAAAACTATTTTATGGTGCCCAACGAGATATTCAGCATTGGTCTGGATTACCGGGAGATCTCCCTCTACGCCTATCTGCTCCGGTGTGAGAACCGTGAAACCTATCAGTGCTATCCCAGCTACAAAACCATTGGCAAGGCGATTGGCATGAGTGAAAACACGGTAGCCAAGTACGTGCGGCAGTTGGAGGAGAAAGGCCTCATCTACACGGAGCCGACCATCATGCAGAGCAAAGATGGAAAACCGCTGAATGGAAATCTACTCTACACCATCCGTCCTATCCCAGGTGTACTCGAAGCGTTCTATGAGCGGCAGTTCCAGCAGATGGAGGAGGACATCGCCCGTCAGCGGGTAGAGGAACAACTCGCTAAGGCCAGCGCCCAGGGCCGCCAGAACGCCCTGTGTGCGTCTTTCCGGGAAGAAGCGAGTCCCAGTCCCAACCAGGGGGTTGAAGCCGGACTTGAGCCGTTTTCGGCAGACTTTTGCAGGACGAAAGAAAAAGCAGGATAAAGGCATGGCGTCGCAAGCGCCGCCACAGCCGCCACTTCTGCCCGCAGTGCGGGCAGTTTCGGGAGTTTGAAGCTGGCGTCTTTGAGAGGCGGAAAAAGCACCGATGGCGTCAGCTTTCCCCAAAAGCCCCATGTTACAGGGCTTTTCAAGGATGTCTTACAGAGAAATGGAGGAATTTATGAGTACAGAAACCAGAGATCGCATCGCAGTCAGAATGGACCAGGAAACCAGTCGACGGCTGGAGCAATGGTATCTTGCCGACAACTGCAAAAGCAAAAACGAGTTCATCTTGAAGGCGATGAATTTCTATATTGATCACCTGGAAATTAAGGACAACAAATCGCTCTTGCCCATGGCGATCATGTCTGCCATCGACGGTAGGCTGAGCAGACTGGAGGACTATATCGCCCGCAGAGATTTCACCAGATGCGTAGAGCAGGATATGACGAACGGAATTATTGCGGAGGCGTTCCAGATGGACGAGGATGCCCTGAAGCGCATACGCGCGCAGAGTGTTCGGAATGTGAAAGCGACCAACGGTCTCATCTCGCTGGAGAAATACGCACGCTCCCGTCAGGAGCAGGACCGGGATGATGACGAATGGCAAGACTGATCCTCAAGAGCCCCTATATCAAAAGCACCGGCGGAGCCTCCGGATACCTGCGCTACATCGCAACGCGGGAGCGGGTGGAGCTTATCCCGGATGACCGTCCGCCCACACGAAAGCAGGAACAGCTCATCGCCAAGCTGGTCAAGGACTTCCCGGACAGCAAGACGCTCTACGAGTACGAGGACTACCTGACAAAGCCCACTAAGGTCAGCGCCTCTGCGTTCATCACGCTGGCGCTGGAAGCCAACTGGGATTCCATTCACGAGTCGGAGCAGTACATGAAGTACATCGCGACTCGTCCTCGTGCCGAGCGCATCGGCACCCACGGCCTGTTCAGTGATGGTGATTCCGTCTCGCTGGAGAAAGCCATGGCAGAGTTAGAGAGCTACACCGGAAATGTGTGGACGCACATCATCTCCCTCAAGCGTGAAGATGCTGAGCGGCTCGGCTTCGACAACGCCGCCGCATGGCGAAACCTCATACGTGCCCACCGCAACGACATCGCGGCGGCGATGAAGATCCCGCCCCGCGACTTCCGATGGTACGCCGCTTTCCACGACGAGGGCGAGCACCCGCACATCCACATGATGGCCTGGTCCGCCAAAGCGGGCTACGCCTATCTCTCCAGGGAAGGTATCCGCCAGATCAAGTCCAAGCTGACCAATGATATCTTCCGCAACGAGATGCTGCACCTCTACGAACAGAAGTCTGAGTCCAGAGATGAGCTGGTGCGCCAAGCACGGCGGGCCATGCTGGAGCTGGTGCGTGCTATGCAGGACGGCGTGTGCGACCATCCGGACGCCGAGCAGCTCATGCTGGAGCTGGCGGTGCAGCTCGGTACAGTCAAGGGCAAAAAGTCCTACGGCTATCTACCAAAGCGGCTGAAGAATCTGGTGGATGAGATCGTGGACGAGATGGAACGGCTCCCTGTTGTGAGCAAGTGCTATGACCAGTGGCTGATGCTCCAGGGCAAGGTGGACAGCTACTACCATGACAAACCCCAGGAGCACATCCCGCTCTCACAGCAAAAGGAGTTCCGGCAGATCAAGAACGCGGTTATTCAGGAAGCGGAACGCCTGCGGTTAGGTGAGATCACCTACGAGGAGAAAGGCCTCAATCAGCAGGACGAGACGGAAGAATACCGAAACTCCTCCTACGACTACTGGACGCTGCGGGATATCATCCGGGACGAGAGCCTGACTATGGAGGAGCGCAGCAATGCCGTCTCTGAAATGGACAAGCTGGCGGAGAGCGGCGATATGTACGCCCAATACCTGATGGGAAAGCTCTGGCGGGACGGGCCTCTGCTGATACCCAACGCGGTTAACGCCCGGTACTGGTTCGAGCAGGCGGCGGAGCAAGGCCATCTGGTGGCGCAGTACTCCCTGGCCAAGCTGTACCTCTCCGATGATGTTGAGGTACGGGATATCCGCTTGGGATTGAATTGGCTGTACACTGCCGCGGTCAACGGCAGCCACTACGCCATGTATCGGCTGGCCAAGGAGTGTCTCAAAGGCGAACTAATCGAAAAGGATACTGAATACGCCATAGAGTGGTTCACCAGGTCGGCAGAAAGAGGAAATCCCTACGCCCAGTACATGCTGGGCAAGCTGTACCTCAACGGAAAGGAAATCCCCTACGATGAGGAACGAGCCATCCACTGGCTGACCCGGTCCGCCGAACAGGACAACCAGTATGCCCAGTATCTCCTGGACCATCTGGAGGAAAACCGTCCGCCCTCTGCGATGCTGGCAGTGACCCGACTGCTCCATCACATGAGCCGGGTGTTCCAGGACAACTCCGTACCCAAGTCCCGCCCCGGAGGTATTCAGATCGACCGGAAGCGGCTAAAGAAGCTGCAGGAAAAGCGCATCGCCCTGGGTCACAAGCCGGATGACCACGAACAGCAGTGGCCCGATCTGACCATGTAAGAGGCGCAGAAACTGCGCCGCAAAACAAAGAAAAAATCCTTCCGCCCGGAAGGTAGAAAGGAACTGAATGAGAAAATCCAAATACAACTCTTTTGACGAACTCCCTCTGATGCTGACCGTGGAGGATGTGTCCCATGTGCTGGGAATCGGCCTGGCCCACGCCTACGAGGTGGCTCACCGCAGGGATTTTCCCACCATCACTCTGGGCAGCCGCATCATCGTTCCCCGTGATAAATTCATGGAATGGATCGACGAACAGGCTGCGAAAAAATCTGAAATATTGTGATAGCTATTTCAGAGATTCTGTGGTATTTGTTTGTGTTACCAAAGGAGGGATCATAATGGCAAAGAAACGAGCCAACGGCGAGGGCAGCATCCGTAAAAAGCCCAGTGGCCGCTGGGAGGGCAGATATACCCAGGGCATCGACCCGGTCACCGGCCGGGCCATCCAGAAAAGCGTGTCCGCCAAGACCCAGGCGGAGTGCAAAGAAAAGCTGGCGAAAGCCATTCGGGAAAACCGGGGCGTGCCCCTCAATCACACGGGCGACTACACCGTAGCAGAGTGGTGCAGGCTGTGGTTTGAAACCTACAGCAAGCCCAACATCCGCTACAACACCGCCAAGGGCTATGAGGGAATCATTGAACACCACATCATTCCGGCCATCGGCGCGATCAAGCTCAAGCAGCTCTCGTCCATTCACATTCAGAGAATGTATAACGACTTAAAGGGGAACGGCCGGATGCAGCGCGGGTCGAAGCATAACGACAAAGCCTTGTCCAACACCTTCGTGCGGCGCGTCCATGCGGTGCTGCAGGCGGCGCTGAAGCAGGCGGTGAAAGAGCGGCTCATCCCGTACAATCCCTGCGAGAACTGCCGTATCCCGCCTAAGGACAAGAAAGAGATGACCATCCTCCCGCCGGAGAAGATCGGCAGATACCTCCAGGAAGCGGAGAAGTACGGCGTCCTGCCTATGTTCTTCCTGGAGCTGTCCAGCGGACTGCGCCGGGGCGAACTGCTGGCACTCCAGTGGGAGGACTTGAATGTGAAGGAGCGAATCCTGACGGTAAACAAGCAGGTCACCCGCATGGAGGGGGAGCTGGATGTAACAGAGCCGAAAACGAAAAATTCCGTCCGCAAGGTGGCGCTGTCACAGCAGGCGGTAGACCTTCTGGTGCAGGAACACGAACTGCACCCGGACAACCCCATCCTGTTCCCATCGCCCCGGACAGGCGGCTACTGGAGTCCGGACGCCGTGTCGAGGATCAACCGGAAGCTGCTGAAAAACGCAGGCATCGAGGAGCATGTACGTTTCCACGACCTCAGACACACATTCGCCACGATGGCAATCTCCAGCGGTGTGGATGTGAAGACCCTGTCCAGCATGCTGGGCCACTACAGCGCAGGCTTCACTCTTGACACCTACACGCATATCACCAACGATATGCAGCGAGGTGCGGCTGAGAAGATCGGCGGCTTCATGGAATCGGCTACGGCAACACCTACCCCAGAGCCTCCTGACCCACCGGAAGAAAGCCGGTGCAAGGTGATACCGTTTGAGAAGGTTGGGTAAGTAATGTAAAACAGTCACAGATAGAGTAGCTTCTATCTGTGGCTGTTCACATTATTGCATATCAAGATTAATAGAATCTGTTTCTCTGCTCTTGATGTATATGGTCTTCTTCGTAGGCGGCCATGATTCGCTGATATTCCTTCGGATTATCATTTTCACAGTCCAGTGTAACAATTCGGTCAACGTACGGCTTTAATGGTTCGGGGCTGTACCAAGGTTCTTTTATTGTGAGATAAATGATTTTTTTCGTCTTCTGCCGTTCTGCCATTTCATGCAGCATTTGAATCTCTTTTGGATTTTTCGTAACACTTTGCATCGGCCATACAATCATGAAGTCAAACGCATAATTGTCGTATTTATTGCTACTGCTCTTGGTGGATAGATTATCGAAATAGATAGTAAGGTTCGACAATTGCATGGACTGGCCATATTTTTTAGGAACTTTTACTTTGTAAAGACCTGCCCAACGGAAGAAATTCTCCATCTCATCCTTTGTGGTATGAATAAGAAAGATTAGACCTTTAGACCTCCCTCGGGCATTCAGTGCTTTTAGAAGTGTCCGGTGCTTTTCTTCATCGGCTATGCCGCAGATCAATAACGTTTTCTCTGTCTCATTATTTAGGAAGCTTGCAATTTGCTTATAGGCGTTCTCTACATCAGACATGAAAATCCTCCTGATAAAACACTATCACAATGTGATTGGTTGGTGACTTTTATTAACTGTACCTGACAATACAAAAACTACTATAAACATTATAGGCGCTAAAAGGGAAAAACTCAAGTTTCCGTCGTGGCTGTGGCGAAATACCCGAGTTACACCCGTTAGGGATGGGTTAGGGATTTTGCGTTTTTCGGTGCTCGTCCTTGTCCCGACTTCCACCGCCATTTTTACCTCTCTGACCACAGTTAAAATGTGGTCAAGCGCACTCTGAAAAACGAACTTTTAACGCAGAAAAACCGCCCAAAAAGGCGGTTTTTCCAAGAAAGTTGGTCCGAGTGACAGGATTCGAACCTGCGGCATCCTGCTCCCAAAGCAGGCGCGCTACCAACTGCGCTACACCCGGTTATTCAGTTTTTAATCCGGCTGGGCGTATTCTCCCAAAGCAAGCGCGCTACCAACTGCGCTACACCCGGTTATGAAGTTTTCCAACTGTGGTCAAATATGGGGTCAGCGCCGGTTTTTGACCAGTTCCCGGCGAGGGGTAAAACTCCGTCGGCCTTAGCGTCCCAGAGCTTTCCGGG
>PPYE01432693.1_pt1 | contig 35028 bp, 33 predicted proteins | sample 1559881 | NCBI WGS metagenome assembly PPYE01 (sample SAMN08240022, study PRJNA423297) | Human gut metagenome, whole genome shotgun sequencing project.
ATGGGACTTGAACCCACACGTCTATACAGACACAAGATCCTTAGTCTTGCCTGTCTGCCAATTCCAGCACTCCCGCTGATCACTTATCTTTCGTTTTCCCCAAAGACAAGTGGTAGTATATCAAATATTTTTTTAGGCGTCAATAGTTTTTTTACAATTTTTTGAATTTTCTCTGAATTGTTTCTTCCCCTGCCTGCAAATGCTTCCGCACTTGTTCGGTATCTCCCAGAATCTCCTGAAAACAATTCCACTCATCTACAATTCCACGTCCATGGGGAACCAGATAAGCACCCGCATCGCTTCCCAGTGCCAGCTGTACACCTGTCTTATACCCTCTGCGTATATTTCTCTTTCCTGTTTCCCAGATTTTTTCCAGCACCTGATCCGAATATCTACCGCAGCCAATCATGTTTTTTACTACAGTGATTGTGGGTACCCAGACTGTTCCACTCTCAGCTAGTGCCTGAAGCGCCTCCTCGTCCATATAATTTCCATGCTCAATGCTGTCTGCCCCGGCAAGAACTGCATCCAGCACCGCCCCTGCCCCATTGGTATGCGCCATAACAGCAAATCCTTCTTCATGGGCAATATGCACCATTTCCTTTACCTCTTCTCTGGAAAGAGGCGTCCCTGTCACAGATCCATCTGTATCGAAGTCCATGATCCCGGTGGTCATGATCTTAATGAAATCTCCGCCCTTTTTCTTTACTTCCGACACCAGAGCGGCATATTCCTTTAAATTATCAAAACCTTTGCCCACAATGGATCCGTAATGTCCGTTCTTATGTATGGCAAAAATCGGACTTCTGTAGTCGATCCCATATTCCGGCGCGATCCTGCGTGCTGTTTCCGATACATGAAGAGCATCGCCGCCGTCCCGGATAAACGCCACATTTCTCGTTTTATACGCTTCCAGACACTCCCGGATTTTCTTCTCATCCGGTTCTTTTTCATGATTCCTTACTGCCTCCTTATAATTGACAGCATTCATAAAAATATGGGCATGATTTTCTCCAAACATCTCTGACACTTCTTTCCCTTAATTTTTTACATAGATTTCATAAGCACCTGCAGGAAATACTTTTTTGCCTGTTTCCTCCAGCTGGCGGCATCTTCTGCCGTTTACAGTCACTTTCTTTCCTGTAAATGGTAACACAAACCTTGCTTTTGCGTCAAAGGGTATTCGGATACTAAACAGGATCCCGTCTTTCTCCCAGTTCCAACTGCTCTCATAGGTGCCTGAAGCAGATTCATACATACACTGAGCAAATTTAATTCTCTTATCCGGCATAGGAGCAAGCACAGCTCTCTTAAATCCGGCATCCGTTTCAGCAGGATGAATACCGCACATATACCGGTAAAGCCACTCTGCAATCACGCCGTAAGCATAATGATTGAGACTATTCATTCCCGTATCGCTGATACTGCCGTCGGGGAGAATGGAGTTCCACCTTTCCCACACAGTAGTTGCACCCATATTCACCTCATACAGCCAGCCGGGATATTCTTCCTGGAGAAGCAGATCATAAGCTTCTTGGTTCATACCGCAGGCAGAAAGCACCGGACACAAATAACAAGTACCCACAAATCCTGTAGTCAGATGATTTCCCTGTTCACGGATATTATTTCTCAGTTCTTCTTTGATCCTCTGCCTAGAATTCCTGGGAGCAAGTTTAAAGTATAAGGCAAGGACCATGGCAGTCTGAGTATGCACAGACTGCCTTCCCTGCTGATCAAAATACTCATTTTGAAAGGCTTTCCGAATCTTTTCTGACAGATTCCTGTAGGTTTCTGCGTCCTCTCTCACTCCCAGCACCAGTGCTGCCTTGGCTGTAATCCTGACAGACCAGTAATAAAATGCCGTTGCCACATAAGTATTATCCGTTCCCCCGAAACAGCTTTTTTTATCCGGATTGTCCAGAGCAAGCCAGTCTCCGAAATGAAATCCCGCTTTCCAGAGATGACTGTCCCCGCACTCTGTCTTATCAATACGGCGGATATACTCTACCCAGTCCCGCATCAGCGGATACTGCTCTGCCAGAAGGATCTCATCTCCATAGAAGCAGTAGAGCGTCCATGGAAGAATAACCGCCGCATCTCCCCACGCACAAGAACCAAAAGTAGGCCATTCCCCTTTTTTTACGCTGATATCTTCTCCGCCGTTTTTCTTTCTCTGAACCTGGGCAAGAACATCCGGAACCACATGAGGAACACCTCCCTCATAATATCTCTGTGCCAGTCTCATATCATAGAGATATTTTCTGTAAAAAGCAGGTGTCTCCATATGGAAGGAAGCTGCTGCACAAAATGCCTGGGCATCACCTGTCCATCCAAGCCGCTCGTCTCTCTGGGGGCAGTCCGTGGGTACATCCAGGAAATTTCCCCTCTGTCCCCATACTGTATTCTTAAACAGACGATTTACTTTTTCATTGGAAGTATAGACAGACCCACATCTTTTAAGTTCGGAGTGCAGCACACACGCAGTAAAATTTTCCGGATCTGTCTGCCTCATCCCAGTTACTTTTACATAACGAAATCCATAGAAAGTAAAGTGAGGTCTCACCCGGTGTTCTTTGCCATCAGAAATATAAACCATCTCTGCCTTTGCAGTTCTCAAATTATCCCTATAGAAATTTCCATTCTGCAGAACTTCCCCGTATTGAAGCCTTATTCTTGTCCCTGCTTTCTCCTTACATTGAAACTCTACCCACCCTGTCATATTCTGTCCGAAGTCCAGCACTTCTTCTCCTGCAGGCGTGCGGATCAGTCTCACAGGTTTTTTCCGTTCCGTAATAACAAGGGGAGGACTTAACCTGTCTCTGATCTCTCCCCTGGGTCGTTCCGCCACGGATACACGACATCCCAGAACAGTCCCCGGCAGAGAAAATCCTTCCGTCCTTTTTTCCGCATCATAGACTTCCCCGTCATAAATGCTGCTTTCCAGCACAGGAGAAGGCGTACATTCCCAGGTCTCGTCAGAAACAATCAGTATTTCTTTTCCTTCTTCTGTCTCCATGCGGATCTCTCCCAGAAACTGAAATAGGTTTCCATACAATTCCTGCATATTTGGTTCATAGCTGAACCTCCCTTTATACCATCCGTTTCCCAGCATGACACCCAGAGCATTTTCCTTTCCCCTCTCAAGAAGAGGGGTAATATCATAGGTCACATACTGGATCCATTGGTGATAATCCGTATAGAAAGGCGCCAAATACTCATCAGAAACTTTGTTTCCGTTTATATACAGCTCAAACAGTCCAAGTCCGCAGGCATAGATTCTGGCAGAATCCAAATTTTCAGGAACCTGAAAATTTTTCTGCATCAGCGGATGAACAGAAGGATCTTCCAGTGAAAAAGGCGCCGTAATCCATTTTCCCTTCCAGACTTCTTCCATCTTTCCTGTTTCAAACCAGGAAACCGGACTTTTGATCCTCTCTCCCTTTTCTGTTTTTACCTGTACCTGCCAGAAGTATCTGGTCCTTGGGCTTAACTGCACATTGGGGCAAAATCCTGTACTTTTAATCTCTTTTTGCCACTCGCTGTCATAGACCTCTTTTTGCATATATTTATCCAGGGCAATCTTCATGCGCACACCAGCCTGAAATTTTCCTCTGCATCCTCTTGTGATCCAGGAAAACACAGGATATTCACATTCATAACCTATGGGGGTACTGATGTGATTGACCTTCATATCTGTAATCTTCATCCCGAATTTCCTCTATTCTTCTTTGGCCCATCCATAAGCACATTTAACTGCTTTTTTCCAGCCTTTTGATTTTCTGTTTCTTTCTTCCTCAGAGATCGCCGGCAAAAATACATGATCGATATCCCAGTTTTTCTCTATCTCTTCTTTTCCTTTCCAGTATCCCACTGCCAGTCCTGCCAGATATGCCGCGCCCATGGCTGTAGTCTCTACACATACAGGACGTTTTACCGGAACCTGGATCATGTCTGCCTGTGTCTGCATGATAAAGTTGTTGGCACTTGCGCCGCCGTCCACCTTCAGACAATTCAGCTGCATGCCGGAATCTGCTTCCATTGCCTCTATGACATCATGCACCTGATAAGCCACCGATTCCAGAGCTGCACGGATAATATGGCATTTATTCACTCCTCTGGTAAGCCCTACAATGGTTCCCCTTGCATACTGATCCCAGTAGGGTGCTCCCAGACCCGTAAATGCGGGGACCACATAACAGCCATTCGTATCTTTCACCTTGCGCGCCATGTATTCAGAATCTTCCGCAGAGTCAATAATCCTCAGCTCATCTCTCAGCCACTGAACTACTGCCCCTGCCACAAATACAGATCCCTCTAAGGCATAATTCACCTTTCCATCCAGCCCCCAGGCAATAGTGGTAACCAGTCCGTTATCGGAAAATACCGGTTTTTCCCCTGTATTCATAAGAAGGAAACATCCTGTTCCGTAGGTATTCTTTGCATCTCCTTCTGAAAAACATGTCTGCCCGAACAGCGCAGACTGCTGATCCCCCGCTGCGCCTGCAATAGGAATTTCTCCTCCAAAAAAGCTTTTATCCGCCATACCGTAGATATAACTGGAAGGTTTTACATCCGGAAGCATGGAAACCGGGATTCCCAGTAATTCCAGAATCTCTTCATCCCATTTCAGTTCTGTAATATTATATAACAAAGTTCTGGAAGCATTGGAGTAATCTGTCACATGAACAGCTCCCTTTGTCAGTTTCCAGATCAGCCAGGTTTCCACAGTCCCGAAAAGAAGCTCTCCTCGTTCCGCTCGTTCTCTTGCTCCTTTTACATGATCCAAAATCCATTTTACCTTTGTACCGGAAAAATAAGCATCAATGATCAACCCTGTCTTTTTTCGAAAAAAATCGGTCAATCCTTTTTCCTTCAGGGAATCACAGTATTCAGATGTCCTCCTGCACTGCCATACAATGGCATGATAGATGGGTTCTCCTGTGTTTTTATCCCATACAATGGCTGTCTCTCTCTGGTTGGTTATACCGATCGCAGCGATATCTCCAGCCTCCGCCCCGGCTTTCTGCATGGCTTCTACTGCCACCCCCAGCTGATTGGACCAGATTTCATTGGCATCATGTTCTACCCAGCCTGGTTTCGGAAAATACTGAGTAAATTCCTTTTGTGCAAAACTGATGATCTGTCCCTTTTCATCGAACAGGATACACCGGTTGCTGGTAGTTCCTGCATCTAATGCCATAACATATTTTCCCATAATAAAACCCTCCGTTATTTCTGTTTTCTCCGGGGAACAGAGACTTCCTACAAAGTTTAACCGCTGTTTTCATAAAAAAGGCTGCCATGAAAGAAGGGGAATTCCTCCTTACCTGACAGCCTTTCTCCTGCGCTCTGTTCTGCCACGCTATATATTCTAATTTTATCTCCAACCCTGAGAATTTTCAAGGTAAAAAAGTTACTTTTTTCAGCTTTTTGCATATCTTAAATCAATGAAATCTTTTGAGGTCCTATATGAATGTATTTCCTCTGAAAGCTGCCCAGAATAACGGCAGTGATACCGGTGAACTTCAAGTGAATGTGCGCACTTCCGCCAGAAACCGTCCTATCGAAAATGCACTGGTCACCGTCTCCTATTCCGGAGATCCCAATTCTATTATCGAGGAGGCACGAACAGATTCCAGCGGACAGATTCCTCTGCTCACTCTTCCCACACCTCCTTTAGAGTACAGCATGAATCCCTCTGAATATCAACCCTACGCAGAATACACTTTCCATATTTCTGCTGAAGGGTTTGAAAATCTGGACATCTCCGGCTCAGAGCTGCTCCCTGGAGAAACCTCAGTACAGAATGCTTTTCTTCATCCGTTAAATCCTCAGGAAAATTTTGAAAACATTGTGATTCCTGCCCATACTCTCTTTGGCGAATATCCAGAAAAAATTCCGGAAGATGAGATCAAACCCATGGATACTTCCGGCGAGATTGTCTTAAGCCGGGTGGTCATTCCAGAATACGTCATTGTCCATGACGGCTCCCCGTCTGACAGTACCGCAAAAGATTATTATGTGCGCTACCGGGATTACATTAAAAACGTAGCCTGCAGCGAAATTTATGCCACCTGGCCAAAGAACACCATCCGTGCCAATGTTCTTGCTATCATGTCTTTTACTCTGAACCGTGTCTATACGGAATGGTACCGGAATCAACACATATTCGGGGTTGAACAAAGAATTCGTCCAGGTTGATTTTAAAGTGGACCGTGATCTCATCTTTCTTCACATCAATTCTTTTAATCAGACGATTCACAAGAACCCTTTTTGTTGAGGTATCTGCATTTAAAAAGACCTCTTGCCAGGTAGGTATCTTTTGTTTCAATTCTTCCCAGTCCTGAACCGATACCATGGTATTCTGAAGAGCAAGTTCCTTTTCCTGTACGACCTTTTCCTGCTTTTCAAGATCTGCTCTTCGCTTTTTAATCAGCTGAACCAGCTCTTCTAAAGATAATGGATAGGTTCCAGTCATGGCTTCGGGAATTTTGCTCTCCATAATATGAAGATCTTTTTTGATCTTATCTACTTCGTCCTGTTCTTTTTTTAATTCCCTTTTCAGTATCGTTTTCTCTTTGTTTTGATTTTTTTCAATTTCATCAAAAACGTCCTCATTCTCCTGAAGCTTTCCGATATAATTGGCAATCGCTTGAAAAATCACAGGTTCTATCACATCTGCTCGAAACTGGTAGATTTTATGGTGAGGTACTCCCTGGCTGGCGTTCTGACACTTATAAACAGCAATCTTACTGGCTCTTCTTTCTCCAGTGTCTTTCATCGTCCAATAATTATACTTACTTCCATTGGTAAGCTTACCTCCGCAATAACCACAGTATATCACATCGATCAGCGCTAGTATACCGTCATTTTTTCGGATTACTGTAATATCTTTGTTTTCCAGTTTCTTTATGTACTTATCACTCCTCCTTTTTCGCTTTTCCTGCACCTGGTTCCAAAAATCAGGTTCTATGATCTGAATATTTGTATCTGCCTCTTTCGCTATTGTCCATTCTTCAGCATTCAGCCGTCGATATTTCCCCTGAATTCGCTCCCTTCTTTTATATGCAGTATATCCGGCATAAATGGGATTGGTCAAAATGCTGGTGATGGTTCCACTCTTCCAGATGCCGTTTGGCGCCAGACTCTGATACCTGGGATCCTTATTCAGTTCTTTTGCGATCTTTGTAGAACCAAATTCTTTATTCAGGGAAAGGCTGTAGATGTGCTGCACAAGCTCTGCCTGCTCCGGTACAATCACCAAATGCTTCAGTGCCCGCCCATGCTTACTGACTTCACCGGAATATTCAAGTATATAGCCAAAAGGGGCTTTCCCACCCATAAACTTTCCCTGTTCGATCAGCTTCTGCGCCGTATCCTTTACCCTCATGCCTGTATCTGCGCTGCTTTTTTGAGCATTTGCATACCGAAAGGTCAGCATCATCTGCCCCATGATATCATCAGATTCCGGTGAAATACAGCCGTCTTTTACGGTATACACATCAACGCCCAAGCCCTTTAAGGACATAATATAGAGGGGAGTATCCCACATCAGACGCCCTACACGGTCATCTTTATAGGGAACAAGTATATCGAATTCCTTGTTTTGCGCATCTTCAAGAATCTCCTGGAGAACTTCTCTTTGTGCTGCAGTATTTTTGTACGCACTTTTACTGCCTTCAAAATATTCTTTCTTATCCAGAATCCAGTCGTTGTGCTTTTCGATGTATTCCACTAAAATTTTTCTTTGGATAGATAAATCTCCGTCCGCTTCAAGCTGCTGATCAGAACTTACCCGAAGCAGCATACGAACTTTTTTCATATGGACAGACTCCTTTCACACTTTTTGGGGTAAAAAAGGGGCAGAGAGACAATAACTCTCTGCCCCCATATAGTGATTTTTAAAGTTTTTGAAGCTGCTGCTGAAGTTCCAATTCGAGAAGATTTTTAATATCCTTTGCGACTGAAGGCTGATTGCTTTCCCTTTCCGGGAAAATACAGATCAAACGTATCTCACGTCTAATATTTTTATTGATTTCTTTTTTCATGCTGTACACCTCATTCTCTATTTACTCTATCGTATTCTCTGGTTGATTTTATAATGCCGAACTTTCTCCGGGCTTGATTGTCATAGGACGACCGAATGATAATTGGCTGTGAAACAGCTTTTCCGTTGACCCAGAAATCTCCAACAGCCACGGACTCGCCGATAGATAATTTTTTTAATACCATCACCCAGTGATTCTTATGCTGCTGATCTATGAATTCTGCGATTTTTTTTACATCTGTCGATGCTGGTCGAAAATATAACTGCACTGCGGTCTGACTTATCGCTGCCATGATGTCTTTCGGAAGACAACCGGTATATTGGGTACACAGAAGCAAATTTATTCCATACTTGCGTGCCTCACGCAACATCTCCGGTAAGATAGAATTTTTTCCTGATATCAAGTTCTGGAATTCATCAATAACTATGCGCAGCCCTCCTTTCACTCGTCTATCATTGATTCTATAGTTTTTCCAAAGTGACGCTAAAATTAATTCCGTCACTTCTTTTTGCGTGGAAGGATTGATTCCTTTTAATGAAAGCACATTCACTTTTTTTTCCAACATTTCTTTTCTTTGGTGACGAAATGCTGGACAGTTCAGCAGATTCCATAATTTGTTGAAAACTCCGTCAGCAATAGGAGAGTCCTGCAAATGTAAGCCTTCTGCGATAGCTTCTAAATCGTTTTCGTGTTCCCTTCTATGCTCAACTGCATACTCAACTGCTTCCCGCAAAACTCCCATTTGTCTAGCACCAAGTCTGCCGATAGCAGAAAAGATGTCAACGATATATCCAATAAAATTTGCGTTATCGTCCCCTTGATTATTGATATTTCCGAAATCCAGTAAGGACAGTTTTATTCCATCATTTATCGCTGAAATAATGTTCCATTGGTCCCACTTTTGCCCATCTGTATAATCGCATCCGTTGATGTCAATAACAACAACTGTCTCCTGTCTGGCAAGGCAATCTTCTAGCATCTCTCCGATTCTGGTAGACTTACCACTGCCACTTGTACCAATTAGTAGCACGTGTTTATTTGGTGCTTTTTGTGATATTGTTACTGGAATACCGTTTTTCATTTCTCCTATCTTCATAATTAATTTTCCTCTCTTTCTTTGTAGAATTCTTGCAAATCTTCAAGGCAAATTCCTTCAGAGTTTACAAAATCTTCCTTATTTAACTTTAACATTCGTACTCTTTTTGTCTGTCCTGTCTCAGCACTAAAAATCAACTTTTTTACTGTATAACCTCCTGGTGTTTTGTCCGTTATAAGCATTCTATCTTCTTCCATTTCTTTTTTTAATTGGAGGAAAGAGACCGTATTTAAGAGTGGAGTACAGATACTTTTCAGCAAGGATTCCGATATAAAATAAAAATCTTCATCATAAATAACCTGCTTTTCTGTACTCATACCATTGTAAATATTTACCACCGGCAAGTCGTTTTTCATGATAAATTGAGTAACGCATTCTCTAACTGCTTCTTTCACAGAATAGAAATCAGAAAATCTTTCGATATCTGATTCTGCCTCAATGACAGATTCCATAAAAGCAGATACCCATTGATCTGCTGCTGCTTCTTTGATGTTTTCGCATTTAAGGCACCACCATACTCTAGCAACAGCAAGCATATAGTAAGCGAAAGAACTTATGCCTTTTTTCTTATATTTCTCCACGATATTTGATGTCTTAAGGACACGAATTTCTTGACATATGTAATCTGTTTTTTCTATAAGAAAATTTCGCAGTTGTCTGTATTCGTGTTCTACTTCTGTAATTTCTTCTGTATCGAATGATGCTTTAAAAATATAGCCCTTTCCGCATAATTTTTCCGGAACAACACCTCCTACAATGACAATCGGAAGAAAATCTTTTTCAGATAAAAATCTATCTAAATCGTCTTCTTTATCGCCTTTTTTGTATCTGTATACCCCCATACGAAAGTTCTCTGTATGTTCTTTTCTGCTATTCAGTTTAACAATTTCAGCGCCTTTAAATGCTCGTACTAGTTCTCGCTCTATTTTTCTTGTGTGAGAGCTATTTTCCGCAACTAATATAATTCCCATGGGCAATTCGTATCCAAATTGGTATAGTGGAAAACGAAAGAACCCAGATCCAGATAGTGCATATAGTAGCCATTTTCCCTCTCTTACTTTGCACATTTACTTGCCTCCTCCCATGTCCATCTTCCAAGGAAAAATCTTAGCTTTTGATTTTCGTCTACGTACCATTCACGGCGCTCTGGTAAGTATATTTTTTCCCTCGTTTGGCTAATCAAAAAAGTTATTAATTGAAGGACAAATTCTTTTTTCTTTGCCTGATTATTCGCCATAATGTATCCTCCAGATGCAGCAATTTTCTTTATTAGATACGTAGGACTCCCGCACTTTTCAGGATTCAGTATAGCGTATTGAATTTCCCGATTCAGATCGAAAGTGAGTAAAAAAAGTTTGTCATTAGGATTCTTGATCCTACATAGTTCCATCATTTCTGGATGTAAAAAATTTGCCACCTCCCTTTGCACTTTTTGTATTTGTAAGTTTTGTGTTTCCACAAAGATTTTTCCATTTTGATCTATTTTCAGCATATCAAATTGTGCTTTTCTTCTCTCTCTTTCCTCCTCTTTCATCAGATTTCTTTGATATTCTAGCCTCATCTTTCCCTCGTTTTTGAAATTGATTTTCGTTGCCTCTTCTTGGATTCTTAGCTGCATTCTCCACTGTTCTACGTCAAGCGGATTTGAATTATTTCCGATGTAATCCATTTTTTCCTCCTTTCTGTACCCATTATACTGCACTCCAATTTTCCTCTTTTTTTCTCATCTGGTCATATTTTAGTTTAGTAAAGTATTAAATTGCCTTATTAATCATTTTGCCCAGGTTTTATATTGACCAGAAAATAAAAATAGAAATTTACCCCCAAATACCGGGGTTTTATAAGATAAAATTTTTCTAAAATTAAAAAAGCTGGACAGTATTGTTGTTTTTAGCCTTGGGAAAATGTAAAATGATAGAAACAGGAAAAGTAGCAATGGAGGATCATTCCCATGAATTTATCCCTTTATAAACAGTTGTCCCAAAGTATTATAGATATTCTAAACACGTTACAGATTACTTTTGACGGGGGTCCCACGCTAGGACAACAGGAATTTTTTTATCTTTTAATAGATTATAATGCATCAGATAAGATTGCAGATCGTATTGACAAAATTGAAAATAAGTACAATCTTATGGATATTATAGAATTCATCTATACGGAACAAAAGCCTCTCGAAAAGCTCCTGGGTAAGGAACTATTTGAAAGCCTTGTTTCAAAAAAGGGCAGAGATTTTCAGGAATACTCTTTCGGAAATCGAAATTCTCTCTCTCCGCAAGAATATCAGAAAATTTTTGAAAATCAAAAACAAGCTTTTCACCATTTATGCCAGAAATATTTTATAGCAGATTCCAAGAATTCCGACGCTTATGCTTTATTTATAAGGCTATTAAAATTGTGCATTTATTTTCTTTCCGGTTTCTCTTTTATTGAGTCAACACCTGTACAATCAAAAAAAACTTTAAACATCGAAGGAGCAATTAAACGATTTTCTACATGTGTAAGAAAACATAAGAAAATTGTGGTCTCTGGTATCCATGGCACTGGAAAAACTACTCTTTTAAAAACTTTTTTAAACAAACACCAGTTAGATTTTCTCTATTTTACTTATGCTGGTTCTTTAGAGGAAACATTAAATCAGGAAACGTCAGATCAGGGAACATCAAAGCCGGAAACATTTCCCGGATGCAAAGATTTCCAGGATAAGCTAACTCTGTTAAAGAGAAAAGGATCTCTTTCGTTCTTAATTATTGATAATATGAATCCTGAAAAACATATTTTTTTGAAAGAGTCTGAGATATTATCCTCTTTAAAAATGCATGTAATAATTGCCACCACCCACGCAGTTTGTCCTCCAGATTTTTACAGATATTCTGCTCCTCTATTGACTGATAATGAACTCTTATCAATGATATCAAATAAACTTTCTAATCAATATATAAATGAAAATTTATTACACTTTACAGGTAAGAATCCTTATCTTTTATTATTAGCTGTTACAGCTGACAGCAAAAAAGAAGGTGATATAAATGATTTATTAGAAGAATCAATAGATCCCGCTAAAAAGATTTCTCTTGCCCATTTTAAATACTCTTATCATTCAAGTAATACAGATTTCTGGGGACATGCTCGCAAAATATATGACCTAAATAAAAGCAAAAAAGACTATCAGTCACACCGTAAACACTTAAAAATTTTGTCCTGCTTTTTTGACCATGCTGTTTCCATAGATTTTTTTAAATACATATTTTCCGGATACGATAACAATACTCTCTTAGAACTAGTAAATATGGGATATTTAGAGTTTGTAAAAGACACTAAAATGAAAATTCAACTTTCTGCAGCTTTGGCAAATGTAATTTTCATAAATGAAAAGCCCTCGTACTCCGATCCTCTTTTAAGCCCTGTGATCGATAAAATCACAAATTATCTGGAAAGTTATGATGTTACTTTAGATCTTGCTTTATTAGAAGATATTTTGTATCCTTTTGCCGTCCGTTTAGGTACAACTATTTCACAGAAAAATAATCCTAATCAAAAAAATGTTTCATATAATCAGGAAAAATGGTGGAGTTTTTTATATTTGGTTATAGAATATTACCAGATGCTAAACAAGCCGGATATAGTTTCCTCACTAATCCAGCTTCTCGTTTATCCAACAGGAATTCAATATCAAAAAAGTCCCTATGATGCTTCTATCTTAAAAATTTTTAATTCCTGGATAACTGGTGAATCTACCTTTATAAGCAATATTGATTCTATCTGTACTACTATTTCAAATTTAACCAAATTTCCACCTTCTGAGGCTCCAAAATTATTTAGTATGGTTCGCTATTTAGCCTGTAATAGCTTAGATTTTTTAATTTGCCAAGAACTATATAAACTGCCTATTGCAGATGATGAGAATCGCTTTCAAAACAAAAATGATGAGTTATTTATTACGAATCTAAAGTTTATTTACAACTTAATAGACAATACTGATAATCCTAGTATTAGCATTTGTTGTTACTACTATAAAATTGCTCTACTACTTTTTAAAGACACTTATCTTGAAAACTGGGAATTTCTGGCTGAACATTTGGGGACTATAAACGGACATCGAAAAAAGAGTCAAGTGCTATGCCATCTTTGCGTATTTATCCATGTATGTCTGAAAAAAATACTTAATGATTTTTCAGATCAACATTTTAAGGTGCTTATGGACGCTCTTGCAAAATTAAAAGATGAACTTGATTCCGTATGTATGCTTCCCGGATTACTCGGTCAAATGTGTTTAGCAACCTGCACCGATTGCCGTATTTTTATGCAGACATGTCACTACAATCCAGCCACAGATCTCCTAGATAAAATTCTTGCTTCAATCAAAGAAAAATATTCTACTATACGACCTGAAGAATGGGCTGCCTTTAACAAAACGCTCAAGAATCTTTCATAACTATTGTATATGCTTTCGATACCTATTGTTTTTTAATCGAAAACGGGAAATGTATAACACATTTCCCGTTCTGCATATCCTATATATCTTTATTCCAGCTCAATCCTTCCCACCAAATAAATCGGCACCGTTACCTTCTTATCTGCAATTCCTCCATAAGTATCCCCCTTCAGTAGATAAACCACATCCGCTTTTCCGTCCTGAAGGATTGCATTTGCTGTCTTTCCAATGTTCTTTCCAGCTTTTACTTCTATGGCATAATCTTTGTGAGTATCCAATCCTCTTACATAGAAGTCAATCTCTCCTTGTCTATAGACGCCAAAAGCCGGAGCCATACCTGCTATTTTACGCTTTCTCACCAACCGCTCCAAATATAGATACACTAAGTTCTCATTTGCGATCCCTTGGATTGTCTGTTGATTGGCACCTGTTATTCTCAGGAAATAACGGGCAATTCCCAAATCCCTAAAATAAAAGCGGCTGTTATATGTCACGTCCAGAATGTTGCACTCATTGACCTTGTTACAATATCCAATAATATTCGATCGGTACAGCCAAGCCACTGCCTGGTTGATGCTCTTTTTGGTCAGCTTATTACTATCTTTCTTAAAAATAATACTGGACAGCTCTGTAATCAGATCTGAGGAGCCTTTCTTCTCCCGGATCATGCTCTGGGTAATTGCCGGGAAAACCTGCTCAAATAAGTTCATATCCAGAACATCGTCAAAATATCTCTCCGATTCATCTATAAAAATTCGGATAATATTACCAAGTTCCTCCATACACTTTTCAACATCTTCTGTTTCCAGGTATCGTATCACGATAGCAGGATATCCGCCGATTGTCAGATAAATCTCATACCAGTGCTTTAATTCCTCATAATCTTCTGGAGTTCCTTCTCCGTACAGACTGATCGTTTCATATAAGAAGCGTTTGTCCACTGCCTGTAAAAATTCTTCATAAGACAGCGTATCCATGACCAGAACATCGATATCTCCCGCAGGAAGAAAATATTCCTTTTTTATCGTTTGTCCTAAATAACTTCCTATCACAATAAAATCACAGAGAAATTCTCTGGAAAACTGCCGTATCTTTGAAAACACTTCTGCTGATTCCTGAATCTCATCAATGACGACAATCGTTGTCTCCTGATCTTGAAAACCAGGCTGAAACAGCTGAAATGCCTTATGTAAAGGTCTCTCTACTCTTTTTTCTCCTGGGGTCCATGCAGAAGCCACTGCCATACATTGTAAAAATTCTTGACCAGATGTCTGCATCATATTGATATATACATACTGGCTGTAATTTTCTCTTGCGAACTTATCCAAGATATAGGTTTTTCCCACTTGCCTAGCTCCCTTTACCTCCAGGACTTTTCCTGTATATGCCTCTTTCCATTTTATCAATTCCTTGTAAATGTCTCGTTTTAATTCCAACATTTCTACCATCCCGATCTTTTTAAGCTACTACCAAATCCAAGATTCATCTGTGATTTAGTATTTTCCAAACGATAAAACACCAAATCTCTTCTTTATGTTGCTTCAAATATTTTTATCCCCTCTCTTTCTACATTAGCATAAAATGGATATACCTCTACCCACTGTTCAAAATGCTCCTTGTTTTTCGCAATGGGCTTTATATCCAAATCATGATCCAGGTTGAAATCAAAAGTTGTCCCAGACAGGTCATGCCGGAATCTTTTTATATCCATATCTTCCATATCCAGTAGAATCATAATATCAATGTCTGAGTCTGCTTTGTAATCTCCTCTGGCATAAGAGCCATATAGAATCACTGTCTTTAGGTGGGTTCCATAAATCTGCTTGAGCAGCCCTACGTACTGGCTCAGTAATGTTTCTATTGTTACTGGCATCTTCTATCCTTCTTCAATCTACTTATATTATATCTGTATTTCTATATTCCTAGTCACTTTTCACCATATCTAACCAATTTCCTTGATGTCATCATAGCATAGCTTTCAGAGAATAGGAAAAACTTTTCTTTTTATACATAATAGGACTTATCAAATTTTCTCCTGGGCAAGCGCTATTTTACAGTTCTTTTTATAAAATGCGATCCCATAGCACAACGCCGTTTTATACCCGTCCCTGACTAAATCCGCTTCATAGTGACGGACCCTGATCTGCTTTAAGGCTTCTTTGCTGCGTTCTTCCATATCCCCATAGCTTAATGCTGCTTTAAGTTCTATTATCACGACAGGTTTCATCACGTCCATACTTTTTAGACAAATATCATACCTACCGTCACCGGATTCTCTGTTAGAATAGGCATAGTAGTCTTCCATGCCATTTAACAGTCCCATAAGAAATCCATGGTAAAAGGATTCTTTTGTATCATAAAAGCTGATCCCCTCTTTAAGCATCTGCGACACAGTATCCTCAAATACCTTCATCTGTCCCTGGATAATGCTCTTGTAAAACAACGTAAAGTCCTTTTTGCTGATCTTCTGCTCAAACCATGACAGTACCGTGTTCTTATAGATATAGCGCACTTCTTCATTCGGAATACTCATGAAAATATAGCGTACATTTCCAAGCATACGTTCGCCTGTTTTTTTCAAATAGCCTGTAAAAAACAGGAAATTCCATATATTTTCCCTGGAATTTCCGGGTGCTATATCTTCATAGGTAATGTCCTCATGAACAGGCATTTCAATACTTTCGCCTCCGATCAAGTCTTCGATCTCTTGTTTCACCCGTATATCCGCATGGTCAACCAATGTCCTGACAATATGATTCGAGCTGGTATTTGACCAGAAAGGCTGTGGAAGCGCATTCTTATCTGCCCAGATCTGTTCGACATAGTTAATAACACTCCATGGATTGTAGACCTTAGTTCCCCCAAAAAAATATCCGTCATACCATGTTTTTACTGTGTCAAAAAAAGCTTCGCGTCCATAAAAATTGAGCATTTCTTTTACTTCTTTTTCGGTAAACCCAAAGTGTTCTGAATACATCGGATTCGTAATGGAAATGATTTTCAGATTATTAAGCCCTGTAAAGATACTTTCCTTTGAAATACGCAGGCACCCAGTAATTACAGCGAATTCAAGGGAATCATTCGTTTTTAATGCAGACTCGAATAAGGAACGGATTGTTGAAATCATATCACTATAAAAGCCACAAAAATAAGCATTCTCCAATGGAACATCATATTCATCAATGAGTATAATGACATTTTTATTATAAACCTGCCTCAAACAAGAGGATAAGAATTTTAACGCATCTAAATAATCCGTTACCTCTCCCTGAACATCTCTGAGTTTTTGATAGCGAACCTTTTCTGCCTCTGTTAATTCTTCCGACTGCAGGATACTATCATGCCTACGGTATTCTTCTGCGATCGCCTTTTTGAGTTGGTCATAAGACAGCTTATAATCCGGCTGTTTCAAAGATTTCAAAGAAAGACTGATAACCGGATACTGTGACATATGCCTTCTATACTGCTTGTCCTGTTCCATGATAAAAAGCCCTGAAAACAGCTGTCCGGCATCGCAGTAACCCGCCTCAAAAAAGCACTGCAGCATACTTAGATTCAAGGTCTTTCCAAACCGCCTTGGTCTTGTAAAAAGATTGACCTTTCCCTTCCTATCCAAAAGTTCTTTAATAAAGGCTGTTTTATCTATGTAGTAGTATCCTTTTTCAATAATCTCCTTAAAGCTTTCAATACCGATTGGCAGCGGTTTAAAGTTCATACACGTACTTCCTCTTCTCACGTTGACTGATATTTCTATTCTATCCGCCAATAGATTTTTCTGCAAGCATATCACCTATTGGATTTTTAATCTTTTTCCTAAAAAGGCAACAACCTCCACCCCTTCTTTCTGAATGTTCCTGTAATAAGGCATATCTTCCTTATATTTCTCATATTCTTCAAACGGTATCACGGTAGGGGAAATGACGGTTTCATATTCTATTTCCAGTTCAACTGAAATACTCCATACTTTTTTCAGACGTTCTTGCAAATCCCTGCGCTCTCCGCGAACAATCGCCACGATATCAATATCCGAATTGCTCTGATAATCCCCACGCGCATAAGAGCCATATAAAACAATCTTAACAATATCTTCTCCATACACAGCATAATATGTCTCGGATATTTTTTTCAAAATCGTTTCTAAATCATTTTTTGTACACATATTGTCAAAGTCTGCCTCCTTGTTTTCCAAAACCTCTACCTTTTGGCGGACCTGCAAACACCTCTGCAGGTCCGTCCCATAACCTCTTTTTCTCTTTTTGGCACATCTCTCATAAGTCATATACCTTTTGAGCCACTTTCATATTTCCCCACCATTCTATAAAAGGTACTGCTGGATAGCTGGAGTTTTCGCATCGCTTGTACTGCAGTTATCTCCTTCTGCTTCCAGCTTTGGTATACCTCTTCAAAATCTGAGGGAATTTCAATCTTGGGTCTTCCAAATTTCTTTCCATTCTTCTTTGCTGCTTCGATTCCCTCCCTCTGCCTTTTCTTGATCGTGATCCGTTCCTGCTGTGCAATGCTGGCAAGGACTTCTATGAGGATATTCTGTATCATTTCTAAGATCCACTGTTGCCCCTCTGGTATTTCGATCATGGAAGTGGGCAGGTCTAAGATCTGCAGCCGGACTCCTTTTTTCCGAAACCATTCCAGTTCCTTCTTGATATCCTCCTTATTTCTGGACAATCGGTCCAGGGAAGTGATAATCAATGTATCTCCATCACGTAGCCCTAAAGCGCCTTTTAATGCCTGATAAGAAGCTCTGTCTAAATCTTTGCCACTTGCTTTATCTACCAGGATATTTTCTTCCGGTACATACTCTTTCAGGGAGTTTATCTGCCGGTCTAAATTTTGCTCTTTACTGCTGACCCTAGCATAGCCAAAGGTTCTTTTGCTGTTTTCTTTCATGCTTTTCCCCAATAAAAATACCTATGGGATTCTTTCCATAGGTGTTATCGTAAACGTTAAATATTCTTACCGTATTCTTCCTCCTCCAGATTTCCTTTCTGATCGCAGCCAAACCATGTTTTAACTCTTTCACTGCAATGATGGAGGAGATAGGTTATAGCTGGTACTCACCGCCTTACAGGTCTGCACCATTGCCTGTTGATGTCTGTACTCTATTCCCACCCTTGTACCAGGCATCCTGTTTGCTTCTCACCCTTATACAGCTCATACACATAAGCTGCGCTTTCGTAATACAAACCCGTTTCCACATCGGTTAGTTTCAGAAAAGTTTCAGAAGCATAAAACTCTCTCATTGCTTCTTCGTACTCTATCCCGTAATCTTCTACAAGGAATACAATGATATCCTGGGTGATATATTCTATTAACTGCTCTTTTTTATCCATGATAGTCACCTATTCTTTCTAATAATGACAATGCCTTTATCGTGCGAAACGAATACTTGTTCGTCAGTTTTTTTACTTCATAGCTTCTACTAATACCTCTGATAAAATCCTCTTCCAAAATCTTTATATGGTTTCGTCCTTTCTAAATCTATCGTATCTATCGCCACATTAGAGACATGACATAAACAAATCATAAAGCACCCCCGTTGTTTCTACAAACCATTTCCAGGTCATCCACAGCATCTTCCATGGACAAAGTATGTTCTATTTCATAGTTTTCCTTTAAAAACTTGATTCCCTCGTATCTGTCTAAATAGAAAAACGCTTTCTGTGGGTGAAGCACCTTACGTTTTGCAAACTCATTCACACAGGCGACAGTATATGCGATCATTCTTCTTTGTATTTGTTCCATAATGGCTCCCATTTTATTGATTTTTATCTTTCCTGACACTCCAATGCTTTTTTTCTATGATTTATTTTATCATAGGTACAGCAAATAAAAAACGCTTTCTAAAAAATAATGCCGGATTGAAACCAGCGTGGAAACTGCAGTAACATTCACGGTATTTCTATTTCCCCAGTTACCCCATTATAATAATATACATGGTCATTTAACCTGTCCTTAACCTCAACCTGCTCCTGGTTTACCTGTTTTACCATTTGGTTCATATCCGCCAAACCGCCAAAACCGTCTGCTGGAATGAGTATTAATTCATGGGTACTGGACGGTACGATGTAATAATCCTTCTCTCCTAAAACTTCCCTGAAAAAGCTTTTGCCCAGCAGCATAGCTGCAGCTCCATACCACATTTTCTCATTGGTCAGCACCCAAAGGCTTTTCATGTTATATTCTTCCGGTATTTCTTGAAAGACCCCCAACGTTTCGGTCAGCATCTCCTGCAGGCTCTCGATCTGGTAATGTTCTTTCTTCAGGTTCTCGATCGCCTGCTCATACAGCATGGTTTCTGTAATTTTCCACTCTTTTAACAGATGCCCGGTCACTTTGACCGCGATATTTCCCCAGGCTGAAACCTCTATTCTTACCACATAACCTACAGATAAATCCAAAAAGTTTCTGTGTACGATCATGGACAAAAGCGCTTGGTTCTGCTTTGTCCAGATCAAAAACGGATAAATATTTCCTTTTACTTCTTCCCAAGTCATAATTGATACCTTTCCTTTCTAAAGAGGGCAGAAACAGTCCTGCCCTGCGATTTTGTAACATCTTTCACGTTCCCATAGTCCTATGCCACCTGTTTGGATTCTGTCTTTTTCAGGCTGTTTATCGCATGGGTATACATCGGAGGCGTAAGCTGATTAATGTCGTTTACATGATAACGCTCCAGCACCTTTTGTAAAGGGACTCCGGTACGTTCTAATTCTTTTTCTAAATCCCTTCTTTTACTGGTCCCTGTATCTTCCGGGGGATTGCCCTGTGATGCTTTTAATTCATAGACTTTCTGCCCATGGCTGTTTAGGATTGTCAGCTCAGTGATCTCCCTTTTCTCATTATACTGGATCTGCTGTACCCGGAAATGTTCATTGGTAAGATAGCGGTCCCCTTTTTTCTGGATCGTTATCTTTGCTGCAGCAACCCAGATAAAAGGCGCCGTATATAGTTCCCTTCCAATCCCTACATTAAAGCAAGCACGCTTAAAGGAATCCGAAGCCTGACCCTTCTCTTTTTCCGCATAGCTGGTGGTCCCCACATCTTGTTTTGCGATCCACTGCTTTTTCTCCTGGTCCCAGATCTCTACTGTACAGTACAGGTTCCCGTCTATGCTCTGGTGGGTCCGCTTCCAGCCAAACGGTGTAAAGGTCTCATCTAAGATCTTCTGGTCCACCCTTGCATCTTTAAAGAGCAGCAAGCTTAGCCCTTTTTCGTTGATCGTCGCTACCCTGCATTCGATCTCCTCTGGCTTTAACAGCCGTATCATTTGCCCTTCCATAAATTTCCTCCCTATTTAGTCAAGTCTTTTTTCCTTATTTTTCAAGGATTTTTTAGGTTTATCTCTCAGATGAATGAGCCAAGGAATTGGACATTTCTCTGTATCTGGTACGAAAGTAGAGGATTTTAGGTACACGAAATAAAACGTCATTCTTTTCGTTTTACATGGCCTTGTGTATTCCCTTCCATCTACGGCAGCGAACCTCCCGCATCTACCAGGATCACCTGCACTTCTCCAGGGTCCTAACTTCCTTCGTCCCGCCTGTCCATAACCAGGGTGTCAGCTTAGCTCCTTTGCAGGGTCTTGCCCTATGGAAAATATTCCTGCCGACTACTGGCTCATTCTTTGTATTAAGTCTTACTGACCTGTTCTGTATGATTCCCTGCCAGCGCCTTACGGCGGACGTTTCCCTGGCTGCTTCCTCATACTGTTCAGCCTTCCTGTCACGGCTGAATTCAGTTCTCAACCATCATGTTTGAAAGCTCAAGTCAACCGTAACAGGTATTGCCTGTTTTTTCTTTCTCCTATGCTGCCTGTAGCTGCGGTCTCCGAATATCTCTCACAAGCTTTACCGGATCATAATCCACACCTTTTGTCAATATCGCATAGAACACCCGCAGGATCTTACATGCCACTGCCACCACAGACTGCATTTTCTTTAATGGGTTCTCTTTCCGCGTTCGGTAGTATTCATGGATCACCTTGAATTCCGCATTTTTCCCTACCAGTGATATCGCTGCTTCATACAGTACGTATCTTAACCGTTTCCTGCCCCTGTAACTGATCCGGCTTTCTCCGTTATGTTTGCCGGAATCGTTTGCCACGATCGCATAGCCCGCCAGCTTCTGCAGTTGTTTGGGGTTATCAAAACGTCCAATGTCACCCGCCTCTGCAACAAATCCGCTGACTGTAATCAGTCCGATCCCCCTGATTTCCATTAGTTTATCTACATATGGGATCTCTTTCAGTTTCTCTTCTATGCTCCGCAGCAGTTCTTCCATCCTCACCGCATATACATCCATGTCATTCAGCAGGTTCCTCAGTTCATACCTTGCAGCTTCCGGCGCTTCCTTACTTCCGACACTATGCTCTGCTGCTGATACCAGGGTCTTTGCCCTCTTCATCCCAGCGCCTCTTAGCTTCGCGTCTCTCCAGATCTGGTTTACACCTTCCACTCCCAGTTTTCTGATATCCTCCGGCAATGGCGCCTCCTTCAGCACCATCCTTCCGCTGACTGCCTTGAAATCCCCATAAACGTCTTTGTATTCAGGGAAGTAGATGGCGAACCATCTGGCGACCCGGTTCTTGATCCTCGTAAGTTCCTCCTGTGTCTGGAACCGGAGATTCGATAAACTTCTGATTTCCGCATAAATACCAGTTGGTATATAAGGGTATGAGAACCGCCCCTCATTTATCAGCGTGGCAATGGTCTTGGGATCCTTGCGGTCATTCTTATTGGGATTGTTGTCGTCAAGCTCTTTTGACTTCTTGACATGGTGGGGATTTACATGTACCGGCTTCATTCCGCTGTCCTGCAGGAATTTTCCCAGCGCAAACCAGTAGTGACCGGTCGGCTCCATTCCAGGGATCACAGCGGTTTTACCGTGTTTCTCTGCAATGCCCTCCACCCATGCTTTGAATGTCAGAAAGCCTGCTTCCGTATTACTGAATTTCAACGGCTTTTTTGAATACTCATAATTTCTCCAGTCAAAGGCTCTGGCATAATGAGTTTCACTGCCAACATCAATACCAACAATCAAAGTTTTTTCAGTTATGGATGCAATTTTTGCGTTCTGTGTGTTACAATTCATTTGGGATACCTCTCTGTTTTCATAAGATTTTACTAACCGCCAAGTCAGCAAATCTTATTTTACTCTGAGGTATCTCTTTTTCTCAACCACCTTTCTTGGGATTCCCTATACTTAAATTATACAGGAAGCTCCTATTTCTTCCCCAGCAGGGAAACCTGCATCTCCCTGCTGGTCTTTGGTCCTGTCCCGGTCAAGCTACAGAAAGCCTCCGGTATTGGTTCTTGGTGCAGTATTCCTGGTAAATGTCTCCTCTTTCTTTTTCCAGGCGCTTTTTATCAAAGCCAGTTGTTGTCACCGATTTCCAGGTAACCTCCCTGTCCCCTACGATCCCTTTTTCATTCTCCTTTAGGTAATCTTTCATCTGGTTGGAGATGGCTTCTTTTTCCTTCTGCAGTTTCTGCAGCTGCAGGTTTAAGCGGTCATACTGTTCAAACAGCACTAGGCTTTCTTTTGGGAGTTCGATCACCTTCCCATTGGAAGCCCCATAGGAAGCATCTAAGTACTCTGCCGTTGCCGGAGAACCATCGATATCCGGTTCCCTGTTTGTTAGGACATGGTTTTCCCAGAAATCCCGTTCCATCTCTATGATGCCCTGGATCATAGCCTGGTCCCTGGGTACTTCATGGTATAGGAAGTGGTTCCCTCCAACTAAAGCTGCGATATAAGCTTTTTCTGCCCCTGTGACTGCCATATAATGCTGGACCTGGTAAAGGTATTCCAATGGCACGCCTTTCTCCCAGGTATCCTTTTTATAGGCGCTTGCCGTTTTTGCTTCAAACACACACAGTTTCTTATCTTCATAGATGATACCGTCCAGATCTGCCAGCATGAAGGGATATTCTTCACTTTGGAGGATCGCATAACGGTTGCGGATCTTTAAGCCTGTCCTTCTGGTAAATTCCTTTTTTACCACAGGTTCTAAGACATTGCCGAAATGGGTTACTTCTGTATCCTTTTCTTCTGGTACTTCCTGCCCGGTCTTTTCTTTCCATAACTGGAGCACGGACCGGTAGGGGTTGACCCCTGCGATCACCGAAGCGTCTGAACCTCCGATGCCCATGTTCCTCCATTTCAGCCATTCTTCCCTTTCCATCTGCAGCGTTGATACCAAAGTCCTCATGCAGCTTCCCCCTCTCTCTTTTCCATTTTTGCAAGCTCCCCAAAGATACAGCCGGACAGGTCTTTTTGGTAGGAATCCTCACAGACCAGCCATCTTTGGTACAGAAAAAGCAGAAGGGAGGGGAACACCAGCATTGCCTCCAGGGTATCTTCCGCAAGGTTCCTGACTTCTTCTGCTAAAAATTCATAGATATTGATGATACTGTCGATCTCATACGCAGCCCCGTAGATCTCTTCTTTGCTTTTTTCCAACACAGTCTCTTTATAAGCCGTCAGCTCCCGGCTAAGTTTGATGCAGCACAGGTTTTCTAATTTTTCTTTGTCCATCTTGTACCCCTTTCCTACGCGGCACACACGATCTGGTACGCCTTATCGATCAGTGGGTTGCCTTCTGCTGTCCTTGCGAAAAGGTTCTCCTTATAATTGGCAGTGCGCCTTAAAGGGTTACTATGGGTGGCAAAATCGCTGACCGCATTGATGAAACGGTATGCGTTATTGCCTACCTCTTTTAAATCTGGAGCTTCAAAATACCGGAGCTTCATATCCTGCCGGAGCCTTTCGGTATTTTTCCTCTGCTGGGGTGAGGAGCCATCTTCCATGGGAAGCAGGATCTCGATGTATTCTTTGACCTGCTTATCTGTCAGTTTCTTCTTTCTGAGTGCTTCAAACTCCTTCCCAAGGTGGTCCATGTATTTCTGGGCTAAGAACAGGGTTTCCCTGGCTTCCTGCATTTTCCCCTGGATATTCCCGGTATGGACCATAGACCAGGACCGTTTTGCTGTGGACAGCGCCAGGTTCAGGGTATTCTGGCAGACCACCCGGATCGGGGTCAGGGCTACTTTCACCGCACCGGAACCATCATGGGAATTGAAGAAAACAAGGTAGGGGGTGATACGTTCCCCGGAAATAATGTACTCATGGGGCATCCTTGCCAAAAGCCAGACCTTTTTTCCGCCCTGGAGGCTCCCTGCAGTTTCATAGCGGACCCCTTCCCCAAGGAGTTCATCGGTAAAGGCAAAAGCCTCCTGGTTTTGGACGATCCGGTAACGGTCCGAAACCACCCCTAATACTTTTCGGTCCAGATCCCTGACATTTGCTTTGTACCCTTCAATGGGGCTTTCTTCTCCATCTGTATAGATCGGCTCCTGCAGGACCTGCCAATTTAATCCTGCAGTCCTTAATGCATCTTTGGAAGAGGGTGCTTCCATTACTCTTGTCCCTAACCCATGCCATGGGGTTTCTCTTACATAAAACATACTTTCTACATTTGCTGGCATAATAAAATCCTCCTCTTTGTGTTTTGATAAAATTTTTGTTTTCCTGTTATTCATCATCATCGAAGATTTCTTCAATGATGACTGCAGCGATCCCAAGGATCGCCAGTAAGATCTTTTGCATTATGCACCTCCTCCAAAATAAAAAAACGGGCAGAATCCAAACCGGATCCTGCCCTGGGTATATTACTATCACAGTAATAATATGTAATTGAAATACTTAAAAATACCTATACCTTTGCATTAGAATTAGTATCTACCAAATACTTTTTTAATTCTGCACACCCAGCCGTGTTGATTCTATAAAAATCTTCTCTGGTATAAAAATTGGAAAAATATCTGTCATACATGGTATCCACCCGGCATATTTCTGGACGTGTTTCATATATAGTACATAAATTGCCTTCTAAATATTTACATACTCCATTTCCGATATCGTAAGCTTTCAGTTGAGGGATATTGCCAATATGGCGGCAGCACTCTCCGCAGCAATCACATGGAAATTTCAATATATCATGAAGCATAGTCTTCAATAACCTTTTGTGTAGCATTCGCGATCTGTTCGGATTCCTCTGTAAGGTTTCCATCTTCTGTTAAAATAGGGGTATCCAACACAGCTTTAATCGCTCCGGCAATAGCTAAACATTGGGCAATCGTGGCTTTTTGCTCCGGGGAATATTTTGAAAAATCTGTACCGGAATTGGATATGATTTTATCCATTGATACAAGAAGCGGTTCAAAAATAGCGTCCAGCTTAAATAATAATCTTTCAAACATAGTTGCTCTCATACGAATTCCGTTGCACAACGTGCGTACTGTACGCATTTCCTCTGCATACTTTTTCGATTTTACAAGATTTGAATAAGCTGCATCTTTATTAGCACTTGCTTTTGCTCCTAACACGAATCCCATTACAGCTAAAGCAGGACCTGCTACTAAGCCTCCCAATACTGCTGAACCACCTGCTATTCCCCAACCACCTACTTTTAATGCTCCTCCGCCCAGAAACGCTAATGTTGCATTCGTAGCAGCTGCACCGCTCAATGTTGCAATAGCAGTCCCTGTTGTTGCCGTAGTTCCAAAAGCCATTACACCTCCATAAGCGCCAAAAGCTGTAATTGCACCTAAAGCTGCTCCACTTGCTGCTCCACCTAGCAGAGAGGTTGCCATAGAACTCATCTCTTTTAGTTCTTTCATCGACTGTTCATCGATTTTAAATTTTTTTAACTCCTCTATACCAGCTGATTCCGTCAGATCGACATTATGTAATTGCTCGAATAACTGGATAAAAGTTTTCATGTCCTGATCCAGTAAAGAAAGCTTTTGCTTACCTAAATCGGAAATTGCTTTGCCACTTGCTTCCCTGCTATTATTAGCCTCTTTTGCTGCAGTTTCAGTAAGCTCTGTTGCCATGTTATTAACATGATTTGCCTCTTTTTGATCGATTCCAGCCTTAACTGTTTTTCCAACCCCTAATGCAGCAGCCCCTGCACCAATACCAATAAATAAAAATGGAATAGGCATACATATTCTCCTCTCTCTAATTGGATTATTCTAAATAATTATTTATTAAATACATCTGATTCAGAAATGGTTACCTGAACATTATCAAACATAAGTTTGATTCTACGGTTTATTTCCCGAAGATTTGTTTTTATCTTTTGATCCGATTTTCCCATCTCCTTAAACCATAATTTTTGTTTAGTTAATGCCAAAATCGTTTCCGCTGTATCTACAAATTCGGCAAGAATCGCAGGATTAATCTTCCATCTATCGACTAAATACTGAACTATTTTTTGTTCAGGTTTGGAATATTCTTGATCTGCATAACCAAGATTAATCAGTGTCCAAATCACTTTATTCTGCATACGTGAATCGCTGTCTATGCTTGTCCATAAGCCGTCTTCACTTAATAAATCCTCAAGTTTTTGAATGATTATTTCTGAATTATCTTTATCATGTACGATAGTTTTTCGACATTCTGCCAGTATTTTCCGTTTTTCACTAGTTTCTATCTCCAGCTCTTTGCAGATTGTATTTAAATAATTCAATTCTTCACGGGTTTCTTTTCCATCAGACAGCAAAAACAATGTATATATTTTAACCTGTATACTTTCATCATCGGACCACATGATCGGTATCCTCCTTATAGTTTAATTGGTATATTGCTATTCATAAGCATCTCTAGTTCGTCCATATTTTCAAAAAGGACCTTTTTCCCTAATTTCTTAGTTATCTGATTGGAAGATGCAATAAAATTATCCACATCCCCAATTTCTAATGCCGTTTTTATTCCAGAAAAAGCATTATGAAATGTCTCTATATGAGAAACTAGATATTCCTCTATTATCGCCTCCATATCTTTCCTATATTCTTTAATTAATTCTATTTGCCTCTCACACTCCTTTTCAATACGTTCCCTCTCTTGCTCCGCCAGCTTTGCTTCCTTTAACGCACCGAGGAGAATTCCGTAACTAGAAGATGCTACTGCATATCCTAACATACCACCGATAAGTCCCCCCACTACAGGTATAGGAATTGCCATTTGCCCTATCGTAGCAAACATTGCAGAAGAAATCATACCTGTGCCTTGTTCGCCTAACTCTTCAAAACATTCCACACCATTAATCTCTCCATCATAATATTTTTTTAATATCGTTGTGGTTTTTAGCGATACATCAACTAAAATACCTGGAAGATTTGTTTTTGAAAGAGCTTGTACTGTTTTTAGACCAGAATTCTGCATTACACCTTTAACCGATGATCCAATGAAACCAGTACCATAGCCAATAGCAATAGAAGACGTTGTATCCTTAGCCACATCGAAAACCGCATCTTCCATTTCCTTTTTCCCTTGTGCTACAGCTACTAAGTTTTGTACAATAGAGTACGTTCCACCTATAGCAGCTCCATATGTTGCCGCCTCAATCCCTGCTTGGTGAGAGAGTCGAACAGTATCCTTAACTGTAGAAATGCCAGGGTGCAATCTGGCTTCTATCGCCTCATTACTGGTGACTTTACCTTTCCGTAAACAATTCTCCGTCTTATTGATTCTTTCTAATTTTTCTTCACATTTTTTTGCTAATTGGGTATTACCCTTATTTTTTGCGTGCTGCAGTTGTTCTTTTGTCCTATTGACCTCATCTTCCATTCTTTTTCGCACATCATCATAAAAGTCTGATGGGATTTCTAATGGAATATCGGCATCTCGATATTTATCTATTTTTTTATCAAGAAGCTTTTTATAACAGTCATCCGCATTTTTTCCATAATATTTTAATTGACGACCAGTTCCCTGTATAAAAGAACCATTTTGCGAAATTTTCCCAATATCATAATATTGGTCATTTGTTCCGCCTATTATCCCTCCTTTCCCATCTGATTGCTTTATCATATCGTCTGTTCTGATAGACTTTGAAGAATGATTCCCTTTAATAATATCCTCTGCCCGTTCTCTAGCCTGTGTCTTTATTTCAGCAGAGAACCCCGCCTGCTGTTTAATATTTGTGTCCTTATATTCTGGGTTTATTTTACTTTTTGAAACACCCTTTAATCCCTTTGAAAAATGTTGCCCCGTTTCTCTGTCAACCCCACTATATGCCACCACATGTTCTTTTATAGCAGCTCCATATCGTTGTACTGTTTCTGTTTGAGCACCTGCTATCCCGGCATTTACTATATTCTCTTCTATCTCGTTATTACCGCTTTCCTTTTTTTCCTCAGACATACATTTATTCCTCCAAAAGCAATATTTTCATAGTTACAAGTAATTATAACACCAATTAAGTGTCATTTTAAGAATCCTAAAATAAAAAAGAACTAGATTTTCCATAAGAACTCTTAATTTGTTTCGGAATAATCTGCTGTATATCTTCTATACTAAAATAGACTTCCTATTCTCGCTGTCACATTTTGTATATAGGCTCCCCGGATATTCAATGTATCATCGGAAGCAGTTCCCATGGAAGCGCCAAATACTAATAAATCATCTCCATTTAGAATCCCTGAAAAATTCCCTTTTACTACGACACTTTCATTTGAAATGGGATCTGTACCTATGAAATAGATATTTCCATCTTCATCTTCTTGCTTCTGGATATCCATAAGTATAATGGCGTACCAATACCCTCCTGTACCCCTTCTTTTTACTTCATCAACACTGATATCTTCGCCGTTAATAAAAGAAAAGTATTCCAGTTGAGTATATATATTATTCAAATTATTAAGTCCACCTTTTAATCCGTCTGGAGGAAACATTGCTTTCGGAGAACCATCGTCATTAAACCAAGATCCTAATACTACTTCATCGTAATAATTACCATCATCTCCCATGCTATTGAGATTTTCACCATTGAATTCCATCCCGTCTACAACTTCATTATTACAGTCACTTTCATTAGCCCTGCTTCGCATTTTTTCTAAAGGTGACTGTGAATCATATTCCTGTTGGAACTCTTCTTGCTTTATTGCCAAATCAAAAGACAAATCAATTTCTGCTGAATCATCTGTTTTCTCAAAATGTCCCCACGGAGCGCCTACACCGGTAGAAATTCCTAAACTTCCGTCCATGTTTCTTACAATATAGTAGAATTTTCCTATTATCCCCGTAGAATCTACAGAACAATTCTGCTCTACCTCTGGCTGCGAACCGCTTCCTCTTGCAAGAGAATACATTGCTTTATCTTCTTCAATAATCAAGCTTAATGTGTATCCATCTTCTTTATCTTCATAAGTTCCTGTAAAATCATTTTTATCTTTTGCTTTAGCCTTCTTTATTCCCTGATCTCTTTGCTCGTTTACTGAATCGTCTGTAATGGCAGCATCTTCTGTTTCTTCCCCCTCAATCAAATTGTCATCGGGATTGTTTCGTACAACTTTACCTCCTGCCCCGATAAAATAGCCCTCCAGTATCCCTTCACTATCGGACAAACTTCCATTATCCAAAATTGAAATAGCGTCGTATTCCGAAAGTATATTTCCCTGCTTATCAGAAATTTTACCGTCTTCGGTAGAATAAAGAACACCATTCTGAACATCTGTGGCTAGATCTCCGGTTATTTCCTGGCTCTGTATTTCTTGATCACTATTATTTTCAGTGCTCTCCTGATTCTCTTTTTGATTTTCAATAGCCGCATTCGATGATTCATTTCCGCAGCTTGATACCATTAATAATGTCATGCTTAAAATAAATACTACTATTCCTTTTTTCATCTTTCTCCTTCGCGCGTCATTCTCCACTATTTGTCGTTTTATTGTTGCTAACTCCTAACCGAAAGAAACTATGTTCTTTGGCTTCTATCTTCTTTTATCTGTTTCTATGCTCTTGAACATACTCTCTTAGTATTCCGCAATATTTTTCTACAAGTTCCTTAGACGCCCCGGTAGCTTCTGCGATTTTCTCCGATGAGGGCAATCCACTTTCCGGCTCTAGTTTAGCAATATATGAGACAATATCCATCAGTTTAGGTGTATTTAAAAGATCCAACCCACGATTTTCTACAAATGCAATTAGTTGAATAGTACCAAGGAGAGTATTTATTCGCTCTTTAGTAAATTTGGGGAATTGTTTTTTGATCTCTTCTATGTCCACACTATCTGCAGATATATTATTTTTTCTAAGAAATTCACTTATTTCCGCAGCATCACATGAATCAGTAATATCACACCCCAGAATTAGTGCTTTATTTCTGGCTGCGTATTCATTTAATAACTCAAAGTATTTATTCACTATATCCTTATCAATATAAAGGGTTTCCGCAACTTCATCGGGTGTTATTGTTTGGACATCGTGTGAAGCTACATATCTTGATAGTTTATATGTGGTGGCGCTGGTATTGTCATCTAACAAGTCCATTCCCTTAGATTCTAGAAATAAAATTACATCATATGCATATATCGCTGACAGTACATCATTCTCCGTATATCTATTGCCGTCTATGTTTACCACTGGAAGAATTTTCGATACATTTTGTGGAATTATATCTTGAGGGGTAATATTACCGTCCCATATAGCTAGCATCATGTTACAATATGCTCCCACCTCTGTTTGATCTAAAGCTATAGCTGTGGCTTTTGCAATATTATCCATATCAAACCATCTTCTCTCAGTTCTGTCGTCATTGACATTTCCATCATCTTTACTACCACTTGAAAATACTTCATGCATATTTACATTTGCAATATGTGCCCATCCTGCTAATTCATTAAAAAATCCCATAATAATATCCTCTCTCCTTTTAGTTCATAAAGAATCTCCTCACAGACCCAGCTTCTCTACTACAGTAGCAGATGCCTTTACAGTCTTTCTTGAAGAACTAGAATTTCTTTTTGCTTTTGTCTTTTCCGGGTACTTTACTGGCAAAATAACAGGTTCTCTTTCGCTCTGCAGATCAACTTTGATGACTGCGGTTTCGTCCCTATATTCATCATCACAATCACCGTATTCCTCATCATAATCTCCCAGATGTACCACTCCCAAAAATATATCTTTGTCATAGATACCTACTATCTGTTTACTCTCCAGGATTCTTGGAAACTCACAAACTATACCACTATAGCTTGATGCAAGGACTGATGCAAGTGTACGATGTGTTTCTTCTTCTAATTCTTTTTTAGAATATATATTCTTATCTATCAAAATATAATTTTTTGTGACCATGCTTCTTGATATAATGTCTCCGTTTTCATCTCTACAATCATAGTCTCCCTTGATAAAACTCTCCTCTCCAGCAGTTGAAAATTCGTCTGATTTTTCCCGGTATTTATTTGTATTAAAAAGTCCAGAACCATATCTTTCATACGAACAATATCCGAACAGTTCATCATCATAAACCCCTACTGCTTGTATTTGTGAAGAGTCCGTTACCAATCCATCTTCATTATCGCTTGCAGAGTCATACACATCGTACACTTGCTCAGGTTCATCTTCTAAACTTTTGTCCAAAACGCGTATTTCATCTCTATCAACCAAGAAAATTTTGCTTTCACTCTCTATGACATCTTCCCAATAGCCACCCTCTATTGCAGTTTCTTCTATTTCTCCATTAAAGCAGCACATCATAGTGTGCCGGTTCCCTATGGCTAAAATTCCATTTTCCATCACTAAAATCTTTCTTATATCTCCATCTAAAAGAAACTTATCACTTTCCCCAGTTATTAAATTTTTCCAGTATATCGTTTTTTTACTTCTAGGTTTTACATAAGCAAAAATTCCATGCCCAATATCAAAAGCTTCAAAGTCTACTTCTCCTAAAGATTCTTCTACATTCGTTTCCATACTTTTTATATCTACGGAAACAATAAATCGTTCTCTCTCTTTTCTCAGCATAAAATAGTACTTTTCATCTTTTGTATTTTTACCTTGCACACTATTTTTGCTTTGCATTTTTTGAATCGCCCGCATCAGCTCCAAGACATCATTTTCTGTATATCCGCACGCAATCCCTATATCTACTGGATTTTTCTTCCCATAATCTTTATGCTGTGAAATTTTTTCTGCCATCTCTTCAAAAAATTGATCGTTATGCTGCGAACTCTTTTTCACTTTCTTCTCACGTGATTCATTGTTATCCGCACTAGCCTTCCTTGCTGGAGCTTTCCTTGCTGGAGCTGCTGCTGCCGCCTTGGCTGTTTTTCTGGTTGCCATATTATTATCCTCCTTTGTCTTTTTAAACACTCATTTGATAAAGAATCCAATTCCTTTTCTGCTATATTTCATTCTTCAAAACCACATCTCTTAGAATAGCAATGCTTTTCTGGAATTCCTTTCGTTTCCCACTCATTTTCTCTTTATCCGCTTTGTCTAAAGTTCCTTTTACTTGCTTTTCCAGATACTGCAGCAGTTCTCTCATATCAGCAATAGCCTTTTCTTCTTTGCTCATTTTTCTCGTTGTCTCAGATCCCTGTGCAGTATCTGAGGCTTTTGCCTTCTCATTTTCCCGTGGAATAGTTTCAAACATCTGTAACATTTTTTCTAAATTATTCATATAAACCAACCTCCCTTAGATCTGCCTACTTACTAAGCCTTACTGCTCTTCTATCATCTGAACTATTTGCAGGTTTTAAGTCAACATATTTTATCGTCTCTTTAATTTCTTCTATCCGCTTCTTCAAGGTGACTGAAATAGACTTTATATTATTCTTTGCCTCCTTCAGATCTTCTGTCGTCAGCTCCTTTTTCCCTTTTATAAAAGAACTTTCAACCGCATCTTTTATAATTGCCTCTAAATCCGCTCCATTATATCCTTCTGTCTCTTTTGCAAGTGAAATAAGATCTAATTCTCTATTCCACTTATTTCGTTTTCTCAGATGAATCTCTATGATGCGCTTACGCTCTTCAACATTAGGAAAATCTACATAAAACAGCTCATCAAATCTTCCTTTTCTTAAAAACTCAGGAGGAATTTTGGAGATATCATTTGCTGTAGCTACAATGAACACTGTGTTATCTTTTTCCTGCATCCAGGTAAGAAATTGTCCAAATAGACGGGTTGTTACATCATTGCCGCCACCAGATTCTCCTACACCAGAAAATGCCTTTTCAATTTCATCTACCCATAGAACACAAGGGCTGATGGCTTCTGATAATTTTAATGCACGCCGCATATTTTTTTCAGATTCTCCCACATATTTTCCAAGCAGCCTGCCTATATCAAGCCTTACCAAAGGTATTTCAAACAGTTGTGCGGTTGCTTTTGCCGCAAGACTCTTTCCACACCCCGGCATTCCAACAATCATAATACCTTTTGGTATATCAACTCCGTATTTCATAGCCCGGTCTAATTGATTAAAAATAACTTCTTTTTTATACAGCCATTCTTTCAGATTTTCCAGACCACCGATATCCTCAATGGTATCGCTTATGGGAATCATTTCCAGTAATCCAGCTTTTTTTATAAGCTGCTCTTTTTGCTCTAAAATCAACTGTTTATCATCAAAGTCAAGGCAGGCACCATCTTGATACGCTAAATTCAAAATCTGTCTGATCTGAAACTCATTAAGCCCTTTTAATGAAACAGCAAGCTCTCCCAGTACCTCATCTGGCACATATATTTCCAGATCCTGGATAAAATCGGTCATAATTTTCTTTATATCAATAAACCCCGGAAGAGGAATATCAAAAACAGTAATCAGGTCTTCTAATTCAACAGGAATATATAATTTACTGGAAACAATGAAGATACACACATTATAGTCTTCGTTATACATATTCCTATCGGAAATATACTTTAGCAGGGATATGATTTCTGGGTCTTTAAGCTCATCATGGATATCTTTGAGCACAAGCAATAGTGAATGTTTATACCCATCATCTTTCACTATATGTAAATAACTGGATAAATCACTTTCTTGCATCAGCGCCTTTGTTTCAAAGTCAACCGGACCAAGCCCTTCCTGGAATTCTAAAATTTTTTTGTCCTCTGCAATATCCTGAAGCATTTCATCAATTATTTTAAAATCGAAATGATTGATATAGATAATCGGATACAGGGCATCAATATAGGAGGCTAATAAATCCCTTTCGCTTTTTTCCATATCCTTATACCTCCATATATCTTAGCTCATTTGCAGCAGAATTACTCTGATATTCCAGACCCTGTAAGATAAGTAACTTTCCTCTTACATCTCCGGCAGATATTTTTTCGGCAAAGACGCCTGCATTTTTAACAAAGGTTCCCTCAGCAATGGATAAAACCATGATCTTTGTTTCTGGGCGTTCGATCTGATCCCACATTGCCTGAGTGTCGCTCTTGACAATTTTCAAGTCATCTTTTAAGATTTCCATAATATTTTCTTTTATTGATACGATCGTATTTATACTTGCAGAAATGTTATTATCTGCATTTTCTCCTATCCAATACTTTCTAAGACCCTCCCTATATTGTCAAGTGATTCTCCCTTTAAAATAAAGGTTTTTCAAGTTACTATCTCAGATAAATGAGCCAAGGA
>PPYE01585117.1_pt1 | contig 35026 bp, 55 predicted proteins | sample 1559881 | NCBI WGS metagenome assembly PPYE01 (sample SAMN08240022, study PRJNA423297) | Human gut metagenome, whole genome shotgun sequencing project.
GCTCCAAATGGGGCTAAACACTTAGTACAAAACAGATTATAAAAAATCTACAGCTTTAATCGTATTGTCATCATTTAGGTAAATCTCCTGTATCGTGGATCTCCAAAAAGAACGCTTGTTTTCTGGAGACAGCGAATCATACATCTGGCGAAAGTCAGTTTTTAATAGTTCTTCTACATAATGCAGGTTTCTCGTCTCTTCCTCCTCTGGAAAAGCAGCAGAAGCGGAATATTCTTCTTCCAATCTTCGGTACTCCTTATCGTAATAATCAAAGGAAATTCTCCCTTTTTGAAATAGCAAATTTAATCGTTCCATTTCTTTTCTCAACTTTTCCGGATCTTTTGCTTTCTTTTCCTTTTTTAGCTCTTCGCTGATCTGGTTGCTGCGGACTTTATACTTTTCGTATTCTCTTTCGAGATTTTCTAGCAAATATTTTTCGACAAGGTTCTGGCTTACCCTATGCCTATACGTGCAAATATGGTCTTTAAGCGCTCTATTGCAACGGTAGTAGCAGTACGTCCTTTTTTCTCCGGTTTTACGATTTATAATTGATGAGCATCCTGTACCGACTAATTTCTGTCCGCATACAGGGCAGCGCATCAAACCTGTAAACAGGTATATTCTACCAGATGGTGTGGTTTTTATATTTCTTTTCGATATAGCTTGCATCTCATTCCATTCTTTCTCTGACAGGTATGCCGGACAATAAGGGTACCCTCTGTACGTTCCTTTATAAAATTCACTGGATAACATTGTCCGTAACATTCCATAACTAAAATCGATCCCGTAGCTTTCCTGCATGTACCGTACAGCACCTTTTTTGGAGTTATGGCTTTTAAAGTATTTAAAAAAATCCTCCACCATGTGTTCTGTTTCTGGATCCTTAACCATGCATTTCTTTCCGTCCACAACGCCTGTTTTATAACCAAAAGGCATGTTTGCATCACCAAATATTAGCTTTTTCTGCCGTATAGATGCTTCGTTGACAAATTTAATTCGTTCGGATGTGGTATCTACCTCGTTCTGCCCGATCGACAGCACTACATTTAATTGCAAGCGTCCATCCCGTGTCTCCATGTTGATTCCCGGCTCAGATACGGATATCCAACGCACTCCATGCTCATCTAGCACGTCCTGCACTTTGTAAAAATCCGACAGGTTTCGGAACCATCTATCCAGTCTCCAAAATAGTATTACATCGATTCTGTCCTTTTTTACATCCTCTACAAGAGCGTGGATGGCTTTTCTTTTCTTCAGTTCTTTTCTGGCAGTCTTTCCCTCGTCTGCATAAATTCCGACTACAGCCATATTATGATCCGCTGCATATTGCTTTAGGCATTCTTTCTGTGCTTGCAGAGACTTGCCATGTACGCTCTGCTCAAATGTGGAGACGCGGATATAGATGGCACATCTCAATATTTTCTCTTGCATCTTGTATCACTCCTTTGTAAATAGTATTTAAAAATGGGTATAAAAATAACAGCCAGCGCAAAACAAACGTTCCGCTTGCGTGACTGCTCCGAAGATGATACAATATTCTTGAGCTTACTATTGCATTCTTCGGAGCGATAGTCTTATGGTGAGATACCCGTATTGATTACGGGTGCAAGGTTCGTTGGTAGCGTGTCTTGCGACATTTCCGTCTCAGTGTTGGTAGCACTGGGGCGGTTTTTGTTTTATTGCAATTTTATCTCCTGTTGTTGCGCGAATTTCTCTTCTCCTTCGTAAACAAGAGAATCAGTTATTCTGAATTTTACAGGACTCTCCGAATCTCTTAAATCAAACAGGAAGCCAACATTTAAAGTTGCTCCATCCATAATATCTAAAGTTGAATTTTTCAAAGACTCGTTTTTCTCAGAACCTCCCCACCCCTGCAATTCTACTCCATTTTGAAATGCCCTAGTAGAAAAAGCAGATGAAGAAGACATAGCGTTTGATGTTTTATTTGTGAAGTCGCAGTATACAACCAGTTGTTTTATTGGATTTCCTGCGTCATCGGTTGAATCTAATATTTCCAGCCCTGTGTATACTAAAGAGATGTCTTCGGTGTCTATATTGATAGAATCTACGATTTCGTACCCGTCCTCCATATTATCCGCTCCACCAGATGCTATCCATTCACTCTGTGACATGTTGCTATCATTTTCATTCAGCTCTTTTTCTGTAGCTTCTGTTTTCGCATTGTTCTCTTTTTTCAGTTCTTTATCTCCACCGCACGCTGTAATGGATAATGCCATAGCTCCTACTAATAACATTGCTACAATTTTCTTCTTCATTTCTTTTTCCTCACTTTCTTGTACACTTTAACACCACTTTACTCTATATAAACGCCGGAGCGGTTATATCATATTAAATTAAAATCTGCCATCAAGTCCTATAAAATATTAGAACAAATGTTCAAATAAATATTGATTTTTGTTCTCCCTGATAGTATTATATTACTAGGGATTTCGAACAAGTGTTTTTGCAGTTAGGGGGGATTGCAAAATGGATGAACAAAAACAAAGGTTGCATGAAATGATTGATAATATGTCAAATCCTAAATTGGTTAACTACATATACAATCTCATTAAATCCTTTATTGAATTGCGGAGCTAATTTGGCTCCGCTTTATTCTTTCCATGCAGACTAATTACTATCTGCCGTATTGCACTTTTGTCGTCAACTGGAAGTGAATTGTACATCTTTATAAAATCCATCAGTTCTACATTCGCAAGTATGCTGGCGTCAACAGTTGCATCGGAATCAAGTTTTTCATCTAATAAATCTGATTTTCCTATTTTAAAGTAATCCGCAAGCTTTTGAACCTTACCAAGACCAGGCATCGAATTTCCTTTGCACCACATATTTAAAGTACTTGGGTTCTCGCCAATATCCTTAGCTACTTCGTTTTGTTGCTTGTTATTTAAGGATAAGTAGTAATTCAAATTTTTAGAGAAAATCCTTTTGGTGTTTTCATCATTCATTTTATTTTCCTCCATAAACACATTATAAACCATAACACAAAAAAATTCAATATAAAATTCAATTATTTTGAAATTCAGTGTTGACAATTCAATTTGATTGAATTATAATTAAGCCATAACAAAGAGAAAGGAGGAGTCGATATGCCGAAGATATCTCTCGAAGCTGCAAGAGTCAATGCTGGTCTTACGCAGAAAGAGCTTGCCGAAAAGCTAGGAGTTTCAAATACTACTATAGTGAACTGGGAAAAAGGAAAGACAGAACCTACTTATCCTCAACTTATTAGAATAAGCGAGCTTTCAGGAATCCCTTTGGATTTTATTTTTATACCTGATAGATTCAATTAAATTGAATTTTAAATCTAATTTGCGAAAGGAGATAAAATGAACAATTTAACAGTATTTGAACAAAACGGTCAGCTACTCACCGACAGTAGAGAAGTAGCAATGATGGTGCAGAGACGCCACGACCATTTAATAAGAGATATTAAAGGTTACGTCAAACATCTTACTGACGCCAATTTTGGGGTGAGTGAATATTTCATCGAATCAGAGTACAAAGACAGCACAGGAAGAACACTTCCATGTTACCTCTGCACAAAGAAAGGGTGCGACATGATCGCCAACAAAATGACCGGAAAGAAAGGTGTCATTTTCACAGCTACATATATTGAAGCATTCGAGAAGATGAAAGATTTCATCGAAAAGGGAACGCAGTACGTTGGCATTCCATTAAAAGAACAGGTGGAATCACTGGAAGTAGTAGCAAGCATGCTGAGAATGAACGATGCAAGCAAGTTGCTGATGCTGAAAGGCTTCTACGATTCTTACCATATTCCAACAGGGTTCTTGCCTAATTACGAGTTTAACGGCAATAGGGAAATGAAGTCACTCACAGCACTGCTGAAAGAAAACAATCTCGGAATCAGTGCGGTGCAGTTCAATAAGAAACTTTTTTGGAGTAGGAATAGGAAAGCAAACGAAAGCGAGGTGAGAAAGATGAAAATATTACCATTGCGTATCGAGAACGGAAGATTGATTTTGGATGGTGTACGTCTTACCGGTGTCGAAGGATACACTATAAAAATTAGTTCGGAATCACCGATAGGCAACGCCGAACTAAATTTAAAAATTATAGTATCCTTCCCTGGAAATACGCAAGAGCAAAATCCTTTGCGAGATTAAAAAGTATCGGAAGAGAAGTAGTTCCGGTAGCCTTTAACTTGTCCCACACGGTATTTGTCCGAATGTTAGCTAGAAATTCGTGACCATATGGTGATAAATCAGATACAACTCCAGATTCGCCGAAATCATAGGAATTATAACCATCTATCAGTCCAGCCTTATCGCATTGCGATATATGGTATGCAAACTCTTCGTATGTATATTGGCTTAGATTGCCGCTTTCAACGGTTGATTCATCAAATGTCCACACGGATTGGTAGCCGGTGTTGCTTTCAATTTCAATTAGTATGTCTCGAATACATTCAGGATTTAACTTCATGATCAAAGCGCTCCTTTCTCGTTTACTCGGCATTGGCAGATGCCTGTAAACAAATTATAGGAGATATGGAAGAAAATGACAAGAAAAAACTAAAAATCCTAGCAGATCACTTTGGCGTATCAGTGGATTATTTTCTTGAGTAGAAAGCGAGGTGATACAAGTGGAAAGAGAGGAAATCTTAAATATAGTACAAGAATTAATATGCATACTTGAAAAAAAGAAAATAACTCCTCGAGCAGCAGAAACGGTTGGATATATTTTTCAAAAAAGCATAAAGGAGAACAATGAAAGAGAAAAGGAGCGGTGCATGGAAGAAGGTGTGTTCTTATGGAACTCTCCCGAAACACAGAAGAGTTCCATACACTAAGGATTTATGGCTGCTTTTAGTGTGTCAGGTAATAGCATATCGGATATCTCCATTACAGTAGCCAAGGATTTGAGACCAGTTTTTTCACAAATAGCGTGAATTTTATTCCATGTAGATTGAGGTCGAATGGAATCGAGAAATTGATGTCCTTTATATGTTAATCGTCTTACTGCAAGGTAATAAATACTAGTTCCTTCATAAGAAATCGAACATTTGATAAAGTCTGCTTCATCAAGAAGCACTAGAGTGTAGGCAATAGATGATTTTGAATGTTTAAGCATTTCAGAAGAACGACAAATGTCATCTAAACCTAGCCGATGAAAATCCAAATTGTCATCAAGAACAAGCCATTCTTCTAATGTAAGCAGAGTGTCACGGACACAGTTTAAATCAAGAGTCACTATAATATCTCCTTTTATTTTACTAAGGCATGGCCGTGCCTTGTATGTAAATTATAGGAGATAAGGAAACAAATGACAATAAAGATTCAAAAAGAAAGAGGTGAAAACATGAGCGAAACATTAGAAAACATCACAAAGAAGCAAGAAGAAAAACGACTAGAGGACTTTAAAAAGATTGCGGAGAACTGGGATAAGCTTCCGGAAAGAGCACAGGGAAAGATCGATGGGATTATTTCAATGGCCGCATCTGCATTTTTAAAAGAAACAAAGAAAGCGGGATGATGAAAGGAGAACAAATGAACAACTTAACAGTAATTGAAAATGAACTTGTCCCAGTATACGAGACAAGCACAGGAGAAAAAGTAGTATACGGTTCAGAACTGCATGAGGTTCTGGGAGTTAAAAGTAGATTTAACGATTGGGTTAAAAATAGACTTGGAGACGTAGATGCTTGCGAGAAAGAAGATTTTGATACGCTTACTAAAAATTTAGTAAACGGTGGAACACAGAAAGAATACATAATCAAACTAGATACTGCAAAAGAAATGGCAATGCTGGAACGTAACGAGAAAGGAAAGCAAGTTCGCAGATATTTTATTCAGGTGGAAAAGAAATACAAATCAGCATCACTTGCCACACAAGAGCTCTCACCACAGTTACAGGTCATGATCAATTTGGAAATCGAGCAGAAGCGTCAAGCAGAGAAGCTTGAGCACGTGGAAGAACGGATCGAAAGCATCCGTGAGGTTGTTGCAATCGATACAACATCGTGGAGAGAAGATACCGGACGAATCTTGAGAAAAATCGGTATGGAGTGTGGAGACAGCAAGTCTTATCAAGATGTAAGAGCGGAATCCTATCAACTGTTGGAAAAACGCATGGGAGTGAATGTAAAACAGAGACTCACTAACAAGCGTAGGAGAATGGCAGATGAGGGCGTTTGCAAATCCAGAAGAGACAAATTGAATTATCTGGATGTGATCGCTGATGATAAAAAGCTGATTGAGGGATATACGGCTATTGTAAAAGAGCTGGCTATTAAATACGGAGTGGCATAAGAAATTGGTTAGGACAACATATCTCGGACAATCCATCCGTCATACATATTAGAGAGGTGGTGCAAGTGACTATAAAAAACATCGTAGTAATCAACGGTAAAGAGGTTGAGATCAGAGACCTGCCGGACGCTGAACTGTTTGCAGAAAAGCTAAACCGGAAAGCTCTGACCGAAAGAAACTATGAGGAAGATAGGTGATGACATGAAACCAGATATGGAAAAAATCATACAAGTGTTGATATCTCTTATCGAAGAACAGGAACATGTGAAAATCGATTACACGCTCGAAAAGAGGACAGAGGAGAAAACCGCTTAGGCGGTAGAAGGGAGGACAAGCTATGAAAAGGCTGACAATCAATCAAATTGAGAAATTCATCCAGGCGTTGGAATCCACAGAAAGGGTTGATGGGTATTCTGAGGAGCAAAAGTTACACGCGATCGCCTGTCTGGAAAATTACAGAATGGAGTTGGAAATCCAAGGTAAAAAATCCGTGAAATTAAAGGAGGAAGAACATGGAAATTAAAGGAACTTACCATTGCCAGACTACTCAGCAGCCCAACACTTTGAATAGTTGGGATATCCGCTCCGTATCCGTAGATCTGCCAGAAGAAGAGGACAAGCCCTACTGGCATAAGGTCGCAGTGTCCGTGATCGGGTTCGGAATGGCGGTGATTGGATGGTGGTTGATGTTTGGGTATTAAAAATGAGCACCTACAAAAAGGCTGGGGAGCCGTAGGTACTCTGACAAAAAATCAAGAATATAGTAACAGATTTTAGGAGGATAAGCAATGGAAAGTAAAGAAATCCCTGTAAATAGAGACGAATACGCCCGTCTTTGCGCACTTGACGGAAAAATGGATGCGCTTATCGGATACCTTGCAACAGAGGAATCGGAGCTTGTGTACAAAAAAGTTATAAAAGCAATTATCGGCATGGAGGAAGAATGATGTATGTAGGTATCGGACCGGAGAAAGGAAGGAAAGTGCGTGACGAAGATGCGTTCCCTTACGCTTGCGAACGAATCAATAATGGTACGGAAAGAGAACAGGAAGCATTTATGCAGATTATGAAAGAATCTGATAATTTCCACATGGCGGTGATTGCAGTGGTTATCTGGTTTTATTCCGGTAATTGGGTGCACGAGGAGGTGAAGCCATGATTACGATGCAGCAGCGCAAGGAGAGGATTGAGGACATATTGGATGAGCGTCTCGGCATGATCGAGAACGGGGAGGTGAATACATATTACCAGACAAGGGATATCGCAAATCTGACGCAGGCACTTTTGAATATTGTAAGAATAATGAAGGAGGACACACATGAACACAGGTAAATTGAAAATTCCAGCAAGGAAAGTATGTAAAAGCGAAGACGGAGTTGTAAGACTTTCCGAAGAAGCGTACAAGGCGTTAGTAGATGTAGTAAACGAATCCACGCAGAATATCAAACAAGTAGCAAGTGCTATGATTTTGTACGTTGTGGAAAACGATTTAATCGAATACGAGAGAGGAGAATAAAAAATGGCGAAAGTAATTGGCGTAATTGGAGAAAGCGGAGCTGGAAAGACCACCTCTCTCAGAAATTTGGACCCGCAGACAACATTTTATATTGATTGCGACAAAAAGGGATTGAACTGGAAAGGATGGAGAAAGCAATACAGCGCAGAAGGCAACCCGCCCAATTATTTTCAAACTGACAATCCATCCACTGTGCAAAATTTATTAAAAAAGATCAATGAACAGGAGAATATGAGAAAGTTCAATACCGTAGTAATTGATACGATAAATGGGATTATGGTAGCAGAAGAGATGCGGAATGTTAAAGTACAAGGGTATGGAAAATGGACAGATCTAGCGGCGTACATTTACGATATTATCGATTTTTCATTGCTCATGCGAGATGATATTACGGTAATTATTCTGGCGCATTCAGAAACAATTTCGGATGATAACGGATATTTATTTACACGGATGAAAACAAACGGGAGAAAGCTGGATAAAATCGTCTTAGAAAGTAAATTAACGACTGTTTTGCTCGCAGAGTGCAAAGATGGAAAATATGTTTTCCGTACCCACGCAGATAAATCTACTGTCAAAACACCTCTTGGGGCATTCGAAGAGGATGAGATTCCGAATGATATTACCACTGTGATCACTGCATTGGAGGAGTACTGATTGAGAGAATTAAACTGGTATGTATACCGGATTGGCGGATATTTATACAGGATAAGATGCGAGCCATTTTATATAGAGGAATTGTACGACCATCAAGCAGTTGATGAATACATAAGATGCGAAAGTAAAGAAGAAGCAATTGACTTATGTTGCAAATTTAATAAGAAAAAAGTTAGGAGATAAAAAATTATGAAGAAATTTAATGGATACGAAGAAGCACAGGCATACAGAGGATTTGATAAATTACCGGAAGGCGGATACGTGGCAAAAATCCAGAACGTGAAATACATGGAAGGGAAAAACGGAAACTCAGATATGATTATCCTTGCATTTGACGTGATCGAAGGAGAGCATAAGGATTACTTTAAAAATCAATTTGAGTCACAGACCGGAGAAGATAAAAAATGGAAAGGTACATTTACTATTTATTGTCCAAAAGATGATGGCAGCGAAAAAGACGGATGGACGAAGAGAAGCTTTAAGACCATCATGGAAGACATTGAAGCATCTAATCCTGGATATGCATGGAACTGGGATGAAAATACACTGAAAAATAAGATTTTTGGAGTAATTTTTGGTGAGGTGAATGATGTAATTGACGGAAAACAGATCAAGTACAACAAAGCAAAGAAAACTGCAACTGTAGACAACATCAGAAAAGGAAATTTCAAAATTCCAAACCCGCAATACAGGAACGGTGCAAAGATTGATTCCGGAGAAAAGGTGAGTGGTAATGAAGATTTTATGTCAGTAGAAGGAACGAACGAGGAGATTCCGTTCTAATGAATAATTTTGAAATTTCAAATTGTCTCGAGTCCATGCAGATTATTGTGGATTCAAACGAACAACCATCAGGGAGAGCGTTCAAGAGGTATAAGTCATTCTGCGTCCCGTACAGAGTACAGAAAATAGATTATGGAGACTATACATACAATTTTATGCTACCAAACGGAAAGTGGATATATGAGCCGAATACAAGGCTCTATCCACCAGTCTCCATTGAACGGAAAGCGGATTTGGTTGAATTATCACAATGCTTTTGCCAATCAAGGGAACGATTCGCAAGAGAGTTTGAACGAGCGAAACAAAATGAAGCAAAAATGTATTTGCTCGTAGAAAATGCATCTTGGGAAAATCTCATAAACGGTAAATATGCCACAAAATACAATCCAAAAGCATATTTTGCAAGTATCACAGCCTGGCAGGCTAGATACGGAATCCAGACAATATTTTGCAAACAAGAGACGAGCGGGAAAATTATCAAGGAAATTTTATACAGAGAGCTGAAAGAGCGATTAGAAAAAGGATATTACGATTCGGAGGTGGAGAAAAATGGAATATCCATCGATGTATCATGCGGCAGTTGAGTATATAAGAATGGGACTTGCCGTATTTCCACTGGAAAAGAACGGGAAAAAACCAATTACAAGGAATGGATGTAAAGACGCTACTTTGGATGCAGCACAGGTAAAGGCATGGTGGCAAGATCATCCAGATGCAAATATTGGGATCGCAACAGGGAGTAGGAGTGGCGGTATCTTTGTAATCGATTTGGACATAGACGATGACAAGGGGATAGACGGATATCACACGTTAGAGGACTGGAAGCGAAACAATGGGGAATTTCCAGACTCTTGGATTGCAATAACTGGTCGTGGTGGATACCATTTGTATTTTAAGTCTTCTAGTACTATCAGGAATAGAGCCGGAATTATCGACGGAGTAGATGTGAGGGGCGAGGGCGGATACGTTGTAGCCCCACCATCCATCCACAGTAATGGAAACAGGTATGAGTGGGAATACTCTCCAGATGATATTCCGCTAGCAGATGCAAACGATACAGTAAAGTTCTTTCTTGAGACAGGAATGAATAATCCGTCTTCGAATTTTTCCGTTCCAGATATTATCAAAGACGGAACCAGAAACGACACGATTTTTAAATTTGCTTGCATGATGCAGTCAAAAGGTGTAAGCGATCAGGCGGTGTATGCTGCAACAAAAGCAGAAAACGAGGCTAAGTGTGTTCCACCGCTTTCAGATGATGAGCTTGGTAAAATCATAAAAAGTGCATTGATGTATGAAAAGGGAAAACCTATTTATATAGCATCTGACGGCACTGTAAACCAAGGACAACGAGAGCCGGTATTCCAAACCAATGAAAAAGGGATGATCAAACAGACCATTTCAAACATGTGCGAGGCTATCGAATTTAATCCAGAATTATATGGAAAGATAAAATATAACACATTGTCATATTCTCCTTTTATTGTAGGAGAATTGCCATGGGAAAAACAAAATACATACAGGGAATGGAGCAATTCGGATGATAGCAATCTAAAAGGCTTTATAGAGTCCAGATACGGCTTAAAAAGCATGGAGAAGATTATGGAAGCGCTTAATATCGTGGTTAATAGGAATCCATATAATCCAGTAAAAGAGATGTTAGAGAGCATTTATTTGCGATGGGACAAGAAAACAGGGCATATTGAGAATTTACTTCCGGATTACTTGGGTGTAGATAAAAGTCGATATACCACAGAATGCATGAAACTGTTTATGCTCGGAGCAATAAGCAGGGCGTATCATCCGGGATGCAAATTTGATTATATGCCAGTGTTCGTTGGAAAACAGGGAATCGGTAAATCGACATTTTTAAGACTCCTGTCAATGAATGGGACATGGTACAACGACAATTTTAATACAGTGGAGGGAGACAAGGCTCCGGAGAAGCTTAGGGGTATGTGGATGGTAGAGTTGGCAGAGCTTTTGGCTACAAAAAAGGCAAAGGAAGTAGAAAGTATTAAAGCATTTTTAACATCCACCGTAGATACATACAGACCACCTTACGGGCGCAGAACAGAGCAAAGACCGAGAGTGTGCGTATTTGCCGGTACGACAAATAATGATCATTTCCTAACAGACCGCACCGGAAACAGGCGATTTCTCCCAATCGTGACAAGAAAAGAATTTGTGAAAAAATCGATGTTTGAAAATAAAGAATTTGTGACAAACGATTTTGAACAAGCATGGGGAGAAGCGATGCATTTGTTTAAAGAAGCGAATGAAAATCCAGTTTTAATCCTCCCTCGAGATTTACAAAAATATGTTGAGGACATGCAAGCGGCGTTCATGGAGGAAGATGTGCGTGTCGGAATTATACAGGAATGGTTAAATAATACGTCAGAAGAGCGTGTATGCGTTGCAATGTTGCATCAAGAGGCTTTAAAAAACGATGACAAACCGAATAGGATGGAAACAAATGATTTGCACAGCATTATGCAAAATAGCATCCAAGGGTGGCATAGAGTGGAAAATTCTTCGGGCGGACGAGCCCGCTGCGGAAGGTACGGAGTACAGACATGCTATGTGCGTGACGAGGAGGCGGGATGCCACGAGGCGGATGCTGATGGATTCTACAAGGCGACACAAAGTACTATTTTTGATTAAATACTTTAGTGGACTAAAGTTGGTAAACATCAGGTAACGGTCAGGTAACAGTCAGGTAACACCCTACAAAGCCCGTGGTTGAGCCATTCCTTTATGATATTTAGCTATATGTTACCTGTGTTACCTAAAATTCCCTATAAGTATAAAATATATAATATATAAAAAAGGGTATATATAGGAAGTTAGTACAACGAGGTAACACTGCAACATTTTTTAAACAAAAAAAATGCCAACAAACCCAGTGTTTATGCGGGTTTGCGGGTTTTTTGCAAATGTTGCAAAGCGTTACCTGAAAAAAATTGGAGTGAAACATTATGGAGTTAAGAGAAGTTAATTCTATTTTCAACGATTGCTATAAGCTATATAAAGAATTTTGCAGTAAAAAACTGGATTCAGACGATATGCATGAGTTTATCAAAGCTGTGGATCTGTTAAATAAAAAGTATAACTGCAAATTGGCAGAGGAGATTCTGTTGGCAGTCATGAATGAGATAGATCGAATTGGAAAAGAAAGAAGATGATTAAATGCAAGAAAGAAAAAGGGACTTATACGAGCCGTATTTGGACGAAATAAGGCAAATGCTTGAAGATGGGTGCGTAATTACCCATATACACAAGGAAATTGCGAAAAAGAGCGGAATTGACGCAAATGTTAAGACGATGAAGCGTTTTATGAGAGAAAAAGGCTTAATCCAGGAGTCTGAATGCGAAAAGACCGAAATCAATAAATTGATAAAAGATAAATTCAAGGGAATCAGTGATTACATGGATTTCTACGAACGTTGGGTGCGGACAAGTTGCCAGCTCAACAGGGCGGTATCGAATCCAAACCGGATATTAATGCGGAGGTATTTACAGTAGGTTATAAAAAAATAAGCGAAAAATAGAAAGGAGCCAGCCTCCGGCCGGGGCAATGGTATACCGGGCTTCTGAGAAAAAATGAAATTTATAGATTTTTTTGCTGGAATAGGTGGATTTAGAAGAGGGCTTGAGCTTGCGGGACATGAGTGTGTTGGATTCTGTGAGTGGGATAAGTACGCAACTGCAAGCTATACATCCATGCATTTAATCACTGACAAACAAAGAGAATATTTAAACGCTCTAACGCTCAAGCAAAGACAAAAGGAGATTTTAAAAGATGAATACAGAAACGGAGAATGGTACTCAGATGACATTAGAACAGTGGATGCCAGAAGCTTGCCCGAAGCAGACTGTTGGACATTCGGCGCACCATGCCAAGATTTCAGTGTTGCCGGAAAGAGAGCAGGATTGGACGGAGACAGATCAAGCCTTGTACGAGAAATTTTTAGACTGTTGGAAGAACAAGAAGAAAAAGACAGACCTGAATGGATTATCTATGAGAATGTTAAGGGAATGCTTTCTAGCAACCGAGGACTCGACTATCTATCAATCCTCTCTGAAATGGACAGACTCGGGTACGATATCGAATGGCAGAATATTAACAGTAAATGGTTCGTGCCACAAAACAGGGAGCGCATTTACACTATCGGACATATTAGAAGATACGGTTCCAAAAAAATACTTCCTGTCACGGGAACAGTTGGAGAAAATAGTGTTTCAATAATTGGTCATAGGGATGTATATAGAAGTAATACACAGACTTTTTCTCCAGGCGGAATAACAGAAGCCCTCAATACGGGACAAGGTGGTGGAAGAGAACACCATGTTGGAATTCCTTGTTTTTGCGACATGAACTATAAGGCAGGTTTAAAAACAACAGATAGCGCCAGAGCAATACAAGCAAGATACAATAAAGGTGTATGTAATAGATCGGGAGAAGCTTCTGGTGTCGTAATTCCTGTTCTCACGCCAGTTAGAGCAGAGAAGCGACAGAACGGACGAAGATTCAAAGAAAATGGAGATCCGATGTTTACATTAACTTCTCAAGATAGACACGGAATAGCAATCAATGTAAAAGAAGCTGCAAAGCAAGGATACGATGTAGCACATGAAGGTGACAGCATTAATCTTTCTATTCCTGATAGCAAGACAAGAAGAGGAAGAGTCGGGAAACAACTAACAAATACGCTAGATACAAGCTGTAACCAAGGTATTTTTGTTCAAGTGGAAAATGAATTAACAGTGTATGCTATTTGGTATGAAAAATGCCAATGTTACATAGCAATCAGAAAATTGACTCCAAAAGAGTGCTTTAGACTACAAGGGTGGACGGATGATTATTTTGAGAAGGCTAAGTTTGTAAATTCGGACAGTCAACTTTACAAACAGGCTGGAAATGGAGTTACGGTAAATGTTGTAAGAGCAATTGGAGATAAAATGACGATTATGAGGAATGACTAATGCCAAAAGTGAAAGAAACACGCTTGCGAAAAGGTGACACGATCAAATGCGCTGATGCAGATGATTGCGTGAGGACAATGACCGAATTGGCGGTCTGCGGGATAGAGACGGATTTCCTGTATGAAAAAGATGGAGAGGATGGACTTTGGCTGGAGGTGTTATAAGATGGACGAAAAGAAAGTTAAAGAAGCAATAGAATTAATAAATCATTGTATTGATATTCAGGAGAAATGCAAAATGGTTACGCATGCCAACATCTCTGCAATTGACGAGGATATTAAAGCGTATCAAGTTGCAATCGAATCACTGGAAAAGCAGTTGCCGAAAAAAGTAGAAAACTGGAATGGACAAGCGTCGTGTCCTAGATGCAAAAGACTGTTTGGAAATATGGCAGATATAGAAATGTTTTGTTATTGGGATTCTGATTGCTGCAATCATTGTGGACAGAGATTAGATTGGAGTGAGTAACATGGAAGAATTAAAGAAATGCCCATTTTGTGGTTCCAACAGAGGGTATTACAAGATTGAAAGAGTACATAGAGCTTTATTGTTTAATTTTGACGGTGAACCGATCGGAGGAACAGAAGATGTTACAGATTATGCAGGACGCAGGAAACAGTGTATCGGTTGTGGCAAGACACTCCCGAGGAAACTGTTTGAGGAAGTGATGGAAAAGTAAATTATTTTTCCAAATTTCAGAAGAGCATTTGGAAAAATATTTTGAACTGTTGGAGGTGGAGTGATGAAAAAAGAGTGCATTAAATGCAAATATTATAAAAACTACTATAAATCAACAGAATGTTATTGCAAAAAAGGTTATTGTGTTATGGATAAGAGAAACAGGAGACGAAATAAATGAACGTACTAGAGAAGATCTTGGAAGAGATAAGCAAAGTTGAAAAAGAGTATGTAACTGGACATAAGGCGTTGTATGCGTTAGGTGCTACAGGCAAGGCAACCGAAATTAGTGGTATTATCCGTTCGCACATGGATGATGTTCCGGATAATAACGACGGTTGGATTCCGGTAAGCGAGAAATTGCCGGAAGTCGGGAAAATGGTAAAAGTTACTGTACACTCATCCGAATGGATTGCGGACTACGATTCGGCCTGGGTTCCGAAAGAAGAAAAGACATACTATCCGGAAGAATACAATGTGTATGATGGATACATAGATAGAGTGGGCATGTGGAGATTTTACGATGAGGGAGGTTCGGTCAATGCTTGCGACAAAGAATTTGGAATAAATAAGGGAATTATATACGATGTCGTGACAGCGTGGATGCCGAAAGAATAGATAGAACCATACAAGTAGGGATAACATGGACATTTTAATCACAATCGCATTCCTAGCCCTGTATTACATCCTTGGGCTTGGAACTGTGATTGCCCTAAAAACAGGAATCGAAGAGGAAGTAGAACTTGAAGGAGCAGATTATCTTCATGCCGCAGGTTTTCCGATACTGTTATTTGTGGTGTTTTTGGATTGGATAGTGCGAAAGATAGTGAGGTAGAAAGATGAAAAAATTTAACTGGGATGAATTTAAAAATAAAGACAATAAGATTGCGGTGCATTGTAAGACCGAAGAAGAAGCAAAAGATTTCTGCAGGCAGATGCACGGACAAGGTATGAAGTGGCGTAACGGAGGAAGCTATTTGAAAAATACAAATTACGATATGTCCAACGAAAGAACATGTTATTACGGTGATGGAGAATATTCATCTTTAGATTTTGCAGAAAATCACAATTATAAAATACTGGAATGGAGTGATTGCATGAACAAAGAATTTACCAAGGCAGATTTGGAAGACGGAATGGTAGTGAAATACCGTGATGGAAGTAAGAGAATGGTAATCAAAGACTATTTTATCGGTGTTGAGGGATATTTAGAACAACGTTCCATACAAGAAGATTTGACGCATAGAAATCTCAAAGGACTTGATATTGTTTGTGTCTATGAAACTAAAGATTATGGTAGATTTGAGGATATGCTTTCAGACAATAATCTAATCGCTATCTGGGAGCGCAAAGAACCAAAGAAAATGACCGTGGAAGAAATGCGACAGAAGCTTGAAGAGCTGACAGGAGAGGAAATTGAGGTGATGTAGGAATGACAAGAGATACTATGAAACGCAGAAAGGAGACGGCAGGAGTCATCCGAAAGATAGATGCACATGATATGGCAACGAGAAAGCCCTGTGAGACAGCTTTAAAGCAACAGAGGCATAAAGCCTTTGCCTGTGACTTTAAAAGCCGTGAGAGGACGAATAAGGACGTACACGAAGAGTATACAACAGAGGATTGCTTGAGAAACTGGGGTATAAATTTAAAAAGGAGCGTAATAGATGAAGAATGAACAATATTGCATGGAGGGATATAAAGCACTGGCAGCCGCAGTTGTAAATAAAGGAGTGCAAGACTATAGATTGGCATTACGGGTACTGCACAGGAAACCAAACGATAGGGACGCGCAACACACAAAAAAAGAGTGTGAGATATTCTTTCGGAAAAATATCGGACTATATTCTGATTTGGACGGAGAGGCAATTATAAAGGCGGTACGGGAAAGAGTAGAAAAGGAGATGAGACGTTGAAACAGGAATACTTTAAAAATTACAAGAAAAATAAATCCGAGCTTGAATCCTTAGAAAAAGTACTGGACAAGCTAAAGGCGAAAAGGGAGGGTATTCCGATCGTTGCCGGGAAGGTGTCAAAATCAGCAGATGAGTTTCCGTACATAGAGCAGAGAGTAACGGTGGAAATGAGGGAGCCGAGAGCGTCAGAACAGGTAGAGCAGAGAATCTGGAAAAAAGAAGCGAGAAAGAGAGAACTTGAGTATCAGATAAGAGTTGTGGAGAGATTTATTGATGAGATGCCGGAAGGGAGAGACAAAGATGTCATGGAGATGTTATATCTGGATGGGATGACACAAAATGAGATTGGTAGGATAACTGGATATACGCAATCAATGATATCAAGGATAATAAGTGGATGCTCAAAAGATTCATAACATTCATATTTTGACTATGCTACAATTATAATGTAATCAGTATATGGTTACGGAATAAATTGACTTTTTCCAACAGATACACCGCCGGACTTTCACCCTTTCTCGTCTGGCGGTGCTTTTATGCCGTGGCAAATGTAGGGCAGACAGGTTCGACTCCTGTACACGGCTTCGGATACAAAGTGTTGACTGCTGGGCGGTCCTTAAATGATTAAGCGCGCGATCAGCTTTGTATCTGATTGATACCAAAACGCAGATATCCGCAGATCTGTAGTAACAGTTAAAAGAGATTCAGCTTTTACATTCTGTATTTAGTGTTAATCAGCGTACCCGAGTGCGGATAGGGTAAAGGATGTCAACTGGCATCCTACGGGTGTATAGCTCAGTTGGTAGAGCGATCGGCTGTTAACCGATGTGCCGCAGGTTCGAATCCTGCTATACCCGTTGTGGACTACTGCAAAGTTTCCTCCTTTTTTTCTTATAAATTTTGATTGTGTTTTTTGTAGTCGTATTCAAGCGTATTAGCAGTAGTCCTAAATTCTTGGCATCCAGTTGATGGGTGCTTTTATTATGCCAAGAAAAGGAGAAAAGCATGGGTGTTATCAAAAGAATGTTATGCAAGCATGACAAGACGGAATATGTCAGCACGGATCTTGTAAGACAAAATGATGACAGATTTATCACGAAGCACACGTGGAGATGTAAGAACTGTGGGAAGCTGATCGAAGGGAAGAAACATGGGAAAGTTTTACGAAAGTCGAAAGTGGAAAAAGAAAAGAGAACACATATTAAGGCGTGACGCATACCAGTGTCAAGAGTCGAAGAGGTACGGCAAGTATGCAGAAGCAACGACAGTGCACCATATCTATCCACTGGAAGAGTATCCAGAGCTTGCATTTGTGGACTGGAATCTTATCAGCATGTCCGCTGCACAGCACGACAGGATGCACGACAGGAAGACAGATAAGGTAACAAGCATTGGGATGTACTGGCAGAGAAAAAGAAGAAGGGAGTTTGAAGCATGGAAGAAATCAAGATGTATGCAATCAGATGGAAATGAAAAGCAAGTGATTACGGATACGAAGCAATGCACGTAATCGAGGAGATTGTTAAGACATGCATGGAGTGTTGCGGAGGAGATATATACACTAGCTACAGTATCAGTGGTGGACTTAAATTCGAAACAGTGAAAATAAATATAGTTACATTGGGCAAAGAAAAGGCAGACAGCATGGTTGAATGGTTTAAAGATAGAGTCGGAATGGAAATGGAAGTCAAAGAGATTGATGTATCCCCCCTCCATTTTGAGAATTAAAAATGTCTCAGGAGAATCGGGAGAGAGGACTCTTTCCAATAGAGCGGGATTCTGAAAATAAATTTTCCGGCAGGACAGGAGGTGAGAATAGATGGCAAGATACATACCACAAAGGCAGACGATTATTGACAGGACAGTCAAGTACATGAAAGAACTGGGAACCTATAAAGTACAGTATAAACAGGTGATTGAGATCTATGCGGATATGATTTACCAGTACAATGTGCTGAGCAAACAATTCGAAGAGTCAGGATATGAAGTGATTCTGGACACGGAGAAAAGCGGGGGTAAAAAAAGCCCTATTCTCGTGAGTCTTGAAAACCTCCGAAAAGATATCGGCACATATTCTGACAGACTGATGCTGAATGCCAAAACGTACAATGCAGAGATCGAACAGCCGAAAAAAGAGAAATCTGTATTTGCATCATTGTTGGAGAAGCAACAGGGAAAATAAATGGATCTATCAAATATCAGCAGCCCGCATTTCGATACGGCTGTGCGTTATGCGGAAGATATCGTAAGCAAGAAAGTATTGGTAAATATAGACCGAGTACTTGCGTGCAAGAGATTTCTGGAAGATCTGGAGCGTGACGATCTGGATTTTCGCAGCGATCAATTTGATTTTGTGATTGATCTAATTGAGGGGACCATCCACCATGTACAAGGCGAGGATAAGAACGGAGTCAGTTTTAAAGGAACTCCAATGCTATTGACCGATTGGCAGAAGTTTGTATGTGTGAATCTGTTTGGATTCTTCCGGAAAGGCACAGACATTAGGCGTTTTAACGAAGCGCTTATTTTTTTACCAAGAAAACAGGGGAAAACATCCTTTAGTGCTGCGCTTGCTGAGGCGAAAAGCATTCTGGACAGAGGATCTGGTGCGAAGACATACATCGTTGCGAACTCTGTAAAGCAGACCATGGAAAGTTTTGGATTTTTGGTGGATAACGTTGAAGCCTTGCGTGGAGATGTTGATAAGCTAAGAATCCGAAACAATAACCAAGAGCATTCCATTAGTATTGATTTCGGAGATGGTACCGCAGAAATGTATGCGATTGCCAACCAAGAGGACAAATTGGACTCTCTGAACTGTAACTGCCTGATTCTTGACGAGCTGCATTCCTGGAAGAGAGCAGCGGCAAAGAAATATATACTGATGAAAAATGCTATGAAAGCGTATCGGAACAAGCTTTTGATTGGTATTTCTACGGCTGGTGATATTCCAGATGGTTTTTTAGCAAATAGGTTAAATACGTTACATGGAGTTTTGGATGGAACAAATACAGAAAAGGCGTATGACTCCTATTTTATTTTTATTTGCAAAGCAGATCAGGACAAAGAAGGCAATGTTTTAAACAGCAAAGGCGAGATCACGACATTGGATGATCCGGAAGTATTGCAGATGTGCACGCCGTCAATCGGAGTCACTGTTACAATAGAAGACCTTATGGATGATGCAGCGCAGGCAATGAATGAGCCGCAGCTGAGAGCAGAGTATTTAAACAAAACACTGAACATCTTTACGAATGCTTTAAATGCTTATTTTGATATCAACGAATTCAGATCATCTGACGATGAATATAACTGGTCGTTGGAAGAGCTGGCGAAGCTCCCAATCACATGGTACGGAGGTGCTGACTTGTCAAAACTTCACGATTTGACAGCGGGGGCGATATACGGAACATACAAAGATGTAGATATCTGTATCACACATGCTTTCTTTCCGAGGGCAGCAGCAATTAAAAAAGCTGATGAAGATGGCATCCCGCTGTTTGGATGGGAAGAGGATGGATGGCTGACGATGAGTAATACAGCAACAGTACTTCCGGATGACATTGTAAACTGGTTTATCTCCATGAAAAAGATGGGATTCAAAATAAAAATTGTTGGATTCGACAAGAAATTCGGACGAGAGTTTTTCTTAAAAATGAAAAAATCTGGATTCCGGATTCAGGATCAGCCGCAGTATTTTTATGTGAAGTCTGAGGGATTCCGTCATATCGAAGTGAAAGTGAAGAATAAGAAGTTTTACTATCTACATTCGGATGCTTTTGAGTATTGCGTACAAAATGTAAGGGCAATCGAAAAAGTGGATGACATGATCCAATACGAAAAAGTAGACGGAGACGGCGGTGTAAGACGAATTGACTTGTTTGATGCAGGAGTCTTTTCATGTTGCCAGATGCTGGCGGATATGGCACTTGGAAATGTAGCGAACAAATGGTTAAAGAGAGAATAGGAGAAAGAAATGGCAAAGAAAAAGAAGCAGAAGAGTATTAGATCAGAACCACAGAATAAAGTATTTGTTTATCAGGGAGCTACGTTCTCTGATTTTTTATTGCCGTCAGGATACACAACGCTGGCGCAGAATCCAGAAATTCGGGCGGCGTGTCAGAAAATTGCCGATTTGGTTTCTGGCATGACAATCCATTTAATGGAGAATGGTCCGCATGGAGACATCCGGATTAAGAATGAGCTATCACGGAAGATTGACATTAATCCGTATTCGCTGATGACGAGAAAAGCGTGGGTTTACAACATTGTTTACTCAATGCTCTTGCCGGGTGACGGGAACGCAGTCGTCCTTCCGGTGATGAGGGATGGATACATTGATGAGTTGATTCCGTTAAAGCCATCCATGACAAGTTTTGAAGAAACGCCGACAGGGTACAAGATAATCTACGGAAGTGAGGAATACGATCCAAGCGAAGTGTTACACTTTGCGATTAACCCAGACCCGGAATACCCGTGGAAAGGAACAGGCTACAGGCTTGCTTTAAAAGATATCGCATCGAATTTAAAACAAGCGAATGCGACTAAGAAATCTTTTATGAGCGGACAGTATATGCCGAACATCATTGTAAAGGTAGACGCAGCCACGGAAGAACTTGCAAACGAAGCAGGAAGAAAACAGATAAGAGAGAAATATTTGAAAGAATCGAAACCGGGTGAACCTTGGGTAATACCGGCAGAACTCTTGGAAGTATCCGAGGTCAAACCACTATCTTTGAAGGATATCGCAATTAATGAATCGGTGGAGATTGACAAGAGGACGGTCGCATCCCTGTTGGATGTGCCGCCTTTTTTTCTTGGAGTCGGAAGTTTTAACAAGGATGAATACAACAACTTTGTCCGGACACGGGTGAAGTCGATTGCGGACGTATTCCAACAGACACTTACGAAAGGTTTGATCCAGAGTCCGCATTGGTACTTTAAATGCAACTCAAAGAGTTTGATGGCTTATGACACCAAAGAGCTTGCAGAAATTGGGATGAACCTATATATACGAGGAATCTATACAGGAAATGACGTACTTAACTTGATTGGTGACTCTCCGAAAGATGGATTGAATGATCTAATCATCCTTGAAAACTTCATTCCACAGGGGATGATCGGGGAGCAGAAGAAGCTAAGAGGAGGTGATGAATAAGTGGAAGAGCGAAAGAAAGAAAATCTGACAAGATCATGGAAAGCGGATTTTGAAACACGGGAAGCGGAGGATGGAAAGAAAACAATTTCCGGGTACTTCGCTGTTTTTAATTCCGAAACAGAGTTATGGCCTGGGGCTTATGAAGAAATTGCACCAGAAGCGTTTTCGAACACCATGAGCAACGACATCCGTGCTCTGACAAACCATGATGACACACTTGTACTTGGACGGACAAAAGTCGGAACTTTACGTCTGAGAACCGATACAAGAGGTCTATGGGGCGAAATTGATATCAATGAAAACGATTCGGACGCAATGAACCTGTATGAGAGGGTAAAACGTGGAGATGTGGATCAATGCTCATTTGGATTCAATATTTTGCGGGAGGAAACGGACTGGAGAGATGACGGCACTGTGAAATGGACAATACGAGAAGTTGATCTGCACGAAGTGTCTGTATGCACATTCCCGGCTTATGAAGATACGGGCGTACAGGCGAGACATGCACAGGTGGAACAGTATCGAGAAAAACAGATGGAACAGTGGCGAAGCAACGCTACAAAGAGATTGAAAGGAGAAAAGTAATGGCTTTAAGACAGTTAATGCTTGCGAAGCAGATCGCAGACAAAGAAAAGGAACTGGAAGAAATGCGTGGAAAAGACGCAGAGTTTGAAACAAGAGAAAAGGAACTGGAAACATCCATTGAAGAAGCAAATACAGAGGAAGAACGCTCGGTTGTGGATGAAGAGATTACGAAGTTTACCGAGGAAAAAGAAGCGCACGAAGAAAGAAGAAGTGAGCTTGAAACAGAGCTTGGCGAGCTGCGTGGAAAAATGAAGGAGTATGAAAAAGCTCCAGAAAAACGTGAAAAGGAGAAAGATATGGGTAAAAGAAGTGAAGAAATCGAAGAGGCAAGAAGCGCGATTAACGCATTTGTGAAGTCCAAAGGGCAGGTAAGAGAGGGCGGATTTAAAGAAGTGGATGCAGGTATTTTGATCCCCGTAGAAATTCTTGCTCCACAGGAGAAACCAGAGGATATTGTAGACCTGAAAAACTACGTGAAAAATGTAAGTGTCAACAGTGCGTCTGGGAAATACCCGGTAATTGCGAAATCTGGAAGTAAAATGTCTACTGTTGAAGAACTGGAGCAGAACCCAGAGCTTTCCAAACCAAAAATCTCAAATATCGACTATAGCATCGCAACAAGAAGAGGATATATTCCAATTTCTCAGGAGGCTATTGATGACGCCGACTATGATGTAACAGGTCTGATCCGGGATGAAATCAATGACCAGTCCAGAAATACAAGAAATACAGATATCGCAACTGTATTAAAGAGTGCAACGGCGAAAAGTGTTACAGGGCTGGATGGACTGAAAGACTTGGTGAACAAAGAAATCAAGAAAGTGTATCCTGTGAAATTCATCATTTCAGCTTCACTGTATGCCGAGCTGGACAAGCTGAAAGACAAGAATGGAAGATATCTGTTGCAGGATTCCATCACTTCCTCAAGCGGAAAAATGCTGTCTGGCAAAGAGGTAATCGTTTTGGATGACGAAATTATCGCAGGAGCTGGCGAATTAAAAGGTTTTGTCGGTGATCCGAAATCATTCTGCACATTCTTCGACCGCAAACAGACAAGCGTTGAATGGGTAGATAATCAGATTTACGGCAAACTGCTTGCCGGAGTTGTGAGATATGATGTGAAGAAAACGGATGCAGACGCCGGATTCTACATTACATACACACCGGGGGAGTAACTTCCTCTGGCGGAGAATTGGCAACTGCCAGAGTAGTAAAAAGAAAGCCGAGAAAAGCTAGTAGTAAGGAGGGATAGTTGTGAGAAATACTATACTCCAATTACTGAAAGATAGAGTTGGAATTTCTACAAATAGTAGAGATTCCATTCTTTATGCGATTATAGACGGAATTCTGGATGAATGCGAAAATGTATATGGTATTCGAATCACAGAAGAAAGGTATGACCACATCCTGCTCGTTCTGGATTGGGCTACGTGGAAGTACAATCATCCAGAAGATGGGGTGATTCCAAGAAGTATACGGTTTCGGTTGAACAATCTGATGATTAAGGCGGTGCAGAATGAATCGAACATGGGATGAAAAAGTGGTATTGATATCTTCCAACGGGTATGAAGAGGACGAACTCGGTCAGCAAGTGCCGATTGAAGCAGAGCAGGAGATATGGTGCTGTAAAGAGAAAGTGCCACGAAATGAATTCTACCTTGCCGGACAGAACAATATGGAAATTTCAGAGATTTTAATCGTGCATCCTTACGAATATGAAGGACAGAGATATATCCGATTCCACGGAAAGAAGCTGAAAGTGATTAAGACGTATCCAATCAGCATGGAAGAGTTGGAACTGACCTGTACGGAAAGGATCGAAAAATGAGCGAAAGCATAAGTGCTGACAAACTCGCCAGAGAAATTATGCGGCAGATGGAAGAGTATACAGAAGAAGTAAAAGAAACCACACAGAAAGTCGCAATGAAAGTGTCCGGAAAAGCTGCGAAAAAACTAAGAGAAAATAGTCCAAAGAGCAAGAATGGCGGTACTTATGCAAAGAACTGGACGAGAACGACCGATAAATATGGAATAACGGTGTACAACAAATCTCCAACATACCGCATAGCACATTTGCTGGAAAAAGGACACCAGCTAAGACGTGGTGGGAGAAAAATTGGTGAAGTACAGGCGCAACCGCATATAGAAGAAGTGGAACAGGAATGCATAAAAGAGTATGTCGATGAACTGGAAAGGAGACTGTAAAATGACATTGCCAGAATTAAAAGACAAGTTAAAAACGCTAAATCTTCCGATTGCGTATCGTTGTTTTGCAGTCGATCAAGTACCAGAATTACCGTACATCGTATACTATGTGGACGAGGATATCGGATTTTATGCGGATGACACCGTGTATTACGAGGGATACGCCGTCACGATCGAGGTATACACAGATCAGAAAGACTTGCAGTTGGAAGAAAAAGTAAAGGAACTATTAAACAGTAATGAACTCACGTATGAATCGTACGAGAGCTTTTTAGATTCTGAAAATATGTATTTGAAAGCATATGAAATTGAAATATAGGAGGTAGCGTATGGCTGCGGGAAAAGAAAACAAAGTAGAATTCGGGTTAAGAAACTGTTATTACGCCGTTATTACAGTAGATGAGGGCGGAAAAACCACATACGGACCGCCGAAGAGATTGCCGGGAGCAGTAAGTATCACATTCGACAAAAGCGGCGATCTGATCCGGTTTAAAGCAGATGACATTGATTATTACACCAACGCAAATAATCAGGGATACGAGGGCACTCTGACACTTGCAAGAGTACCAGAAGAATTCCGAACAGAAGTGTTGAAAGAGGAGGAAACAGATAAAGGCGTTATTCTCGAGAACTCTGATGCACAGGTTGCAAATATCGCACTGATGTTTGAATTCCAGGGAGATGTCAAGGCAACAAGACACCTCTTTTATTACTGCTCTGTAAACAGACCATCTGTCGGAAGTACAACAAAAGACAGTGGAGAACCGAACACAACAGAACTTTCGCTTGTGGCAAGTCCGAGACCGACAGACAACTTAGTTAAAGCATCCACAGCAGCAGGAGTTGATGAAACAGTATATAACTCTTGGTATACAACAGTGTATGAAAAATCGGGGGAATAGCACCCCCTGAAGACCTCGCCTTGGTAGGCAGGGGGAAGATTGGGAAGGCAAAAGTAGGCAAAGCGAAATAAAGGGGTGGAGCGATCTGCCCCAATAGAAAAAAAGTGGAGGATGTTATGGAAAAAACAATTTACATTGACGAAAAACAGGTAAAATTGAAATCAACGGCAGCGTTGCCGAAGAGATATAAAGCGCAGTTCGGAAGAGATTATTTTGCAGACTTGATGAAAGTAGCGAAAGTGTTTGGAAAAGGAACGAAAAGGAATTTTGGAATACAGGATATTTCTTTTGCATCGTTGGATCATATGGACATGGAGGTGTTTTATGACATCATCTGGACAATGGCGAAAACGGCAGACAGGACGATTCCAGATCCATTGGAGTGGCTGGATGGATTTGAAGTATTCCCGCTCAATGAAATCATGGGAGAAGTAAAAGATTTGCTTACAGATACCATGCCGACAAGTAAAAAAAAATAAGTGATAAAGATTCATCAAGCGGAGAACCGTTTACGAATGAGTCTTTTTTTTATGTTTGCCGACAGGTTGGATTAACCAGCGAAGACATGGAAGAGATGACTATCGGTGACTGTCTGGATTACGTACAGGAGTATATCGACAATCAGAAAAAGGATGAGAATCCAACTGCGAGAAAAGCAACTCAGGAAGATTTTGATAATTTTTAAAGGAGTGAGAAAGTGGCGAATAGCAAGATAAAAGGAATTACAATTAAATTTGGTGCGGACGCAACGGCACTCGATAAGGCTTTAAAAGATGTGGATAAAACATCAAAAAGTCTCGGTAGCGAATTAGGCTCTGTAAACAGATTGTTAAAATTTGACCCGAAGAATACGCAGTTGCTTGCGCAGAAACAGGAGTTATTAAACAAACAGGTTGAAAATACCAAGGAAAAGCTGGAAGCCTTAAGACAAGCGCAAGGAGAAGTCGAGAAGAAATTCAAGTCTGGAGACATCGGAGCGGAAGAGTACCGAGAATTCCAAAGGGAAATTGCGAAAACGGAGCAAGATTTAAAGTCTTACACAACGCAGATTAGCCGGATGGAGACTGATCAGAAGTCCCTAAAGGAAAGTACGAAGCAGTTACAGACGCTATTTGAAGCAACTGGTAAATCTCTGGATGATTTTCAAGACGTTCTCGGCACGAGGCTGACAAATGCTATAAAAAATGGAACTGCAAACAGTGACGATCTGACTGTTGCACTCAACAAAATAGGAAAAGAAGCGCTTGGGGCAGAAACTGACCTGTCAAAGATGAAAGCTACACTGAATAAGGTAGATGACGGGGCGAGTATTGATGAAGTGAGCAACGACCTGAACGAGATGAAGAAGAATTCAGATGAAGCAGAGGAAGCACTTGACGGAATTGGAAAAGGAATTGTCGCAGGAAACATGATGCAAGCCGCTGAAATTATAGCAGATGCAGGGCAAAAGATAAAAGAGTTTAGCGACAATGCAAAAGAAGCATTTAATGAGGTAGATGCCGGATCTGATGCAATCATAACAGCGACAGGTGCAACAGGAAAACTTGCCGAGGGAATGGATAATGTCTATAAAAGCATTGCGTCCAGCCTTCCAATAGATAACCTTGAAAACATTGGAAAAGTAATTGGAGAGATGAATACGCAGTTCGGGTTCACCGATGAAAAATTGCAACATGCATCTGAAAAAATGTTGAAGTTTTCGGAAATTACTGGATCCGATGTGGTAGCATCAACGCAAAATGCAAAACAGGCGATTAGCGTATTCCACATGTCGAGTGATGATCTAGACAGTGTACTTGATGATGTCGCAAAAACAGCGCAAGACACGGGCGTATCTGTAGACGATCTATTCAAAAAAGCGATCGAAGGCGCACCACAGCTACAGGAATTGGGATTGAGTTTCTCTGGATCGGTAAAGCTTCTGGGGGCATTTGAGCAAGCTGGTGTTGATGGATCTGCTGCATTAAGTAGCTTATCAAAGGCTGCGGTAGGTTATGCAAAAGACGGTAAATCACTCAGTGACGGATTGGCAGAAACGCAGGATAAAATTTTGAATGCGACTGACCAGACGGAAGCCTTAAATGCTGCTGCTGAGGTATTCGGAACAAAAGGTGCTGTAAGGATGGTAGACGCAATCCAGAGAGGCGTTCTAAACCTTAATGACCTAGGAAACGCTGCATCAGACAGTCAGGGAACCGTGGAAACGACTTTTGAAAATACATTAGATCCGATTGACGAAGAAACGGTTGCGCTAAATAATGCAAAGCTTGCTATGGCTGAGTTTGGTAGTGCAATTTCGGAAGCATTAGCCCCAATTCTGGAAACACTTGTTCCTATAATTCAGAAAGTTGCAAAGTGGTTTAGCGGTCTTTCTGAAACAAGCAAGACTATTATAGTCGTAATCGGTGGGATTGCAATTGTAATTTCGCAATTACTGCCGATTCTTGCGGTTGTAGCTGGTGGAATAGCAGCGGCTGGAGGTGCAATGGCATTTTTGACAGGAGTGCTATTACCAGTAGCCGGAATTATTGCCGGAATTATTGCAGTGGTTGCAGCAGTTGTGGCAGTAATAAAAAACTGGGGAGATATCACAGACTGGCTGTCCGAAAAATGGAATGCATTTAAAGATTGGATGTCTGGATTATGGGACTCTATATCGGAAAAAATCCAGGGAGTGTGGAACGGCATTAAGGATTTCTTTGCTGATATCTGGGAGCAGATTTATAACGTAATAGAAGGACCTCTGAAATTTATCGAGGGAACGATTGGCGCTGTCATGTATGCAATATACGCCGTTATTTACACAGTGTGGGAAGTGATCAAGTTCGCGCTTGAAAAGGCGTGGAAATGGATCAGTGATACTGCAAGTGCTGTTTTCGTTCCAGTAGCGAATTTCTTTTCCAATATCTGGAATGGAATCAAGGATACAGCGGCTGGAATCTGGAACAGCATTAAGGGAACGCTCGGTGGAATATGGGATTCGATCAAAGAGAAAGCTACGGATGTCTTTTCATCGATCTGGAAATATATTAAAGATGGATTTAACAGCTTGAAAGATGCGCTTGGAGGAATTGTAAAAGGAATTGCAAATGCAATTGTGAAACCTATTGGCGGAGCGGTTAATGGTGTAATCAATGGTGTGAACTGGGTACTTGATAAAGTAGGATCGGACAAGCAATTTGCATTGTGGGAAGTTCCAAAGTTTGCAAGGGGAACTGGTGGCATCCCAAAAGACACGCTAGGTATCGTAAACGACCAGAAAGGCTCTACATACAAAGAAATGATCGTCCCACCACATGGAAAACCATTTATTCCAGAAGGAAGAGATGTAGTTTTGCCACTGGAAAAGGGAACGAAAATCATGCCAGCCAACCAAACAAAGAGTTTTCTGGAAGAACTTCCGCACTTTGCAAGTGGAATCGGTGAGTTTTTTGGCGGTGTCTGGGATACGGTTAAAGACTTTACAGGAAATGTATGGGATTACATCACGCACCCAAGTAAAATTGTGCAAATTGCGATTGATAAATTTACGGATTTAACGGGAGCGTTTGAACCGTGGATATCCGTTGCAAAAGGTGCTGTCAATACAGTATTTGATAGCGTTGTTGGTTTTGTAAAAGGGATATTTGATACTCAGTCACACGTAAACTATAATCCAAGTGCAGGAGTAGAGCAGTGGAGAACGTTAGCCACAAGGGCATTACAGATGACTGGGCAGTATTCCGAAGCGAACTTGGAACGTCTGTTATACCAGATGCAGACAGAATCCGGTGGAAATCCAAATGCGATCAACAACTGGGATATCAACGCAGTTAACGGCACTCCATCCAAGGGTTTGATGCAGGTCATTGACCCGACATTTAGAGCCTATGCAATGCCGGGGTACGATAAAAATATCTACGATCCGCTGTCTAACATGCTTGCATCCATCCGATATGCAGTTTCGAGGTACGGAAGTCTCGCTGCTGCTTATCGTGGAGTTGGTTACGAGAATGGTATTGGAGACATTAAATTGTCGGATTTTCTTCCAAGCCTGCCAATGTTGGACGTGAAGTGGTTTAAGGATGGCGGAATTCTTACGAAACCAGCATTATTCCAGATGCCGTCTGGAGGAATCGGCGGTGCTGCGGAAAGAGAAGCAGAAGCAATTACACCGCTGCGGTCACTAAAAGGCTATATTAAGGAATCAATTTTGGAGATTATGGGTGAAAAGGATATCAATCTAAATATCAATCTTACAACAACGTTGGATGGAAGAGTTGTCGCACAGCAGACGGTTGGATATGCAAGACCGATGATAAAAAAGATGGATGATTTTGAGAAACTATTAGGAGGTGAGAGGGTTGGGCTTGCTTAAAGCAACATATGGAGGCGTAGAGATTCCGGTTAAGATTACAAGACTTGACCGGAACTTATCACCTTCCATCACAAATAATACAAGGAGCATTGAAAATGTAAATGGAGGAGAGTTTACGCATTCCACGTACTCTCCAAAACAGATTGTAATGGAGTTTCGTATTTCAAACTCTACAGCAAGGGAACTCAGTGAGTTCCGCAGAAAAATGTCAGAAATTCTGTATAGTAAAGAACCAAAGAGACTGATTTTTTCCGATGAACCAAGCATTTACTATGAAGCAATCGTGGATGGGGAACCGGTGCTGGGAGAGGATGATATGTACAGCACCGGCACAATCACGTGGCTAATCCCTGACGGGGTAGCATACTCCACCGCAGAATTCGACTTTTATGGAGTCCAACAAGGCGGATACCAGACCATTACCATCCAAAACAACGGAACTGAATGGGCAGATGTGGACTATGAGATCACGCACAAGCATGAAAACGGATACATTGGACTTGTCAGTCAGTATGGAACCATCCAACTCGGAAAGGTGGAAGAAACCGACATCGAAGATTATGAAGCATCGGAAACCCTCATCAATGACATTTTTTCCCCAAGCACAAGCGGTTGGGTCTTAAACAATGCCACCACCGTCCACGTTGTAAGCGAGCACAAGCAGACCGGAAATCTCGCGATCACCAACGGAACAGGAGGTTATGCCCTGCGAGTCACGAATTATGGGACAGGAGAGCAGTGGCACGGTCCGAGCTGGACAAAACAAGTACCAATGGACAGTAACGGACACATCGGAGCCAAGAACTGCACCTTGTCTTGGCATCATTACTTTACGACATCCACATTTAACAACCGGGGTGTCATCCAGTTTTTGATGACTGACCGAAACAAAAAGAACGTGGCTGCTATGACTGTGTTTAAGAATGAACTTGGAAATAACAGAGGTTACGCAGAGTTTTTTGTAAATGGTCTCAATAAAGGAAAAATTGAGTTTGACTGTAGCTGGGACAATCCGAGAACCGGGCAGAATGCAGGAAAATCCAGCATCTCCAAGTTTGGGGATCGGTTTGAGTTTAATGTCAACGGAGAAGTAAAACCATTTACGGTGCCGGAAATGATAGACATTGAGGTGACCGAAATCAGCATCTTTATTGGTGTCTGGGGATCCGGGGAGGGAATAGGAGAAAATCACGTATACTCCATAGAATTTACCAGTCACAGTGTGGATGCACAAAGGGACGTTCCGAACCGGTTTCAAGCCGGAAGCGTGGTTCAGATCAACGGAGAGAGTACCAAGGTCTATGTAGATGGCGTTGCATCTGCCGGACATGAGGTGACCGGAACGGATTATTTTAAGGTACCGCCAGGAACTACGGAAGTACAGTTTTACTATTCAGATTTCAGCAGCCCACAACCAACAATCAGAGCGAAAATACGGGAGGTATATCTGTAATGGAGCACGCAAGAATCGCAATCCTAAGTACGGGAGACAAGCCATTGACTTATATGGATAACAATCACCGGAAGTCTATGCACTATTGGGGCGATGAACTGCACGAATATTTACAGGGAGCAGCGAATACATACACCTTTACGGTAGACGCAAAGCATCCAGATTCCGTGCACATCACAGCTGGAAATAAGATAGCTTTTATTGCCAAGGGAAAACATTACTACCTTAATATCATCCATACAGAGCGGACAGAACAGACGGTGACAGCGGAAGCATGGTCATTGTCCTTTGAATTGATCAACGAGGATGCCGGGGCGTATAAGGCAGAAAACGCCATGAGTTTTGAAGAATACCTGAATGTATTCGACCCGGAACATTCCGTTCGGCTGGGACTGAATGAGGTATCCGATAAACGGATCACGAATGAATGGACAGGCACCACATCCATCTTAAAACGATTATTTTCTCTGGCCAATGTATTTTCTGCGGAAATTGAATTTGAGACGGTTTTAAACAAAGACTACTCCCTAAAAGAGATTGTGCTGAATGTATACCGGGAGCAGAGCGATAAGGATAGCGGAATCGGAACATTCCGAAATGATGTTGTCTTGCGGTATGGGAAAGGGATCACCGGAATCCGAAAAACCACAGATGCCGAGAACCTGTACACCTGCATCATCCCAACCGGGAAAGACGGGCTGACGATTAATGGACTGGATAAAAAAGAATACGATGCAAGCGGACGTTTGGAATACTTTACAGACGGTGCGATCATCCGGGCACCACAGGCGAGAGACAGGTTTCCGTCAAATATCGTAAATAAAGAGGATGCTTACATCCTGATGCGGAAAGAGTATGATACGGATAACAAGGACAAGCTCTACAGTATGGCTTTATCCGATCTAAAAACCGCATCCGAGCCAGTGGTGACTTATGAGGTGGATGGATATTTTGACACCAACATCGGGGACACCGTGAGGATGCAGGATCAGGAGTGGACACCAGTCCTCTATCTACAGGCGAGGGTATCGGAGCAGGTACGCAGTCTGACTGACCCAAAGACTGCCAAGACGGTGTTTAGCAACTATAAAGAGTTGACATCCGAAATATCCGACGATTTGCTACAGAAAGTAGAGGATCTGATTAACAAAACAAAGATTTACACCAGCAGTATCTCTACGGATAACGGAATTGTATTTAAAAGATAAAACGTGGGTATTACGAGGTTACGATCACGGATGTAATGGACGGAGAGGATGGAAAAGACGGAACAACTTATTACACATGGTTTAAATTTGCCGATGACGAACACGGAAACGGAATGTCCAGTAGTCCAGACAGAAAAGAATACTTAGGAATCGCCTACAATAAGGCAACTCCGGTAATGTCCAATAATCCGGCAGATTACCAGTGGTCGAAATATAAGGGGGATGACGGCAAAGATGGTACGGATGGAGCAATAAAATCCGAAACACCACCAGACGATAAGACTAAACTCTGGTACGACACGGTAAACAACGTCCTTAAGTACTGGGACGGCGAAAAATGGGTAGAAGCATACACGGGAGACATCGAAGACGCGAAAGATGCGGCAGGAAACGCACAGGAATCCGCCAACACAGCAATCTCCAGTGTCAACAACATCAATACCAGTCTCGAAAAGTACAAGAATGAGGTTCGCGCTGAGTTTAAGAATACCGTAACTTACGTAGACGGCAAGACGGAAGTTATTGATACATGGGTACGGCAGGGGTCGGATGGAGTAACACCGTTTCTGGAGCTAGGCGGAACAAGCAACGACTTGAAAGCAAGGCTTACCAACTCCCGTTTAGGATTTTACGAGGGAGACAAGGGGCTGGCGTATTTTGGCAACGAAAAAGCATACATGCCGGTGGCGGAAGTCGATGATTTAAGCGTTAAAAAAGCGAGTGTAGGTAATTATGTGATGCTGGACAACGGGGATGGACATCTATCTCTAATCTACATAGAGTAAGGAGGGAGTAAATGGCAGGAACGGGGAGAATCTATGTCACGGCAGTCCGTGGCGTGGGAGATGTAAACCTTACGCATCAGTACGATGTGGATGTCAGGTTTGATATCGCATTTGACAGGGGCGGATACAATTACGACGGTGCACCGTACAGTATGAGTTGCGACGGGCAGAATACCTCCGGCAGTGCGACATTCGCGGTCGGAAGTGGTGGAGGAAATTGGGTCTGGACAAACATCGGCGGAACAAAGACGTTCCGGATCAGTATGGTAGCAAGCGGACAGCCGAAGAAAATTGGTTTTTCTGCGAGTATTAATACCGAAGTCAGTCCGCCTACGATCTCTGCGAGTGGTGAATATACTCTGCCTGCGGTTACATGGGAGCATACAGTCTCTTACAATGCGAACGGCGGAACTGGCGCACCGGACAGCCAGAAAAAGATATACGGATCCACATTAACCCTATCTACCGCACGTCCCACAAGGGATGGTTATGTGTTTATGGGATGGGCTACCACATCTGCTGGAGATGTGGCGTACATGCCGGGATCGGCTTATGGAACAGATGCGGATGTTACGCTTTATGCTGTCTGGCAGATCGCGTATATTAAGCCAACAATCACCGGATTAACGGCATTGCGTTGCGACTCTGGCGGTACGCCAAAGAGCGATGGGATGTACATTAAGGTCACTGGGAGCTGGCAAGTTGATAGGACGCTTAACAGCTATAATAAAGCCACCAGCGTTAAGATCGAGTACCAAAAAACCACTTCCGGTGATCCGATTAAAGCGAAAGAAGCATATCCAAACACCACAAGTGGGAACATCGCAGAGGTGATCGGCAGTGGAAATATCTCAACGAGCAGTATCTACTTTGTTTTGGTAACTGTGACGGATTATGGCGGAAACCAGCAGGAGACGGTTATTGTTCCGGCGCAGGCGAGAGCGGTAGATGTCGCAAGAAAAGGACATAGCGTTGCGATTGGTGGGGTAGCAAGTGATGAAAAAGACGGGTTTGATGTCTATATGGAGACAAGGTTTATGGACAAAGTTCTGGTGGGAAAAGACGGTATTGCGTTTGATTTGGGAGCGTACAAAACATTTGACTCCGGAGAGGTTAAAGGTCCTTATTCTCACGTAAACTCTGGAAATTATACCCACGTTTGGCTCACTAAGGTTGGTCGAGTTGTTTACTGCAAAATCGAGATGCTTGCGCAATTTCCGAATACAGGTAGCCACAACGATTTCGGCGAGATTATCATACCAGATGAGTTTGTGCCGTTAGCACACCATTATTGCAGTTTCGCCGAAGTCGTAGCAGGTACGGTCGTTGGGACTGGAAGATACCGATTCGGAAACAAAATCTCTATAGATGTTGGAAATGCAACTTACGCAGAGCGGATAATCTGCACATCTTGGATATCCGCAATTTAAGGAGTGAATATGGAGATCAGAGCAAGACCCGTTAAGGTCTTATTTTTATACTTAAAACCAGAAAGGAAAGTGAGGATATGAAGAAAATGGAACAGTTAGCAAATGTAAAAGCGT
>PPYE01311306.1_pt1 | contig 35018 bp, 29 predicted proteins | sample 1559881 | NCBI WGS metagenome assembly PPYE01 (sample SAMN08240022, study PRJNA423297) | Human gut metagenome, whole genome shotgun sequencing project.
AAGAGGCTCCGTGGTCAAGCGGTTAAGACATCGCCCTTTCACGGCGGTAACACGGGTTCGATTCCCGTCGGAGTCATTTTTTGAAGTTGTTCAGCATATAATTAAATTAAATAAGGCGTAGTAGCCAAGTGGTAAGGCAATGGTCTGCAACACCAGTATCCACCGGTTCAAATCCGGTCTACGCCTCTTCAAAGAATCAGAGAAATCTGGTTCTTTTTTCTTTTGTCCACTCTATTTTTGAACAGGTTAAGTTTGGCAGCATGCTGAAAGCCTTGATTTTATTGGAATAAATAAAAGTAAAAAATTTTTTTAGTTACTGAGACTATTGTTATTACCTTTGAGTTAATTAAAGGGATTGAAGTAAAAGTGTTTTCAATTACAACCAATGTATTGTAATAAATTGTTTTAAATCTAATAAAACCGTAAAATAAGGTGGAAATTATAACATTATAGTCATTACCTATTATTTCGGCAGCTTCTTTTAACTCCTGCTGGTTTCTGACTTTTTTTAAAAGGCGTGTGGTAAAGGTATGTCTCAGTGAGTGCATTCCATAATGAGGGAGACCGGGAGCTTTTAATATAACGTCGAAAGAATTTTTGCAGGTTCCTTTTGGTTGGAATGCGGCCATTTTTGGTGGAAACTACCAGGTCTTCTCAAAATTGGCTTGGTTCATAGATGCTTATCATCAGATTAAGGCAACGTAAGGCTTCTTTATTCAAGGGAACTCTTCTGAGACTGTTTGGATATTTGGGAGTTGTAAAAATATATTTTGTTGTGGCACCTCTATCTCGATTCTTTACAATGGAAGCTCCTTCTTTCACATATTATTCTTTTTTACCGTTATATCCCCTGATAATATTTTTCCTGGACAGAGCAGCAGTTCGCATTCTCTGAGCCCGGTATTAAGCCCAAAAGTTATTAATGGACCATAACGATATAATAAAGAGCCATCTTCTTTTGTTGCCATAGCTGTTTGGATTGAAGAATCAAGCTGATAATCTGGAATGATTTCAATATCCTTTGTTTTTACAGTCAAAGCTTTTTCATCAGGTAATTTGACTAATTTCATAGGATTGTAATTCGCAGGAAGATCTTCGTTCTCCACACCAAAGGAAATCATGACCTGTAAAAATAGATAAGCTTTTCTGATAGTTGAGAGACTGTATTTGGGTATTAAATCATCAATAAATTCCTGTATAGTTTTACCTGTTAAGTTACTCATATGGGCATTTGCTATTTTATGAGTCAAGATTTGATTGTGGAAGGTTGCTTCCAGCCTGTCAAAAGATGTTTCTTTAAATTTTTTCTGGCTACCTTCAATTGTTTGTGAAATAGATATTTTTCTTCATATTGCTTAGCTGAATAATTTTTGCTTGATGTTTGATTTGAAGTGACAAACATTTTGTAGTTCTCAAGTTTTGACTGTCCGGAATTTCCATTGTGTAATGAAGCTTCACAAGTTAGGGTGCGGCTGAATTACTTTCTACCCTATAAAGGGAGCGCTTTTATGCCGATTTCCGGGAGTATTGCCATAAGCGACACGGTTGGCTTGCCGGTATTCGTGCGGAGATATGCCGTATATCTTACTGAAAGTACGGGAAAAATGCTGGCGGTTATTAAAACCCGTTTCCATAGCAATGTCAATGATGGCAAGGTTTGTGGTACTCAGCAGATAGGCGGCATGATCGCAGCGGATGGCCTGGATATATTCTATAACGCTACGGTTGATATGTGTGGCGAACAGCTGTGCTAAATATGAGCGGCTGATGCCCACATGCGCAGCGATCTTTTCCAGGGTGAGGGGCTCCTGGAAATTCTGTTTGATATATTCGCGCGCACTTGTAAGGTACTGTATGCCTGTGGGGCGGTTATGGGCATGAAAGGAACGGGCCAGCTTGATAAAAAATTCATGGAAAAGTGAGAAGAGCAGAGCGTCGCGTTCCGGGTAGTCATTCTCCCATTCGTTTAAGATCGCACTGAAGGTGACATAGATGTATTCCTTGTCCGTAAGGATGCAAAAACGCGTTTTCCGCCCCAAAAAGGAATCCACCAGAGATATATTCAGACAAAGGTGGTTTAAATCGATGTGGGGCCGGGAAAGAGAGTGATGAAGGCAAAGCAGGCTGAACTGGCAGTCCAGTTGTTCCTGGGGTTCCAATACGATGGAGGTATTGCGCCCCAGAACTACCACAGAACGTACTGCCAGCGTGTGGCGTTTGTTTTCATATTGTACGACGGCCTTGCCTGATATGATCTGCAGAAAACAGGTTTCTGTATTCGATGTTTTTAGGGGAAACGGTTCCCGTATGGTCACGGTTTTGCAGCAGGACGGCCATAAGGGAAGATTTTTGATATTTGGATAAGGCATTTTAGGGTTCTCCTTCTTTCCGGATGCAGAACAGGAAGAAAAAAGTGGACGATATGTTCCATATCAGTGTGTACAGCTTTATTATATTGCACATTCTTTTATTGTGTCAATTATAATAAAAGCGAAGTCTGGAAAATAGAGAAATGTTTAAAATGTATAAGAAGCCGGGAAGGGGGGAGGCATAAATGAATGGCAATCAGGTCATGTTGCATGAAATTTTACGGAATGAGTGCTGTGTAATGGGTAAAGCACAGGCTATGGATGAAACAGTGGCGCGGTTACGCCGCTGTGAGGCGCAGGGGGATAGCCTGGGGGATGAGGCGCGCAGGCTGCTTAAAACTGCTGTGGAGGAGCTTTCCAATGGAGAAAATACTGTTTTGTATGATGATTTGGGTATACCTTCCGTGATGGTACGTATTCCTGCCATGCGCTGCGGTAAACTGTTGGAGGATTGCGGAGAAGGCGGTTTTCATCCCGCTTTTGTGGCGGGAGAACGTATCATTCGGGAAGTGTGGGTCTCCAAATACTTAAACTGTGTGGTGGACGGGCGGGCAGCTTCTCTGCCGATGTGCACCCCGAAACGTATAGGAACCTTTGATGAGGCGGTTGCCATTTGCCGGGCAAAGGGGGATAACTGGATGCCGATGCCGTTCCAGCTGCGGATGGCAATTGCTCTGTGGTGCCGAAGCCGGGGATTTCTGCCTTCTGGGAATAATGATCATGGACATGATTTTTTTCATCCGGGAGAAGAGGGGGTTTTATCGGGGGCGGATTTGACGCTCACGGGCAGCGGGCCGCCAGGATGGAGCCACAATGGCCGCAGGGAAGGGATCTGGGATCTTAACGGAAATCTTAACGAATGGGATGTGGGCTTCCGATTGATGGATGGGGAGATTCAATTGATCGGTATGGAAGAGCTTCTGATGCCCGGCGGGGATCTTTCTTCGGAATCTTCCTTATGGCGCGGCCTTGGGACAGAGGGGAAATTAGTTCCCGCAGGCTCTGCCGACGCCCTGCATTATGCAGTGCCGGAAGGCGGCATACAGCTTTCACTGGAAGCCGGGCAGAATGGGATCGGCAATTGTGCTTTTCGAGATATCAGGGCACAGAGGGGACTGAAAATACCAGATACGGCGCGGCTTTTGGGGCTTTTTCCGCCGGATTGCGCAAAGGCTGAGGCTTCAGGCTGGCGCTGGGTGAACACGGAAGGGGAAATGATGCCGCTTTGCGGCGGTGCGTATGGTGTATTGGATCATGCTGGTATCTTTTTCGCAGGTATGACGAAGCCCCGGAAGGAAGATTATAAGTTTGCAGGAGTGCGTTGCGTGTATGTGGAACCGCAGGCAATAGAGGAGGGATGAGGAGAGATGAAACGGACGGTGCGGCCGGCACATCCATGGGAAGGCCGGCATACTTTTTGGGAGGACCTGCGCAGAAACAGAATGTATCTGCTGTTACTTTTGCCAGCGGTTATTTACGTGATCATTTTTTCCTATATACCCATGGGCGGCATTATAATGGCGTTCAAAAAGTATAATTATGCCCAGGGGCTGTTCGCCAGCCCCTGGGTGGGAATGAAGAACTTTGACTTCCTGATCGTGTCCGGCAAGCTGTGGCCGCTGACAAGGAATACGCTGTTATACAATATTGCTTTTATTGTCATCGGCATGGTAATGGAAGTAGGATTCGCTGTCATTATTAATGAGATGAGGTGCAAATGGTTTAAGAAAGTGTTTCAGTCTTTCATCTTTCTGCCGTATTTTATTTCATGGGTCATAGCGTCGGCTGTGGTTCAGACCATGCTGGACTATGATACAGGTATGATAGCGCGTCTGGTGAAGGGTATCGGCATCGATATGGTTAATGTATATACGAATGCGGCCCCCTGGCCCTTTTTACTGGTTATGCTCCGTATGTGGAAGGGCGTGGGATATGGGAGTATCGTGTATTTAAGCGCAATTGCCAATATCGATACGGAAATGTATGAGGCGGCTGAGGTGGACGGCGCCAACAGTTGGCAAAAATTGTTTAAAATTACAATTCCCAGCCTGGTGCCTACGATGATTATTATGTTTTTATTGGCCTGCGGACAGATTTTTCGGGGGGATTTTGGGATGTTCTATCAGCTGATTGGCAATAATGGGGTACTGCTGGAGGTAGGTGACATCCTGGATCTGTATATCTACCGGGCGATGGCTGGAAATGCCAATCTGGGTTATGGCGCTGCGGCGGGATTGTATCAGTCTGTACTTTGTTTTATTACCATTCTGCTGAGTAATTTTATTGTTAAGAAGATACAGCCGGATTATACGCTGTTTTAAGGGAGGTGAAAAGCTTGAAACAGAACTCGGTCAGTGAATTTTTGTTCCGCGCCCTTGGTTATGTGCTGCTGTTTAGTTTTGGGATGCTGTGCGTGACGCCGTTTTATTTGATCGGGGTATCCTCGTTCGCCAGTGAGCCGGCTCTCATTCGCGACGGATTCCGCCTGATACCGGAAGAATTTTCCCTGGATGCCTACCGGTTAGTGTTTACCAATCCCGGGAGGATTGGCCATGCCTATCTGAACACGATTTTTACCACAATAACCGGAACTGTATTATCGCTGTTTTTGACCACTCTGACGGGATATGTGCTTTCCCGGCGGGATTTTAAGTGGCGTAATGGGTTTTCGTTTTTCTTTTTCTTTACGACGCTTTTCAGCGGAGGTCTGATACCCTGGTATATCCTCTGCACACAGACGCTTCATTTTAAGAATACCTATTTTGCACTGATTCTGCCGATGGCATTCCCGGTTTGGAATATGGTAATTGCCAAGAATTATATGCGGGGTATTCCTTATGAAATTTCGGAGTCGGCTAAAATGGACGGCGCAGGGGAGCTGACGATTTATTTTAAGCTGTATCTGCCCATTGCGAAGCCGCTTTTAGCCACACTGGGATTATTTGCGGCGCTGGGGTACTGGAATGACTGGTACAACTCCATGCTTTTTAACACGAAGGAGGAGATGCAATCTCTGCAGTATTTCCTGCAGGATATGCTCAGTACCATCCAGGCTCTGAAGCAGCTGATCGCGGAAGGTAATCTGGATGCCGCGCAGAATGCCAACCTGCCGACCACGAGCATGCGGATGGCCATGACCTGTGTGGTGACAGGACCGATTATTTTCCTGTATCCGATCGTACAGCGCTATTTCGTCAAGGGGCTTACCATCGGTGCTGTGAAGGGATAAACAGTCTGTCGGGGCCGCCTGAATCTATGGTATGTAATTAAAAAAAGGAGGTTTATATGAAAAAAAGGATTTTAGTGAAAAAAGTGATTTCTTTGTTCCTGATTGTGATGCTGTTGGGTTCAGCTGTTGCCTGCGGAGCGAAAGAAGGGCAGGGGCCTGCGGAGGACAGCGGGCAGGAGACAGCAGGAAAACAGGAGACCGCCGGTGAAGACGCTTCGGAAACGGCAGGAGGCACTGGCGCAAAGACGGAAGAGAATCCCTGGAGCGGTCTGGATCTGTCCGAGTATGAGGAAATTAATTTCTTCGTTCCGGGCAATAAACCGGATGACTTTGATGAAGTAATAGCCATGGCAAATGAACTGATGATAGAAAAGATCAATACAAAGGTTAACTTTACCATCGTATCCTTTGGAGATTATGCCAACAAGCTGTCTCTGTTCCTGACAGGGGATGAGGATGTGGATCTGATCTACGGCGCTCCCTGGCTGGGGTATACGGATTACGTTAAGAATGGAGCTTATAAGGGCTTTGATTGGGATTTCATCCAGACTTATATGCCTTTATCCGCCCAAAACCAGGCGGAGGGCAGCTGGAAGGAAGTACAGTTTGACGGCCTTTACTATGGGGTTCCCAACAACCGTTTCCAGATAAGCTGGAACGGAGCCTGGACCACACAGGCCCTGCTGGACAAATATGGTTTTTCGGCTGAGGAAATAGACAGCTATGAGAAGCTGATCGAGTTCCTTGATGCGGTGGCGGCAGATTCGGCTTCCACAGGCGTGTATCCCATCAACCCGCAAGGCGACTATCCGATGGATGCATTCCACTGGTTCACCACACGATACCATTTGATGGATGTGAATGCGGGAGCAGCCAATTGGATGGTATGGCCCTATAATACGGGAAAGGAATTCGCCCTGGAGGATCTGGAATGGTTTGCACAGACAGAGGAATACCGTGATTTCTGCCTGCAGATGGCCGATTTTTATAAAAAAGGATATTTCCCTGCCAGCGTGATTTCCAACAGTACTTTATTGGATGACAACTTTATTAACGGCACTTCGGCAATCGTCAATGCCGGGCCCGGCAGCCTGAATAATTTTACGGCTAATATGCCGAATGAGAAGCCGGTATTTTTGAACTGCTATTGGGATGATGAAAGTGTGACCAGACGCGGTAATTATTTTGTTTATGCAGCCTGCTTCCCGGCAGCCTCAAAGAGCAGTGAACGCGCCGCTGTCGCCCTGGACTGCATGAAGAATGATCCTCAGGTGCATCGTCTGCTGGTCGGAGGAGTGGAAGGACGCCATTATATTATGGACGAGGAAAACAATACTTATGAGCCGGGACCGGAAGCGCTTAAGTATCCCTGGGGCAGTTGGAGCCACAATGGCGCTATCAACAATGACTCTGACCCGGGCCTGAAGCTGGATGACTCTATGCAGGTATACCAGGACATGTATGAAGCGGCCGTTGTGCCCAGCGAGACATTTCCTGTGAATGGCTTCAATTATGACTCTGCGAAGTATGAGTCTGAAATCTCCGCCGTCACCGCCCTTGTTAATGAATACAGATTCTCTTTCTGTTTCGGGCTTTTTGGAGATAAGACGGAAGAAAAGCTGGATGAATTTATTGCCCAATGTAAAGCTGTCGGCATCGATGATATCTGTGAAGATTATCGCGAGCAGCTGGCTGCGTATATCGCACAATGATGCGGCAGATACAGAGCGTACATCCCGGAGCGGCCGGCATTTCCTGTGAGGCTGTAAACCACTTCCTGGATGTACTGCAGGAACTGAATACCGAACCGCATGCCATACTGGCAGCCCGCCATGGGCAGGCTTTTCTGGAGGGATATTGGGCTCCTTACGGAAAAGGTGTAATTCATGGCTGCCAGTCACTGACAAAGACGGTAACGGGAATCGCACTTGGCGCGGCGATGCAGGAGGGCATCCTTGCGCTGGATGACAGGCTGGTGGATTTGTTTCCGGAATACAGAAGCCTTACGCAGGGATGCCCCTGGTGGGATGAACTGCAGGTTCGTCATATAGCGACTATGTCCGCGGGCATGGACAGTCAGCCCGAGGTGACTGCGCCTGATTGGATCGAACGTTTCTTCCGGACAAAGATTGATCATCGGCCGGGAACTTCTTATTTTTACAACAGTATCGGCTGTTCTATGGTGGGCGCATGTATACGTAAGCGTACCGGCAGCGGCCTGTTGGAGTATCTGTCCGAACGTGTTTTCCGAAAGCTGGGGATTGATCCGGATCGCCTGATCTGGCATCGGCATGCGGATGGCCTGGAAAACGGCAGCGGTGGGTTTGTGTCTACGGTGCGCGATAATGCCCTGCTGATGGAATTGTACAGATGCCGGGGGATATGGAAGGGAGAACGCCTTCTGAGTGAAGAATGGGTGGACTTTGCCCTGCAGGTGCAGAATACGCATACAGGCGGAGAGGCGGCTTACGGCGGCCTGATCTGGATAAGGGAAGGATGCTTTGTGGCGGATGGCGCTATGGGGCAGTGGGCTATGCTGTTTCCCGACAAGGATATGGTGGTGTCGATACAGCAGACGATCGCATCACCTGAAGTGGATGCACAGGTGAGAAAAGCGGTAGTTGAGCTTGTTGCTAAAGCTCAGGATACTCCCGTTTTGTGGACCGGGGAAGAAAGCAGAGCATTGGAAAAGCGGATGCGTACATTGTGTATTCCGGCGCCTGCTTATGGGGAAAATCGGGCCAGGCTGCGTTCACTTTCCGGAAAGACGCTGCGTATTGTTCATGGTACGGCCCGCTTCTTCGCGGACGACCTGATTATTTTTGACAAGGCATACGAAGCGCCGGTTATGTCCTTCGGTTTTGAAGAGGAAAACGGGGATCTGCTGTTATCGGTAACGGCTGAAGGCGGCACTGTGGTTTGCCCTGTTGCGTTCAAAGGATACCGTCCTGTCTGCAACCTGAAGCCGGTCAGCGCCAATCCTGTCCGCATGGCCAGTGTGACAGGGAGTTTTCAGGACGCAGACAGCATATGTCTGGAGATCCGTTGGCTGGAAAGCTGCCGTGTGCATCATCTGATTTTCCGCTTTGATGATGAAGGGGCGGATATCACCACATCACGTATACCAGTAGGTGGTTTTGATGTGCCGGATGAAACTGCGCGCGCTGTGTGGGTATAGCGTGAAATCCGGAGGTTTCCTGAGGCTGATTAGAATGGAGGACGGAAAACTGAAGGAAAAAGATTTACAGTCTGGCCGAAGGCTGAACTGTAATGAAAAGGATAAATGGAGGGTAAGAATATGCCGAAAAAATATAACGGACGGGAGCTTATGGATGTGAAGATCCTGTTCAATGTACCCGTTACTATGCGTGACGGAGTAACGCTTTATGCCGATGTGTACCGGCCCGATAATGAAACGCCCTATCCCGCAATCGTTAACCGTACTCCGTATCTGAAGGACGGTATTGCACCTCTTGCCGGGTATTTCCGTTCCCATGTTCTGGCTGCCTGCGGTTATAATGTGGTGATTCAGGATGTACGCGGCACAGGGCATTCCGAAGGAATCTGTGATCCCGCGGGACATCAGGATGAGGACGGCTATGATACGATAGAGGCGATTGCCGCAATGCCCTGGTGTAACGGGCAAGTGGGCATGATGGGGGAAAGCTACCATGGATTTTCCCAATTGGCTTGTGCACGTTCTAACCCGCCGAATTTGAAGGCGATCTGTCCGTTTATGACATCATGGACGAAATTCCCCGCAATCTATGATTACGGTATTTTTTCTCCTGTATTATTCGGGTGGATTGCAGGGCGGGCCCTGGATCGTAACCGGTATTATCCCGGGCAGTATTCGGCAGAAGCTGTGGAAAAAATGAAATATTTTATTGCCCACATGGATCAGCAGCTGGACTGGCTGCCGATGAAGGATATGCCTGCCGGTAATGTGGAGGGTGTGCCGGAACTACAGTTTCACCGGGATCTTCTGGAGAATATTGATAACGATGCGTATTTGCGTTCTATAGGGCGTGTGGAGGGATTTGAGGAAACGATGGTACCCACGCTCAATGTTACGGGATGGAACGATTTTTTGAGGGATAAAACGATTTATAATTACACGCAGTTTCGACAGCGGGGCGGCAGTGAGGCCTGCCGCAAGGACTCCAGGCTGATCGTTGGTCCCTGGCTCCATTCAGATCGGATGGAGGGTGTGATCGAGGGAATGGATTACGGCCCGGAGGGCTCCGGCGACGGTTTTGACATGACCGGCAAACTGACGCAGTGGTTTGACCATTGGATGAAAGGGGAGGAGACGGATTTTACCTCCGGTGCACCCGTGAAGCTTTTTGTTATGGGAAAAAATATATGGCGGGACGAGTATGAATGGCCGCTTGAACGCACAAAATTTACACTTTTTTATCTGCATTCCCGAAAAGCTGCGAACACGCTTTTGGGAGATGGGGTACTTACACCTGAATGTCCCGGGGATGAAATGCCGGACCATTATGATTATGATCCCATGGATCCATGTCCGTCCAATACCGGTGAGCCGTTCCGCAACATGCTGCAGGATCAGCGTCCGCTGCAGGAACGGGAGGATGTGCTGGTATACACCGCGCCTGCGGTGACGGAGGAAACGGAACTGACAGGCCCTATCTATGCGGAGCTGTTTGTGGCTACCAGTGCACTGGACACGGATTTTGTGGCGCGGGTGAGCATTGTGCGTAAAAACGGCAGGGTGCAGCGCCTGGGGGCGAAGCTGGTGCGGGGACGTTACCGCAACGGGAAAGAAGCTGAGGTGATGACGCCGGGAGAGGTGTACAAATTACGTATTGAGGCGGCAAATACGTGTATTGTCCTGGAGCCGGGAGAAGCTGTCCGTCTGGATGTGACCAGCGCGCTGTTCCCGGATGCGGACAGGAATCTGAATACCTTCGGCCGGGTTGGTTTTGAGGCACAGGGAGTCGTGGCGCATCAGACATTGTATCATGACAAGGATCATCCATCGGCATTGATCCTGCCGATCATTCCCGGGGGATTATAAAATTTGGTTCAGCGCCGCGGCGGTCTGTGCGGAATGGGTACGGGCCGCCGCGGCGTATTTTTATAGCAGGAGGAAGAACTCTGGAAGGAGGAGAATATGGCTTTTTTTCGATTTACACTTCCCTCAGAACGGTTACGCTTTCCTGTGGAAATGTGCGTTTATCTGCCGGATGAGGAAGGGGAGCTGTCGGTTTTGTGGCTGCTGCATGGCGCTAACAGTGAATGTATGGAGTGGTTTACCCAGACCTCGCTCCAACGGTATCTGGCGGGCAGGCGGCTGGCTGTGATAACGGTTTCGGTACATAACGGGTTTTATGTGAATATGCAGTATGGAGCACCCTATGCAGACTACCTGGAACAGGAGTGGGTCAGTTCGGTGCGCCGTTTGTTTCCGTGCCTGCCGTGCGAACGGGGCCGCAATTTCCTGGCAGGCGCTTCTATGGGAGGGTTCGGCGCGCTCCGGCTGGCGGTAAACCGCCCCGGTTTGTTCAGTAAAGTCGGTTCTTTTGCGGGATCTATTGAGATGCCCACAATCGTGGAACGGTATCAGCGGGGGATACAGCCAGGTGGAGAGGATTTCGTTTGGGCATTTGGAGATTATGAGAATATGATTCTGAATTCCAATGATGTGATCTACATGGCGCAGCAATGTGTGCGTGAGGGCAGGATGCCTCAGGTGTGCCTGATATGCGGTACGCAGGATTTTGGTTATGCATTAAATATGATGGCGCGGGATGACCTGCGGCTGGCAGGCGCAGATGTAGTATGGCGGGAGACTGAGGGAATCCATTCCTTTGACTGCTGGGATGCGCAGCTGCCGTTTTTTCTGGATTGGCTGGAAGAAAAGGGGGTGTGGGCATGATCGTTGTGGATGCCAGGGTTCATGCAAAATATTTGAATTTTACCAATGCTTATACACTGTTTATTCCCGAGGCTATGGCGGATGGGAAACGTTTCCCGCTTGTTCTGTGCCTGCATGATCTGGAGAAGGATCGCTGGCGGTGTATGCAGAAAGGGAATCTGGAGGAGCTTGCGGAGAGACTGGAAGTAGCGTTGGTAATGCCGGATGGCCGCCGCTCCTGTTTTTTGAATATGGCTCATGGCCCGCGCTGGAATGATTATTTATTGCAGGAGCTGGCCGTGCAGTTGTGTAACACATTCCCGATAGAAAGCGGGAATGTGGGAGTGATCGGTGCAGGTACAGGCGCCCTGGGCGCCCTGGCGCTGGCGGGACAAGGGATACCCTGTGTGCTGGTGGAACCGGAAATCAGGGATATTGAGGGCCGGGACAGCAGGCGCTGGCCCCGGGAAGCGGAATGGCGCGGCGTGTTTGAGGGAAGGCGGGAGTATTGGAAGCCGTCGTACTGGCAGGATGTATATGGAGTGATAGCCGGCGGTGAAGTGGCTGTAAACCGAACAGAAGAATTGCTTGAATTATTTCATTGGAAAAAATTATATTACGAAGATAGTTCCGGGGAACAATGGGCGGCTGGGCTTACGGAACTGGCCGGGCGTATGGGAAAGGAAAGAAAAGTGTGAAAAATCGACAAGATCAACATAAGGCTGTATTTACCCGGGATTTTCTGCTGATCTTTCTGGCGGGTGGTTTGATCCGTATCTGCTACCAGATACAGGGAACTGTCATGCCGCTTTATGGGAATGAACTTGGGTTTACGGCGGTGATGGTAGGTACAACTACCACAGTCTGCACAGCGGCCTCTCTCATACTCCGGCCGGTGTTAGGTATATGGCTGGATCGTTATGGCCGCCGGATCATTGTACTGTGCGGCACAGGGCTGTTCGTACTGGCAACATGGCTGTGCGGCCTAACAGGCAGTTTTGCCGTGCTGCTGCTGCTGCGCGCTCTGCAGGGCTTTGGTTTTGCGGCGCATACGACGGCGGTTAATACGATGGCAACCGATGTTCTGCCGGAGGAGCGCATGGCGGAGGGAATCGGCTATATGGGACTGACGGGTTCGGTTTCTCTGGCGTTGGCTCCTGCGTTGGCCCTTACTCTGGTAGAAGGCGGCAGGTACAGGCAGGGGTTTCATTTTGCATTTATCGTGGGGGCGCTGGCGGTGTTTTGTCTTCTGGCAGTCAGGAGCGTTGTAGGCAGAGAACAGGCGGCTCCTTCTGCTTCAGGCACATATCAGGGCTGGGAGCGCTTTTGGGAAAAAGAGGCGTTAAAACCTGCTTTTATCATGCTTATCCTTGGCGCCTGTTATGCGGGGGTGTCTACGTTCCTGGCGATTTATGCGCTGGGGAAAGGGTTTTCTTCGTCCCAGGTGAGCGTATATTTTACAGTCAATGCCGTGGCGACGGCTGTGGCGCGTCTGGTTGGCAGCAGCGCCATGAGGCGGATTGGAATGAGGAAGGGGATGTTTGCAGCTTCGGGTCTGTGTGTATCGGCATTTCTGCTGATTCCGGTATCGTCATCAGCGGTGGGGCTGTGGGCGGCCGCTGCCTTGCATGGCCTGGGATACGGAACCATTTATCCACAGCTCAATGCCCTTGCGGTAACGCGGGCTGCGCCGGAACGCAGGGGAACCGCCATGGCTACTTTCCTGACGGGAATGGATATCGGTGTGGGCTTTGGCGCCGGCTTTTGGGGCTTTATAATTGACCGGATCGGTATGGATAAGATGTTCCACATATGCGCGGCAGTGACCGTGCTGGTGTATGTGGCCTACAGGCTGCTGCTGCCTGCCGGGGACGGCAAAGGAGCAAATAAAGGGAGGTTAAGATGAATCGAGTTTTTGTGGATACGGAGAGAATCCGGTTTGAAACCGCGCCGGATCTGTATGGGCTTTTCTTTGAAGAGATCAATCGGGGAGGCGATGGCGGATTATATCCGGAAATGCTGCGCAACCGTTCTTTTGAGGACTCTCTTGTGCCTGAAGGATGTAAGGCGATAGTCCGGGAGGACGGGACTGAGGCGATTCGGAATGAAAACGGGTGGTCCTGCCCCTTTCATAACGGAGAGGGGAAAACGGAGTGGGCGCATAGGGTGCCGCCTACCCCGGTACCTGCCTGGTATGTACAGGATGCACGGATGGAGTTGAATGCCAAGGTACGCCTGAATGAAAAAAGACGGGTTTCCCTGCATGTACATTTTGAGCCGCATGGCCGTCTTTGGAATATCGGTTGTTGCGGTGTGCCGTGTCGCAGGGGGGAGAGTTATGCGTTCTATGCTTTCCTGAAAACGGAGGAGCCCTGTGAACTGCGGGTGAGCCTGGCCGGCAGTAAGGGAATTCGGTATGATACCTGGAATATCATGGTGGAAAAAGGCCCTTTTGTTCGGTATGACTGTATTCTTGAGGCAACAGAGGAGGATTACGATGCCGTTTTACTGATAGAAGCGCCGCTTGGAGGCGAAGTATATATTGGATTTACATCCCTGATGCCGACGGAAACCTATAAAAATCATGGACTGCGCAAAGACCTTATGGAACTGTTGGCCGGCGCCAATGCCAGATTCCTGCGCTTCCCGGGCGGCTGTGTGGTGGAAGGGTTTACGAAGGAGACGATGCTTCGCTTTTCCAATACGGTGGGCCCGGTTTGGGAACGTCCCAGTCATTATCTGATGTGGCATTATAGGAGTACCAACGGCTTGGGATTTCATGAGTTTCTGCAAATGTGCGAGGATTTGGGGCTGGAAGCCATGTATGTGATGAATGCGGGAATCAGCTGCCAGGTGCGGGGGCCTGTTTTTGCGGAAGGAAAGGAGCTGGATGCATGGCTGCAGGAAGCAATGGACGCTGTTTCATACGCTACTGCGCCTGTGGGTACAAAATGGGGGGAGCTCCGGGCACGGATGGGGCATCCTGCGCCGTTTTCCCTGAAATATATAGAGATTGGCAATGAAAATATGGGGCCGGAATACAGCCGGCATTACCGGAAATTCTACCAGGCGCTGAAACACCGCTATCCGGATATTATCTATATTTCCAATACACATACAGAGGAGGAAGGACTTGTCACGGAGGTGGTGGATGAGCATTATTATGATACTCCCGAGTTCTTTGCAGAGGATCGCCGCCGTTTTGAAGCCTATAATCGTAAAGGGCCTAAGATATTCATTGGGGAATATGAGGCCTTCCAGGGAAACGGAGTAGCCACGTTACATGCGGCGCTCTGCGAGGCCATGTTCCTGTTTGGGGCGGAGAAGAACCAGGATGTCGTCACGCTGTCTACCTATGCCCCTTTACTGCAGCATGTAGAATATACCTCCTGGTATCCGAATCTGATCGTGTTTGATAACCACAGATCCTACGGCATTCCCAGCTACCATATGCTGTCTTTGCTGGGGGCGAACCGGGGAAAATATGTGGTGGAAAGCCGTGTGGAAACATCGAAGCTGCGCTATGTGCCCTCCGGCCTGCCCGGGCTTGGGTCAACCGTGCCGGGGCTGCGTTTCAGGAATGCTAACTGCCATGGGGAACCTGTCGAAGTGAAGCGTTTCCTGCAGAACATGGCTGTCAGGGAAGGGGAGGGATATCTTACGGCGGTTGATCCGTCGGCGCCTCCGATGAAGCCGTTCCCGGGAAAGCCGGATTCTTCGAAGAACTGTTTCCTCATTTTCGATGCGCCTGCGGGGCGTGAGGATGTATTTGAGGTTGAAGTGATGGCAGAGGAAGGGCAAGGAGTATTTCTCACTGTTTTTAACCGTGCCGAGCAGGCTTATATTTTTACACAGGAGCATCATGGCGGGGAAGTCTGGAATCACCGGACGGTGCGAAACAGCCAGTGGCGTATCCAGGATGGAATCAGTACAGTAATTGATCAGTGCATCTGGGGTGACAGACCGCTGGCGCAGCCGGAGCCGTGTATGCTGACGCCCGGTAAGTGGCATACGCTGCGAACGGAGGCGGCGCCGGGAGGCTTTCTTGCCTTCGTGGACGGAAGACTGCTCCACCATGCACAGCAGACGGCTGTTCCTTTGATAGACTCCGTTGCCGCAATAGAAGAAAAAATGATTTATATTAAGCTGCTCAATATGGGTGACGAGAGAGAGACGGTGGAGATTACTTTGGACTGCATGGTAGAGGATACCTATGAAAAGATCGTGCTGACAGCCGATAATCCTATGGCGGTAAATGCGTTTGAAACACCTGAACGTGTAAGCCCTGTTACCATGGACTGTAACGGCGCAGCTAAAGTTTTCTGCTGTGATTTGCCCGCACATTCACTCAGCGTGCTCCGTCTCAGTGCAAAACAGAATGTTCGGGAGAATGGAATGCCGTTTGTTATGACTGCAAACCAGAGGAATACATACGGAAGGCTTTCAGGATAAGCGGATCCCGGTTTAGCTGATGAAGAGGAAGGAATTTGAGGGCAGCTATATGAATACCAGAGTTTATCTGAATGGGGGTTATATGGGAGGCTGTGCTTATGGATACTCCAATTTTTTAATCCCTTTGGACAAAGGACTTTTATAAGGAGAAGAAAATGAAATAGCGGTACTTGTTAATAACAGTGCACAACCAAACAGCAGATGGTATTCCGGTAGCGGTTTATACAGGAACGTAAACATGATTGTCAGGAATCATCTTCATATTGCCACAGACAGTGTAAAAATCATTGTGCCTGAAATTTAAAAAAGATGCGGCAGTGGTTTGGGTAGAAGGAAAACTGAAAAACCAGGATAATCGAAACCATAGCGTGTTACTGAAAAGTGAAATTTTCGGCCCTGATAATGAAGCGGCAGCGGAAGAAACAAACATTTGTTGTAAATCTGGAAGAATCCAGCGTCCGAATTTTTTCACAGATTCTCCTGTTTAATTCAGTGCCTTCCGGTGAAACCACATCCTGAATTTCATTTCTTGTGTAAACTGAGCCTGGATGCAGTAAACGGGCTGAGGATTAACGGACAGGAAGTGAAACTTCATGGAGCCTGTATCTACCATGACAATGGAATTGTCGGTGCATGTACGTTTCCCCGCGCTGAAGAACGCAGGTGCCGTCTTCTGAAAGAAGCCGGCTTCAATTGTATCAGAAATTCCCATCATCCGCTAAACAAAGCCATGCTGGATGCCTGTGTACGCCAGGGTATGCTGATAATGGATGAATTATCCGATATGTGGGAACATCCTAAGATTATTAATGACTATGCCATGTTTTTTCATAATTGTTGGGAACAGGATCATTAATGGTCTTTTGGCATCTTGGGATTACAAAATGGAAATCAGCACAGCACTTCGGGAAAAAGCTTCCGGGGAAAAGAAAGGTCTGAATGATATTATGGGTGAAGCAATGAATCCTTTTCAGGAAAATAGTGTTCGGCTTAAGAAAGGATCCATATATTGCAGTTGAAAGGCCTTAATATGTCGGCAGGAAACCGAAGAAATCCCAGTGGGCATTCGAAGACAGTATTTCTAGCTGGACCTGGAGGGGATATGAGAAAAACCCGGTTATTGTGGACGTTTACGGTGATGATGATGAAGTGGAGGTCATCGTTAACGATAAATCCAAAGGGCACCGGCCAATGGGGGAGAAATCCGGTTTTGCTGCAAAATATCAGTTGGAATATGAACCGGGTGAGTTAAGGGCGGTAATTTATAAGGACGAACCGGTTTGCGGCTGTTATGAGCTCAGGACAGTAGATGCAGAAGTCGAATTATTCGCAGAGGAATGTGATGCTGTTTTGAAAGCGGATGGCCAGGATATCGTATTCCTTACGGTTAGAATGAGGGATAAAAGAGGAAATATCAATCTGCAGGAGAAGAAATCAATATTTGTGTAAAAGGGGAAGGCATCCATCAGGGATATGGAAGTGCGGATTCTGCGACGGAGGAAAGCTATAAGGTTACCGTTTGCCATATCTTTGACGGCTATGTACAGGCGGCTATACGTTCCGGTAAAATAGCCGGAACGGTTAAGGTTACTTTTGATGCGGAAGGGTGTAAGCCGTTGAAGATAGCTGTTTTATGTGGAAAAGTGATGTTGAGAGGAAATATCACGTCTCGGCAAGAATATTCCACCCGGGCAATAACAGTTGTTAAAAACATCCTATTACAGACATATCAAAATACAAGAAGATTTATTATCCCCATGTAAAGTCATTAAACAGAAGGTCTGTTACAATGCACCATAACCAAATCAGACAATATGTAACAGGAAGTATTTTCCCAGCCGAATGGGTGGACCCGGTTCCAGGTGGCTGTGGTGAAAGCCATCGTAGAAAGATATCATAGTGATATCGAAGCAAAGCCGGAGACGGGTACAAAAACGCATTATCAATATTGTACGGCGCTACCCATTGCACATTCAGCGTAATCCCTTTGTGCGGCCGGAATTTCAATAACAGCCATGTGGGGGAATGCGTCCTGCAGGAAATTTATCCGAAGGGCTATATAATCTGTGTCCGCCGGGCACAGCGGTTGTCTGTCATGAGTTCCTATAATCTGCTGAACGGGGAACATACGGCTAACTGTCGTGCTCCGCTTACCTTGGGGGCCAGGGAGGAAGTGGTTTGCTGTAATGGTCATGACGGACTAAAATAGGCTGTTGCTATTTGCTATAAAGAAGGGGGGTATCCTGAAAGAATTCAAATGATACAAATGAACTGCCCGGATAATCTTTTAAATACAGCTTAATGTACCTCAACCCTACAAAGTTTTTTATAGAAAGCAATACCATATTTCATAAACGTATGATATCTTTCTGAACGCAAACCTGCATCATACTGCTTTTCTTCAATTTGAGAAAGCGCCTGGATGGCTTTTTCATCTAACTGTTCATAGGAATCTGCTACTTTTGTTTCAATAATAATTGCTATACCTTCATATGGCGCCGAGCGGATAATAATATCACTCCTCCCCATACCGCTTTCCCGGTTGGATTCGACAATATAGCCTTCCATCATTTTCATCAATCCTGCTGTGAAACCGTGATAATAGTCCTCTTTATAATCAAAGAAGCTGACCGTCTCCATTAGGTTTTTTGAAAGTTCTCTTTCGATTAACCGGGAATCTTTCTTCAGCAGGCCATTGTATAATTCAGAAAAATCTTTCTGACGTATTTGACGGTCAAACCATTCCATAATAGTATTTCGATATATATACTTTACTTCTGCATTAGGAATTGCAAGCGTTATATAGACCGTATCTGCCTGCATACGTTCTCTGACTTTTTTAAATATCCCGTAAAGAAAAGGAAATTCCAAAGATTATCTTCTGACTCATGTATTTCCTCATAAGAGATATCTTCATGAACCTGTTTTTCGATGCATTCTCCTGCAATCAGATTTTCAAGTTCCAGTTTTATACTGCTATCGCATGCTCAATCAAATCACGTATAATATCATTAGATGAAGTATTGGCCCAATATGGCTGTGGCAGCGAATTTATATTGATTTCAGCTTCGTTCACATAATTAATCATACTTCATGGATTATACACTTCTGTATTTCCAAAAAAATAACCATCATACCATCGCTTCCCCTCTATATTATAGAAGCAAAGTATATCCTCGACTTCTGGGACGGTAAAGCCAAAATGCTCTGAATACCTGTTGCTTAAAACAGATATAATCTCCAGGCTATTCACCCCAGTTAAAATACTTTCCCTACTGATTCTAAGACACCCTGTTATTACCGCGAATTCCAGACTGGGATTTGTTTTCAGGGCAGACTCAAACAATGACCGGATAAAATCCGTCATCTGTTCATAAAATCCGCTAAACCACGCATTTTCCAGCAGCACATCGTATTCATCCAACAGAATTATGACATTTTTCTGATATACTTTTTGCAGGCAATTGGAAAGAAACTTTAATCCTCTAAAACTCTCCCATTCGGATGCTTGTCTTTTTATAAATTTTTTATATAATGCCTTCTCATCTTCACTGAGTTCATTACTGTTAAGTATGCTCTTATGTCTGTCAAATTCTAAAGCGAGTTCATCAAGAATACTGGCATAGGCCATTTCGAAGGATGGCTGCTTCGCAGATTTCAGCGAAAGACTGATTACTGAATATTGTCCCATATGCCTCAGATAAGCTTCACCCGCATATAAAATCTTTAATCCCGATTGGTAAAGTTTTTTTCATAATCAGCTCCTTTTGTATAACTCATAAATATTATATACTCATTTTTGCAGGTATATTTTTAGCTACCTGTCTTTTCAGTCAGGTCATGTCGAAGCGTGCTGGAAATTATTTGCATTTAATCCTGCAAAGCTTTTTATAAAAGGAAACCCCATATTTAATAAATGTGTGATAACCTTCCAACATTAGCTCAACATCGTACTGTTTCTCCTCAAGCTATTTCAATGCGACCTCTGCTTTTTCCTCCAGCTGCGCATAGGTATCCGCAACCTTAATTTCGATTATAATGGCAAGCCCATCATAAGGCGCGGATAAAAGCAGAAAATCACTTCTTCCAAAGACGCTCTCACGGTTTGACTTGATGGTATATCCATCCATCATTTTCAATTGCCGCCTACAAAATCCTGATAATAATCTTCCCGATAATCATAAAAACTGATTGTTTCCATCAGATTTTTTGACAGTTCTCTTTCCGGCCGCTGGGTGTCTTTTTGCAGAAGTGCTTCATAAAACCCGGTCAGATTTTTCTGTCCGAGCCTGGTGCCAAACCAGTCCAGAATTGTATTCTGATATATATTTCATTTCCTGATTCGGGATTGCCAGTGTAATGTAGGTGGTTACGTCTTCCAGCCGCGCCTCCACTTTTTAAGATAATCGGTAAAGAACAGGAAATTCCAGAGATTATCCGTGGTCTTATAGATGTCTTCATACGTGATTTTTTCATGTACAGGTTTTTCTATGGTACCTCCCTCTATCAGAATCTCCATTTCCTGTCAACATACATCAGTATACTCCAGTGGTTATAGACCTCTGTTTTTCCAAACAGATAACCATCATATCAGGATTTTACTTCATCCTGACGGCCGGAAATATTCCCATGTGTCTGGTATATTCGTCCCCTGCTGAATTAATGAGAAAAGAATGTTCTTTCTCATTGCCATTCTGGTCATAGGCCTTTCAAAGTAATATTTCAACATACTTAAATCCAGGGTTTTTCCAAAACGGCGAGGCCGCATAAATTGGGTAACCTTGCTTCGGTTATCCAGTAGTTCTTTTATTAACCCTGTTTTATCAACAAAATAGTAATTATTTATTGCAATTCTTGTAATCTTCTATTCTAATCGGCAATGGCTTATTCATCAGTTAACCTTACTGAAACCTATATTATAAATAAAAGTATAACACATGATAAACAGAATGATAACCTGATTTCAACATCTGTTTAGCCTATTCAATATTTTCAGGGAAAAATTTATCCAGTATTTTTAAATGTTCTTTAGAGGTATATCCCCATAAAATTGCACTCAAAGCCTGGACTGCCTCAGGACGTTTACGATAATAGGTTTGGTGGGAGATATTTGCAATATGAGGACACAGCTTTTCAATAATTTCATCTGTATTTTGCAGCTGCTGTGGGGAGAGATAGCTGTAATAGAGGAGCGAGTAATATTGTTCGCCGTGTTTATGTTTACTACGTGAAATTTCTACAGCAGAAGTTCTTGTGCGGCAAGGATTTGAGCCAGTTTTTTGATGATCTTCCGAATATGCGTTTTTGAAACGCAAGGGAAGTTATCTGAAACGAAATCCTTTATCTCTGAACAGTCTATTTGACTGTCTGTGACAGCATCAGCCTCCTCTGATGGTGCACTATCAGTAATGTGGACAGGAACTTGAAAAGTCATTGATACCTCCTCTTTGTTAATCATGATGTCGCTGATATTGAACATAGTTGACAGGTAGCTGCATAAGTATATGACACTGCCGTACCGGCCGGTAAAGCTGATTAAGGAGATATATTCCTTTTCCTGGAACTTGTTTAGAATACGGCTTACGGTAGCTTTTGATATCCCCCAGCGCAAAGACAAGTCGCTGTAGCTGGTTAATGGATTTCCGGTATAATTGCGGAAATATACCACTGGGCCAACATCTGCGCATACTGATTAATTCATGTACAGCAGCTATTGGAAAAAAGAAAAAGCCCCCATCTTTAAGACAGGGGTAATTGTAGTTGAGGGCAGTATTATGTTTTTTTCAATCACAAATTTCAAAATTTATGATACTGCTATGACCCAGTATAGTATAGGTAATATAATTTTGCTTCTGCAGATGTTCCATAATGGCAAGGGACTGGTGCTGATATCGTGTACGAAACCATTTTGAAAGCTCAGCGGTCCTGCAAATCCATTCCCTCGGAGAAACGAGGTAGGTGATGCCTTCCAGCTTAAGATAGGAAGAACGAAAGTTTGCATAGGAGCAAAGAACCATATAATAAAAAAGATAAGAACCTCCGGCTGTACGGAGGTTCCTATCAGACATTAGGGAATGTATAAATTCACGATAAATTCTACATCGTGGAAAATCCACAATTTGTTTTACTTCCAATATGTATTCCATATTCTTCTCCTTTTAATTGCTTTATCGTGTATAAAAAATCGGTACAAACACAAAACCTTTCCAAATAAGGTGGAAATAGAGTGGCCGATCAGTCGAAAAATGTCGGAAACACTCGTAAATACTGGGAAAAATTCACCGCATGATAGGTCTGCAACACCAGTATCCACCGGTTCAAATCCGGTCTACGCCTCTTCAAAGAATCAGAGAAATCTGGTTCTTTTTTTGTTGTGATTTAAGAATTAACTTTACCAGGAACAGATAAATATAGAGTTGGCAGTTTCATACTGCTGACTTTTTTATTTCAAGGAGTAAACGTCAAGATATTCAAGGATATGCAATACTTTCAACATATACAGAAAGACTGACAGTATTTATAATTAAATTGAGTAAAAACACTTTGATGAGTTAAATATTGTATGAAAAATTGATTAATAGCATCAGTTAGTAGAAAAGGTTGCATAGGAAAAGATGGTGTGGGAAAAGAAGGAGAAACGATATGGCAGAAACTAAATATTTAATTTATGAGAATCTATTCGCAAAAAAGGAGGATATTGAGGACTTCATCCTGGAAGGTAAGGCGGATATCACCTTTGAGAATGGGTGTATGCGTATGAAAAATGCGCTGGAGGCAGGTTTGGGACAGATGGCAAATTTTGTGCTTTGGTGTCCGAAGGAATTCCCAAAGGATATCCGGGTGGAATGGGAATTCAGGCCGTTGAGCGATGTTGGCCTTTGTATTTTGTTTTTTGCAGCAGCGGGAAAAGGAAACCGGGATTTGTTCGATCCGTCTCTTGCTGAAAGAACAGGGGAGTATCCGCAATATCACAGCGGTGATATCAATGCGTTCCATGTCTCATATTTTCGCAGAAAAGAGCCGGAGGAGAGGGTATTTCATACATGTAATCTTCGTAAAAGCTGCGGATTTTATCTTGTTGCCCAAGGGGCGGATCCGATTCCGGGAGTTGAGGATGTAGTGGATTTTTACAGGCTTGCAGTGATAAAAAAGGAAAACAGGATAGAGTTTACCATTAATGAAATGAGTATATTTACATATATGGATGATGGGATTACATGTGGGGCTTTACTGGATGGAGGGAAAATTGGATTCCGTCAATTGGCTCCGCTCACTGCGGAGTATAGAAATCTGAGAGTATATCAGATAAAATAATTGTTTTGGAGAAGCAGTATTTAAGTACGTGAGGAGAGGAAAGTAAGGAGAGGGAAATATGAGATTACATAATTTGGGTAATAGAATTAAAAAAGGTTATATAACATGGGGATGTATGTGGGAGAAAGGAAGCTGTTTGCAGGACAGCAATTTTTGTCTGGAGAATGTTTACAGAGATGAGAAGAAGCTGGATGAGGATTCTGTTGCTGTTCCTGTGCAGTCGAGGATTACCGCTTACTGGCCTGATGGTACGGTAAAATGGACAGCTCATACGGCTGACAGCGCATTGCTGGCGGATGAGATTGAGGTGAGGGCTGTTGCTGGTGGAAAGGGTGGGCATACGGAGTTACAGTTACTGACGGTTGAGAGGCAGGGAGGAAAGATTATTATACATGCCGGGGAGGCAGAGGTGGTTCTGGAGGAAGGGACAGGCAGCCTTTTAAGCAGGTTTTCCTTCCGGGGGACGGAGGTGCTGACAGGTGCGGAGCCGGTGCTGCTCCTGGAAGAGCATGACAAAGGACGGGAAGAAGAGTTTGTGCGTATCAGAAAATATAAGGCGCTTATTCTGGGAATAACGTTGGAAGAGAGAGGTCCTTTGCAGGCTGTTGTCAGGTATGAAGGAACACATATCAGGGAGGATGGGGAGCGAAGGATACCTTTTGTTATTCGGATGAGGATCGGTTATGACAGTCCGGAGCTTGGATTTGAGCATACTTTTCTGTATGATGGGGAGGAGGACAGGGACTTTTTAAAAGGGCTTGGGATCCGTTTCCTGGCACCTTTGTCGGGGCCGGTGTATAACAGGCATGTTAAATTTGAAGGGGATTATGGGGTATTTCATGAGAGCTGTGCACAGCTGTTATCCTGGAGGCCAAGAGTGCCGGATGGAATTTATGAGGCACAGATGAGGGGGGAAATGCTTTGTCCTGAGGGAGAGGACGGGGAGGTGGTGAATACCGTACTCAGGGATATGCCTTTTTGGGATGAATTTGTTTTTACGCAGGACAGTGTCAGTCATTTCAGTGTAAAAAAGAAGATAAAGGATGAGAATTGCTGTTATATTGATTGCCTGCATGGCGGCAGAAGCGACGGCGGCGCGGCGTTGGGGTCGGAACATGGTTCAGTGCTGTTTTCTATTCGTGATTTCTGGGAGAAATATCCTTCTGGTTATACCTTTTCAGGAATGACGGGGAATACAGCAGAGGCCGTGGTGTGGCTCTGGTCACCGGAGGCCGTGGCAATGGATTTCAGGCATTATGCGAATCGGGGATACAACCAGGTATATTATGAAGGCTATGATTATAAAGGGGCGGATCCCTTTGGTATTGCCTGTACGAGTGAGTTTTCCGTAGCGGCGGCAGAAGCTGTGATTCCCTCTGATGAGAAGGTGGTTTCTTTTGCAGAGAGAGTGAAGTTTCCGGTGCATTATGTGGGAACGCCGGAGTTTTACCATGAGATGAAAGCCTTTGGGCGGTGGTCACTGCCGGGAGGAGATACGGAAGTGGAGCGTTGGCTGGAGGAACAGCTTGACAGGGCGGCGGATTTTTACCGGGATGAGGTAAAGCAGAGGAACTGGTATGGTATGTTTAATTATGGGGATTTCATGCATACTTATGATCGGGAAAGACACCAGTGGCGGTATGATTGCGGCGGTTATGCGTGGGATAACACGGAGCTGGTTCCGACACTGTGGCTTTGGTATGCATTTCTGAGGACCGGCAGGGAGGATGTATTCCTTCTGGCGGAAAAGCTGTCCAGACATGCGTCTGAGGTGGATGTGTATCATATTGGCAGGTATAAGGGGCTGGGGTCACGCCATAATGTGAGGCATTGGGGGTGTCCGTGCAAGGAAGCCAGAATCGCTATGGCCGGGCATCATCGGGTTTATTATTATTTGACGGGGGATCGGCGGTTTGAGGATATTTTTGATGAACTTAAGGATAATGAACGGACCTTTTTGAACAGGGATCCCTTGGGGGATTTCTATGATAAGGAGGAGATGGTTTATCCAAGCCACGCCAGAAGCGGGCCGGACTGGTCTTCTCTTTGTGCCAACTGGCTGACGGAGTGGGAACGGAAAAACGATACTGTATATCGGGATAAAATAATAGTTGGGATGAATGACATCAGGAAGGCTCCACTTAGGCTTGTTTCCGGACCGGATTTTGAATTTGATCCGGAGAGTGTGCATCTGCGTTATATCGGAGAGCGGGCAGCGGGAGGAACCCATCTGCAGATTTGTATGGGAGCGCCTCAGATTTGGATGGAAATGGCGGATTTGCTTGAGGATGAAGATTGGAAGCAGATGATGGCGGAGTATGGAAGATTTTATTATCTGCCAAGGGAGGAGCAGATGAAGGAATCAGGGGGATTGATCGGAGAGCGGGAATTCAGCCTGCCGTTTATGGCTGCCGCCATGGGAGCCTATGGTGCAGAAAGGCTGGGTGATAAAGCGCTGGCGGAACGTACCTGGATGCATTTGCTGCATGCTTTGATTGGCGGGGGATGCCATGATGGTTTTAAAACGACGGCGGTACTCGGGCGGGGAAATCAAAAGGAGCTGAGGGAGATTCCCTGGATATCCACGAATTTTGCCGCACAGTGGTGTCTGAATGTGATTTGTGCGTTGGAATTTATTCGGGAATATCTGCCGGAAACTTTGCAGGAGGCGGACAGGCTGGCGGCGGGATTGGATGAAGGAAGCTTCAGGAAGGCATGAGAAAGGAGAAATTTATGGCTGAAAAAGTGATTAGAAGGCAGTTCCGCGGCTGCCTGAAGGAAGATGCAAGGGAGGGAACGAGGCTGTGCATGGCGGCAGCGGAGGCTGAGAAGGAGGTCAGGAGGCTGATTCAGAGTGGAAGACTGCTTACGGCTTCCGTATACTATCATGGAGATATGTGTTTCCTATACTATGAAGCATTGGAGGAAGGGGTGTCTCCGGCGGATTTTTTGAAACCGCTGGAAGCTTGTCTGGAGCTTTGGCCTGAGGAGGGCGGCAAAACCTGTTGGGCGCCGATGTATTCTATTTACTGGCACAGTGTCCCACAGGATGCGGACAGCTGGATGGAAAGCCGGAAGGGAAAGAAAAACAGGATCGGGAGAATTGCATTTCTGTATCCGGAGAAGATGTTTTCCTATACCTATTGGCATCAGGCCATAGTGGAAGAGGGGCTTTTAAAGGGAGATCAGTATCAGTTTATCAGCCTGCATGAAAATATTTTGTTTTCCTATTTTGAGGAACCGAAGAATATGGTGAATATCACCGGTATGGAGAAAGCTTCGGAGGTAATTGATAAATGGCTGGCGGTTAATCCGGAAAGCCATTTTGACAGGGAGAAGGCGGGCGGCAGTAATTTTATAATTATTGAACAGCTTCTGTCGGTTGCAGCGGGGGATGTTTAAGGGAGAAGATAAAACAAAATAAAAACCCAGCAGCTATATAACGGATAAGGAGGGAAAAATGCTGATAATAGGAACGCATATGTCGATCGCCGGAGGACTGGCAAAAACGGCGGAAAACGTAGTGGAAATGGAAGCAAATACCATGCAGATATTCAGCCGCAATCCCAGGGGATCCAATTTCAGGGTTCCGGAGCCGGCGGAAATAGATAAATTCCAGAGCATCAGGAAAGAAAAGCATTTCGGCCCTTTGCTGGCGCATGCCCCCTATACGATGAACCTGGCCAGCGCGCAGGAGAAGGTATATGAATTCGCCTGCACGGTTATGCGGGAGGATATTGCCAGGATGGATGCGCTGGGAATAGAAAATATCGTGTTTCATCCGGGCAGCCATACGGGAATCGGTGTGGAGGAAGGGATAAAGAATATTACCGCAGGGCTGAACCAGGCGATTACCGGCAGGGAGAATATTACGGTGCTGTTGGAAACCATGTCAGGAAAGGGAACGGAAATCGGCGCAAGGTTTGAACAGCTGAAGGCCATACGGGATGGGCTGGAGCATCCCGAACGGGTAGGGATCTGCCTGGATACCTGTCATGTCTTTTCGGCGGGATATGATATTGTGAATGATTTGGAAGGGGTGCTGGAGGAATTTGACAGGGTGCTGGGGCTTGAACTGCTGCGTGCGGTTCATTTTAATGACAGCAGTATGCCGTTTGGTTCTCATAAGGATCGGCATTCCCCGATTGGAGCGGGTATGATAGGACTGGATGCGCTCATCAGTTTTATGAAGCATCCGGCGGTAAGGGAGCTTCCTTTTTATACGGAAACGCCTTTGGACGATGAGGGCCATAAAGCGGAAATAAGAATGATAAAAGAAAAAATCGGGGAGGCCGCCTGCGGGGAATAGGCGGCTTTCTCGATTTTAGTTACAAAAATATGAATATGATATATTTCACAGCAGAGGTGCGAACAGGCGGAGGATGCACTGGAAGCAGCGGACGAATACGGAGCGCTTTTGGCAGTAATCAATGCCGATTTCCGTGCATAATGGAAAGGTATCGCAGAAATCCTTTTTGATATCCATCACGGCATCGCAGCCGTAGAGATATACGCCGCATTCAAAATGCAGGTAAAGGGAGCGGTAATCCATGTTAATTGTACCCACCACAGCGGTCTGGTCATCTGACACATAGCCTTTGGCATGGATGAAGCCGGGCGTATATTGATAGATGCGGACACCGGAGCGGATGAGTGCGGTGTAATAGGACTGGGTGAGAAGGAATACCAGTTTTTTATCAGGGATGCCGGGAGTGATGATACGCACATCGATGCCTCTTTCAGCCGCCATGCACAGCTCCTTCTGCATTTCATTGTCGATAATCAGGTAGGGGGTGGAGATGTATACATAATCGGTGGCATTTTTGAGGATGTTCATATATACATTTTCGCCCAGGGTGACATTGTCCAGGGGCGTGTCGGAGTAGGGCTGTACGTAGCCTCCCTGCCGGCTTTGGAAGGGGGCGCAGGAGGTAAGATATTTATCCCAGGCGGTATCCGTGTCGCGGATAAAATTCCACATTTCCAAAAACATTATGGTATGGCTTCTTACGGCGTCGCCTTCCAGGCGGATTCCGGTGTCCTTCCAGTGTCCGTAGGGATGGGTGATGTTAAAATATTCATCGGCCAGGTTAAAGCCTCCGGAATAGCTGATCCGGTTGTCGATTACCGTAATCTTCCGGTGGTCCCGGTGGTTCATGAAAATATAGAGGAAGGGCACCAGCGGGTTGAAAATACGGCACTGGATTCCCTGCCGGTTCAGGCGGCGCATGAATTCAGGCTTGACGTAGCCGATGCTTCCGAAATCGTCATAGATAAAGCGTACTTCAACGCCTTCCGAAATCTTCCGAAGGAGTACTTCTTCAATGCGGTGAAAGGCCTGGGTATCCTCTACGGCAAAATATTCCATGAAAATAAATTCCCGGGCGTTTCCCAAATCCTCCAGAAGGGCTTCCAGGGCGGCTTCCGCCTGAGGATAGTAGGAGACATCGGTATTTTGGTAAACGGGGTAGCCGCTGGAGGACTGGATATAGTATTCCTGATTGTGGATATAGATATTATTCTCCTTCAGGGTATCCAGCACGTTCTCATCCTGTGAAAGCTCACAGGCAAAGCGTTTCTGTACCTTTTCATATATGGCGCGGGTACGTTTGGTGAGGCCGGTCCTGCCGAACATCAGATACAGGCAGATTCCGAAAACAGGGAGCGCCAGTATAACGATGGTCCATACCAGCCTGGCGGCGGAGAAATCGCTTTTTGCATTTATGCGAAGCACTACGATCAGCGCGATGATATCAAACACCGCGGAAAACCATACATAGTACTGGTTCAGCTTCCATACAAGCCCGATGAGCCATACCAGCTGTATGAGCAGACAGAGTACGGTAAATAAAACACGTCCGAAAATAACCTTAAGAATATTTCTCATGTGCATCCCCCTTTATATTTCTCTGAAGTAAAAATGCAGGCAGATAAGACTTATTATAGGAGATTATACTCTTTCAGGCCCGGGAAGTCCATTCGTCCTGAATTTCTTTTCACATACACTTTCCCGGATTCCTGTGGTAAAATAATGCTTGTAATAAAAATTTAACAGGAGGGGTATTATGGCGGATTTTAAAGAACTGAGCAGGCTGCTGGAGGAGATCCTGGAGCAGGGGCCTGCAGGCTGCGGCTGCGCGGTGGCAAGAAACGGTGAAATTCTTTTTGAGGAGTATCATGGAGTAAAGGATCTGGAAAGTGGGGAGCCAATTACCGCGGACAGTGTATACCGGCAGTATTCCACGACAAAGGTGGCTGTCTGTACGGGAGCCATGATGCTGTTGGAGAGGGGAAAATTCCTTCTTAATGATCCGATTTATGAGTATTTTCCGGAATGGAAGGATACGATGGTGGCACAGCCTGAGGAGGACGGGAGTTACCGGGTGCGTCCGGCAAAACGGCCGATTCTGATCAGGGACTGTTTTTCCATGGCCATGGGTATCGGTTATGGCGGGACCGACTATACGCATCAGGCCGCGGAAAAGGTGCGGGCGCAGCTGAGGGCAAACGTGGGAGAATATACGTTGCAGCAGGAAATCAAGGCTATGGCAGAGGTTCCGGTTGCCTTTGACCCGGGCACGCACTGGCTGTACGGCTTCGGGCATGAGCTGGTGGCCGGGCTGATTGAGGTGGTATCAGGAAAGGGTGTGGGACAGTTCCTGAAGGAGGAACTGTTTGAGCCTCTGGATATGAAGAATACAGGGTATCATTATTTTGGAGATATCTGGGAACGTATGGTGACAACGTATCTGCTGAAGGCGGACGGCAGCAGGGAGGCCAGCCCTTATTTTCAGAGGGATGAGTTGTTTGAGCCTGAAGCGAAGTATGAAGGCGGCGGCGCGGGGCTGTTTTCCACAGTGAGGGATTACCTTGCACTCACTCAGATGCTGGCCTGTGGGGGCGAATATCATGGCAGAAAAATCATGGGCAGGAAAACCATAGATCTGATGCGCTGCAATCAGCTGAATGAACAGCAGCTGAAGGAATTCAGGAATCCCTATCTGGAAGGCTACGGCTATGGCTGCGGTGTGAGAACGCTTATGGATCCTTCCGCAGGCGTTAACAGCTCTGTGGGGGAATTCGGCTGGACAGGCATGCTGGGAACCTATGTATCGATTGATCCGGCGGAAAAGCTGTCTCTGGTGTATATGCATAATCTTTTTCCAAACAGGGAGGCGTATATTCATCCGAGAATCAGAAATATAGTATATGGAGTCTTGTAGAATATGGAATAAGAAAGGGAGCGGGTGCCTAGGCATCCGCTCCTGTTAAATATTTAAGGGCATTGTGATAACAGATATTCTGCACCATTTTTCCCAGAAATTCCATATGGCAGGGATATTCACCGTCTTCCACCCAGCTGCCAATTTTATTGCAGAGGATCCGCCGGTAATATTCATGCCGGGGGAAGGAAAGGAAGCTGCGGGAATCGGTGAGCATACCGATTGACACTGGCAGCAGGCTCAGGTTGGCCAGAACGTCGAGCTGGGCCTCCATGCCTCTTTTATTGTCACAGAACCACCAGGCGGTGCCGAACTGTATTTTTCCCCGGTGGGGAGCGGACTGGAAATTACCGCACATGGAGGCAAGCATTTCATAATCTCTCTGGTTCAGGCAGTAGAGGATGGTCTTGGGTAGCTCGTCGGTGCGGTCCATGGAATCAAGCAGGGCGGAAAGTTCGCCCGCATAGCAGAAGTCATCCACGCTGTCAAAGCCCGTATCCGGCCCGAGCTTCTGGAGCATCCGGCTGGAATTGCTGCGCAGGGCGCCGATGTGAAGCTGCATGGCTATATTTCTGGCGGCATACTGTTTTCCCAGGAAGGTGAGGATATTTCCCTGGAAACGGCGGCGGTCATCCGCGGTGAGCGCCGCACCCGCCATCCGCCTTTCGAAAATTTCCTGTGCTTCCTCATCAGTGGAAGGGGCGAAGAGCGCGCCCTCCAGGCTGTGGTCGGAAAGCAGGCAGCCGCCTTCCCGGATAAAATAATCCAGGCGGGAAACGAGAGCCTCCTTTAAATCGGACAGGCTGTTGATGGGATATCCCCAGGCTTTTCCCAGTGCGGCCAGGTAAGCCGGATAATCTTCTTTCCCGATAAGATAGGCCTTGTCGGGGCGGAAGGTGGGCAGAACCCGGACAGAAAAGCCTTCTTCACGCAGCTTACGGTGATATTCCAGATCCTCGCAGGGGTCATTGGTGGTGCAGAGCGCTTTGACATTCTGCATTTTCAGAAGATTACGAACGGAAAATTCCGGCCGGGAGAGCTTTTCGTTGCAGGCATCCCAAAGCTTATCACAGGTTTTAGAGGAAAGCGGTTCGGTAATGCCGAAATAACGCTGCAGCTCCAGGTGCGTCCAGTGATAGAGAGGATTGCCGATGGAATTTTCAATGGTTTCCGCCCAGGCGCTAAAGCGGCGGCAATCCATGCTTCCGGCATCTGCGTGGTTGCAGCCGGGGTGGTTTGCACCTGGGGTTTCCGGTGTGCGGGAGTCTCCTTTGGGGCCTGTTACCAGATCTTCCGGGAATCCATAGGTACGCATGGCGCGCCATTTATAATGGTCGCCGTAGAGCCATGCCTGTGTAATGTTGGAAAAATTGATATCCTCATATATTTCCTGTGCGCTGAGGTGGTTATGGAAGTCAAATATCGGCATCGTTTCCGCATAGTCGTGATAGAGACGGCGTGCCGTTTCCGTTGTCAGCAGGAAATCTTCATTCATGAATTCTTTCATGTATTTTCTCCTTTTCCGGTTCCTTACGGAAAATCAGCCCAGAGCCTTTTCCAGGGTGCGTTCTACGGCGTCTGTACCGGCGCACAGCTGCCTGAAATAATCCTTAACAAGATCAGCCAGCCCTGCTTCAAACAGATCCACGCCCCAGATTTTGGAATCGGAGAGCAGGGAATCCAGGGAAGACAGATCCTGAGGAAGCCCGCCAAGACGGAAATCTGCTACAAAAGGACGGACGGTATCAAGCAGCGGATCGGCGCTTGGAGCAAAAGCATTGCCCTGATCATCCACAGCCATCAGATAGCGGAGCCAGCCTGCAAATACAAGAGGGATGATTTTCAGGCTTTCCACCTTTAAGTCAGGATTCTGCAGATAAGCCTTGATGGTTTCGCCGAAGCGGATGGGCAGCTTCTGGGAGGTGTCCGTAGCGATTCTCTGCGGTGTATCCGGCATGAAGGGATTGGGAATACGTTTATTTACCACCTCGTCAATGAACTGCTTCGGATCGAGGATGCCGGGATTAACCACCACGGGAAGTCCCTCCTGGTAGCCGATAACCTCCACCATTTTTTTCAGAAGGGGGTTTTTCATTTCTTCCGCAATCAGGGTGTAGCCCAGCAGGCAGCCGTAAATGGCTAGGGAGGTGTGGAGAGGGTTTAAGCAGGTGCATACCTTCATTTTTTCCACCTTATCCACGGTTTCCCTGGTGGTATAGATGATGCCGCACTTATCCAGAGGAAGCTTTCCGTTGGGGAAGGCGTCTTCAATGATGAGATACTGGCATTCCTCTGCGTTGACAAAGGGAGCAACGTAGGTGTTTTTCGTGGTGATTACGGGATCCAGGTCAGCGATTCTGTCTTTTTCCAGCATGGACTTAACCGCAGGATCGGGGCGGGGGGTGATCTTATCGATCATGGTCCAGGGGAAGGAGACGCTGTCCTTATCATTGATATAGCTGACAAAATCCCTGGATACAAGGCCGTTTTCCGCCCATTTTTCCGCAAAGGCGCTGACTGCGGCATAGAGCTTGTCACCGTTGTGGGAGCAGTTGTCCATGCTTACGAGGGCGATGGGAAGAGCGTTGCTGCAGAAGCGTTCGTATACGAGGGAAACCACCTTTCCCAGGTAGCTTTTGGGTGCGGCCGGCCCTTCCTTAAAATCGGATGCAATATCAGGCAGCAGTTCGCCTTTGCCGTTTACCAGGCTATAGCCCTTTTCTGTAATGGTGAAGCTGGCCATTTTCAGGGAGGAGGCGCGAAAAATCTCCTTCAGGCGTCCATATTCCCGGGCGTTGGTGCTGTCCAGGATCAGGGATTCCACAATACTGCCCACTACCGTTTTCTCCATGGTTCCGTCGGCCTTCAGGGTGACGAGGATACCCAGATTGTCGTGGGGGCGGTACATTTTTTCAATGATTTCATAGTCATAGCCTTCTGCGGCGATCAGGCCGGTGCTCATAATGCCCTGATTCAGGAGGCACTGGGCAACGTTTGCCTGGAAGGCACGGAAAATATTGCCCGCGCCGAAGTGAACCCATTCAGGGGCTTCCAGGGTGCGCTGTGTAACAGCGGGAATATCAAACTGCGGAAGAGCGTAGCCGGCAGCCTGCCAGCTTTCCTTTTGCAGGAGTCCTTTTTGTGTTAATTCCATGATTGTTTCCTTTCTTGGCCTTTCTTGATAAGAAAGCGGTTGGTCGGTGTCCGTAACAGTACATTTATCGGGACTGTTACAGTTTTTTTATTTCTTATTTCCGGCTGTGGGATTTTACGATAGCTTCCCACAGGCCGTTGAGGTACGTTGCGCCAAGGGCCCTGTCATACAGTCCGTATCCGGGCATGGCGACCTCATCCCAGATCATGCGGCCGTGGTCGGGGCGGATGGGGCCTTCAAAGCCGATATCGTAAAGAGCCAGCATGATTTCATACATATCGAAGGTGCCGTCGGAGGAAAGATGGGCGGATTCTTCAAAATCGGTGGGGCTGTTGAATTTCAGGTTGCGTACATGGGCAAAATGGATTCTGCCTTTCAGGGAACGGATCATATCGGGCAGGTCATTGTTCAGGTTGGTGCCGTAGGAGCCGGAGCAGAAGGTAACACCGTTGTGCGGGTTATCCACCATTTTCATCATGCGGAGGATGTTTTCCTTATTAATGATGATTCGGGGGAGGCCGAATACGCTCCAGGCGGGGTCATCAGGATGAATGGCCATGTTGATGTCGTATTTATCACAGGTGGGCATGATGCGTTCCAGGAAATATTTCAGATTGGCAAAGAGCTTTTCATCGTCAATGTTTTCATACATGGCGAAGAGGTCTTTGATTTTTTCCATACGCTCCGGTTCCCAGCCGGGCATGATGCTGCCGTTGGTGTCTGCGCTGATAGAGGCAAACATATCCTCTGGATTCAGTTTGTCCACTGCTTCCTGGGTATATGCAAGAACGGTGGAACCATCCGGGCGCACTCTGGCAAGCTCGGTTCTTGTCCAGTCAAAAACAGGCATGAAATTGTAGCATACCATATGGATATCCGCCTTACCCAGATTTTCCAGCGTGGTAATGTAGTTATCGATATACATGTCCCGTTCCGGCGCGCCGGTTTTGATGGCGTCGTGGATATTGACGCTTTCGATGCCGGCAAGCTGCAGGCCTGCGTCCTCAATTTCTTTTTTTAAAGAAAGTATGTCTTCCAGGGACCAGACTTCTCCGGGGGCGGAATCATAAAGGGTGGATATAACGCCGGTTACACCGGGAATCTGGCGGATCTGTTTCAGGGTTACGGTGTCGAATTTGCTGCCGTACCATCTTAAAGTCATCTGCATAGTGGGAGTCCTCTCTTTCATCAGGAGTTTTCGTTGTATATGAACGTTTATAATAAGGTTATTATAGGTTATATAAAAATGCTTGAAAACTTTATTTATTGCTTGAATTCATGCATAAATTGCTTTAATATTTGGTTATATATGGATTTATTCCCGCGAGCAACGAGCCAAGTAGCCATGCTTGCATGGATATTTGGCGACTGCCGCGAGGGTCAAATACCCCGC